>Ga0302322_100000894_pt1 | contig 23507 bp, 14 predicted proteins | sample Fen_T0_2_FD_203757 | JGI IMG/M metagenome (GOLD analysis project Ga0302322, IMG submission 203757) | Peat permafrost microbial communities from Stordalen Mire near Abisko, Sweden - Fen_T0_2 | ecosystem: Environmental > Terrestrial > Soil > Wetlands > Permafrost | place: Sweden: Abisko...
TTCGGACTCGGCGAATACGCTGGTTACCACATTCCGGGAGAGCATCTCGGGGCGTACCCGGAATCGGAGATTTCTTCCAAACTCGGCGGCGTTGGCAAGATGTGCTCTTTCGGCGAAGGCATTTCGATGACCCCGCTGCAACTGGGCGCGATGGTCACCGCCATGGCCAACGGTGGCACGCTCTACTATCTGCAGCACCCGACTACGCCGACTGCGGTCCTGAATTTTGAGCCGCGCGTCAAACGTCATCTGGATATCGCTGACGCTGTCCCTGAACTCTCGGACGGCATGGCAGGCGCAGTTGAATACGGCACCGCGCGCAGTCTGCGCGTGAACTTCAACGAAGAGTCCATCCTCGGCAAGACTGGCACCTGCTCGCACGCTGGTACGCGCTACGGATGGTTCGCTTCCTACGCCAATACTGACATCGGACGCATCGTGACCGTTGTATTCCTGCAAGGTGGTCGCCCCACGTTCGGTCCTAAAGCCGCCGAAGTTGCCGGACGCATGTACCGCAATCTGTACGACCACAACTTCTTCGTGGCTCGCTCCGTCGGTTCGACGCCTGCACCAAGCCTTGAGAAGGCGGTCAGTCTATCGCCCGCTCAACAGCAATAGGTTTAAGCAGTTTTCGGCCACGCCTTCCGAACGTCCGTTCTCCGCGACCATAACCAACGGAACTCGTCTGCCTAGATCGTTCTCGCGAATCCTCGTGCCGTAGTTCAGAATGGTCTATCCATGAGTTCCACTCCAACAGTTGCAGGCAAAGAAGCGGACTCCTTACTCGGACAGACTTCCTCTGACTTCTTCTCCAAGCCAGGGAAGCGAACGTTCCCGCTTGCGCTACTGCTCTTTGCGGCCGTTGTTGTTGTCTACAGTGGTGTCACTCGGAACGGCTTCATCAACTACGACGACGACACCTACGTCACTCTCAATTCCCACGTGAAAGCTGGCCTAAACAGAGGCACGGTCAAGTGGGCATTCACAACGTTTGACGCTGCTAACTATCATCCGCTGACATGGCTCTCGCACGCACTCGATTGTCAGCTCTTTGGACTCGACGCCTCTGCCCATCACGAGGTGAGCGTTCTCCTGCACGCGATCAATGCTGTGCTGATTTTTCTACTGCTACAAAACGCGACTGGCTTTCGCTGGCGCAGCCTGTTCGTTGCCGCGCTATTTGCGCTTCATCCATTGAATGTGGAATCCGTGGCCTGGGCTGCCGAACGGAAGAACGTCCTCTGCATGCTCTTCTTTCTGCTCGCGTTGCATGCCTATATTGCCTATGCCCGGCGCCCGAATGTCGAACGTTATGCCCTCGTCGCATTTCTCTTCCTGTTGGGATTGCTCAGCAAGCCGCAGGTCATCACGTTTCCGTTTCTGCTTCTGTTGCTGGACTACTGGCCGCTGAATCGTTGGGCGGGCGCGGCCTCCATAGACCAACCCACGGCCACGGCCGTTCCGCGAGCTTCGATGGGCTGGCTCATCCTTGAAAAACTGCCATTGCTAGCGCTCTCGGCAGCTAGCGCGATCGTCACGATGAAAGCGCAGAGAGCTGGCGGCGCCGTGCAGGCGTTGTCGCTTTACAGCCCGCTCTTGCGTGTGGAGACAGCGATCATCAACTATGTTCGCTATCTCGGTAAATTGTTCTGGCCCACGGATCTGGTCGTCCTGTATCCGCATGCCACGAAGCACTATCCGGTCGGGGAAGTCGTAGCCGCCGTTCTGATGCTGGGGCTCATCACCGTTTCCGCTCTGCTGGCGCACCGCCGCCGGTATCTCGCTGTCGGATGGCTCTGGTTTCTGGGCTCACTCTTCCCGATGATTGGCCTCGTGCAAGTGGGAGCTCAATCCATTGCCGATCGCTATACCTACATTTCGTTTTTGGGTTTGTTCATGATGCTGACCTGGCTAGTCGCGGATTGGATTGGTGCTCGTCAAATTCGCGCCGCCTGGATTGCAACACCCGCTGTTGCCGCGCTGCTCTTTCTCGGATTCCTCACGTATCACCAGGTCGGCTACTGGCACGACCCCGAGTATTTCTGGACGCGCACCATCGAATTGACCGAAGGCAACTACATCGCCCACGACACGCTCGCTGAGTACCTGTCGGGCCAAGGCCGAATCGAGGAATCTGCAGTTCAGTACCGTGCCGCGCTCGCCATTCGGCCCGATGACCTGCCAGCGAACCTTGGACTCGGTACCTGGGAGCATGGCCACGGAAATCTTCAGGCGGCCATCGACCACTATTGGTTTGTCGCGCTCCACGCTGGAGACCTAAGCATGCGCGCCGCCGCCTACGGCAATCTCGGCTCAGCCTACCGGCAGCAAGGCCATCTGTCCCAGGCAGAGCAGTGTTTTGAAGAGTCTCTGAGGGTTGACCCGAAAAGAGCCATGCCCTTGATCGGCCTCGGATTGGTCGCGCAGAAAAGTGGCGACTTTGAAGAGGCCATCCGCCAGTATCAGCGAGCCATGGCCATCGAACCAACCGACGTCGGCTACTTACTAATCGCCAAAGCGCTCGAACAGGGGGGCCATTCCGACCAAGCCAGCGCGATCCACGAGCGAGTAGCGAAGCTCTCCCCAGATCTGGCAGCAGCACAGCGCATGGCCGAAGGTCTGCTCGAAGGAAAGTAAGAAGTGAGGGAAGTAGGAAGCGCAAAAAAGAAAACGCGAGCAAGAATGCCCGCGCCTCTCGATAACCGTCGAATTCTGAGAACTGAGAACTGAGAACTGAAGTCCTACTTCCGTTCCTTCACTTCGTCCCGCGCCACCACACCATCCTTAATGTAGATGATCCGGTGCGCGTATTCCGCGATGTCATGCTCGTGCGTGACCAGCACGATCGTGTTTCCTTCCGCGTGCAACCGGTCAAACAGGGCCATAATTTCATTGCCCGTTTGCGAGTCGAGGTTCCCGGTCGGTTCGTCTGCCAGAATGATCGCGGGTTTATTCACCAGCGCTCGGGCCACAGCGACTCTCTGCCGCTGTCCACCGGAGAGTTCGTTCGGCTTGTGCGTCATGCGGCTTTCCATTCCCACTGCCGCGAGTGCGCCTTTTGCGCGTTCAATTCGCTCCGCAGACGGAACGCCTGCATAGATCAGCGGCAGTTCCACGTTATGAAGCGAGGTCGCACGCGCCAGCAGATTGAACGTCTGGAACACGAAGCCGATTTCCTTGTTCCGAATTCGCGCCAGTTCATCGTCATCCAGTTCGCTGACTAGTTGATTGTTCAGCCAGTAATTACCCTTGGACGGCGAGTCCAGGCAGCCGATTAGATTCATCAGCGTGGATTTCCCGGATCCCGACGGACCCATAATGGCGACATACTCGTTGCGGCGGATCTTCAGATTCACGCCGCGCAGCGCATGTACCTGCTGCTCCGAGCCCATGTCGTAGGTCTTCCAGAGGTCCTCGGTCGCAATCATGCACGAGTCGGGTGCCGATAGGCTGGCAGGCCTGTCAATGGATAGTATTTCCGCTGTCGCCATTGCTTTCTCCTTCTCCGGCACTCGCTCTCCTTGGCCGTTCCTTACTTTGACGTTCTAGTGCGGCTTCGGTTAGTCCCCATTCGTAGATCCGCGGCCTTGGCCGGTCTCTACGACGATGAAACTAACTGCTTTCTTCTTCCTTGGTCGGTGTCGTGTTATCTATTTTCACACTGGTTCCGGGTTTCAAGGTACGTAAAACTTTATAACTCCCCGTAATAACTTCGTCACCATCCTGCAGACCCTTGAGTACTTCGATGTCGGTGGTGCCGCTGATGCCCGTATCTACTGGCACAAATTCCGCCTTCTTGTTGCGGATCACGAAGACACCCTGAATCTCATCCTTCTTCTTCGCTGTTTCCACCGGGGCCGCCGCTTGCACCGAATCCTTATCTTTCTTTGCATCCTTCGGCACCAGGTCGGCTGGCGTCCGAATCGTCAGCGCCTGAATCGGCACCGTCACAACACTACTGCGCGTCGCCGTCGTGATTTTCGCTGTCGACGAAAGCCCCGGCCGCAGGTCCGACGGCGCGTCTGTCAGCGTCACGACGACCTTGAAATCCTTGGCTTCTTCGCTCGTCGAACTCGCTTGCGATGTCGAAACTCCAGTCGAACGCACAATCGCATTGTTCCCAATCTCACTCACGGTGCCATGAAACGTCTTGTGCGGAATCGCGTCGATCGTCACTTCCGCCGACTGTCCCAAACGCACGTTCACGATGTCCGTCTCATCCACCTTTACCTCTGCCGTGATCACCGACATATCGGCGAGGGTCATCAGGGTGCTGCCCGGCGAATTCTGAATGCCGATTACTACCGTCTCCCCTTCGCGCACCGGCAGGTTCGTGATCACCCCGTCATACGGTGCCTCGTAGGTCGTCTTTTGTAGTACGTCAGAGACACGCGTCAAGTTCGCGCGATTTTGAGAAATATGCTTATCCGAGGAATCTTTCTGCGCCTTGGCCTGGGCCACCCTTGCCTCAGCCTGAGCCAGTCCAGCCTCGGCTGCTTCCCAGGCGGCTTTCTTGGTGTCGAATTCCTGCTTGGCGATTAACGCGTCTTTGTACAGACCCTGGGCTCGGACCCAGTCCAGTTGCGCGTGGTCCGCATCGGACTTGGCCCGGTTCAGATCCGCGCGTGACGTATTTAAACCAGCGTCCGCCGCGGCAAAATCGGTCTCCGCCGCCTGGACTGATGCTTTCATTGCGTTCACGTCCGCTGACGACTGCACGTTCTCCAGTTGTGCCAGCAACTGGCCCTTCTTGACGTGCTCGCCTTCTTTGACATGCAGCTTGACGATCTTGCCGAACGCGTTAGCGCCGATATTCACATACGTCTTGGGCTTGATCTCCCCAGACGCGCTGACGATCGAATTCAGGTTCTGTTTCTGGGCTTTGCCGGTCTGCACCGTAACCACACCCTTGTTTTTCTGGTACGAGACGACGGACGCAACGATGCCAAGCACCATCACGACCCCGATTCCAATAAGTACTTTTTTCCAGGTTTTCATCGCGAAGTCGTTCTCAAAGTGCCGGCCAACTAACACACCTCGCCTAGGGAATAATACGTTGCAACGTGGTGCAAAGTTCCCGGTCGAGCCTTCCTGGCGAGCGGTTACGGGTCGGACACAAATACGAGGCCTCTCGGTTCGTCCGAGCGCCACGTATTCCCGTTCATTATAGCCTGCCCGGTTCTTCCTCGCCTGCGCCACCGCTTTAGCCGCTCCGCTAGCCCCAAAATGCGGATTCTTAAGGAATTAAGAGCTTCCACGGTCCACAAAATCTCTTACACCCCAGGCCTCTTTTCCTTGCCTTGTTGTATCCAATCAACATAGAATCATGCTATTGAAGTCCGTCTGTGAGGTAGGCCCTTCTATGTTCTCCTCTGGTTTTGTGGCTCGTTTCTCGACAGGTTTGCTCGCAGGCGCATTGGCGCTCGGTTTCCCATTGGCGTCCTCTGCCCGCGACAAAGACAAAGACGCGAAGCCCGCCGACGGTCAGCAGACCGATACCCAGGCCGATCCCCTGAAGCGCCCCGTCACCGAGAAGCAGCGAAAGGCCAACGCCAAGGCACTGCGTGGCGAGTTGGGCCGCACCTACAAGAAGTGGCTGGACGAAGATGTCCGGTGGATTATCACCGACGAAGAGCAAAAAGCATTCATGATGCTTTCCAACGACGAAGAACGCGACCAGTTCATCGAAGCGTTCTGGCAGCGTCGCGATCCAACGCCCGACACGGAAGAAAACGAATTCAAAGAAGAGCACTATCGTCGTATCGCCTATGCCAACGAGCACTACGCCGCTGGCATCCCGGGTTGGAAAACCGATCGCGGCCGTATCTACATCGTCTTTGGTCCCGCCGACGAAATCGATTCCCACCCATCAGGCGGCTCCTACGAACGTCCCATGGACGAAGGCGGCGGCGAAACCTCCACCTTCCCCTTCGAAACCTGGCGCTACCGTTACCTCGAGAACATTGGTCAGGAAATCATGATCGAGTTCGTCGATACCTGCATGTGCGGCGACTACCACATGACCATGGATCGCTCCGAGAAGGATGCCCTGAAGTACACGCCCAACGCCGGCCTCACCCTTTACGAACAGATGGGCATGTCAAATAAGGCTAGCCGCTTCACGGGCGGTGGCATCGAACAACTCGGGCACTCGCCGTTTACCAACGACGTGCAAACAAAGCAGTTTGACCGCTTGGAGACGTTCGCCAAACTGCAGGCCGCTCCCGCCGTCAAGTTCAAGGATCTCGAAGAAGTCGTCACCCACAAGATCAGCGTCAACCTGATGCCCTTCGACGTCCGCGCTGACTTCGTGAAAGTCACCGGTGACACCGTCCTGGTCCCCGTCACCATCCAGATCAAGAACCGCGACGTCACCTTCCAGAACAAGGAAGGCATCGAGCGCGGCACCGTCAACATTTTTGGCCGCGTCACCACCCTGGCTGGCAAGATCGTCCAGACCTTCGAAGACACAGTCCAAGTCGACGTTCCGGTCGAGCTTCTCCCTAAGACTGCCGAAAACTCCTCGGTCTATTGGAAGGCCTTGCCGCTCCGCATCAGCCAGAACCGCTACCGCCTGGATCTCGTCGTGAAAGACGTGAACGGCGATCGCAAAGGCTCGTGGAGCCATGCGCTTATCATTCCCGACTTCAGCGAAGACAAACTCAGCAGTTCCACGCTGATTATTGCCGACCAGATGGAGCCCGTAGCCGCCAAGAACGTCGGCACCGGCAACTTCGTCATCGGCACCATGAAGGTGCGCCCTCGTGTCGCCCCTTCCGACGGCAAACCCGTCTCCTTCAAACGCAATCAGAAGCTCAATTTCTGGATGCAGGTGTACAATCTCACCGTGGATGAGAAGACCCACAAACCTTCCGCCACAGTTGAATACAACGTTACCGACGCGAATAATAAGGCAGTCATTCATACGATTGAATCCACCGACACCATGGGTAATGTCGGCGATCAAGTCACGTTGCAAAAGACGCTGTCCGCGGCCAATCTGCAACCGGGAATTTATAAGATCGAAATCAAAGTGAACGACCAGCTGTCCAAGCAGACCGTTGACCCAACCGCAACCTTCGCGGTCGAGTAAACTGCTTGATTCTGTGGTGCGATGGGTATTCTGGCCCGTCCCCAGAGGTGGTGGCGCGATGCTCAAAAAGCTCGGGTTCTTCGCATTTGTTTTGACCCTGGCTGCTCCTGCGTTTTCTCAAGCCGGAGCGGGCACAATTTCGGGATATGTCCGTGATTCCAGCGGAGTGCCGCAAATGGGCGCCGCCGTGGAAGTCCTCGGTGTAGCCGCGCATTCCCTGAAAGTCTTCACTGACGACCGCGGCTTCTATTCCATCGCCAAGCTCATTCCCGGAACCTACAGCCTCAAGGTCAGCGCCCCGGCGTTCATGCCGTCGTTGCGGGAGAAGATCGGGCTTCGCGGTGGGTCGAAACTCATGGTCAACGTCACGCTGACCAACCTGTTCGAAGCCATCCAACTCGTCAACATTCCCAACCAGGCCGATCAGGATGACTGGAAGTGGACGCTTCGCTCCATCTCCAATCGCCCGGTTCTTCGCGTGCTTGAAGACGGTTCGACCGTGGTCGTCCAGAACGGCGACTCCAACGGCAATGATCTGAAGGGAACGCTGACGTTCCTTGCGGGCGCGCCCGGAGAGGGCTTCAGCGGTTCTTCCGACATGAGCACCGGTTTTTCCATCGAGCGCTCCGTCCTCTCGAATGGAACGCTGCGATTCGATGGCAATCTGGGATACGGTCCTTATGCGGCGATTCCGGCTGCTGTGGTTCGTACCAGCTATACCAGCCGATTTAACGGCATCTTCGAACCGTCCGTTTCGCTGACAGCGCGCCGTTTCTCCGCGTCCGGCCTGAACAACACCCCGGGAGCCACCCTGCAGGCGCTCTCGCTCAGGAGTTCCGACCGCATCGTTCTTGGCGACCGTATCGAGATGACTCTGGGCAGCGAACTCCAGACCATCCAGTTCATGGGCCGCGTACAGGCTTTCAAGCCTTTCGGGTCTGTGGATGTTCATCTCGCGCCGCACACCGTGCTCGAGTATCAATACTCCAGTTCGGTCCCTGATCTCCGATTAGAAGACCGCTCCCTGGAAGACCCTTCCGCTGACCGCCTCGATTCCAGCGATCCCAACACGGCCGGTCCGCGCATGAGCATCACCAATTATTCTCCGGCGGTCGAACGCGCTCGTCACCAGGAAGTGTCTCTCTCGCAGCGCATCGGCAAGAATAACTTCCAGGTCGCTTTCTTTTCCGACAACATCACCGACCCGGCTCTCACCGGCATCGGAGATATTTCCTCGGAGTACGGGGAAGTCCTTCCTGATGCGCATTCCAGCACCTTCAGTTATCAGGGCAATGATTTCTCCACCAGTGGTCTTCGCCTGGTGCTGCAGCGCAAATTGCTCTCCGATCTCACCGCCACGCTTGACTACGCTTACGGTGGAGTGTTGGATCTTTCACGTCCCGATATTCAACTGCAGGACGCGCGCAACTTTATCCGCACCGAGCGCCGCCAAGCCGTTGCCGCCAAATTCAGCGGAACGATACCCCGAGCGAAGACGCGCTGGGTTGCTTCGTATCGCCTGAGTGGCGGTCATTCGCTCACCCCCGTGGATCTCTTCAATACATCCGCCGGACAAGCGGATCCCTATTTCAATTTGTTCATTCGCCAGCCGATCCCATCCAGCTTCCTTGCTGGACACATGGAACTGCTCATGGACCTTCGCAACCTGCTGGCCCAAGGCTACGTTCCGGTTATGAGCAGCGACGGGCAGACCGTCTATCTGGTCCAGTCCGCGCGCAGCGTGCGCGGTGGTTTGGCGTTCAGCTTCTAAATTCCGTAAGTGACAATCCCAAATTTGGGAAGAACGACTCGGTTTTGTATCAGGGCATCGCTTCGATGCCACAAGCCTTCAAATCAGTCGCCCTTCTAGGGGGTGCGATGCACGCAGAGCCCGCCACGCAAACCTCGATAATTCTGATTCTCCCCATCACAAACTTCGCGCTGGACCTCCGCTTCCTGTCGTCTATAATGCGGCAATCCAAAAACTGAACGTGTTGTCAGTCGCGAGGAACGTCGATTGCATGCCGCGACACAAGGAGATGGAAATGAAACTTCGTTTCGTAGTCATTTGTATCCTTTTGCTGTCCGCACTGGCTGCCGCGCAAACCTTCCGAGGCACGATCCTGGGCACGGTTACCGATCCCAGCGGAGCCGTGGTGGGCGGAGCGACCGTCAAGGTCAAGAATCAGGGCACCGGTTTGGAGCGCACAACGACTACCAGCGCCGACGGAAGCTACTCGGTTCCTGAGCTCCCCATCGGCACCTACTCCGTTTCGGTCTCCCAGTCCGGTTTCCAGACCTCGATCACCAGCAGTGTCGAAGTGAATGTCGCCATCGAGCGCCGCGTTGACGTTCAGTTCAAAGCCGGCCAGGTCAACCAGCAGATTGAGGTATCCGGCAACCTGCTCCCGCAAATCGATACGACCTCAGCCGAACTTGGCGGCACGCTTACCACCGAGACCATTGAGAATCTTCCCGTCAACGGCCGCGACTATACGAAATTGATCTATCTCAATCCCGGCGTCTCCGGCTCGCCCGACCAGATTTCCGATTCTCCCGGCTCTTTCGGAACCTTCTCCATGAACGGTTCCCGAGGTCGCGCCAATAACTTTCTGCTCGACGGAACCGACATGAACGACGGCTTCCGCAACGACCCGGCCATCAACGAAGCTGGCGTATTCGGAGACCCGGCTACCATTCTCCCGCTCGATGCCGTCGCGGAACTTCGCGTCATCTCGAACATGGAAGCCGAGTATGGCCGCAACTCCGGAGCGGTCATTAATATCGTCACCAAGAGCGGTACCAACAAAGTCCATGGTTCGCTCCTTGAGTACAACCGCACTAGCTCCGTAGGCGGAGCGCGAAACTTCTTCAACACGCAAGGTTCGCAGGATCCGTTCCACAACAATCAGTTCGGTGGCTCCTTGGGTGGCCCGATTGTCAAAGACCGTACGTTCTTCTTCGTGAACTACGAAGGCCAGCGCGAGTCTGGGGCGCAGTCGGGAACGAGTTGCGTGCCGGATCCAGCGGTGATCGCTACCACCGAGCAAAACATCATCGAGGGTGGCGGAACTGTGAATACCGTCACGCAGGCGCTGCTTGCCCGGAACCCGTGGCCTGTCCCAAATCTCGGAGGAGCCAGCGACACTACGGGATGCTCTGCGGCTAACTTGGCTCTTTCCACACTATTCCGAAATCGTGTGGACAGCATGATCGCCAAGGTCGATCACAACTTCAATCCCAATAACCTGCTGACTGGCCGCTACTACTTTGGCGATAGCGACCAGAGTTTCCCATTCGCCCAGTTGGCTGGCGGCCTGTTGCCTGGGTTCAACACGATTACGCCGACTCGAGTGCAACTAGTTTCGCTGTCTTACGTCAAGGTTATGGGCACCCACCTCAATGAAGCTCGTCTTGGCTGGAATAGGTTTAACGAAGGGTTTTTCCCGCAGGATCACAATTTCAATCCAACCTCCATTGGGCTAAACACGGGTGTGACTTCGCCGTTTGATTTTGGACTCCCAAAAATCTCGGTCGGTGGTTTCTCGGTGATCGGCGCCACGAACTCCGTCCCGCGTTCCCGGGTGGACTCCAACTGGCATTTCATCGATAACTACGGCTGGAAATCGGGCCGCCACGATTTCAAGGTTGGGTATGAGTTTCGCCGCACTACCATCCAGTTGATCCAGGACAACACCTTCCGCGGCAAACTTTCGTTTGACGATCTAACCACGTTTCTGGAAGGCATTCCCAGCGGGGGAAAGCAGATTCAAGGCAACGCCAAGCGTCATTCTTTTGAAAATAATCACGGGTTCTATTTCCAAGACAGCTTCCGCGTGACGCCGCGCCTTACTTTGAACTACGGCATTCGCTGGGATTACTTCGGCGTCGTCAATGAAAAGAGCAACCTGTTTTTCGCGCTGGATACGACTGCACCTAACGACGTTTCACCCACGAAACAGCTTTACAACAAGGACTACAACAACTTTGCTCCCCGCTTCGGCTTCGCTTACGACATCGCAGGCAAAGGGAGAACGGTTGTTCGTGGAGGTTGGGGCTTGTTCTATGATGCGTTCGCACAGGACATCTTCCTAGGTCACGTCCCCTACAATTGTGCGTTCTGCCCAGGTCCTGCTTACTCTGGATTCGCGCCCGGAGCCGCCGCAATCCAGGCTGCGGGATTAGCGGGAGGCGCTCTTGATCCGAACGCGCCGGTATTTTCAGATCCTTCGGGCTTGACCGACTTCTTTGCAGCGGATCCGCATATCCGCACTCCCTATACACAAAATTTCAACTTCAATCTGCAGCAGCAATTTGGCAAGGCTGTCGTGGAGGTTGGTTATGTAGGTGCGCGAGGCACGAAGCTGTTCCGCTTCCGCGATATCAACCAACCCACCCAGGCGCAGATCACGGCTTACGATACCTCTGCAGCCCAGTGCAATGGTGCCACTGTCCCCAATTGTCCCATCGCTGGATTTGACGGCCCCGATAACACCAATTTCAACGTTCCTCGGACTGCCTATCCTGCTTTGTTCTACGTGAATCAGTCGGAGTCGACAGCGAATTCCAACTATCACGCTCTTCAAGCCAGCTTTCGCACAAACAATTGGCGCGGTCTTACATCCGCAGTCAACTTTGTGTGGTCGCACTCGATCGACACAGCCAGTGACAGCGAAGATTTCATTCCCAATGCGGCCCAGCCCAATAACAGTTTTGCCCCAGGCTTGGAACGTGGCAATTCAAATTTCGACATCCGTCGCCGCTTCACGTGGAACTTCGGCTACGAACTTCCCAAGATGTCCGGTGGAATGTCGAAACTGAAAAATGGTTGGGGTGTCGACGGAGTCCTGAACCTTCAGGATGGTCAGCCCTTTCAATTGAATTACAACTTTGAAGGCGACTATTCCGGTTCCGGCGAAGGCTTCGACCGGCCTGATGTTGTTGGTCCAATCCGATACGGAAAGGGTCCGAGCAGCATCGACCTCTCGTCATTCCAGGTCCCGTGCACCTTCGGAAATAAGACTGCGAACTCGTCCTCCGGTGACAGTAACTGTCTGGCGGGAACTCGCCACTTCGGGAATCTCGGCCGTAATGCGCTTCGCGGACCGGCTTTCAAGGAACTGAACTTCTCGGTCTTCAAGAACACAAATTTGACCGAGCATGTCGTGCTGCAATTCCGGGCGGAGTTTTTTAACATCTTCAATCATCCGAATTTCGCCAACCCGAATTTGCCGAACTTCATTACCGATCCAGCGACGAACGGTATCGACCCACTGACCGGACGGGCTGTCATCACGAACCCGACAACGGGCACATCGTTCCTCCCTCTAGCCGCCACCGGCGACGTTGGCATTGGCAACCCGTTCCTCGGTGGCGGCGGTCCCCGCGGAACGCAGTTTGCTTTGAAGATTACGTTCTAAGGTTTCGCCGCAGATCGAATCCAACTCCTCTCATTTTACGCGGGAGGAGTTGCTTCTTGGGTGGTTGCGCTTCATCCGCGAACGCCCCGCAAAAGCCATCGCTTGACTGTGCTGCTAGTATTGAATAAGGCGGCTTAGGTCAAAGTGCAACGAGAACGGCCGGGATGGACGGCACCAAGAAAGCCAGAGCGGGAAGCGATGGGTTCACGAAAGATGAAGACTAAGTGCAATCGTCTCAAGACTTTGCCTCTAACTCCCATCCGCTCAGGACTTTGGCAGGAAATTTTCTCTAAAGTCTTGATTCCAATAGACCGGTAGAGGGTACCCCCGCAAACCCGACCGATCGCAAGAAAAAGATCTTGCAAGAGTCCCAGGATACGCTCTCATTTCACTGAGAGCTGAGAGCTGAGAGCTGAGAGCTGAGAGCTGAGCAACTGAGAAATTCATGCCCACGCCAACCGATCGCCGCATAGAAAAGCGCACTCCGGTCTCTGTTCCTGTCAAAGTTCGCAAGCCTGACGCGCCTGAAATTTCGGCGGTCACTCGCGACCTGAGTTCTTCGGGAATCTTCCTCTACTCTGACTCAGCTTTCGAGCCGGGAGCCAAACTCGAACTAGTCCTCATGCTGCCCGCAAGTCTCGGACTCGGTACGGGAGGATGGACTCTCTGCCAGGCCTCAGTAGTCCGCGTCGAAAAGGGTGATGGAAAGGGAGTTGGAGTAGCCGCGACCTTCGATCGCATCGAAGTCCTACCCGAACTCATTTGAAGCTGGAATCCGCTGAGCCGGTGAAATCCTGGGAATGCTCCTACCGATGGGCCGCCAGTTTTAGTCTCAATTTGAGCTATCCTGCACAAATAATTGCTTTTAGAACAAAAGATTCTTCCCATGCATCGGCGTTGGTGCAATAATGGCGGCCTTTAGAGCAGTACGTTTAGTCGGCCATTTGCCCAGGTAGGCTCTAGTAATGTGGATTGAAAAACTCGCCCACGGCGTCCTCGAGTTGGACACGCCGATTGGGCCGCGATACTTACAGCCCAATTTTTCCCAGCGTTTGCAGTTGCTGTGGACCTTCCGGAACTTCGTCTCGCTCCCGCATCAAGTGCTTCGCGTGCGCGAACGAGAGCTCGTAGATCGTCTCTGTGCCGACAACAAGTTCGTGTCGCGATCCACAGCAGGCAACGACCTCGCCGTAATTGGAAGAATAGAGCGTCGCGTATCCGCAGCGACGGAGATCCTTCCAACGCGCAAGCCCGCCGCAAGTTCTCGAGGCGCGGTCGCGGAAGAGGGCAGGGAAGCCGCTTCAGCGTAGGGCAGGAATTCGGGAGAGCAGGTCATCTCCTCTCCCGACCCCAACTAGTTGGGCTTGTGCTCGTCCGGCGGAGACGCCTCGTCCTCTTCGTCTTCAGCAAAAGGATGCGGATGTGCGGAGAGTTCACCGCACGGCCCGATTCCATGTCCGCGGCCCGCGTGTCCGATTCCTCCGCCATGGTGACCACGCTGCGCCTGACAAGAGCGCATCGCTTCGTGTTGTGCAGGTGTGATCATGCCCTCCAATTCAACCCGCTCGTGCTCGCGAATCTGGCGGATTTCCGCCGCCTTCTGCTGCGCCGAAAGAGATGAGTTCATGCACACCGACTGCATTTGCTGACGAGTCTGCAGCATGATCGACCGCCGCTGCTGCATCGCAGCCTTGGAAATCCCAGCCACCATCCAACAAGGCTCCGGCCGAGCTCGCCGAGGATTATTGGATGGACTGCGTGAAGTCCCAGGCATCGGTGTGGCAACCTGCGCCACAATTCGTCCCAGCAAACAGGTCGCAACCACAATCATTACGAAAGCAATTCTCCTGGATCGCATTGAACCTACCCTCCAGCGTGTGGAAACCCAGCCTAACCAACAAAGTTGTACAGACGCTAAGTAGAGTATTCCTTCGCGTAGCCTTCCGGGAGCCCACAAGTTTCGCGCAAGGCCGCCAATCACGCCGCGGTCAGCCCGTTCGACGGCGAGAGGGCCGTTCGGTATGTTAATGTAATGAAAGCCCCGAGAAGGGCGCGTAGCTCAATTGGCAGAGCAACTGACTCTTAATCAGTAGGTTGTAGGTTCGATTCCTACCGCGCTCACCACTACTTTCAAGCACTTGCAGCGACCCGCTATCCATTCCCTTCCGTACTTTCTGGGTGCTGTGGCTGTTTTTGTGGCTGTTGCTACATCACATCCTTCTGCTGATTCAAGCGGTCGATGACGACTTTGTTTCTGCCTGTTCGATATAAAAGCGATACCGCTGGACCGCTCGCCGGAGTTCGATACGATGGCATGCAGACCATCGCCAACGGTAAAGGGAAGTGGTGGGAGGGCATGGATCCTCAGATGCTCAACGGCAAACCCCACGCCAAGAACACGCCGTGTCCGGAGTTCGTCCAGCAGTTCCTGCTGCGCGTGCAAGATGTTGTCGACAGCTATAGTCCCGACATCTTGAATTTCGATGATGGCGTCCAGTTCATGTTCGATGATGGGGGCGAATGGGCTCCGGACTTGAAGGTCTGGCTCGGGATTCCCGATCTCGCTCCGCAAATCATGGCCTATTACTACAACAAGAACATGCAGGCGCATGGCGGCCGCCTGGAAGGAGTTGTTGACCTGAAAGGCGTTCCCGAACCGCTGTGGGGAACACTGACCCGCGATTTCGAGTTTGGGATGGAAGAAAGCCTTCAGGAAAAGCCCTGGCAAACCGAAGCATGCATCGGGAACTGGCACTACAACAGGGCTCATCTTGTTAATCACGGGTATCAGAAAGCTTCAGCGATTATTCCTCTCTTTGTGGACATCGTGAGTAAGAACGGAAATCTGCTGCTGAGCATCCCATTGCCCGGTCATGGAGAGCCTGATAGCGACGAGTTCTCGTTACTGGAAGAACTTGCCGAATGGCAGCAGGTGAACTCCGAAGCGATCAAGGGCACGCGCCCCTGGAAGATCTATGGTGAAGGTCCGTCGACAGAAGCCAAGAAGACCTCGACATATCAGTTCTCGCAGCTGAAGTTCGACCACACGGACATACGATTCACCGCGAAAAGCGACGCCGTCTACGCCATCGCCCTGGGTTGGCCGACTGACGGAAAGATTCTGATTAGGGCGCTCGCCGAGAACTCGGCGAACTATCCTGGCAAAATTCGGAAGGTAGAACTGCTTGGACCGAAATCCGAGCTAAAGTGGACGCGGGGAACGCAGGGCCTCGAGATTCAAGTGCCCAACGCTCCACCGTGTAAGCATGCATTTTCGTTCCGAATCCTTCCGAGCTGAGGTGAGCTTTGCGGAAAGACAGAGAATGACTCGGACTCTGGCTCTGAGGGTCGCCTTCTTGGGTCTCAACGGCTTTTGTGAAACAGATTCCAATTCTTCCCGGTAAAGGACATGGTCGTGAGACGAATCTTGATCGGTATCGCACTGATTCTGAGCAGTACATTCCTTCTTGGACAAAGCGCAGCTCAACATCCAGAGTGGCCCGGCAAAGGGCAACTCTTTGTCGGCACCTGCTACCAGCCTGTCGATCGCTCACCTGAACAGATCCGACAGGACATCGCCCTGATGAAGCAGGCAGGATTCACCATGGTCCGCATGGGCGACCTTTCCTGGGACGCGTATGAACCATCCGAGGGACATTTCGAATTCGCCTGGTTCGACCAAATCCTGGAGCAGATGAACCAGGCGGGAATCAAGGTCATTCTCGACATTGGAGGATCGCCAGCGCCAATCTGGCTGCATCACAAGTATCCATCGGTAAACATGGTCAACGAGCAAGGCGCGACCGTGCAGCCGGCCGAACGCTACATTGATAACATCAGCAGTCCCGATTATCGCGAGCACCTGATTCGCTTTGCCGACGAACTGACCCGGCACTATGCTCACAACCCTTCGCTGGCCGCAATCGGGTACAACAACGAGATCGGCAACGGGGTCATGTCGTACTCCGAAGCGGATCGCCAGAGATTTATCGAGTGGTTAAAGGCGAAGTACGGAACCATAGCAAGTCTCAACAAGGCCTGGGCAACCCAGCGTTGGTCGCGGCATTTGAATTCGTTCGATGAGGTGCAGTTGCCCTATGCGGACGGACCTGCTCCGCCGGAGCGCTATCTTGATCTGAGGCGTTTCTGGTCCGATGTGACGATTTCGGTTCTTGAGGATCTCGAAAAAGTACGCCAGCGCAACGTTCCCAATCTACCCGCGGTTTCGAACCTTTGGGACACCGCTGGACGTAGAGGCTTCGATTATCTGAGCTCGTACAAGAAATACGTCAGCTACGGAGCCGAGGGATTCTACCCTTCAAATCCGCTTGACGTCTCGCTCGGTGCGCTGCTTGTTAAGGGCGACCTTCCTACGCCAGCGTGGTTCAACGAATTCACAGCCGGCGGCGGCGGGTACTACGGCGGCCCCAAAGGCATCGTTCGTATGTGGGCCTATCTGGCCTTGATCGATTATGGGCAGGCGTTCTTAGCGTGGACTTTCAATACGCATCGGGGCGGGGAAGAGCAGGCACTGTTCGGGTTGCTCGATCACGATGGCACACCCTCATGGAAGTACGCGGAGTTCAAGCAGATCGCGACCGAGTTTTCGAAGCTACAGCACTTGGGTTTCCCGCGCTACCACAAGCCGGATGTCGCCATCGCTTACTCTTTCGAAAGCAGCATGGCATCGCATCCTCCGGGCCCAAGCAGCACAGTTCGCCAATATTTTACTGTCAACTATTACGATCAGGTCGAGAGTGCACTGAAACCTTTCTTCGAAGACAACATCGACGTCGCGTTCCTCAACATCGGCCACAGCACTCTCGACTACAAACTGCTGGTTGTGCCGGCCGACTACATGATGGACGCTGCCAGCGCCGATGCAATTAAAAACTATGTTCGCAACGGCGGCACGGCAATCATGACGGCCATGTCGGCCAAGGTCGATGAGAACAGCCAGTGGTTCGACACACCAATGCCCGGGCGCTTAAGCGATGTTTTCGGAATTCGGACGGAAGAATTCTACCGCCCAGGCACGCCTCCTGCATTCAGCCTGAACGGGCAAATTGAGAAGGCTAGCATCGGTTTCTATGAAGTACTTGAACCGCGCACGGCAAAGCCAATGGCCATGTTTACCAACACTCCGGAGAAGTCACCGGCCATCACGGTTAACAACTATGGCAAAGGCCGCGCGATCTACGTTGCCGTTCCTTCGCAAATGTCGGTGCTTGCTCCGCTCGTGCGGAGTCTGTATTCGACCCTCGGCATCGAAAAGGGACCAGAAACTCCCGGCGGTGTTTACGCCCGCGTGGTGGAGGGACGAACGCTTTACGTAAATACAACCGGCGAAGAGAAGACTGTTGCCATTCGCGGAATCAAGCGTGGAGTTATTCGCGGAACCTCGTATGAAGGTGTCATCCGCCTGAAACCGTACGACGCGGACCTAGTGGAGTAGCAAAAGGCCGCGGTTGGCAAGATGGGATTTTGACAGGACTGAGAATTCAGTCGTATGAAGCGATTAAGCACAAGAGTGGGATTCACGTTCTCAATCGGGCTTTTTGCCGTTCTCTCCCTGGCTCGCGCACAGTCGACCGAGGAGACCAACAAACCTAAGTCAGGTCCGGTTGAATATTCCACTCTGCAACACATTTCTAGCGGCGATTCCAGTGCAGTCATTGCGGAGAAAGTGGCGAAGCTTCTGCCGCGCTCCAATCAGACGGCGTGGATGCGGCTGGAGCGAACGTTTTTTATTCACTTTGGCCCGAATACGTTTCGAGGTGTCGAATGGGGAGATGGTCGCGAAGATCCGTCAATCTTTAATCCTTCAGAACTCGATGCCGACCAGTGGATTCGCTCCATCAAGGATGCCGGTGGAAGGATGGTCGTGCTGGTCTGCAAGCACCACGACGGTTTCAACTTGTGGCCTACCCGCTACTCGAACCACTCGGTCGCGGCCAGTCCGTGGCGCGGAGGGAAGGGAAGCGTTGTTGGCGACGTGGCCGGTGCTGCGCGGAAGCATGGCGTGGAGTTGGGCGTCTATCTTTCTCCCGCCGACCTTTACCAGTTGCGAACTAACCCCACGAATCCTGCCGGATACTACGGAAACGGGAGTCCAAGGCTACGCTCGGTGATTCCCACGGATCCGGCCAGTTTCAAGACTGACCCTTCCCAGGGTCGCATGCTGAGCCCAGCATTGGAGAGCTTCACTTACGAGGTAAATGACTACAACCGGTATTTTCTGAATGAGCTGTACGAATTGCTGACCGAATATGGGCCGATTCGCGAAGTCTGGTTCGATGGTGCAAATCCGGATCCCAGTGTTCCGGAGGTTTACGATTATGCCGCATGGTATGACTTGATTCGCAAGCTGCAGCCGCAAGCGATGATTTTTGGCAAAGGGCCGGACGCGCGTTGGGTTGGCAATGAAGGCGGGATCGGCCGCACCACGGAATGGAGCGTCATTCCGTTACCAACATTGCCAGATACCTACAATTGGCCTGACATGACGGATGCGGATCTCGGCAGCCGCTCCAAGCTCATGCCGGGTTCGTATCTGTGGTGGTATCCGGCAGAAGTGAACGCACCGATTCTCTATGGTTGGTTCTGGCACCCCAAGAAGTACGTGCGGACTGCCGCGGAACTGATTGACATCTACTACACGTCCGTTGGCCGCAACGGCAACATGCTCCTGAACCTGTCGCCGGACAAGCGCGGATTGATCCCGGACAACCAGCTTGCGCATTTGCGGCTGATGGCGCAAGTAGTCAACGAGACTTTCGCTAAGAACCTCGCCCTTGGCGGCAAACTCACCGCCGACAATTCCAACCGAGCGAGTGACCCGGCGCTTGCTCTGGATGGAAATCTTGATACCTGGTGGGAAGCCGCGCCCGGGCAGACGTCGGCTACTCTGACCCTGACACTGCCGACTGCCGTGACCTTCGACGCCGTCTCTTTGCAAGAAGCGGTGGATCATCGAGGTCAACGGGTCGAGTCCTTCTGCATCGACGTTTGGGACGGTGTGAGGTGGAACCAGATGGATGAGCAGACAACCGTGGGCCACAAGCGGCTGATGCGATGGGACTCTCCCGTCACGACGAAGCTGGTGCGCATTCGCATCATGGGTTCTCGGCTTGAGCCGACGCTTGCCGAAGTAGGGCTTTTCAAACAGGCGGAATACATTCAGGCTCCCGTCATCTCCGAGCGCGATGCCAACGGTTCGCTGGCGATCAGCGGTGCGCAGGGCCTCGCCGTGGTTTACACGACGGATGGCACAGTGCCGACTTCCAAGTCCGTGGTTTACCGTGCGCCGATAGTGCTTCCGCGCGGCGGCACGGTGCAGGCCGTCAGTCTTACGCCGGATGGGCGGCTGGGCATGATGGCCTCAAGATACTTCGCAGGATTGGCGCCGATTGGCTGGAAGGTCGTAAGCGTGGATAGTGAGGAAAACGGTCAAGCGAGCGGAGTTGAAGTGAATGCGATTGACGGCAATCCGGCCACGATCTGGCAGAGTCGCTTCAAGGCAGATCCGGCATCGCCCCGCCAACTGACGATTGATATGGGGAGTTCGCAACGGATTGCCGGCTTCACCTATCTCCCGCGCCAGGACAAAATTCAAGATGGCATCGTCGAGACTTACCGATTCGAAACCAGTCTGGAAGGACAGAACTGGTCGACGGATCTTGACTCAGGCCGTTTTGGGAACATCAAAAATAACCCCGTTCTGCAGGAAGTTCCATTCCCTCCGGTCGATGCCCGATTCTTCCGCTTCACCGCCTTGCGGGGACTTGGCGCAAAAAGCTCGACCAGCGCGGCGGAGATCTCCGTACTACCAGCTGAGAAGTGAAGGCGAAACGCAAGATCCTACACCTTCGCAGAAGCGGGTGCGGGATAACGAGTGGCGCGCTGTCATGCCGAGTGATTCGGTTGAAGCCTCACGACATAGGCCGTTCGAGTAATACTGCCTTCGCGTTGTAATCCCGTCGCTGTCCGGACTCCGCATTACTGCGTCGGGAACCGAACTTCCAACTTCTGACCGCTGTAGGTAACAGTCTTCACTTTCGTTGCGCCCTCGGCGATTCCAGAATTTACGTCCGGCCCGGCGAGTAGAACTCGAAGCGTGCGCTTTTCTGTCATGCCAGGAAAATTCCCCTTGCGCGTGCCAACGGTCAGCATTCTGGCTGCATCGTTCCACGAAAGTTCATAGGCGGCATATTGCCCTTTTTCGTAGTTGTAGCTCTCGTTGTCATCTTCATACAAGGTGAACCTGGCGTTGGCTCCGGGGTAAATGCGGATTTCATAAGGGGCATCCAGTTTCTCGGTGGCATACTGCATCACTGGCCCCATCGGAACAATGGCACCAGCTCTCACGTATAGCGGCATGGTGGTCAGCGGGTAGTGTCTGGTGACCTTCTGCCCGCCATCGTAACGTGTGTTGGTCCAGAAATCGTACCAGCCAGCGCCCTTAGGCAAGTAAGTGATGTAGGAGTTGTCCAAACTGGGCTTGGCATCTTCGTACTGCTTGATCACCGAAGGCGTGCGCCAGTTCAAACGCAAGTCGCGATTTCCGGTACCGTTAAAATATTCAATTTTGAGCGCGGCCTTTTGCCCTTGGTGAAAAACTACCTTCGCTCCGCGATAGCGCGACGCCCCAAAATCCCAGTTATCGATCACCTGTTTGTCGTCGATCCATAGGCGGTATCCATCGTCGCCATCAAGACCAATCTCGTATTCCCCGTCTTCGGGAGCGGTAAGGAATCCCGTCCAGCGTCCCGAAAAATAGTCCAGTTTTTTAAGACCAGCGGGAGGCTGGGTCAGAGGCGGTCCTGGCCATGTGTATTCCACCTTTGGATCAACGACCTTGCCGGCAGATTTTTCCAACTGCATGCCTTCGAAATACTCAACCTCGATGCCGGGTTTGCCATCTGGCGTCTGGAGCGCCTCGGTCGGAATGGTGGGCGGCGTGGGTAGGCCCACGCGATACATTGCGCGCGTGATCGGATGCACGAGAAACGCGGGCCCGAACAGATAGGCGTCGTCAATCTTGCGAATTTCCGGATCGTCTGGGAAGTCCATCGCCAGGCCGCGCATCATCGTATAGCTATGATTGGTGCTCATCCAGGCCAGACCGTAGATGTAAGGCAGCAGCCGGTAGCGCAAGTGGGCCGCGTCCAGCAACGACTGATAGATCTCTGGGGCGCTCTCCTTAAAGATGTACGGCTCGCGTTCGATGTTCGCGCCGTGAATGCGATAAATGGGATTGAAAATGCCGAACTGGTGCCAGCGCGCAAACAACTCCTGATACTCCGGGTTCTTTTCGCCCCCGACGAAGTTCACAAAAAACCCGCCTGTATCCTGCGTCCAGTAAGGCAAACCGGCCAGGGCAATGTTGATGCCGCCGGCAATCTGGGCGTGAAGCGTGTTCCAACTGGCGCTTGTGTCGCCCGACCAGGGAAGTGCGGCATAGCGTTGCTGCCCCGCCCACGCGGAACGGGTCAGCGTGAATACGCGCTTGCTGCCGGTGGCGCGCTGGCCTTCGTATGTGCCCTGCGTGGTAAGCAGGCTATAAGGATTCAGATAGCGCGTGAAATCGCCCAGAGCATTTCGCCCCAGCCCCTTGATGTCCGCCTCGACTTCGTATGGATTATGGCAGGCGCCGCCCACCTCGACTTCGGTCCCGTCCATCCACAGCGCGTCCACTCCAACATCGAGCAGGCCCTTCTTAATGTGCTTGAAGTAGATGGCGCGGCCTTCGGGACTGTACGCGTCATAGATGCGCGCCTTCTTGGAGATCCAATGCAGCGGCGCAAAACGCAGCCCCTTGGCATCCAACTCATGCGCCAACTCCGTGTCATTGCCGACGGACGGCCAAATGGAGTTCATCAGCTTGACGTGAAGTTGGTCGTGCAGGGTGCGCGTGAGGGCCTGCGGATCGGGATATCGTTCCTTGTTCCAGATCATGCCGCTCCATGTGCCGTCCTTGTCGCCGCCCCAGTATTGCCAGTCCTGCACAATGTAGTCGAGCGGAAATTGCTCGCGGCGAAAGTTGCGGACCACTTCGATCAGCCGATCTTGGGTTTTGTAGCGCTCCTTGCTCATGAACAAGCCAAAGGCCTGCCGGGGGAACATCGGCGCTTGCCCGGTCAATTTGCGATACCCGGCAATAACGCCGTCCATATCGTCCGCGGCAATGAAGTAGTAGTCCACGCCGGCCGGCGCGCTCTCGGCCCAGAATGATGCGCCATCGGCGCCGTCTTTGAAAATTGATTTCGAATAGATGTCCCAGAGAATGCCGTACCGGCGTGTCGAAACCAGCATCGGCACGACTGTACCGATATTGGTCTGGATCAGTAAAACTTCCTGACCGCGATAGTCCATGTAGGATTCGTTGTATTGTCCCAACCCGTACAGAGAATCATCTGCCGAAAGGGTGAAGGTCTGCTTCACCTCATAGGTCGGTTCGTTCGAGATCGTGACTTCCTTGATCTCCGCCGGGCTGACGGATCGCTCACGAGTGATCTCTGCGCCGTCTGGCTTAAGAAAACTCAGCGCGCCCGTTTGCTTGTCAACGCTGATACGAAGTTGTGCGGAGGAGACAAGCAGTTGCTGACCTTTGTCCTCAACCTTGAAGGGCATTGCTACCGGGTGAGCATTTACCGCAAGACTCGGTTGAGCCGCATGCGCCCGACCCAGATTGACATTCACGCGCACGATTTGCGGATCGTAGAACAGCACATTCTTCACGGTCTGGCCAACGCAAAACTGAATCCCGTTTTGCAGTTTCGCCCAAGAGAATCCGCTGTGACTGGCTCCGCAGGCGGACACCACCACCATCTGGTCACCTTGGTTCAATCCTGTAGGTTTCGCGATGGCCTTCGCATTGCAGATGCGTACCGTACAGAGCAGCACAGCCACCAGGGGGAAAAACTTCAGTCGCATTTTCATTGACTACTCCTGTTCCTTACGTGGGACCGTCTCAGTCATTACGATCAGGGTCA
>Ga0302322_100000896_pt1 | contig 23495 bp, 15 predicted proteins | sample Fen_T0_2_FD_203757 | JGI IMG/M metagenome (GOLD analysis project Ga0302322, IMG submission 203757) | Peat permafrost microbial communities from Stordalen Mire near Abisko, Sweden - Fen_T0_2 | ecosystem: Environmental > Terrestrial > Soil > Wetlands > Permafrost | place: Sweden: Abisko...
AAGTGCCGGGTGAACGGTCCGTTGTCGAACTTGCCGGAATTTCAGCAGGCGTTCCAATGCAAAGCGGACGCAGCCATGATTCGGCCACCAGAGAAAAGGTGCGAAGTTTGGTAACCAGACTGCTTTCCCAAGCCCCGAGATTCTAACGCGCTTAGATTGGTGGGGCGGCGCACATCTTCGCGGCCCGCAGTTGACAACTTTCACTTTGGCCACTATGGTTGGCGGCGAGCCGAGGTAGCTACTCCGGGCGCTGGGCGCTGGTTTTCATGCGGATGTCCACTGTCCGTCAAGCTCAATTCCGAGATTCACACAAAGGCGTTCCCTATGAAAAATGTACGTGTGCAAAAACTCCTGACTCATGCGGTGGTGTGCGGGTTTGCTTTGACCTGCCTGAACCTTTTCGCACAGCAAGTCACTTCGCCAGTTCGTGTGCCGGTCGGGCACCCGGTGCCTTTCTGGTCACAGCCCCGCTGGATGCCTACCGGATCGTTGCCGGAGGTTCAGCCGCAAATCTTCAATCCATTACTCTCTCTGCAAATCGGTCAGAGTTTTGATGGTGTTGACTACAACGGCGCGAACTGCGGCTGCTTGCCGCCCGACACCAACGCGGCCGTGGGCAACAATTATGTGGCCGAGGCGGTCAACGTTGAGTTCCGCGTTTTCGACAAGACCAGCGGGACGGTCCTGCTCGACGAGCCTCTGGACTCCTTGTTCGGCGCGCCCTCTGGCGGCGACCCCTACGTGGTGTTCGACGATATCGTCGGCCGCTGGTACGTTACGGCCTTCGACAGCACGGACGCTGGGCTTTTCCTGGCGGTGTCGAACGACGGCAACCCTCTCGATGGATTCCAGACGTACGATCTCACCAACGTTGGCGGCTTCCCCGACTACCAGAAGATTGGCTACAACAATGATGCGATCTTCATCTCTTATAACGATTTCGGCAGCGGTGGCGGCAACGCTGCGATTGCCGCGATTGATAAGGCGGCCATCTTGTCCGGGACTTTGACCTATTATGTCTCGGCACCGCAGCCGCAGTTCCGGGCAATGCCACCGGCCCAGATGCACGGCAGCATACCGGGAGATCCAGAGTGGTTCGTCTCCACCGACGGTACCGACGCGGGCGGTGTTACCCTCCGCGTCACTAAGATGACCAACTACCTCAGCAACAGTCCGCAGTTCACCTATACGCGGCTGTTTGTCCAGCAGTACCGGCAGGCCACGACCGCAGATCAGCCCGGCGGTCCCGGAACCGTAACCGTCTTTCCGAATACAACGACGACGGAGGTGCAATACCACAACGGGCACCTGGTGACAGCGATGGCGTCGGCTCTGGCAAAGGATGGGTTCGTCTATCCCAAGGGGCTGTACTACCAGATCAACGTGGCCACGGGAACGCCGAAGATGCTCAAACACCGCGTGATTGATCCGCGCAAGGGCGTCGCAGTGCAGATGGTGGCGGTGGATGAAGACCGCAATGGGCAACTAGGCTTGACTTGGATCGAATCGTCGGTCAGGGAGTACCTGTCGATGTGGGTAGGCACGACGGTCAGAAAGGCCAAGGTTGACGTTGCTCCGGGCGGCGGCTTTTTCTTCTATGGTTCCCGGCTCGGAGATTACAGCTCAACCGTAGTCGATCCGTCCGATGGATTGACCTTCTGGTCGGCCAATGAATATATAGGCCGCGACGGCAGTAGCGATATCTGGCGGACGCACATTGCTTCATTCACGGTGCAGTAGAGGTAAGGCTCGATTTTTGGGAGTGCAGGCGCTTGCTCGCACTCTCTTTTTCTTGCTCGGTGCCCCAGGTTCGCGCCCGTTTTTTGGGCGATAACCTGGTGCGGGTGCCCCATCCTTCGCGCAAGTTGCGAAGGGTGGGCAGCAGACTGATACCACCGTGGGCTTTTGCCCCTCACGCGCTGCGATCCTGAAACGAAATCTTGCCCCAGCCCTCATTCACGCGCACAGCTCCAAGCTCGTCGAGACGATAGAAACGTTCACTGCTCCAGTTCCAATCTTCAGGTTCTACCACTAATCCGCGTTTTACCGGATTGAAGTGCATGTAATCGAGCTTCTCCACCCGCTTCCTGTTTGTCCAGACATTGAAGTCATAGAAGCGTGTCTGCCAGAACGACGGGCAATCAGGCGAATTCTCAAATGGGCTCGGATCGCACGGCTTCTGTTTCGGGAGCAGGGCGCGAGCGGTACGCTGTTTCAAGACCTGCATCACCGTGGAAGGAGTTCCGACCTCGGGTTCGCTGATGAGTAAGTGAACATGTTCCGGCATGACGACATAGCCCACAACCACGAAGCGGTAGCGCTGGCGAGTTGCTTCGAGCACAGCGAGAAACATGTCCCGACTGGGAGCGGAGCGGAAAAGCGGCAGGCGGCGATAGCAGGAACACGTAATGAAGTGCAGATGATTAGCGCCGTAGTAGCGGTGTAGACCGCTGGGCATGACAAGCTCATGCTATCAGCAGCATCGTACCCACCCTTCGCAAAATGCGCGAAGGATGGGGCACCCGTTTCGTTTTGGGAAAACAAAACAAGCGGTGCAAAGGATGGGCCACCCGCCGATTCTTCTTACATTGGCGGACGGACATTTCCGTATTCGAAGCGGGCGGAGCGATGCTCTTTCCCCACCTTGCCTCCGAGATCCACATCCTGCTCGAAGCGCAAAAGTAGCCCTTTGTTTTTGGAGATCCAAACCTGCTCGTCTTCCTTGTGGCCGGGACTTTCGCTGTGCAGGGAATAAACGGCGGCGACTTCTCCGTTCACGGATTCGGTGCGCACGAGCTGACACGTGGCATTGCTATGGGCGCGAGCTTCCTTTTCCTGCTCCACGTCCTCCGGGTTGACGTCCCCTTTCGTCCATTTACCGTCCACATTGAAGTACATCTTCCCGTCCAGGTAGATCGTTTCGCTGCTTTGCGGTTTCCCGCCCCTGAGGAACGGGGCGGTATGGGTCATATAGCTATGGCTCGGTGTGGTGGTGACCTTCATCAGGGAGTCGAACACAGGCTGGCAGGACTCAGCCGCGTAAGCGGCAGAAGACCCGCAGAAAATCGAACCCAATAGCACAAGCCCGAAAATAGTTAGTTGTATTGATCGGCACATGAATCAGAATCCTCCACTTCCATCCCCATACTTGTTGATTTCAAGTGCGTCCGTTGTAGGGGTGTACCAGGGTATTTGAGTTCTTGAAACGTATTGCCCTGGATAAGGTGGTCCAAGAAAGAGCCTCGAACCTCCCACAAACTCCCGGCGCGGATCGCGGCCGCGACAAAGCGGACGGGACATTTTTTATTGCCCTAAGTTGAGGGATTGTCCCGTCCCCGCTTTGTTGTTTCTGACTTGTTCCGAAGTCGTACTACTGCTGCACGCTGACAAACTTTCCTTTGTCATGCGTTTTCAGCGCAATTTTGCCATCTGGAAGATTTACGAGATAGAACTTCTCCCAAGTCCCGATGGTGGTACGGTTCGCATAACATGCCACTCCGCCACCTTGCTCCGCGCTGAGGTAATTTCCGTTAAATGTCTTGAAGCTAACTGTCCCATCGTTGTTATCGATTAACGTCCATGTTTCCCAATCCCCCACTTGGGGTCGGTTGGCGTAGACATCGTTGCCTCCACCCAGTTGAGCGGAAAAAAGGCCCTGCCAGGAAAGTAGTGACACCTTGTTGCCCTCGCCAACCTGCGCGAGGATGAAGCTCTCCCATTCCGCCGGTTGGTCCCGGTTCGCCCAGATGTGACCGTGAGCGTTGGGATCAGGTGGCGATGAGAATATGTCGACAGCGAGCCCAAGTGCGCCAGCGAGAGCCCACCCAAGCGGTGTGCCGGATTCCACTGCGGTGAGGACGCTGGCCACGACCGGAAGGTTTAGCGTTGCACCCAGCGCGGGGACGTCGCCAGATGCAATGACGAGGAAGTCCACAATCGTGCGACCCGAAACCGCCAAACGGGCTGCCTGAATCAATTCACCGTAAAGCTTCCCTACGCGGGGAGTTACGATCAGGCCCTCGGTTCCCACTACACCGTTGATGTCAACGCCGTTGGAACCGCCCAATTTGTTCACCATTTCGATATAGCCAATCGAGGCCAGCAGCGCTGCGCCAACCACTGGCCAAAGCGGCCCAGCTAATGACGCCAGAAGACTCCCACCAGTTGCCAGGACTCCTTCGAGATCATGCGTCTGATCATTGTTGAGACCCACCCACCAGACGGGGCCGGTATGATCAAAATCGCCGTTGGCATTTTTGTCCGGAGGCGCAGGCTTCACTATGTCTACAAAGTTGCCAATGGCAGAGTGGTCCTCCACCCGCCGTTGAGTCGATGTATTTCCTTGGGCAGAGTTCGCTTTAATGGTCACTTGGTTTGGGACCCTTACCACCGTCTCGGATAAGTTCTTTACGTTGCCCATGATGATCTCCTAGGCCTAAATAGGCGCTTTGATGAAAGAGCTTGATTTGTGAGCAAAAACAACCTGTTTGTTTACGTCAACAATCCCGCGCGGCACCATGACGCCTGAGTCTTGGCTTAATCCGGCTTGATCATTTCAGGCGTCGATTGCCTTGGAGGAGCCGCCGGTCGGCGCCGGCGACTCTCCGCGGACAACAGCTTTAGTGCGCCACGTAATACACGTATTGTTCGTTCGCGATCGCAAACCCGGACATTTCGGCCGCGTAGTCGGCGAGGCCGCCTCCAACCGAAGCTGTCAGGTCCGTGTTCGACCATTTGGTAGAAGGCGTCGGCAGGAACAACTGATTCACGTGATTTCCGGCAACGTAGAACACATGAGTCTGATTGTTAGGAGTGGTCGCGAAGGCAACCGCTCCGTTGGAGGCATTGGCCAGCGGCCCTTTGGTCTTCTTTGTCAGGTCCGCGCTGGTCCACTTCTTGTTATTGGTCGAGGCCAACTGGATCACATGATTGTTGGTACCGATGTAGTAGACGCGTAGCTTCGTCGACCCGGGAACGACCATGGCCGTTACTGCGCCATTGGGATACATCGGCGAAGGCACCGCATTGGCTAGGCCTGTGACATCCTCATCGGTCCACTTGGAGTTGTTGTAGTAAAGCTGGTGGACGTCGCCACCCGAAGCCACGTAATACACGTACTGCAGGTTTGCCACGCTAAAGCCGGTCAGCGAGCGTCCTGCGGGTTGCGGGGCGCCGGTTTCTGCCGTCAGATCCTCGAACTGCCATCCGTTGCCGACGTTGTAGGTTTGGATAACGTGCGGCCCTGGGGTGACGTAGTACACGTGTAGCCCATTATTTGGAGTGGCAAATGCCGTGAGCTGGACGCCGTCGCTCGTTGGAATTCCATACACTGCGGTGAGGTTCGTATCCGTCCAATTTGAGTTGTTGTAAAGAAGTTCGTGCACGTTAAAATCAACGCCAATATAGAAAACATACTGAAAGTTCTGATTCGAGAAGCCCACTACATTGGAGATACTGTTGGCCGGACTTCCACCCGTCTCCGCAGTCAGGTTTTCATCCGTCCAGCCGCCTCCCACGTTGTAGAGCTGGTGAACATTGCCCGTATTGGAAAGGTAGAAGACATGAAGACCATTGTTAGGGGTGGTGAGTGCACCCACGCCGGTTGATGTATCGGTGATCGATCCGTTCAGGTTCTGATCAGCCCAATTGGAATTGTTGTAGAAGAGTTGGTGAACCTGCTGTCCCAAAACCGGCAGGGCAGCGAACGAGATCAGCAGTCCAAATGTGAAGACGGCGCGACGCAGGCGGTGGAGGGTGGCTTTGCGAATCATGATGTTCTCCTTCGTCCGGAGTATTGAAAAGCTCCAGAGGCCGGCCCCGTCGTCCCCCGTCCTGGAAATTGCTTTCCTGAACGCGACACCCGGCCTCCGGCGAACGCGAATGTGATTCAAATCGGGTGCGGGGTCAATGAAACTGGCTTTTAAGTCTCCATTAACTAAAAAGTGCTTTCCCGACATCAACTTGCGGGTTGACTTTAACTGGAGTTCTTGAGCTGGCTGCCGTGCTACCATCTTCCAACTTGGGGGAAGCACATGCCGGGCCTGGTGCCAAAGGCGACTCGTTACCGCTTCGGTCCGTTCGAACTGAACACCGGAGAGGAGTCGCTAGTGCGGAATGGCACCCGCGTCAGAGTCCAGGACCTTCCTTACCGGCTCCTCGTGATGCTCTTGGAGCGCCCTGGAGAGATCGTCACTCGGGAAGAAGTTCGGCAACGCCTGTGGCCGGAAAACACGTTCGTTGAGTTCGATAACAGCCTGGGCGTAGCCATCAGAAAAGTGCGGGACGCGCTCAACGATGACGCCGACACGCCTCGCTACGTTGAGACCCTTCCTCGGCGCGGATACCGGTTCGTGGCTCCGGTCACGGTTGTGGGTTCCGAGGCTACGGCTCAACCAGCAGAGACTCCTACTCCGGTCACGGTCGTCGAGACCGGAAACCCTCCAAACTCCACCGTCCCTGACTCTTACGGTTCTCGCCGCGCCTGGGTGATTTCGGCATTGGTGATCGCGTCGGTTGGGGCAGCTATCTATGGTTTCCGTTCGCTGCCGCGGCGTGCGTCTTCGAAAGCTGAGGCCTCCGGATTGACGGTGCCGATTCGCGCGCGGCGTTCGGTCGCCGTACTCGGATTCAGGAACCTGCCGGGACGTCCAGAAGATAACTGGCTTTCTCCCGCCTTCTCGGAAATGCTGAACACGGAACTTGCCGCGGGCGGCGGTTTGCGCATGATTTCCGGGGAGGATGTGGCTCGCGCCAAACGCGAACTCCCACTCACCGATGAAGACAGCCTCGCTCGGGCCACGCTGGAACGGCTCCGGAGAAATCCCGGTGCGGATGTCGTCGTGCTTGGGTCATACACGCTCTTGCCCAGCAATGGCGAGAATCGCATCCGTCTCGATATTCGTTTGCAGGACACCGTGCGCGGGGAGACGATCGCCGAGCATGCCATCACAGGAAATGAAAACGAGCTCTTCGAACTGGCGAGTAAGGCGGGCGCGAGTCTGCGGCAGAGTCTAGGTGTAAATTCGATTTCTCCGGAAGCCACGAATGCTGCCCGAGCGGCGCTGCCGTCCAATGAACAGGCTGCGCGACTTTACGCGCAAGGGCGCGCGAAATTGTGGGCGTACGATTTTCTGGGCGCTCGCGACTCGCTCGTCAAAGCCATTGCCGCTGACCCCAACTATCCCTTGTCGCATGCTGCGCTGTCCGAAGCATTGTGGCATCTCGGCTTCGAGATTAAGGCTCGTAGCGAGGCGCAACGGGCAAGCGAGCTGGACACTCACCTGCCGCAAGAGCAACGCTTGCTTGTCGAAGGACAGTATCGAAGAACCCTCCACGACTGGCCAAGAGCTGTGGAAGCCTATCAGTCCTTGTTTCATCTGTTTCCCGACAGCCTCGACTATGGACTCATGCTGGCTTCAGCCCAGATGGCGATTAAGCCCAGCGATGCATTGCGGACGCTCGCCCTTCTTCGCAGCCTGCCTCCGCCTTCGAATGAGGATGCGCGCATCGACATGGTGGAGTCGTCTGCCTGGATCAATGTGGACGATGCCAAGGCACGAGCGGCTGCAAAACGTGCCATCGACAAGGCCACTGCTGAGGGTTCGCATGTCATCGTGGCGCGCACCTACGGTTTTCTTTGTCAGGAGGATGTGGGTCTGGGCTCATCTTCGGAAGCCATTAGTGAATGCACAAACGCCCTCCAGAGCTCCCTTGCCGCGAAAGACGTCAACGGAGCGGCGCTCATGCGAAACGACCTGGCCGCCATCTACTTTCAAATGGGCGACCTGGCGCAGGCGAACAAAATGTTTCGCGACGCCATTGCAGAATTCCGCCAAGTGGGAAACGAAGGTGGCATGGCTGCCTCGCTGGCGAATTTCGGCGCTTCGCGGGTTGCTGAGGGCGACTTGAACGCGGCGAAAAAACTGGTACAGGAATCAATTCTTGGATATCAGGCCGTCGAAGACAAAGAAGGGATTGCACTGTCTCTCAACAATCTGGGGGATTTGTTGCGGCAGAGTGGCAACTTGCAAACTGCCACAACCACCTATCAACAGGCCAAGGCCACCGCGCAAGAGATTGATAACAAGAGTGCGATCGCGTACGTGATGCAAGGTCTGGGCGACGTTGCTGTTGACCGGGGCGATCTTGCGGCGGCGCGCAAGTCTTATGCAGAAGCTCTCGCGCTGCGAACCCAAACTGGGGAAAAGCAATTTTCCATGGAAAGCCAACTCGCCATCGCCAAGGTTGCCGTTGAGGAAGGAAAAGCGCCCGAGGTCGAAGATTCAATCCGCAAATTGAAAGAGGAGTTCCATCAGGAAAAGGAGGCTGACGACGAACTCGCAGCCACCACGATTCTCGTGCAGGCTTTACTTAAGGAAGGCAAGGCTTCGGACGCCCAAAAGGGAATTGATGCCAGTCAATCTCTCGTCCAGAAGAACCAAAACCGCTTTCTCCGTCTCGAGTTCGAACTGGTTGCAGCACAGGCGCTCCTGGCATCCGATCATCCGGAATCTGCGCGGTCGCGACTGCAAGGGATCCTCAAGGAAGCGCGTGCCCATGACTTCGTTGGCGTCGGACTAGAGGCACAGCTGGCCGTAGCTCAATTGGAAAAGAAGTTGGGCCATTCAGTCGCGGCCCAGGCACAGTTGACTGCTCTAGAGAGGATCGCCCGCGAAAAAGGGTTTGGCCTGATCGCTCGCAAAGCATCCAACGCCCAGTCTGATTAGATAACCGTGTCGGCTCCCAGGCCGCCTAGTAAACTTGCTGCGGCTGCCCCATCCTTCGCGCACGTTGCGAAGGGAAATAGCGGGACAGATGGGATGTACCCCAGTCCGCAGTGGGAGTTCACACGGTCGACACGCGGTCATGGCCCACCCACCCCGACCTTCCCAAAACGGGAAAACCCGCATCACCATTTCGACGCATTGTTAACTAAATAATTAACAATAAACCCCACTTGACACGCTACCCCCCACTTCACAAGACCTCGACGCCTCTTCGGCCCCTAAGTTAGGAAGCGCGTCCAACCCTACCCAACTGTTTCCATAAGACTTACTCCGATGCCGCCATCCCGCACCACACGAAGCATCTCTCCGCCCGAAGCCCCAATATCCCCAAATAGCCAACGAGCGCGATATTTATTTTATGGGTGCATACGTACACATTACAATATATGCACAAAACGTTCCACGTGGAACATTCCCACCTCGCCCACAACCCAGCCGCCCCAAACTGTAGCAAATCCCCTCACTCCTGGACCCCATCCTTGACACTCCCGCCCCCACTTCCTAGAATCGCAAGAGGAGCCTTTTGCGCTCGAAAGAAGCATAGAATCTGCAATCTAAGCCTCTGCATCTAAAGTATTTAGAATGGGCCTTTTGCCCCTCTTTTGTTAGCTTGATGTGCCACTGAGTCGATATGCCACCAGGACCGCCGGGTGGTCGGGAACGCGAAATCCTGACCGCGATCGTCGAGACATTCATCGCTACCGGAGAGCCGGTCGGCTCGCGCACCCTGGCGCGTTCCAGCCGCGAAGGCCTAAGTGCGGCCACGATCCGTAATGTAATGGCCGACTTAACCGATGCCGGCTACCTGGGCCAGCCCCACACCTCAGCCGGCAGAGTGCCCACTCCAGAGGCTTATCGCTATTACGTGGAGCAGTTAAGCGGTGAAGCTCACCTTTCGCGCGAGAACGAAGGCATGATTCAGGACACCTTGACCGGGATCACGGACGTGCAGGAGTTCATGGAACGGACTTCGCATGTGCTGTCGCTGATCTCGCATGGAGTGGGTGTGACGGTGGCGAGTTCGGGTCCGCGGAATGCTTTGGAACATGTTTACTTTTCGCGGCTAGGCGATCAGAAGGTGCTGGCCGTGGTGGTGACGCGGTCGGGCGTGGTGCGAGATCGCGTGCTGCGGTTGGATATTCCGCAGGCGGATCTGGATCTGGCGGCGGGATATATCAATGGAAACTTTCGCGGCTGGACGATGGAAGACATGCGGGTGGAACTCGCCCGCCGATTGGAGCAGGAGCGCAGTGAGTATGACCGGCTGATGCAGTCCATTGAACAGCTCTATAAACAAGGAGCGCTGGCTTCGACGGAAGGGACCGATGCGGTGTTCGTGGAAGGCGCGGCGAACCTGCTGACCGGGGAGGAGGATCGGATGCGTTTGCAGGAGATGTTGCGGACGCTGGAAGAAAAGGAAAAAGTGGTGAAGCTGCTGGGAGCGTATCTGGATACGCGGCAGGAAGCGGTGCGCGTGGTGATTGGGCTGGATCAGGAGTTGCCGACGATGCAGAACTTTGTGCTGATTGGGGCTCCGGCGCGCGTGGGTGGGGAAGTGATGGGATCGCTGGCGGTGATTGGGCCGACACGGCTGGATTATCAGCACACGATGTCGGCGGTGTCGTACATTGCGCGGCTGTTTGACAAACTTTTGAATGAATCGGAGTAAGCGGCTGTTATGCGTAAGGGAAACGGAAAGAGCGAAGTGAAGAATCTGGATTTGGAACACGAACTTCCGGCGGCGGAAGGCGAGGATATGGGCTCGACTTCGGCTGCGGCCGGTGGGCCGGTGCCGGTTGCCGGCGCAGTGTCGGAGATCGAAAAGGTCAAGGTCGAACGGGACGCGTTACTGGATCGGCTGGCGCGTTTGCAGGCGGAGTTTGATAACGCTCGGAAGCGGGCGGTAAGGGAGCAGCAGGAGTTTCGCGAGTTTGCAGCGGCGGATGTGATTCGGGCGGTGTTGCCGGCTCTGGATAGTTTTGAGCGTGCGCTGAAGGCGCCGGGCGGAGACGCGGGAGATTTTCGCGGCGGAGTTGAGTTGATCTACAAGCAGTTTCAGGATGCGCTGCAGAAGATTGGCGTGCAGGCGATCGCGGCGGTGGGGCAACCGTTCGATCCGCGAGTGCATGAGGCGATTGAGATGGTGGATACGACGGAGGTCGCGGACCATCAGGTGCTCGATGAGTTGCAGCGCGGGTACAAGTATAAGGATCGGTTGCTGCGGCCGGCGATGGTGCGGGTGGCGCGGAATACAGGCGGGTAGGGTGAGCGGGGCCTTGGCGGCTAGAGCCGCATAGATGATGAGTGGTTATCGCAAGCGCTGAAGCGCTGCGCCACCCAAAATCATGCCACGGACGCGGTCGGGCCTGGTGCGGGATCGGTTGGTGTGGATCGGGTGCTGCGGCTGAGTTCGTCGGCAAGATATCTGGTTGCGAATCCGGAAGATCGAACGAAGTGGCACTGGGGGGAGTTCTGGCAGCAAATACTAAACGCGATTATTACGAGGTGCTGGGCGTTACGCGCACGGCTACCGACGTTGAGATCAAGAGCGCATATCGCAAGCTCGCGATGACCTACCATCCGGACCGGAATCCGAATAATCCGGAAGCGGAGGATAAGTTTAAAGAGCTGACGGAAGCGTATGCGATTTTGGCGGATGGCGAGAAGCGATCGCTCTACGACCGGTTTGGGCACGCGGGCGTGGGCGGGGCTTCGGCGGGTCCGGCGGGGTTTGATCCGGCGATCTTTCAGGACTTTGGCGACATCTTTAGCGAGTTTTTCGGGGTTGGAGATTTGTTTGGCGGCGCAGGCGGCGGACGTCGCCGCAGCCGGGCGCAGCGTGGGGCGGATCTGCGCGAAGATTTGCATCTTGAATTTGAAGAGGCGTACTTCGGCGTCGAAAAGGAAGTCAAGGTTCGGCGGCATGAGACTTGCGATGCTTGTCGCGGGTCGGGTGCGGCGGCCGGGAAAGCTCCGGTAACGTGCCGGTCGTGCGATGGGCGCGGGCAGGTGCGGTTTCAACAGGGATTTTTCAGCATTGCGCGGACATGTCCCACTTGCCAGGGCGCGGGGAGCGTAATCACGGATCCTTGTCCGAAGTGTAAGGGCGAGGCGCGGCTGTTGCGGGAGCGCACGGTCGAAGCGAAGGTTCCTGCGGGAGTTGAGGACGGGACGCGGATTCGATTTGCCGGACTGGGAGAGTCGGGAGCGTTTGGCGGGCCGGCAGGCGATTTGTATGTCGTGCTGCACGTGAAAGAACATTCGTTCTTTGAGCGCGAAGGGAATGACCTGCATTGCGTGGTGCCAGTTTCTTATGCGCAGGCGGCGTTGGGGACGGAGATCATGGTGCCAACGTTTGAAGGTGACCACAAACTCAAGGTTCCGGAAGGGACGCAGTCGGGGACGGCGTTCCGCATCAAGAACAAGGGCGTGCCGGTACTGCAAGGACGTGGCAAGGGCGATCTGTATGTTGAGGTACGTGTGCAGACTCCCAGCAAGCTTACGAAGCGTCAGCGCGAGCTGTTGCTCGAGTTGGGCGAGCTTAGTCCGCTGGAGAACAAGCCGCAACGGCGGTCGTTACTGGGGCGGGTTAAGGATATGTTCGTTTAGAGCCGTCAGCCGTCAGCCATCAGCCGTCAGGTAAGATCGTAGATCGTGCTTATGCGGGCCTTCGTGCTTACTGAACGCTGAGGGCTGACGACAAGAAATGACCCGCCGACGCTGGATTGCCGATCAAATTTCTGAAGACACTGCTGCTCTCGTGGGAGAGCATGCGCAGCATCTGTCTCGCGTTCTCCGGGCGCAGGTGGGGCAGGAATTCGATATCGCGGCCGGTGAGTCGGTGCGCGCCGGAAGAATCACGTCCATCTCTGAGGATCGTGTCGAGTTCGCTTTGGGCGCGGTCTTGGATGTTCGGGTTGCTGCTCGGGTGACGCTGGTTCTCGCGATCTTTAAGTTTGATCGGATGGAGTGGGCGATCGAGAAGTGCACGGAGATTGGGGTTTTCCGGATTGTTCCGGTCGTGGCGCAGCGAACGGATGCGCATCTGGCTGCTGCCGCTTTGAAACGTCAGGAACGCTGGCAGCGGTTGGCGCTTCAGGCTGCGGAGCAATCGCGGCGCGTGGGAGTTCCTGAGATCGCCTCGCCTATCAAGCTGAAGGATGTTGGCAGTGCATTGCTCGCCGCTTCGGATGCGACGGCAGTGCGCGTTGTCCTGGCGGAGACTGAGTGCGAGGTTCGCTTAAGGGACGTCCTTCTACCGCGCCACAAAGATGTCACTCTCGCCGTTGGTCCTGAGGGCGGATGGACCGAGGATGAGCTTTCGTGGTTTCGGCAGACAGGATGGTCTGCGGCCTCGCTTGGCGACACCATTTTGCGCGCTGAGACGGCGGCTATCGTGGCGAGTGCGCTGGCGCTCGACCAGTTGCAATAGCCGGTCTCGTGCCGTCCCTACGGGACTCTGCTCAATTCCCCACTTCGACCCAGGACTTACGTCCTGGGCTAACAAATGCCGCCGCTCCGCGGCTGTGGCGTCGAAGTTCCGGGCATGTTTCGGGCCAGCAACGGCGTTTGTTTCGCGCGAAATGCCGGGGCCACTACGCACAGCCTTTCCACATCGCGCTCTGCTATGCTCCGGGGAATGAGTCCCACGGTTTTGCCTGCCGCTACGATTTCTCCCGATGAACGCCAACGGGAAGCCATTGAACATGTGCATGGTCCGATGGTGGTGCTGGCGGGTGCGGGTACAGGCAAGACGACTGTTTTGATTCAGCGCATTGCTCGCCTCATTCGCGAGGGGCATGCTCGGCCTGACGAGATCCTTGCGCTCACTTATACCGACAACGCTGCAGCCGAGATGAAGGCTCGTGTTTCCGCGGAGCTGGCTTCCGAAAATATCGAGGGGCTGCAGACCTGCACTTTTCATGCATGGTGCAACATGCTGCTGCAGCGGCGCGGGCGGGCGTTTCAGGTACTCGACGACAAAGAGTTGTGGGTCTTCTTGCGGCGGCGGATACGCGAACTGCGGCTGAAGTATTTTGTGCGCGCCGCTAATGTCAGCCAGTTTCTGGATGACCTGCTGGAGTTCATGCGGCGCTGCCAGGATGAACTGGTTTCACCGCAGCAATATGCCGACTATGTTTCGCGGTTAGAGCAGGGCTTGTCGCCTTTGCCCCGCGTTGCCAAGGCGAAGAAGCAGGCTGAGCTCGAAGACGCCGAGATTCTGGATCGCTGCCGTGAGATTGCCCGGACGTTTACTACGGTTGAAGAGATGCTGGCCGCGAAGAACCTGGGCACGTTCGGCCACATGATTACGGGCGCTTATCATTTGCTGAAGAATGACCCTGCGCTGCTGGAAGAAGAACAGCGACAGATTCGGTTTCTGCTGGTGGATGAGTTTCAGGACGCCAACTTTGCGCAGGTCGAGATCCTCTCGCTGCTGGCGGGCGCGTCGGCCAACATCTTTATTGTGGGCGATCCGGATCAGGCGATCTACCAGTTTCGTGGCGCGTCGAGTGAAGCTTTCTCTCTGTTTACGCGGCATTTTCCGGCGGCTAAAGTTGTCGTGCTTGGCAAGAACCGGCGTTCGCTTTCGCCGATTCTGCGATGTGCCTTTGGGATTGTGAATGAGAACCCTCCGGTCTTTGCCGACAAGGGAAGTGCGATTTCCTACAAGCGGTCGCCGCTGGAGTCGTGGCGCGAGGCCGAGGGCGACGCTCGCGATGGCGCGATTGTGGCGCCTCCGGTCGAGATCATTACCTGGCGAGACAAGAGCAAGGATGTTGAGGCGGCCGATGTGGCGCGCCGCATCCAGAAGAAGCGCAAAGAACTGCGATGCGAGTGGAAGCGGTTCGCGGTGCTCTACCGGCAGCACGGCCATCGCGAAGAGTTGGTAAAGGAACTAGCAGAGCGGAACATTCCGTTCACGATTGAAGGGCTGGATGTGCTGGACACGCCGGATGTGCGTGATGTGCTGGCGTGCCTGAGTGTGGCGGTCAATCCGAAAGATGCGGCCAATTTGTTCCGCGTGGCGGCACTGCCGCAGTTCTCTACTGAGGCTGGAGAGTTAAAGAATGCCATGCGGGCGGCACGGCGCGACGAGCCGGACTTCCGGAATGTTCTCGCAAAGTTGAGTAACGGCGCGGCCCTACTCGCCAGCGTTGAGAAGGCGCATACCGAAGCAGGGCGGGACGATGTTACTGCCATCAATGCCATTCATATGGTGGTACGGCTTTGGGCGCTGCAACGGACGCCCGCAGTGCAGGCATTCGTGGAATTTGCGGAGCGCTGGCAGAAGAGCGCGGTAACGGAAACGGGACGCCCCGCGGAGTTCCTGGAGTATCTCAGCTATTTTCGGCAGGCTCGAGGCAGCAACATCCCGCTGCCGCCTAGCAAAGAAGACGGGGTCCGGTTGCTGACCGTGCATGCGGCCAAGGGACTGGAGTTCGGGCACGTTGCGATCTTGCGCGGCTCTTCGACTTCCTTCCCATGCCCTTATCACGAGCCGCTGGTGGATTTTCCGCAGGAACTGCGGCGTTCGCAATCGGCCCATACAGACAAGGTTCTCGCGGAGCAGGAGGAGCGCCGCCTTTTCTATGTGGCGATGACACGCGCGGAGGACTCGCTAGCGATCTATGCCAAGCAGGGTACGGGTTCGAACACCGCGCCAACCAAGTTCCTACGCGAATTCATGGGGGAGATCCCGTACAAGAAGTTCTGGCATACACGCGAGGCGGCAGCGGTGCAGGACCAGCTATTTGCCGCCGAAGAAGAGAAAGTGGCGATCCAGCATTCGACCGTTGCTTCCTGGCTGTTGATGGATCCGATCGAAACTTTTATCAAGGGACTGAGCGCCAGTTCGATCGAGACCTACGAGAATTGTCCCTTGCGCTTCAAGTTGGAACGGGAATGGAATTTGCCGCGCGACGTGTCTGCGTCATTGCACTATGGCGCGGCGATGCATCGTGTGCTGCATACGTTCTACGATGCGCAGCGGTACGAACGGGAGATCCGAGATGAGGACCTGCTGGAGAATTTCCGCGCCGACCTGGCGACGGCCGGAATTGCCGACCGGTATCAATATGAGTTGTACCTGCGTCAGGGTCGAGAGCAGCTCACGCAGTTTCTGGAGTGGGCACGGTCGGCTCCTCCGCAAGAAGTTCTGCAGACGGAACAGAAATTCGATCTGACGGTGGCGGGAACGAAGTTGACGGGACGTGTAGACCGGATGGATCGTATGGGAGCGGATAGCGTTGCCATCGTGGACTACAAGACGGGGAAGCCGAAAGAGCAGGAGGATGCGGACAAGAGCCTACAGCTTTCGCTGTATGCGCTGGCGGCGAAAGAGGCATGGGGTTTGCGCGCGGATCGTTTGATCTTTCACAATCTTGAAGACAATTCGATGGTGGTGACGACGCGCGATGCGGCGGATCTGGAAGCAGCGAAACAGCGCGTGCGGGCAGCGGCGGAAAATATTGAAGAAGGGAAGTTTGACGCCAAAGTCGGCTTCCATTGCAGCTTTTGCCCGTATCGCAATTTGTGCCCGGCGACGGAGAGAGCCTTGCCCGCGCCAAATAAGAAGAGTGCAAACCGCCCAAACTGACAAATAGAAAAGCGTTCTTCTCTCGTTTGGTTTACCTCAGCAGAAAAACTTCTTCCACCAAAAACTTTGGGGACGCTCATCGCGTCCCCGTGGTTGCCTTTTTAAAGCAGGTTCTTAATGCTTTTTGCTGCTCTTCTTTTTTGCTTTCTTTTTGGTTGCCATTGTATCTATTCTCCCTTTTCCATTTTTCATGGATCGTGCAACGGTGTTTTGTTGCAACTGATTGAATGTATAGAGTCAATGAAGAACGAAGTCAAGAAAAAAATGATCGCATCGAGTGCTGCGAACGCTGTACCAAAGTCACCGGAGCAACTTTTTTGCGAAGACTTCACGTGTGAAGGATGCGATGCGATCTCGTTCGCAATGAAGTTCGCGAATCGATGAGAGAGTTGTGATGCGACGTCGGGTGAAATTCAGATTCAACATCGCGCAAGGCGATTGCGTCGTGGGCGAGTTACTCATGCATCTGCATTGATGGCCGGGCATCTATAATGATGAGCGGTTTTGGAAACGGTTGATCGTTCAAAGGAGCGTATTCATGCCCGGTTCGAAGGACATCGTCATCATCGCGGGGTGTCGCACGGCGGTTGGGAAATTTCAGGGGAGCTTGAGCGATATCACAGCACCGCAGCTAGGAGCGATCACGGTGCGTGAGGCAGTGAAGCGCGCGGGACTGCAGTCGGCGCTGGTGGACGAGTGCATCATGGGCAACGTGTTGCCGGCGGGACTCGGACAAAATCCGGCGCGACAGGCTGCGATTTACGGCGGACTCGATCCTGCAACGGGTGCCATGACAATTAACAAGGTGTGCGGGTCAGGATTGAAATCGGTCGCGCTCGCGGCGCAGGCAATCGAGACTGGGAACGCTTCAATTGTGGTTGCGGGCGGAATGGAATCGATGAGCAACGCTCCGTATCTGCTGCCGAATGCGCGCAAGGGATATCGTTTGGGCAACGGGCAGGTGGTGGATTCCATGGTGCACGATGGGCTTTGGGATATCTACAACGACTACCACATGGGGATCACGGGGGAGAACGTGGCGGAGAAATATGGGATCACGCGCGAACAGCAGGATGAGTTTGCGGTGAACTCGCATCGCAAGGCGATTGCGGCGCAGAAGGAAGGGCGGTTCGCGTCGCAGATTGTGGCGGTCGAGCTGCCGGCGAAGAAGAAGGGGCAGGCTCCGGTGATCTTCGATAAGGACGAGGGCCCGCGCGAAGACACGACGGTGGAGACGCTGCGTGCGCTGAAGCCGGCGTTCAAGAAAGATGGCACGGTGACGGCGGGGAATGCTCCGGGAGTGAATGATGGGGCGGCAGCTTTGGTGGTGACGAGCGCGGCGCGGGCGGTGGAGTTGGGAGCGCCGCCGATGGTGCGCATTGTTGCGCAGGCTACGAGTGGAGTTGAGCCAAAGTGGGTGATGATGGCTCCCGTCGGCGCGGTGCAGAAGATCTGGCAGAAGACGGGATGGAAGAAGGACGACGTTGATCTCTACGAGTTGAACGAGGCGTTTTCGGTGCAGGCGCTCGGCGTGTGCCGCGAGTTGGGGTTGGATATGAATCGCGTGAACGTCAACGGGGGTGCGGTGGCGCTAGGGCATCCGATTGGAGCGAGCGGGGCGCGGGTGCTTGTGACGCTGATCTACGAGATGATCCGGCGCGATGCGCGGCGTGGGATCGCGGCGTTGTGTTTGGGTGGGGGGAATGCGGTGGCTATGGCGGTGGAGCGGTAGGCGCCGCAATTAATCAGCGGCGGGGCACGATCTTAATCTCAAACAATTTCGGCCAGAGCTTCCCGGTCACGAAAAGTCGATCTCCAGCCGCGTCGTAGGCGATGCCGTTTAGGACGGCGTTGGACTCGGTCAATTCTCGTTTGTCGATGATTCCAGTCAGGTCGATTCTGGCCAGAACTTTGCCGGTGCGGGGAGAGATGCGGACGATCTCGTTGCTGCCCCAGATGTTGCCGTAGATTTCGCCGTGGATGTATTCGAGTTCGTTCAGATTTTCGATGGGCTTGCCGGACTCGGTGACGTGGATGCGCCTTGTCTCGTGGAAAGTCTTGGGGTCGAGGAAGCGGAGGTAGGAGGTACCGTCGCTCAGGATGAGCTGCGTGCGGTCGTGAGTCAGGCCCCAGCCTTCGCCTTCGTAAGTGAAGGTTCGCTGCAAGTTGAAGGTGAAGCGGTCGTAGACGAAGGCTTTGTGCGATTGCCACGTGAGTTGAATCAGAGTGCTGCCCCAATCGGTCAGGCCTTCGCCGAAATATTCTGGCGGCACGTCGTACTTCTGCTGAACCTGGCCGGTGGATAGATCCACCATGCGCAGTGAGGAGCGACCGTTCAGGCCTGTGCTCTCGTAGAGTTGTCCGTCCAAGTAGATCAGGCCTTGGGTGAAGGCTTTGGGATCGTGGGGATAGGTGTGGAGGACTTTGAAGGCTTCGGCGTGGCCGGATTTTGGCGATTGCGCGGTGGCGCATGCCGTGATCGCTAGATATAAAAAGACTACGAGATATTGGCGTCGAAACATTGCTCAGATTCTAAGCCTTGCGAAGCGGTGTACGGTGCGCACGGATTCAGGAGTTTGCTTGAGCCTTTGTCGCCGCTTCGGTGCCGATTGGTAGCGTCATGGTGAAGATCGCGCCGCCTTCGGGGGCGTTGGTGGCTTCGATGTTGCCGCCGTGTTCGCGCAGCACTGTTTTGCAGATGCTCAGGCCCAAGCCTGTGCCACGGCCCGGGCGTTTCGTCGTGAAGAAGGGGTCGAAGATGTGGGGCAGGTTCTCATCGGAGATGCCGGGGCCGTTGTCGTGGAAGACGATCCATACCGAGTCGGGATTGCGTCCGGTGCGCACGCGGATGGTTCCCTTTTCTCGACCTTCGCGAATCGCCTGCTCGCCATTCAGTAGCAGATTGAGGAAGACCTGCATGAGTTGATTCGGGTCGGCGATGATCGCGGGTAAGGTCGTGTCCGGCACAAAGTCGACCGTGACGTTGGCTTTGCGCAGCGGATAGGACTGGAGATGGACGGTGCGCTGCACCAATTCGTTTAGATCCACGTGACTGCGTCCCGGCGCAGGCGGGCGGGCGAAGAACTGGAGGTTCTGGACGATCTCGGCGGCGCGACGCGCCTGTTGCTGGAGAATTACCGCCTGCTTGCGAGCGCCTTCTTCCACGATGCTGTCTTGCAGGAGTTCCGACATTCCGAGAATGCTGGTCAGAGGATTGTTCAACTCGTGTGCAAATCCGCCAATCATCTGTCCCATGGCGGCCAGGCGTTCGGTTTGGATAATCTGCTGCTCCAGTCGCTTCTCGACAGTGACATCGCGCACGGAGATGATCACGCCGGTCGGCTTGCCCTCAGCATCTTCGAGGGGACCCGCCATGCCCAGCATGGTCCGGCCTTCGCCATTCTGATGGCGGGCTCCATATTCGCAGGAAGCGCGCGGAGCCTGGCCGGTGGCGACGGTTCGCCAGAGCTTAGTGAGTTCCTCTGAAGTTAGGTTCGCATCTTCGACGCTGTGCCCCAAGAGATGCTCCGGACCGTAGCCGAGGAGTTCCTGGATGCGCGGGCTGACAAAGGTGTATTTGCCTTGTAGGTCGAGAACGACAATCAGGTCGGGAAAGCTTTCGAGCAGGTGGCGACGGAATTCTTCCTGGCGCCGGATCTGGCGTTCCATGGAACGCTTTTCCGTGATGTCCACCAGTGTGCCTTGATAGCGTACCGTCCGCCCCTCTTCGATGACTCCGGTGGAAGTGTCCCGGCAGATGGCGATACCGCCGTCTTTGCGTTTCAAGCGGAGTTCTCGGGTGCGGGTACGTCCGCTTTCGCTGCCCATGCTCCCCAAGAGGAGCGGGGCGGTTGCATCCACTTGAAGGTCTTTCGGAGGAACGCTCAGCAGCTCTTCTTTACTCTGATAACCCAGGATCGCTACGAGGGCCGGATTCACCTCGAGCAACTTGCCTTCCGGGCTGGAAATGTAGACGCCTTCTTGCAAGCTTTCGAAAAGCTGGGTGAAGCGTTGTTCCTTGTCGCGCTGGCCGGTGATGTCGCGGGCGAGCACGCTGGCTCCGGTGACATCGCCACCTTTGACGATGGCATTGACCACGCAATCGTAATAGAGGCGCTTGGAGTTGTTCTTGAGTTGGATGGCGACAATTCCGGACCAAGTGCGCTTCTCCAGAAAGCGGGAAAGATCAAAGGGAGATTCAACAACTGCCGGAGTCGCGAAGAAGTCGGCGAGCTTGTGACTGACTAGTTCGGAGTAGGGAACGCCGAGGATCTCAGTGGCGCGGCGGTTCACGGTGCGAAGAGTGCCATCGAGCGAAAGGGCCAGAGCGACGTCGTCGAGCGAGTCGATCAGTTCTTTGAAGTTTCGTTGCGAGCGTGCGATCAGTTGGCCGATGTGGTCGAGTTGCTCTTCGGTGGGAGCAATACCAGCGCGCTCCTGAAAGCCCTGGAGCAAGTGCTTGAGCTCGGTGACTTCTCCGCGCCGGGCGAAAGCATAGGTAGCGAACAGGACCGACAACACAAAGAGGCCAGCGGGAATCGCCCACAAACGGTAGGTGAGTTGGCTGAGTTGTTGCCATGACAGGGCGGCGACGGCGGCGGCCAGCAGAACGATCAGCAACAAGGCCCAACGCCAGAGCTGGCTCTCTTCTTTTTCCAGCCGATTGGCAGGAGCGGAGCGCTTTGGGTTGGAGACTTCTTCGGACATTTTTGGGGGACCCTGGCGACGCGGGAACGTTTGCCCAGGTTTGCCGCTTGCTCCCGCATGCCGCGCTAACCCTGCCTTAGCGTAGCACCTGCGTTTCACGGAAGGCGAAACTTGATGCGAAATGTTCCATCACGGTAACGGGGTGATGCGGGTCACAGCATCCCAGGGCGGCACGGAACATAATAACGCCAGCGATCTCCCATCCGCGCCTTCCTCCTAGTGTGTTCCACGCTACCGTCCCAGGCCTTCTTATGCTCTATAAGACTCTGAGTGCCGTTGTATACGGTGTCAATGCCAACGTGATTGAAGTGGAAGTGGATGTTTCGGGGATCAAACAGAAGGAAGATCACTTCCATACAGTCGGATTGCCGGACGCAGCCGTGCGTGAAAGCCGGGACCGGGTTCGCGCTGCCCTGAAGAACTGCGGCTACGATATTCCGCCTACCGATATCACCATCAATCTGGCCCCAGCGGATATCCGCAAAGAGGGGTCGGGCTTCGACTTGCCGATGGCGTTGGGCATTCTGGGGGCGTATGGGGGGCTGAATAAGAAGGAGATCGTTGACGCGTTGTTTGTGGGCGAGCTTTCGTTGGATGGTGGTTTGCGCGGAATACGGGGCGCGCTGCCGATTGCGATTGAGGCTCGCAGCCGCAAGCTGAAGCGGTTGGTTGTGCCTGAGGTCAACGCGCGCGAAGCCGCGATGGTGGATGACGTCGAGGTTTATCCCGTGAAGTCTCTGCTGGACGTAATTCACTACATCAACTCGGGTAATGGAGTCTCGCGGCTGCAAGTGGACCGGGCGCAGTTGCTGAGCGAGTCGCAGCACTTTGGGCGTGACTTCAAAGATGTGCGCGGCCAGCAGACGGCCAAGCGTGCGCTCGAGGTGGCTTGCGCGGGTGGACATAACATTCTGATGATCGGGCCTCCTGGGTCGGGCAAGACCATGCTGGCCAAACGCATGCCGACGATCCTGCCGCCGTTGACATTCGACGAAGCACTGGAGACGACGAAGATTCACAGCGTAGCCGGTGTGCTGGATGCGCGTGCCGGACTGGTAGGAGCACGGCCGTTTCGTTCGCCGCATCACACGATTTCCGATGCGGGCTTGATTGGAGGCGGTGCGATACCTCGACCGGGAGAAGTTTCGCTGGCCCATAACGGTGTTTTGTTTCTGGATGAGCTGCCCGAGTTTCCCCGAACGGTGCTTGAGGTGATGCGGCAGCCGCTGGAGGACGGTACAGTTTGCATTGCGCGCGCGGCGATGTCGCTACAGTTTCCGGCGCGCTTCATGTTAACGGCGGCAATGAATCCGTGTCCTTGCGGTTTCCACAATGACCGCACTCGCGAGTGTCATTGCACGCCGATGATGATCCAGAGATATATCTCGAAGATTTCGGGGCCGCTGCTGGACCGCATTGACATCCACATTGACGTGCCTGCCGTGAATTACAAAGAGATGAGGAGTACCAACGAGCCGGAGAGTTCCGCCAAGATTCTGGAACGGGTGATTCGGGCGCGGCAGATTCAGCTGGAACGATTCTCGTCGCAGAAGTTCAGGCTCTACTGCAATGCGCAAATGTCGTCGCAGAACATTCGCAAGTTCTGCGTGCTCTCAGCCGACTGTGAGCATTTGCTGGAGCGGGCGATGACACAGCAGGGGCTGAGTGCGCGAGCCCATGACCGCATTTTGAAGGTAGCGCGAACGATTGCGGATCTTGAGGGCGCCGCCGAATTGCAGCCTAAGCACATTGCAGAGGCGATTCAGTACCGGACGCTTGATCGGACGTTCTGGGCCTAGGGAAGTCAGAAGTGAGAGGTCAGAATGCCGAAGTAAAAGCCCTAACAAGGAAACACCGAGAAGACCTGACGGTCTTCCCGGCGATGTTTTGGAACTGGATAGATCAGAATGCAGGTTTGAGTTGGTGGAGAGCTAATCGGCGGCTGCTCCGGTTTTCGGTACTGCTGCTGCTTCTGCAGCCTGGCGCAGGCGTAGGGCACGATTCGACGGCAAACCGGCATCGCGGATCTTGTACAACAATGCGCGATAGCTGATGCCGAGAGTACGTGCGGCTTGCTTGCGGTTCCAGTGATGCTGTTGCAGCACCTTCAGAATGACTTTGCGCTCCAGTTCGCGGACCGCTTGACGAGTGAGCTTTTTCAGAGAAACCGGACCGTCGAAAGAAATGTCCGGGTTCAGGAAATCGGGCTCGCGATGAACCAGGTCGGCGGTGATCGCGTCCTCGTGGCCCAGGATCACGTAGCGCTTGATCAGGTTTTCGAGTTCGCGGATGTTGCCGGGCCAATGATACTTCTGCAGCACGGCCATCACTTCCGGAGACAGAGGACGGGCGCGGCAGTTGAACTTGCGGTTGTAGTACTCGAGGAAATACTTGGACAGGTC
>Ga0302322_100000897_pt1 | contig 23477 bp, 18 predicted proteins | sample Fen_T0_2_FD_203757 | JGI IMG/M metagenome (GOLD analysis project Ga0302322, IMG submission 203757) | Peat permafrost microbial communities from Stordalen Mire near Abisko, Sweden - Fen_T0_2 | ecosystem: Environmental > Terrestrial > Soil > Wetlands > Permafrost | place: Sweden: Abisko...
CGTGAAAAAATATTTAAAATCAAAAACGCCGTGTGGGGTTTGGATATATTTGTTGGCGATGGCGCGGCTGACAGTGGTTTCGTGCACACCGACGACATCTGCGATCTGGGTCATCGTGAGCGGCTTTAGTTTCGAGACGCCGCCTTCGAAAAACTCAGTCTGTACCTTAATAATTTCACGGGTGATGCGCTCGATCGTCTGCTGACGCTGTTCGATGGAATTGATCAGGAACTTGCCTGAGCGCATGCGTTCGCGAAGGTATTCGCGTTCCTGTTTGGAGAGCGTTCCTTTGGCGATGAGCTCCCGATACGTATTCGAAATCCGGAGACGTGGGATGTAATCGTTGTTGAGATGGATTTTCCACTCCTCGCCGTCTTTTTCGACGGTGACATCGGGCACGACGACGCGGTTGTTATCCTCGGCGAAACGACGGCCGGGCGCAGGGTCGAGCGTGCCGATTTCTTCGATGGCAACCTGCACATCGTCCATGTGGGCGCCGAGTTTGCGGGCAATCTCGGGAATGCGGCGGCGCGAGAGTAGCGCGAAGTGGTCGCGAAGAATACGGGCAGCGAGGGAATCGCTGCGGCCTTTTGCAATGAGCTGCTGAAGGAGGCTGTCTTCAATGTCCTCGCAGCCAATGCCGGGGGGATCAAAGGTTTTAAGAATTTTGACGGCCTGCTGGACGGCCTCGAGAGGAAGATTTGTCTGAAGGGCGACGTCGGCGGTGGACTGAGTGAGGAAACCGCGGTCGTCCAGGCTACCGACGAGATACTTCATGGCCTCAAGCACCTGTGGTGGCATGTCGGCCAGTTCGGCCTGTTGCATCAGATGTTCCTGAAGCGAAGTTTCCGTGACGAGCGAATCGAAGAAGTGCTGACGCTTTTCGGCGTCTTCAGAGGTGTAAGGCTGTGAGCCGCCGGCCTGCGCCATGTGGTCGCGCCAGTCTTCGTTGAGCTTACTGAGGATCTCGAACTCCTTCGAACTGGAGAAATCCATTTCCTCACGCTGGTCGGGCGTTTCGCTAGCCCCGTTTTCGCCGACCTCGTTGGACCTATCGGTCTGTTCCTTGTCGAGGCTCACGCCCTCCATCGGCATTTCCTCGAGGGTCGGGTTGTTCTGCAGCTCTTCTTGAATGACAGAGCGCAGGTCGAGCGCAGCGACCTGAAGTATTTTCAGCGACTGCCGCAACTGCGGCGCGAGCACCAAGGACTGAGTTTGGCGCTGTCGGAGGTCTTGGCTAAATCCGGGTCCGCTCATAGTCTGCTTCCGCGATGACGGTTTTGGTGTTCATCAGGTGGTTGGGGCAGGGGAACGGGAAAGCGGGAGCGGCGCGCCGGGCTCGTGGTGGTCCATCAACTCTCGGAGGTAAACGCCGAGTTTCTCGTTGGTGGGGCCGTAGCGGTCGCTATAGAGATAAACTTCCAAATCGGTGAGCATCTCCGCGGCGGTCTGATACCGTTTATCGCGGTCGCGCTGGAGAGCTTTCTGGATAATCGCTTCGAGACGCGGATCGATGTCAGGACGTAACGTGCTGAACCTCGGTACCGGCATCGTGAGAATGTTGCGGCGCGATTCGAGGCGATCGGCAGAGCGGAAAATATTACGGCCGAGCAAAAGTTCGGTGAGCACGATACCGAGCGGAAAAAGATCGGCCCGGGCGTCGGTCACGGCGTAGCTGGCCTGTTCGGGCGAGAGGTATTCGTCTTTGCCGGCGATGACCTTGCCTTCCTCGTTGTACATGAGGTCGAGGGCCTTCGCGATGCCGAAGTCCGTCAGCTTCACGTCGCCTTCGTAGGCAATGAGGACGTTTTTCGGGCCGATGTCGCGGTGGACGATGTTGAGGTGACGCCCCTCGATGTCACATTTCAAATGGGCGTAAGCGAGGCCGCGGGCAACGCGCGAAATGATGAAAGCGGCGATATCGACTGGGATCTGGCGTTTGAGCACCCGATGACGCTCAAGGAGCTGTTCTAGATGCACGCCGCGCACAAATTCCATCACCATGAAATATTGTCCGCCGACCTGGCCAAGATGGTAGGTCTGGACGATGTTGGTATGGATCAAATCCGCGACCAGTCGGGCCTCTCCGATGAAATTTTTCTGGAATTCCGGAATCGTGGAATATTCTTCGCGGATGAGCTTCACCGCGACGTTCTTGCGAAAATTGCCTGCTCCACGCTGCACAGCTTCGTAAACGACGCCCATGCCGCCTTCGGCGATCTTGCGAGTCAGCTCGTAGTGGAGCTCGTTGAAGATATGTTTTAGGGAAGCCACTCTGGTGAAGAGAAAAGGACAGCTAACGTGTACTGGCAAGAGCGCAGATGCGATCTAGCATGAAAATTGCTGTAATTTTTCAACATCGGTTGACAGCACACGGAGCGGACGCATTTTGCCGCATGATTACGCTCAGTGTTCGCGCGGCTACGCAGGTCCGCGCCATGCATTCCGACCTCAATGCTCCTCAAAAGCGCCTTCGCATCTTTGTCGAGTCGGGTGGATGCTCTGGCTTTCAATATGGAATGTCCTTCGACGAACCGAAGACCGATGACGTCCAGTTTCAAAGCGAAGGTGTCGATGTAATCATGGACCCGTCGAGTCTCGCCTATATGAACGGTTCAGCGATCGACTTTGACGACGGCTTGCACGGCAAGGGCTTTGAAATTAAAAACCCCAATGCCCAGAGTACATGTGGCTGTGGAAAATCGTTTAGCTAATTAGGTCGAGCCGATCGCGGTGCGAGCGGGCGATCTTTATTTCACGGGGCAACTCGCATCTGGGAATCTTCGCTGTACGCAGACGCCTTTGGGCTACTTCACTGCTTCGTGCAGAGCGACGATGCCGAAGCTCATGCTGCGCGCTTTCACCTCGTTGAAGCCTGCCGCACGGATTTCGGCGCTGAGTCCATCGCGATCAGGAAATTGTTCGATCGTCTCGTTGAGATAAACGTAAGCAGCGCGATCACCGGTCACGAGTTGGGCGAGGCCGGGCAGAATTTGGCGGATGTAGAAATAGTAAAGGGGCCTGAACCAGCGAGTAGGTTGTGAGAATTCGAGGATGAACATCCGGCCACCTGGGCGCAGGACACGACGCATTTCGAGTAGAGATTTGCGCAGGTCGCTCATGTTGCGGAGCCCAAACGAGATCGTCACCGCGTCGTAAGAATTGTCCGCAAGCGGGAGCGCGAGGCCGTCGCCTTGTTGAAAGGTGACGTTGGCGTAGTCGCGCGTGCGCTTCTTTATTTCCGCCTCGTCCAACATCGGTTGGCAAAAGTCCATACCTAAGATCTGAACCTGTTCGGGGAGATTGCGGCTTAGTGCGAAAGCGACGTCACCGCTACCAGTGGCCAGATCTAGGATGGCGCGCGGTTCGGCTACGCGCACAGCTTTGACGAGTAGACGGCGCCAACGAATGTCCACGCCCAAGCTGAGCAAGTGATTCGCCACGTCATAACGACGAGCGATTCGCGCAAACATGGAGTTAACAGCGATAGGATCCGGCATGAGAAGGTGTTGAGCGGGAGGTGCTATTGCAGAGCACTCGACCGGACGGCACCAGCTTAAAGCGAACTTATTGCAATTCGGTATCAGGTAACCGGCGGCGTTTGACCCGCAGATTTGAAATGCTCAACCACCCATTGAGATAAGGCCTTATCGGGGTTTTCAATAACGGCTCGATTGATCACAAAACGTCGCGCATCACCTTCACGTACAAGGAGTTTTAGACCATGATGAAAGTCTCGAAACTTGTTCTCACAAAGGGCGCGGATCGTCTTGTCGGTCGCGAGACTCTCGTCGATCAGTGCCAAAACGGCACTTTCGTCAAAGATGAGCTCGAAGCCATATTCCTGTTGGAAACGGTTAGCGAAAGCGGTGACATCGGCCCGCAGCACATCTTTTTGGCGAATCGCGTTGTCCTGCAGCATCGCACTCAGCGTGTTGCTTGGCGTCGATACGGTTGCTGCATCGACACGGAATTTTTTCAACCCGGTCGACGGTAATTCGAATTTAAAATCGCGGAAGACGCGTTCCAGCACAGTCATCAAACCGCGTGCACCGGTGTTTTCAGCGTGCGCTCGGCGGGCGACTTCGCTGACTGCGTCGGTCGTGATCTCAAAATCGATTCCGTAGCCGGCGAAATCGGCGCGATATTGCGCGAGAATGCTACCTTCCGAGGTGAGGAGAATTTTTTCGAGATCGGGCGGAGTCAACGCTTGGCAAGCAACTCGCACGGGCAGACGGCCGACGAACTCAGGCTCCATGCCGAAGTCGATGATGTCGCGCGATTGCGCGAGCCGGAGAAACTCGCTATCGTGAGCCGGCCGATCTTTGCCGGCAGAGCCGAAACCGATCTGACTGCTCTGCACGCGGCGTTTGACCTGTTCAGCAAGCTTATCGAACGCCCCGCTCACGATGAATAAAATGTGCCGCGTATTGATCGTGCGCTTGCGGGGTCGACCGCTGCGTTGCAGATCCATCAAAGCCTGCATTTGGGCGGCGAGATCGTTCTGACTTTGGAGGTTTACGTCGGTTTCCTCCATGAGCTTGAGCAGGTTGATCTGCACGCCGCGGCCCGAGACGTCGCGTCCTCCGCCAGCGCTCGAGGCCGTGGCGATCTTATCGATTTCGTCGATGTAGACGATGCCGTACTGAGCGAGTTCGGTATCGCCGTCGGCCGCTTTGACGAGGTCACGCACGAGATCTTCGACATCGCCGCCGACGTATCCAGTTTCTGAGAACTTTGTAGCATCGGCTTTCACGAACGGCACGCCGATCAAACGTGCGATGCAGCGCATGAGGTAGGTCTTGCCGACGCCAGTCGGGCCGAGCAGTAAAATGTTTTGTTTCGCGTAATCGCGTTCGCGCAACTCTGGATTGGCGAGACATTCGCGAACATGGTTATAGTGATCGCAAATCGCGACCGAGAGCACCTTTTTGGCCTCGGTCTGTTGAATCACGAAACGATCTAAGTGATCCCGAATCTCGCGGGGCTTGAGGCTAAAGCCGCGGATGCGTTTTAGCAGCTCTTCGTGAGCTGTATCTACGGTGTCTTTCGAGTCAGAAGTATCGCTAGTAGAGGTACTTCTGGTAGAGAAAAAGGTACGGAAAGGCGTACCCTTTAGTGCTTCCCGGATTTCCTTAGGCAGTTGGTCTTCGGGGTGTTGTGTATCTTTTTCACTCATTTTTTATCGAAAATGTGACCTGCCGTGTTGACGTAATACCGGAATTGAAAATTACTTAGGTTCTTCGGAATAATGCCGATTACAAAGGAAAACTATCATGTCCACCAACCTTACAAAACGCGAAATCGTACTCGAGATATATGAAAAGACCGGCTTCCCCCAAAAGGAAGTCGTGGCAACGGTCCAGATGACACTCGATATTATCATGAAGGCACTGGCTGAGGGCCGCAATGTCGAGTTGCGTAATTTCGGTGTTTTGGAAGTACAGAAGCGTAAGTCTCGCATCGGCCGCAATCCTAACAAGCCGGAGGCTGAGGTCGTTATTCCCGAGCGCGCCGTCGTCAAATTTAAGTCCGGCAAGATTCTTAAGCAGCTGCTCAAGAAGCTCGATATCACTCAACTCTGAGTTCGATCGTTTTCCTTTTCTCAAGCCGGGCTTTTTCGCCCGGTTTTTTTGTGCCTTGTGATGTCTGTTTTGCCGGGAGTGCCGCGAACGGCGTATTCAGTTTGTCTTAGTTGTGGGTTAAATTTTCGCATCGCGCTTGGCCCGTTGCATTCGCAAGTTCGTGTTTTCCCATGGCTACGTTTCAGACCTTGCCCGGTTTTCGTGAGTTTTATCCTGACGCCCTCGCGCGTCGGAATCATGTATTCCGTTTGTGGAGACAAACGGCGACGACGTTTGGCTTCAACGAATACGACGCGCCGGTGCTTGAGCCGCTCGAACTCTACAAGACGAAATCAGGCGACGAGATCGAGGCGCAGCTTTTCAGCTTCACGGATAAAGGTGGGCGCGAAGTGGCGTTGCGGCCAGAGATGACGCCGACTGTCTGCCGCCTAGTCGGCGAAAAAGCCAACGCGCTCAAGCGTCCGATAAAATGGTTTAGCATTGCGGAATTTTATCGTTACGAACGCATGCAGAAAGGCCGTGGCCGCTGCTTCTTTCAGTTCAACGCCGACATCTTTGGCGAGCCAGGCATTGAGGCTGAAACGGAGCTGATCGCGCTGCTCGTGCAATGTCTCTGCGCCTTCGGTCTGAGCGAACAAGATTTCTACGTGCGGCTGAGTGACCGCAACTTGTGGTTCTACTATCTCGAAGCGCTCGGTCTCGATGATACGCGTATCCGCGCGATGCTCAGCGCGGTCGATAAATTTGAAAAATCAGGTGACGAAGCTTTTAATGGTTACGTCGAACAGTTTGGTCCGCTTGATGTTGCGCTGAAGGAAAAAGTTCTCGCCTTCCTTAAGGTGAAATCGCTCACCGCGCTCGAAGGCATCCTCAGCTCGGTCAGCGGCGAAAAACTCACCGCACGACTGGGCGACTGGCGCCGCTTGCTCGCGAATCTGGGAGCGATGGGCCTGAGCCGCTACGTAGAAGTTGATTTGGCGGTGGTGCGAGGTTTGGCTTACTACACAGGTTTTGTTTTTGAGGCTTTCGATCGCAAAGGCGAACTACGTGCACTCGCGGGCGGCGGCCGTTATGATAATTTGGTTGGCAAACTCGGCTATGGTGAATTGCCGGCGGTGGGCTTTGCCATCGGCGACATGACATTTGCGCTCTTGCTCGAACAACGCGGATTGATGCCGGCCTTCGTACAGGCTCCGGATGTCTATGCCGTGATCGGCGGCGAAAAAGAACGGTTAGCCGCTTTTGGAGATATTCATGGGTTGCGGGCAGCTGGTTTTAAAGTGGAATATCCGATGAAGGATCTCGCGTTTGGTAAGCAGTTTAAAGCTGCGGCCGAATCTGGCGCGAAGCTCGCGCTCATCTACGGCGGCGACGAACTTGCCAAAGGTGTCGTGAAGATCCGCGATCTTACGACGAGAACGGAGCAGGAGATCCCACGAGATCAAGTGCTAGTGACAGTCCGCGATTTCTTCTCACAGGAGTAAATTCGCTGGGCGACTGACTTTGCTGGTTATTATTGGTTAGGAAAAACGGCTAAATCGCAAAGAAAACTAAACAAATTCACTCGCGATCTTTGTCTTTGCGGCTCGGCGATTTTAGGTGAGACCTCGATGCTTTTAGTCTAAATTCTGCGGGCCGAAAGCACTTGGGAGCAGGGCATCGAGTGTGGTTTCGATGCGATCGTCGGAATCGCACACGGCGATAATTGGAATTTTAGGGCCAAATTCGTTAATGACCTGCCGGCAAGCGCCGCAAGGTGGCGTTGCAGTCTGAGTGGGCGTGTACACGACGACGCAACTTAACGGGCGTTCGCCTGCGGCGATCGCGGAAAAAATCGCCGTACGTTCGGCGCAATTGCAGAGACCATACGAGGCGTTTTCGACATTAGTGCCCACGTAGATTTTTCGGGAATCGGCGAGGACGGCTGCGCCGACAGGAAACAGAGAATACGGCGAATAGGAATGTTTCGCCGCGGCACGAGCGGCTTTTTCGAGTTTTCTCTGTTGGGCTGGCAGCAATTTCTTCATGCCTCGGCTTAACACGAAGTCGCAGCAAATTCAGCTGGTAAATCAGAGTGGCGCGATCACGAGGGGTAATTCGACGCGTTCAAAAGTGAGCAGGCGTTGTTTGGTCGCGATGCCACCAGGCGCGGAAAAGCCGGTGAGTTTTCCGTTGGCGCCGATGAAACGGTGGCAAGGGACGAGCAATGGCCAGGGGGTCCGGCCGAGCGCTGTGCCGATGGCGCGGCTGGCGGCCGGTCCGCTACCGATCGCGTTTGCGAGCCAGCCGTAGGTGCGCGTTTCACCGGCTTTTACGGTGATTGCGGCGGTGTAGACGCGGTGTTGAAAAGGAGTAACGCGCGAGAAATCAAAACGAACATCCGCGAAATCCTGCAAGTCGCCTTCGAAGTGACGTTGCACCCGTGCAATGATGGCGGCGACCCAGTCGGGTGCACTCGTTTCCGAAGTGGCCTTGGCAACGTCGCCAGGTAGATGGAAACTGGTCAGGCCCTGTTCGTCCCAAGTGGTAGCACAGCGGCCGAAGGAAGTTGGAAAGGAGGCGGCGAACATGATCTAAATGGATTCAGTCTACGACGTTGATCAAACAGCTTGAAATGATTTTGGCTGTTTTTGTGATTCTGCCAGCGGTTTCGGCTCGTGCGGGCGATTTCGCTGAGACAACTTTGACGCATGCTCAACCGTTTTTACACGGATTTCGATTCACTGACGCTCGGCGGAGAACGGAAGACGGACTATCGCAACGCGTTTCAGATTGATCGCGATCGGGTAATTCATTCACACGCGTTCCGCAAGTTGCAGTCAAAGACGCAGGTTTTTCTTTCGGGTGAGTACGATTTCTATCGTACGCGGCTGACCCATTCGATGGAGGTCGCACAAATTGGGCGTTCGATTTGTCACTATCTGAAATCTCGCGGGGCACCCATGCTAGAGGATTTTTTTATCGATAGCGATTTGGTTGAAGCCGTATGTCTGGCGCATGATTTGGGGCATCCACCGTTCGGTCATTCAGGCGAGCGGACGCTGCAGGAGTTAATGAAACCGTACGGCGGCTTCGAGGGTAATGCCCAAACGTTACATTTGCTGACCGAGACGATGTATCATAACGAAACCTCGGTGCATGGTATGCAGCCAACGCGGGCGCTGCTCGACGGCGTGCTGAAATACAAAAAACTGTATCGCGAATTCCAAAACCATCCCAATCGCCATTTTCTCTACGATCCGCAGGTGTGCTATCGTGATTTTGTTTTTGATGGTTCGTCAATTCCTAGTGATCTGCACGTAGGCGAAAAACTAAACACGTTCAAATCTATCGAGTGTCAGATTATGGATTGGGCGGACGATGCGGCTTATTCACTCAACGACATTGTCGATGGCGTGAAGGCTGGCTTTCTCACGATCGAGAGGATCGAGTCGTGGGCTGCTGGGCAGGCGATCGATCCCGCACGTCAGGACCAGCTTGATACGCTTTTCCGCGCGATCCGGAGCGACCGGTTGGAAGTCGTATTTTCACAGAAGATTGGCGCTTTTATTCGCGCCTGTCGCTTGCGTGAGCGGGCGGATTTCATGACGGACAAAACTAATCGATATCGCTTCGAGTTGGTTGTGGATAGCGAGGCTCTGCGCGAGGCAGAATTCTATAAGGAGATGGCTAACGATGTGATTTTCGAGAGCCCGCAACTCCAACAGATTGAGCACAAAGCGCGGCGGGTGATGTTCAGCTTATGGGAAGCCGCGTGGGCGAATTATGTTAATCCCAGCGAGCGTGTGATCCACATTCTGCCGTCTTCGATCGGGAAGCTTGTGCTGGGCGAATCTTCAAAGGATGGAAAAGCACGGCGAATCTGCGACTGGCTTGCTGGGCTTACCGATGGCATGATTGTGCACACGTACCGACGGTTGTTCGATCCGGAGTTCGGTTCGATTCGCGACCTGAGCTAAAAGCAGGGTCGATTCACTTGCGAGACGTGCGGGCTGATCGCCTGCAAGCAGGCTCCTACGACCAATCTATATTCTTTGCCGATATTCGAAGGGTAGTGCCGGTGGCGCGCCGGTTTCCTTAAGTGCGCAATCGAACTCCAGTTAAGATGGCTTTGCGGTCGGGGCTATCGGAGTCCGCGTTCCTTCGGATATAAAGGCATGCGGCATGACCTTCGCGATGACTTGGAAGAATTCGGCGATTTTTACCGGTTTGCCGAGATGCGCATCCATGCCGGCGGCGAAACAGCGTTCGTCGTCGCCTTTCATCGAGTGGGCGGTGAGTGCAATAATGGGCACGTGTGTGCCGGCGGTTTGCTCATTTGCTCTGATCTGACGGGTGGCCTCGAGGCCGTCCATCACTGGCATTTGCACATCCATAAGGACGAGATCGAACTGTTCCTTCTTATAAAAGGTTATGGCCTCCAAGCCATCATGCGCAATCGTTACGGTATGACCTGCCTTGGTTACGAGTGCACTGGCGACCTTGAGGTTGACGACGTTGTCGTCGACCAACAGCACACGCAGAGGGATCATTGGCGGGAACAGAGACGGTGTGGTTTTCTTGGTCGGAAGCCGCTTGCCTGTTTCATTCAGCAGAGTGGCAAGTGTGGCGCGAAGTTTGCTGAGAATGACAGGTTTTCTGACGCAGGCTCGCACACCGAGCTCACTTGTTTTCTTTAGATCATCCTGCAGCGACCCTGAAGAATAGACGGCGATTGTGCTGGGTGTAATCGTGCCGAGTTTTATGAGCTCGGCCATAGTCGATAATCCTTCACTATCGGCTAAACGACTGTCGATTACAGCTAGGTCGAACGGCTTCTGTTGAGTATTCTTTCGTTGTTGGGCGAGTGCAATTGCATCTGCATGACTGGCGGGTGTTGATGGTTGTAGTTTCCATGAAATGAGCGCGGCCTGAAGACTTTCGCGCAGGGGCTGATTGCTCTCAACAAGGAGGATCGAAAGGCCCGCAAAGATAGGTGGCACATTTGAAAACGGTGAATTCGTGGCGGTAGCGGGCGGTAGCGGGATAACACAATGGAAACAACTACCTTTGCCCTCCTGACTTTCGGCCCAGATGCGGCCTCCCATGAGATTTACGAGCTTGCGTGAGATGGCGAGGCCCAGGCCGGTGCCACCGTAGCGCCGGGTAGTGGAGTTGTCGGCCTGTTCAAAGGATTCAAAAATCGCGTCGAGCCGACCCGCGGGTATGCCGATACCGGTGTCGCGGACACTGAAGTGAATGGCGTTAGGTGTTGTCGGTGTTTCCTCCGGTTCAACGCTGAGCACGATTTCGCCGTGCTCGGTAAATTTAAGGGCATTGCTGAGCAGATTGAGCAAAATCTGACTTACCCTAGCACTATCGCCAATAACGTGGGTCGGGATACGTGGATCGATTCGGTAAACAAGCTCGATGTTTTTGTCGAGGGCCATGCTTCCGGTGGTTTCGACCGCATTTTCGATGCGGCGAACGAGATTGAATCGTTCGCAATCGAATGTGTATTTGCCCGACTCTATTTTCGAAAAATCGAGGATATCATTGATAATAGTGAGCAGTGTTTCAGAGGAGGCATGGGCGATCTTGAGGTAGTCACGCACCTCGGGCTCTTTGGCGGCTTCAAGAGCGAGTTCTGTCATGCCAAGGATGCCATTCATGGGGGTGCGGATTTCGTGGCTCATGTTGGCCAGGAATTCGCTTTTCGCATGATTAGCGGCCTCGGCTGCATCCTTTGCTGAGGCGAGGTCACGGGTCCTTTCTTCGATTAATCGCGTGAGTCGCTCCTCGCGGTTGCGATGTCGGCGTGCGCGCCAGATGTAGAGAAAGGCAAGCGAACCGCTCACGCAGGTTGCCACTATCAGCCAGAACCAAACGGTTTGATAGTAAAATGGCAGCACTCGGAATTCGATGGCCGCAACATTCGATATCCAATCGCCGTTTTGGTGGCGGGCTGAGACTTCGAAGCGATAACGTCCCGCAGGGAGATTTGAGTAGATCGCTTCCCGGCGATTTCCGGCCTCGGTCCAATTATCGCTGAGGCCGACGAGTCGATAGCGGAAAGAAATTTTTTCAGGTGCTGAAAGGTTTGGCGCAGTGTAAAGGATGTGGATTTCTTGCTCTCCCGGGGACAGACGATCTAGAAGTTGGTGCGTAATCGACTTTCTTGAAATTGCGAAGTCTTCGATTGAAAGATAAATGGGGGCAGACCTGCGACGGATCATCTTTGGATCGATAATTGCCATACCCAAATGCATGGGGAACCAAACAGAACCGTTTTGGGCCAATATTGCATTTGGGCTGCCACCAAAGGCCGGACCTCCTAGCCGCAGTCCGTCGGATTCGTTGATCAGTTCTCCAGCCGGTTTATCTTTAATTCCTAAAAGGGCAGTATTGATTTCCGAGATAGGCAAACGCAGGACACCTAATGTACAAGAGATCCAAAGGTTTTCCTCGTCAGAGGTGATGCCGAAGGCGTGGCCGGCTTGTTCCGAAGTGATGGGAACCACCTCGACCACTTTGTTTTTAATACGTCGTAAAAGTGGATTGTAGGTGGAGGTGATCCAAATCGTCCCTTCGGAATCTTCGCAAATACCGGCGATATCGAAATCAGTGTCCCCGCGTGAAGGAATGAGCTGTTGCCATTCTCCTTTTTCAAGTACGCCGAGGCCGCCACCACGCGAGGCGACCCATAGTCTGTTTTTATGATCAACAAGAAGGTTTCGGATGTTTTGCCCGAAATCACCTAGAGGCACGGCTACGAAAGTCTTTCCGTTCCAGCGCTTGAGTCCTTTGGAAATCATCCCCGCCCAAACGACACCATCGTGATCGACGACAATGCTGCGGACGCGTCCAGGATTTAGACCATCATTAGTGGTCGTCACTTTTCCGTCGGCATAAACTCCAACGGAGCCGTTCGGATAAGCCATCCAAATGCGCCCTTCTTTGTCTTCGGCTAGACTGGCGATGCTTTCTTCGAGCAGTCCGGCTTCAGCTCGGATCTGCTCGGTCTTGCCATCGGAGATATGAATGATGCCGGAACCATTTGTACCGATCCAAGTATCACCATTTTTCCCCTGGAGGATGCAGATCGGACTGCTGAACACGCCGTCACGCCTGCCTAGTGACCCAGCTTTGACGTCTTTAATGCGCATTAAACCGCGGCTGCTTCCACACCAGAGATTACCGTCCCGGTCTTCGAAAAGGCTTAAGATGTCACTAGGTTGATCACCGTACGGATCACGAAAAGGTTCACAGCGATCTCCCTGGAATCTGTAGAGGCCGACGGCGGTGCCGATCCATAATTGTTTATCGTGGTCTACCAAAAGAGCCTGAACCGAATTAGTCTGAAGGCCATCTGCGGTGCTGAGCAGTTTTTGGATTTTACCATCGGCGTATCTCACCAAACCGCGGGGTGTGCCGAGCCAGATGCCACCCTCCAAAGCATTTGTACAAGCAAGTGCACGATCGTGGGGCAGGCCGTTACGCCGCATGTTCAAGACTTCAGATTTGTCCGGAGTGATCCTATTTATGCGAGCACCAGCTAACCAGATTTCTCCGCTCGGAGTCCTGCACATCTGGCGGACACCTGTGGGGCGTATTTCTTCGGCGAAGGGAAAATTCTCCAGCTTCGCGTCTTTATATCGCCACAATCTTTCGACTTGGCCGATGAGCATGCTGCCGTCGGGCTCTTGAATGATACTCCGCACAGTTTGCCGCGAGGATTCATTTGGGAATTTTATCTGGTGCCAATGACCATTACTGAATGTCGATAGAAACCCGTTTTCCGTTCCCACCCACAGCGTGCCGTCTTCTGAAACGGCAAGGGATGAAATGGAATCGCTGCCAAGTTCTGGGACGCTGTCACGCGTAAAAGTTTTGAAGCTTATGCCGTCAAAACGCGCTAGACCTTCCGGTGTGCCGACCCAAAGAAAACCGTCAGGAGTTTGCGTAATGGTGCGTATGGTACTGTTCGGTAGTCCGGCAGAATTAGACCATTCGTCGCTAGCGAATTGTTGCGGTGAACGCGATGGATCCAGCGCGAATGTTGTCGATGCAGCACAAAACCACACCGCCGCGGCCGCGAGCTGCAGAAACGTTCTTTTGGAAAAGGGTAGTTGCACGAAACTTAATAGTTTTTCGTCACACGACGCCGGAACTTAAGTGTTTCGTGCCAGGTATCTTACCTAGTGTCAGTCTGCAACCTCCTCACCTGGAACATATACGCGCCTGGCTTGGCACGGAAACTCCTTACGCACCGGCGGAAAGATGCCCGGAGGAAACGGCATTGGCGATCATTTGCGAAGCATATTCCCATAATGGAACCGAACCTTCGCCGATGTGTTTGTTGCGGGCAAAGACTCGGTCGCTGGTCACGCCATGGTTTTTCCAAGCAGCGCCTTCAGTCAGACAATTGAGCAGCATGGGCTGAAAACGATCGACGGCGGCGGCGAATTTAGCCTCGGGGGTCTGGCGAGCTTCGAATTCGTCCCAAAGGGAACGCAGTTCGCTCGTCTGGTCCCCGGGCAGCAAACCGAAGATACGGTCGGCGGCTTTGGCTTCGCGTTCGTGTTGATCGGCCATGCGAGCGGTGTCGTAGGCGAAGGTGTCTCCGGCGTCGATTTCCACGAGATCGTGGATAATGAGTATCTTTAGGACACGCAGGACATCGAGCGGCTGCACGTTGCTGTGCTCAGCGAGAATGATGACGAGAAGCGTCAAGTGCCAGGAGTGCTCGGCGTCGTTTTCGCGGCGACGGCTTTGTGACACGAGTGTCTGCCGGAAAATTTCCTTCAATTTGTCCGCCTCGATGATGAAACGGATCTGTTGGGCCAGTCGTTCGTTTGCCATTGCCCAGCATTGAATACAGGAAACATGGCTGGCGAGCGTGGAATTTATGAGCTGGCCCTAGCATATGGATAAATGTTTTACTGGTTGAGCCGATGGCACAAAGATAGATCTCATGGACCCAGCCACCCTGCTTAAGGATCACATTCTGCGTCTCGCGCAGAAACTACCCACTTCGCCCCAGATTTTCAGCCGGCTCAGCATGCTGCTGAACGATATCAACGCAGATCTCGATAAGATCGTTAATCTTATTAGCATCGACACCGGCCTGACCTCACGAGTGTTGCGGGTGAGCAATAGCGTGCTGTTTCGAGGCTCTACGCCTGTGCAATCGCTTGATGAAGCGGTTAATCGCGTCGGTTTCCGGGAAATCCACCGAATGGTGGGCATGGCGATGACTGAGCAGTTGTTTATGAACGGCTTGCCTGCCTATCGTATGAACCCGAAGCAGGTGTGGGAAAACTCGGTTGCCACCGCCCTCGCCATGGAAGCGATTGCGAACGAAGCCGGCCAGGAAACCGAAACTGCCTTCACCCTCGGTATTTTGCGCCAGGTCGGCAAACTCGTGCTCGGTCGCATCCTCGAAAAAGAACAGCCTGGAGCGATCTGCCCCGACGATATCGACGTTCTTTCATGGGAGCACGCCCGCCTTAATATCACCAATCACGAGGCCGCCGCCTACATCCTTCAATCGTGGAAACTCCCGATCGGTCTGTGTGCCGGCGTGCGTTTTCAGCACGAACCTGAGGTGCATCCGGAAGCCGGCACAGAGGGTGCTCAGTTGCACTTGGCAGGGTGGGTGGTTGGCCAATTGGGCATCAGTACCAAGTCCGAGTCAGTGCTTTGGGAGCTCACGCAAGATCGTCTTGAACTTGCCCAGGTTTCCGAGGAGTTCATGCAATCCTGTGTTAACAACATACAGGTCGAACTCGACGCACTTAAAGCGCAGGTAGCGTGAGTGGTCCGCATGTTCCTGGGGTGTGCCGTTACGGGCGTTGGTGTGGTGTGCTCAAGACTCTCGACAGATAGCCAACCTTTTCCTTGCTCCCGTTCGCAGGCGCCTTTTCCCTCTTCGCTTCACCCATGAAAGTCCTCGTCGCCGACAAGATCTCGCCTAAGGGAGTAGAATACCTGCGCAAACAGCCGGGTTTTGAAGTGATCGAAGCCTACGGGTCTACGCCCGCCAAGGTTCTCGAACTCGTCAAAGACGTGCATGCCATCGCCGTCCGCGCTGAAACCAAGATCACGCGCGAGGTTTTTGCCGCCGCGCCGTTGCTCAAGGTCGTCGGTCGCGCCGGTGTCGGCGTGGACAACATCGATGTCGAAGCCGCTACCGAGCGTGGCGTCGTCGTCATGAACACCCCGTCGGGCAACACCATCGCCACGGCCGAACTTACTTTCACCCACATCCTCTGCGGCGCGCGCCCCGTACCGCAGGCCGCCGCCTCGATGAAGACCGGCGTTTGGGATAAAAAGAGCTTTAGCGGTGTCGAACTGTTCCGTAAGACCCTCGGTATCGTCGGCCTCGGCCGGATCGGTGGCGAAGTCGCCAAGCGAGCCCAAGCCTTTGGTATGCGCGTGCTCGCTTACGATCCTTACCTCGCGCCCAGCCGAGCGAAAGCCATGCAGGTCGAAGCTGCCTCCCTCGACGAAGTGCTCACGCACGCCGACTACATCACGGTTCACATGCCGCTGACGCAGGATACAAAGTACATGATCGACGAAAAGGCCTTCGAAAAATGCAAAAAAGGCCTGCGCATTTATAACTGCGCTCGCGGTGGTATCATCAAGGAAACTGCTCTGATCGCCGCGTTGAAATCCGGCAAAGTCGCAGCCGCCGGTCTCGACGTCTACGAAGACGAACCTCTCGCCAAGGACAGCGAACTCCGCTCGTTGCCTAATGTTGTGCTTACGCCGCACCTTGGCGCCTCGACCGCCGAAGCCCAGGAATCCGTTGGCATCGAAATCGCCGAGCAGATTGCCGACGTTCTCGCCGGTGGCGTAATCCGTAATGCCGTCAACATGCCGTCGATCGACGCCGCGGCGCTCAAGATCCTCGGGCCGTACCTCGATCTCGGCACCAAGCTCGGCACGCTCGTGCAGCAGATCGCTCCGCAGCAAATCGCTTCGCTGCGCATCACGTATTTTGGCAAGGTCGCCGATGTCGACGTCAACTCCGTCACCCGCTCGATCGAGCGCGGTTTCCTCCGCCGCATCAGCGGCGAAGAGGTCAACTACGTTAACGCGCCTTTCATGCTTCAGCGTCTCGGCGTGCAAGTCGAAATCGTAAAGTCCAACATCGATAGCGATTACACCGAACTCATCCGCGTCGAAGCTGTTGCCGCTGACGGCAGCGTCCACTCTGCCCAAGGCACGCTCATTGGCAAAGCTGCGCAACCGCGCATCGTTGGCATCAATGGTCGCGAGGTCGAAGTCGCCGCCGAAGAAAAACTGCTCGTCCTCGAAAACGTCGACCAACCCGGTATGGTGGGCCTCATCGGTACGCTGCTCGGCAAAGATGGCGTGAACATTGCCGACATGTCGCTCTCTCGCCTCACCCCTGGCGGCACTGCCTACATGGTTGTGCGCGTCGATACCGAACCAAGCGAAAACGCCCGCAAGGAAATCAAGAATAACCCCGCCATCAAGATGGCGAAATTCGTCCAACTGTAACGGAAACCAATTCTGAAAAGGTAGGGCGGATGGTCCCTCATCCGCCGAGGACAATGCGGAGCATTGTCCCTACCTCGGATGGCGAATACATCTCCCCATGTTCCTCCCGCTTCTCATCGCCGCGGTCGTCGGCTACATACTGGGCGCTTTGCCCTTTGGTTACCTCGTCGCGCGCGCCAAAGGCATCAACATCTTCGAGCACGGCAGCAAAAATCCCGGTGCGACGAATGTGAAACGTGTCCTTGGCGAGAAGTTCGGCCCGTCTGGCAAACGTCTCGGCAACTTGGTTTTTTTACTCGACGCGCTGAAAGGCGCAGCAGCGACGGGATGGCCGTTTCTGAGAGCTGTATTGTTTCACTCTTCATTTGTCGCAGGTGAAGACCTCCAGACCCGTACCATTAATCTTGCGATCACCGGCCTGGTCTTTTCCCTCCTCGGTCACAGCTTTTCCTGTTTCACCAAGTTCAAGGGTGGCAAAGGCGTCGCCACAGCGGCCGGCGGTTTTACGGTGCTGATGCCGTACGCGATGCTCATCAGCCTCGGTGTGTGGATTATCACGTTCTACGCGTCGCGCTACGTTTCGCTTGCGTCGATCCTTGCCTCAGTTGCGCTGCCGATCGCCGCATTCTTCCTTCGTCAACCGCCGGTGCTCCTCGGGCTCGCGGTTGTCATCGCCGCGTTTGTGGTTATACGTCATCGGGCAAACGTCAAACGTCTGATGAACGGGACTGAAAACCGTTTCGTGAAGAAACCAGCCGAACCCAAAGCATAATCCAATTATGAAACCGCGAATGGACGCGAATAAACCCGAATGAAAATCCGGTTTAAAGACGCGTGCTATCGGGCTCCTCTGCATATCCTGTAGGATGGATAATGAGCGCTCTCAATTATTCGCGTTCATTCGCGGTTAAGCTAAACTTCCCATGAACAAACCCGCCGTCATCAACATCGGACTTTGTGGCCTTGGCACTGTTGGTCAGGGTGTTTGGAAACACATCGAGCGCTCGCTGCCCGAATTGAAGGCCCGCTTTGGCGTGAAGCTCGAGCTTTACCGCGCGGCCGTTAAAGACCTGCGCAAGGCGCGTTCTGTCACGATTCCGGAGGCGAAGCTCACGACCGACGCACTTGCCGTCGCGACCGATCCCAACGTCCATATTGTTTGCGAACTTATCGGCGGCACCACGCTTGCTCGTGAAGTCACGCTCGCTGCGCTCAAAGCCGGCAAAATCGTCGTCTCCGCCAACAAGGCCCTCATCTGCGAGCACGGCGTCGAGATCTTTGCCACCGCCAAAAAGAACGGCGGCCATTTCTTTTTCGAAGCCTCCGTCGCCGGCGGCATTCCGATTATCAAGGCACTGCGTGAGGGTTTGATCGCGAATCGTTTCACGCTCATCTACGGCATCCTTAACGGAACCTGTAACTACATCCTGACCCGCATGGTTCAGGAGGGCGCGCCCTACGCCACAATTCTTGCCGATGCCAAACGTCTCGGTTACGCCGAAGCCGACGAATCGCTCGACGTGCAGGGCTGGGACGCTGCGCACAAAGCCTCGATTCTCGCTTACCTCGCGCACGGCGTGTGGGTGAAGTCCGACCAAATGATCGTCGACGGTATTTCGCGTCTCACACAGACCGATTTGAAAATGGCCGCGCAACTCGGCTATTGCATCAAGCTGCTCGCGGTGATCACGCGCGATTTCGAGACGAACGAAATGTGCGTCCGAGTGCATCCGACTTTGCTGCCGAAGGACGCGGTTCTGGCCAACGTGAATGGTGTTTTCAACGCGATCTCGGTGACCGGCGATGTCGTCGGTACGACTACTTACATCGGGCGCGGAGCCGGTCAGGATGCTACGGCGAGCGCGGTCATCAGCGATATCGCTGACGCGATCACGCTTCTCACTGCCGGCAAAGCGGTCGTCGCGTGTGCACCTTCCGAAAGTCAGCTTCGTGGCGGCACCGAAGCGCCCAAGCTTGCTCCGCTCGGTCATATCCGCAGTCGGTATTATCTCCGTATGACGGTTAAAGATGAGCCGGGGGTGCTGGCACAGATCGCCACCCTAACGGCGGAGAGCAGTGTAAGCATTGCGACTGTCATTCAGGTGCCGGCGGAACGTCCCGAAGCCGCCTCGCTCATCCTTACGACTCACCAGAGTGACGAACGAGCCATGCGTCATACGCTCGGCGACATCGCCAAGCTGGAATGCGTCCTCGAACCGCCGCTGCTGTTACGCATCGGTGATTTCCAGGAGTAGCTTGAGGGGAAATTGCTCCGGATTTTTGGAGCATTTTCAGTTAAACGATAGCCGCCGGGTTTGTTTGATTCGGTGAAACTGGTTGGTCACGCAAAGACGCGAAGCGGCAAAGCCTGGAGATTTTCTGCATCTACGGAGTTTTTAGAAGTTCGAGGTGGCCCGCTCGAGTAAGATGTTTCCTTAGTTCGACGCGTGTAGTTTCTGAGTTGTCGAAGGCGAGTAGTTTGGTAATGAGCTCACTCGCGTGTGTGACGTCACCAGCTCCGGCAAGGGCTTCGATGCTTTTTGATGTCGTCGTGCCAACCGTTTGTTTGAACCTGGTCAGGTCACTCGGAGATATTTTTGAGAGGATGAGTGGATCTGTCGCGGTCTCAAAAAAGGAGACACTGCCTAGGAACATAGTTGCTTGCGTCAGCTCCGTGTACCGCTGCGCTTCGAGCAGCTGATCGCTGATATTAGCAACGAGAGGCCGGCGTCTGTCATCGCCAGGGGAGAAGGAATCGAAGAGAGCGAGTGTTTTTTCGTTTTCTCCAAGAGCACGGTTTAGGTTTGCATAGTCCGTTAATGCATCGAAGTCAGAATTGCTATTGCGGACCCGTTTCTCGGATTCGTCGCGACGGTCTTTTAACGCCGCAAAAGCAGTCGGATAGATTTTACCCAGGTCAGAAAGTTCGGTGAGCAATTCGCTGCCGCGTACACCCAAAAAGGAAGGGACTTGGCGCATACCGATATCGTAGCACCAAAGAAATTCCTTCAGTGCTTCTTCGTGTTGGTGATTCGTGACGAGGTCCCTGGCTTTTTTGAAACGCGCATCGACCGTGTCACGAGTGATTAGGCCCCGGTTGTTCTGCAATGTGGATGGGTCCGATAAAAGCGAAGGGATGAGGGTGAGCAGCCTTCCGTTGTCGGCATCTGCTTCATCGGCGTGCTTTTTCTCGGTGGCAAGCCGGTCTTTCAGGTCGGAGAGTTGCGTTTGAAGTTTGCCTTGCTGCTGGCGCAGGGCGGCAGACTCGATGAGAGCGACCTGCAGTTGTTTGTGTTGATAAACGGCGCAGCCGAGGACAATGAGCGCGGCTAGGCCAGTGGCGGTGGCGATGAGTTTGGCGGAAGACATGACTTTGAAGAGGGTGAACGCGGTGGCGGTTGTGCCGGCAGCGGCTGCTGACACGAGTGCGGTGGTGGTGATGGAAGTGGCGAGATTGGCAGGCGCAGCCAGTGCGGCAGGGACAGCGAGGGCGGTGGCTAGAGCGGCGGCTGTGGATTTCACGCCGCGACGGGCTAGGGAGGTGGCGAGTTGTTCGAGGGCGCGGCTTACGCGCATGCGTGCGGCGTTTTCGTTGAGACGAAGCGTGTCACCGATTTCCGAATACGTGTGGTCCTCGAAATAGCGAAGCAATACTGCCTCGCGATCGTCGGCCGCGAGATCGGCGAGGGCGTCGTCGATGACAGATCGGATTTGTGTCCACGCGACATCGTTGGCCTCGGCTGAGTTGAGCTCGTGCATGGTGTGGGCGGTTTGTTCACGTTGCTTTGCTGGCGACGGTGCTCGGTGCGCATCAGGTCGCGCGCCTGGTGACAGGCTGTGGTGTGCAACCAGCCGGCGAGGTTGGGGTGGTTGACGAGTGAACCGGCTTTTTGAGCCAGAAGAGTGAAGGTCGACTGCGCGGCGTTCTCGGCGTGATGGGTGTCGCCGTAGGTTTGACGCAGCGCTGCGAAGTAGACCAGGTTAAGGTGTCGGCGTACAAGTTCACCCAACGCGGTTTCAGAGCGTTGACAAGCAAACCGGCGGAGGAGGGAGGCGTCATCGTTCATAGGGTTCAATAGGTTATGGCCGCCCGATGAATAAACCGCACAGAGAAAAGTTTAGGGCAAGGCGAGGGATGCTGCTACTTTACAAGCTGGTTGAGGTGGAGCGCGGGATCAAATTCCACCTTAAGTCGGAAAAGCGTAGGAAATTTTGTGCGGCTTTGGCGGCGGGCGGGTGCTAATAACTAAAGCCATGACAGACGATGCCGTACTCATTCGCCGTTACCTTGATGGTTCAGAGGCTGCCTTTGCCGAACTTGTCCGTTGCCACATCGGCGCGGTTTACGGCACGGCATTGCGGATCGTCGCGGGTGACGCGCACTTGGCCGACGACGTCACTCAAAAGGTGTTCACCAATCTCGCGCGTAAGGCTCAGTCGCTGGCGGATCGCCCGGTTCTTGTCGGTTGGCTGTATCTCAGTACGCAATACCAAGCGGCGAAAGCCGTGCGGTCGGAGCAACGTTGGCGCGAACGCGAAAAAAAGGCTCAAGTCATGACCGAAATCGAAAATCAGGGCGCGCCCGAGCCGGACTGGTCTGCCTTGCGGCCGGTTATCGACTCGGCCCTGCGCAGTCTCAAGGAAAACGACCGCGACGCATTGCTGCTGCGATTTTTTCAATCGCGCACGTTCGCTGAAGTAGGCGAGGCGCTTGGCTTGAGCGAAAACGCGGCTCGTATGCGCGTGGATCGTGCGCTCGATAAACTCCATGGGCAATTGGTGCGTCGCGGTATTAAATCTACCGCGACCGCCATCGGTACCATCATGGCTGGTCAACTCGCAACGGCAGCGCCGGCGACGCTTACTGCTACGGTTACGACGGCAGCGCTGGCTGGCGCAGCTACAGCAAGCGGTGCCACGATCATCTTTATGGGTATGACAAAACTACAGGTTGCAGTCGCTGTTGCTTTGGTGGTGGCAGGAGGATCGACACTTTTGTCTGAGCGACATAAGGAGTCACAATTATTCGCTGAAAACACCACGCTTGCTGAACAGACCGCGCAGATACCGGTCCTGAGAATTGAAAATGCAAAACTCGAAGCGAACGCGCGGAGGACCGAGATTTTGCGCCAAGAGGCCAGTTCGGTGGTGGATTTACGAGCCGAAGAGGCTAGATTGAAGGATGCATTGGGAAAAGCTGTTGCCACGCGTAACGCACAAATGGCGGCGCGTGGGGTGACGTCAGGCGGTTCTTCATCGGATCTGCTCAATCAAATACCAACTCCGCTTGAACGGGTTGCCCCACGATATCCCGCCGAAATGAAGATTCTTGGGATTCCCGGAGAGACGAAGCTTTCTTTTATCGTTGGAAAGGACGGCTCGGTCCACAACGTCGAAACGGTAGAATCAACCAATGACGCTTTTACAGAGATGGCCAAATCTGCGTTGGCGAAATGGAAATTCAAACCGGGTCAGAAAAACGGGATAGTTGTGAATGCACGAATGGTAGTCCCTTTCGTGTTTTCGATAAACGACGACGCTACACCGGACTGGTTCTAGTTATGAAAAGCCTCACCGGTAACCTCATCATATTGGTTCTGGCGTTTAGCCTGGGTTTTGTAGTCTGGCGGCAGATCAAGGCTAATACTGCATTGCATGCTGAACAGACGCGTTTGCGCGAGCAGTCGGTCGAGCTCACTCGATTGCAAGCTGCACAAAATTTTTTTAAAAACGCCGCGGCCTCGTCATCTGAATTGGAAGAAATTCAGAGTGAAGCCGAAGAATCCGCTCGCCTGCGAAACCGAATTGAAGAGATGACAAAAACGCCGGCACGGATGGCGGCGCCAAAAACTGCACCGGCTGTTGTTCAGAAGAAACGCGAGGATGTTTGGCGGAATGATGGTCAAGCCACGCCTGTTGACACGCTCCATTCGGTGCTATGGGCTGCGACCAATGGCGACGTCGAATCGCTCACGCCGATGCTCGCTTTTGATCCAGCGAGTCGGAGCGAAGCAGATGCCATGCTCGCATCTTTGTCGGATTCCGTGAGGGCGCAGTATCCCACGGTCGAAAAACTGGTCGCGACCATGATCTCGAGCCGGCTGGCGACAGATTTCAATCTCGCCAATCCTCTGGAACAAACAGATGAGGGACTCGACCGGCGGAGCGTAAAGTTCGAACTCCAAAAAGCGTCAAGTGCACGCAAGGAAGTCATCTTCCATTTTCAGCGCAACGGTTCCGAATGGCGGTTACTCGTACCGCAGACGGCCATTGCTGTATTCAAGAGATCGCTGGAAGCACGCTGGTACCATGTAACAATACTATATTCGTATTGAAAGCTGGGGGGATTCGGGGCCATGATCCTGCATGGCCAACCGATAT
>Ga0302322_100000899_pt1 | contig 23463 bp, 21 predicted proteins | sample Fen_T0_2_FD_203757 | JGI IMG/M metagenome (GOLD analysis project Ga0302322, IMG submission 203757) | Peat permafrost microbial communities from Stordalen Mire near Abisko, Sweden - Fen_T0_2 | ecosystem: Environmental > Terrestrial > Soil > Wetlands > Permafrost | place: Sweden: Abisko...
GAGCTGCGTCGTTAGCAGCATGCCTTTATAGACGATGGTTCGGCACGAAAGGCTCGGCAGATACCAGTACTCGGCGCCATCCATCGTGGAGGTGCGGATCTCGCTGTAGGCGCGCTTGCGGATAACGTAGAGCTTGCGTTCGAAAGCGAGGTCTTCGGTCAGGTCTGCACCGCGCTGGATGAAGGCCTGGCGCATGTAAGGCTCGGAAGCCTTGGCGGTCTCACCGAGTGAAGAATTATCAGTCGGCACGGTGCGCCAACCAAGGAAGGTCTGGCCTTCGGATTGGACGATCTGCTGAAAACGCTCTTCGAGGCGACGGCGCTTGGTTTGGTTTTTCGGGAGAAAAACAATGCCGACGCCGTACTCGCCTGCAGCGGGCAACGCGATGCGAGCCTTCTTGCTCGCTTCGGCGAAAAACGCGTGCGGGATCTGCATGAGCACACCTGCACCGTCACCGGTGTTGGGCTCACTGCCGGCGGCGCCGCGGTGATCGAGGTTTTCCAATACCTGAATCGCCTGTTTCAGGATCTGGTGCGATTTGCGACCCTTCATGTCGACGACAAAGCCGACGCCGCAAGCGTCGTGCTCGAAGAACGGATCATAAAGCCCCTGCTTTTTCGGCAAGCCGAGCTGGCGTGCTGGGGCGCTCTGGGTGCTATCGCTTCTGCTGTGCATTCTGGCCATACCGTGCGGTGTTAAAGGGTGGGTCAATTAGTAAAGCTAAAATTTTCGGAATGAGTAAAACGGCTGATTCAGCTTAAAAGAAAAAGGTGCGTAAATGCCGTGCGCGGACGGAGTCTTTAGGTGGTAAATCGTGTGGAAGGTGTCGCAGCCGCGAACACGCAAAAAAGCCGACCCTTATTGAGGTCGGCCCGTGCATTTTGGCTTTCGTACGAGCGTCCTCAGTTTAGAAGAAGCGAATTGTTTTAGTGGCCATATTGGCATGCTCGTCATCCGAGCAACCGGCGTTGGTGATCGCTTCGGCGGCGGCGGCATTCGGTTTTACCAAGTCGTTGGACAAAAGGTAGTTTTCCACCTCCTCGCCCGACACGTCCGCCAGCATGACTCCGTCAACTTCGACACAGGGCGAAAGCGGTTGACCGGACTTCTGCACCATCTCCGCATAATTGGCGCGGTTGTTGATGATGTCGATGTCCTCATAAGCGAGGTTGTACTTGCTCATGATGGCACGGACGCCATTGGACCAGCCACAGCTGGGCTTCAAATATGCTTTGATCTTCATGTGAATAATCGAACGTACGGACAAAAGTCGCGCAACTTATAGGAACGATTTTTTGGCAATCAATAGAAAGTTTCATGAGTTTTCTACGTGAAAGCTCGCACTCTGCTTCTTCGCGGTCAGCGGGCAAAGTGATGTCACTTGTGCTGCTGAACAAAGGTTGTTTGTCCTATGTAAGCTTTTTCGCCTAGCCGCGCAGGCGCAGATTCATCTAAATCGCGCATAATGAAAGTCCTTGTGACCGGCGCCGCCGGCTTCATCGGTTACCACGTCTCGCGCCGACTGGCGGAAAGCAAGCGCTGTGAAGTCCTCGGTATCGACAACGTCAACGAGTACTACTCCGTCGAGTTGAAGCGCGCTCGCTTAGCGGAACTCGAAAGAGTCGAAGGTTTTCGCTTTCTCAAAAGCGACTTCAGCGACGCCGCTGCATTCAACGGACTTTACGCACATTTCAAACCCGACTACGTCGTCCACCTCGGCGCCCAAGCCGGCGTGCGCTACAGCACAGAAAACCCTGCCGCTTACGTACAGAGTAACATTACCGGCTTCCTCAATGTCCTCGAGGCCTGCCGCGCGCATCCGCCAAAACATCTCGTCTTCGCGTCGTCGAGCAGCATCTACGGCGCGGGCGCCAAACTACCCTTTTCCGAAGATCAAATTACGGACCAACCAATCTCGTTTTACGGAGCCACCAAAAAAAGTAACGAACTGATGGCTTATAGTTACGCGCACCTGCACAAACTGCGCATCACTGGCCTGCGCTTTTTCACGGTGTATGGCCCGTGGGGCCGGCCCGATATGTCGCCCATTATCTTCGCAAAATCGATCTCCGAGGGCAAAACGTTAAAGCTCTTCAATGAAGGCAAATCTCTTCGCGATTTCACCTACATCGAAGACATCGTCGACGGCATTCTTAAAGTTCTGCTTTATCCTTCAACCGAACCACTCATTCCGCCCTACCAAGTCTTCAATCTTGGCCATCACCGCCCAGTTGAGATGCGGCTTTTCGTTCAGATGCTGGAAAAACTTCTCGGGCGCACCGCACAGATTGACCTCCTTCCACCCCAAGCTGGTGATCTGCCTGAAACCTGTGCCAGTATCGACCGCGTCCGCGCCGCCGTCGGCTTCGAGCCGAGAACCTCGCTTGACGAAGGCCTGCGCCAGTTCGTGGATTGGTTCAAAGGTTATTACAAACTTTGAGTCTGGAGCCCTAAGAGCCACGTGTTTTTTAGTGTGACAATTCGTAAATCTATGCCCTCTGCGCCCTCAGTATGAAAACCATTCTCCTCCTCGTTTGCTCCAACATCTTCATGACGCTCGCGTGGTATGGGCACCTGAAATTTAAGTTTCTCGAGGGCAAAACCATGCTCGTCGTCATCCTCGTCTCGTGGGGAATAGCCTTTTTCGAATACTGTCTGATGGTTCCGGCCAACCGTCTCGGCTACATGAGCGGCTCGTTCACCGGCTATCAACTCAAAGTCATTCAAGAGGTAATCACTTTAGGTGTTTTTGTCGTATTCGCCTGGTTCGTGCTCAAGGAACGTCTCACCTGGAACTACGCTGTGAGCTTTCTTTTCATCCTGCTGGCCGTCTACTTCGCCGCTGCGTTCAAAACAGGCGGCAATCAGTAGATATATCCAAACCGCCAGTCACCGTTAAAGTTTATTCGGCTGTTAAGCCGACCGAGCTGCCTTATCTGCCAGGTTCGTCTTTCGACGCCCGCGGAGAATGCGACGGACTCGCCAGCGTTGAGGTTTATTCACAATAAATCCCACGCACCGCGCAGCGCCGCAACGACAGGGATGCAGCTGCCATTCAGCATAGGGGAAACCGTAGTCAAATGTGATTTCCTCACCGGCTGCGATTTCTCGCCTTGCGATGATCCAGACGCGCCCGCGAATGGTCTCGGCCCGACAATTTGGCGCACAGGAATGGTTTATTAAACGAGCGATATTGCGTGTCGAACGGCCGTCGAGATCGTACTTTTTATTGAGATCGAAAATATAGACGCAATCATCGCCTCCGCGCCGTTGACGCTCCTTGCGTTGTTCCTCACGCCGACGCGCTTCCGCTTTCGTGATGCGTTCGCCAGTATATTCAACAACCCGCGTACCATCGGGAATGAGGCATCGCGCGTATACACCGCGGCCATGGATGGAAGATTGCCGCGAGCAGATCAAATCAATGGCGACGGTACGGGAACGTTTCCGGTGTTTGGTTGGTGGAAAAGCCATTTGTAAGGAATCACGGCTGACGCAGTTGCCTGCCTCAGCTCTGGCTTAAGCGCTTCTTTGGTGCTTCGAAATAGTTTGTGTGCGCCTGACGCAGGATATCCGGCAGACGGTCAGCAAAGGGGCTGCGTTTCAAACAAGGCGCAAGTGTTGCAGCGTCGACTTTCGCGGAATTTTGCCCCGGGAACCAGTGGTCTGCTTGCCCGAGAAGGTTGTAGCGCATTTTCGCCCAGGGCACCAGATCCAAACCTTGCCCATAGGCCCAAAGGCGCGCAATTTCCGCCACATTGATCTCGCCCGGTACATTCACGTAATACGGCAACCCTTCCGACCATTTCGCGCACCACTCGGCTCCGTGCACTTCGATCATCTGCGCGCGAAGCTTGGCCTCGATCGGAGGGACAAGTTTTGCGGCATTTTCGATCTGAGGGACGATGGCAACATGTTCGTCAAAATCCGATGGCCGCGAGACGCCAAGACTGAGCGTATGAATTTCCGGACGCGCAAAACAGAAGAGATCATTGAACTGCATCGGCGTGAAAGGCGCGGTCAGTTTGGCCATCAACGGCGGGCGATCCTGAAGTTTTCCGCCCTTGTCGTTAGGGCTAATGATAAACACGCCCATGTCATGGCGCCGCGCGGCGGCAATCGCCGACCAGTTGAGCTCGTTCACGAAATACCAGTGCAGGTTCACGTAGTCGAACTCACCGCTCTCGATTGCACTGAGGATAATGTCGGTCGTCGCGTGCGTTGAGAATCCGATGAACCGCACGCGGCCTTCGCGCTGAAGTTTGCGCGCCTCAGCAAGACAGCCGCCAGGTCTAATCGTCCAGTCAAGGAGTTCACGCGTGTTGATGCCGTGCATTGAAAACAGGTCCACGTGGTCGAGCCCGAGATATTCCATCGATTTTTCAAACGTCGCGCGAAATTCCGCCGGATCGGCCGTGGGCGACACCTTTGTTTGCACGATCATCTTGTCGCGTGGCAGCCGCGGCAGGATGCGCCCAAGCTGCATCTCCGACGTGCCATAACCACGCGCCGTCTCTATATGGTTAATGCCAAGCGCGAGTGCCCGTTCGATACCTGCCTCCACATTGGCCTGGCCATCAGCCGGAATCTCGGACGGTGGCACATCTTGCCATTTGTGCTGATAACGCATGCCTCCACAGGTGAACACAGGCATCTGTAGATCGGTGCGACCGAAGCGACGATAAATCATGTTCGTAGTTGAGCCACGTGATCTCCATTCAGGCAAGGCGAAGCCAAGGGCGATGAATCGCCCCGACTATATTCATTATTTTGCGCAAAAGCTTTTCTGAAAAGAGACTGCGTGCAGAACTACGTTCAGCGCTGATTTGGTGCTCTACCGGGACGGTTATCTGGAATCTGCGACGGGGAATGGCGCCCGTGGAGGCCGGTTTGATTGGGTTCGATATCTAGAACGACTCCAGCTTGCGTGAGTTCGTTTTCCAGGGGGACAACAAATTCCGCCATCAATGATTCAAGTCTGAACGTGATATCCAGGCCAGTGACGCCGCGGGCGAAAGCCACCGCGTCTGCAAATTCCATGAGTTCCTCATCACTGAAATGTTCTTCGAGGACCGCCTGATTTCCTTCTAGCGCTGTGAGCGAGGCCCACAGGCGACCCAAGTCGGCGTTGGGCTGACGTAGATTGACGAGCCCGCAAAGTTGCGCGCGACGCACCCGTTCGGCGCACCGGCGGAGCGTGCTATAAGCCTGGGCCTGATTGGCCAGCCGGGCTTGTTTAATAAGGGCGTGGTGAGTAGCGAGAAGTTTGGATATTTTCATAAGGATTGAGAATTCCTGACTCTGTATGCTGTTCACTGGGCTCTATCCCTGGCGGCCGTTGCTCGCTCCGCGTACGAAGTCTACAACAAAACCGCTAGGCCGAACTTTGGGCATGCTGCGCGATCCGGGCGCGACGAAAGCGCGCCACTCAGGGGATACACGGAGCACGACCGCAAATACTGCTAAGCTGGCTTCCTGACCTTTCAGTTTTCTGGCAACGACCTCAAACGAAGTACACTCGCTCAAAAAGCCCCGTTGCATTTGAACCATAGGGCTACCTGACAAAGGCAAACAGTCTTCAGACACGGACTGCTGACAAACCGTACCACTTAACTGCTTATCGGACACCAGCACCGTCGCTTAAGTTCTTCCGATCGCAACTTCATTTTTTAGCAAATTTGTGAGTCGGTGCCCAAACTGGGGTTGCGCGATATCACGCCAAGCGATCACATCGGCAATTCGTCTGGAAAATCGCTAACAATCAGAACGGCTGTGCGCAGTAAAAAGACCGGCGTTGAAGCCGGCCTCGGGTTAATGAAAATGAGAACCTGTTATTTTGCTCTGGTGCGAGGGACTTCGATCACCTGATCGTTTTCAACCGTGATTCTAAGACTCTTGTAATCGCGGCGAATCACCAAAGCGGTCAGATCAGGTTGCTTCTTCTCCGTGCTTTCAGAGCTTTCGGTTTCTACCTGTTTAGCCTCTTTTACTTCGGGCGGCGGAAGGAGTTCGCCGGAAACAACCACCTCGGCCTTCGGATTTTTGGCGAAATATTGGGCAGCTGCGCGCTCAATCTCGCCGAGGCGTTTGGTCAGGTCGGCTTGAATGGCTTCGTCCAGCGGGCGCACCCAAGTTACTGTGCCGGCACGCGGTGATGTGATGGAAAGTTTGGTATCGTCTTTGGAGATACTGCTCAGTTCGTGCGCGTAATCTTCGCCGGCGGCGGGCTTGATGTCCGCGACAAGTTCCCTCTGAGCGAGTTGTTCGAAAGAGACCGAAGATTCATCGGGCGTGGTTTCGAAATATTTGCGCGCAGCGGCGTAAATTTTGGCGAGGTTGTGTTCGACAGCGATCTGGCGTTCGGCCTGACGGCGGCGCACCTGTATGACGGCCGCAGGATCGCGTGTGTAGGAAATTTCCTGTTCTCCAGGAGTCTTCACCGTGAGCGTTGGCGCATCGAGCGAAAGCGTGACCTGATCATAGTCCTCGCCGACGAGCGGCTCGGGCTTGGGCATGTAACCGTTGTCGACGAGGGTGCTGATCGAGACGTAAGAGTTGCCGGCCAATAAGTATTCGACCGAGGCTTCGGCAAGTTGCTTTAGGGTGCCTTCAATGGTTTTGCGCTGCTCAGGTGTGAGCTTGAAAATGTGAGTGATGTTTTTACCGTTTTTCAGATCGAAGGAAATCTGGTCTGATGCGCGAGAGAAGGTAACGTCGCCCTCGACGTCGGTCAGTGCGGGCAATTTTTCCTCGGCCATTTCCTCGCGAAGATGAGAAAGGTGAACTTCTCCTTCTTCAGGATGAGCGGCAAAATATTTCCCGGCGATCGTGCGTGCTTTGTCGAGATCTCCTGAGATTTTTTGATGGATGATTTCGCCCGCACGCTCGTCAGCATCCTGCGCCGCATAGGTTTGAGCACCCACACGCAAAATCTGTCCGAGAAAATCAGGCGTAAGCAACGCCATGACCGGCAAGGTCGCTTTAAGCGACTGAACCGACCGCTCGCGGACGAGCAAACCGTCCGGCCGAGCCACGATTACGGTTGTGACAGGCTTCGTCGGGACCGGGATCGAGTCGAGCATCCGACTCATAGCCAACCGATTCTGTAAGGACGAAAAACCGACCATCGGCAGACCGGCCAGCATACCACCGCTCATGAAACCGCGCAGCTCGGTGATCACTCGTGGCGTGACGTAACAAATACTTTGGCCCTTGGAAGCGGTTTCGGAAAGCGCCTGCTTGAAGGCGGCGCTTTGCGCGAGACCGTCTTTACGTGTTAGGCATTCCTCAATGAAGGTCCGAGGAAAACCGGCGGTAACATTTTCGCCTTCTACGATCACAACGATTTCAAGATCATCTTTCGTCGTAGAATAACGGATACGTCCGCCCTGCTCCTCACGCTTCCAGGATTCATCTTTGCCCAAAACGTTTTTCACGATCGAGCCTCCTCCCTCTGCACGGAGAAATATGTCGACAGGCGGCTTGGTCGAAAACTCGGCCTTCAATTTCTCGATTTCCTCGTGTGGATGCAGCCGAGCGAGCGCGACGACACGACCCTTGAAATTGAGCAGCGTGCCATAGCCCACTGGATCTTTGCGCAACATATCCAATGCCATCGCGGTCATCTCCTTGTTGCCCGAGACGCTGGCGGCGATCTGCGTGACGGCTCCGACCACTGCAGGCACATCGAGACGCAACTCAACGAACAAGTCCGTATCGGCTGGGGCGAGGCGCGCGCCGTCAAAGGCAGCCGGCTCGCCAGGGAAAATCGCCAATAGGCCCTTGCGGCCGCCAGGTGTGAAAACGAAAATCCGGTTATCGTATCCGCTTTTTAATGACGTGGAGCTCATGCCCAGCGCCCGGATTTGCGAAAGCCCCGAGGCTTCGGCGAGTGCAACAAAATCCTTGTTGCCCCACGGCGTGTCCTTAAGGGCGAGTTGCACGTCCTGGGCGACTTTCTTCCATCCACCTTCAAAATCCATGTAGTTTAGGAAGAGCCCGTTGGTGTCGAGTTCCCGTTTCACCGCTGAAGCAGGATCGGTTTCAGCCGCAAATAGAGTGGCCGCTGCAGCCAATGGAAAGATGGTCGCGAATTTGAGAAGCGATTGAGGAAAGCTCATAGAAATCGATTGGTGGTTGAAATGGGTTAAACCTGCTTTTTCAGATGCGTAATTAGCTCCATGGTTCCCTCAAGCATGCTGATTCGCGGATGATAACCGAGATCGCGCTTCGCGGCGGAGATGTCGAACCAGTGGTCCTTCGCCAATTCAGCGGCAACAAACCGCGTCATGGGAGGTTCACCGCCCAGAGGTAAAACACGCCAAAACGCTTCACAAATCGCGCCTACAGCCGACGCAGTGCGCAGCGAAATACTTCGTTCAATAGGGCGTTCGCCGAGCGCGGCGAGCAATTGGTTCACCCAATTCCAGAGAAGAGTCGGCTCATCGTTCGTGATGAAGTACGCTTTGCCGGCCGCTGGGCCATCGAGCGCTCTTTCTGCGAGTAGTTGGGCATCGACCACGTTCTCCACGTGAACCATGTCGACGCGATTTTTGCCTGTGCCCACGATGCGCAGTTTGCCGGCCCGTGCCCGCGCGAGAATTCGCGGGACGAGATGTGGATCGCCCACGCCCCAAATAAGGTGTGGGCGCAACGCTACCGTGCGCAGCGCTTCGGAGTTGGACGCAAGGACCTCACGTTCCGCCATAGCCTTGGTTAGTGGATATGCGCTCGGACAGTCGGTCGTAAGCGGGAGGGATTCATTGGCATCGGCCAGATCTTTGCCATTGTACACTACGCTTGGCGTACTGGTGTAAATGAAATTTCGCACACCGTGTTCGCAGCAACCGGCAAGCAACGCGCGTGTACCTAATACATTGGTTCGGTAAAAATCGTTATACTTGCCCCAAATGCCAACCTTGGACGCTACGTGAAAAACCGTTTCTACGCCGACACAGGCAGCGGCCACAGCAGTAGCGTCATCAAGCGAAGCCTGTATAAATCGGACGCCTAATCTCCCCAGTTCGGACGAAGGATGGCGCGCAAGCACCGCGACGGGACGACCTTGTTCAAGCAAACGCTCAACCAACCGTCGTCCAAGAAAACCTGTCCCCCCAGTAACCAGTACACTGCTGCTCATGGAATTTCGTGAGCTTTAGCGGTGCTTGCCCACTTAGCGAGCGCAAGGCGGTGGATCTTCGCGTTATGCCGTACATCGACCGGAAAATCCGGATGAAAATAGTAATATTTAACTTCTTCTGTATGAGGGTGTTGTCTGGCTCGTTCGCGCAAGGCAGTAGCGATTAAACGCAGCTCTGCTGCTGAAGTTTTTGGAGCTGGTTGGACGACTAAAGCGGGCACCTCCGCACCGCGTTTGCCCAATCCGATCAAAGCACAACGCATCACGCCTGGCACCGTACGGAAAACCTGTTCACATGGTTCGGTAAAATAAACAGTGTTAGCGGTTTTAATACGTTCGGCTTTGCGTCCGCAAAACCATAGGCGTCCGTTCCCGTCACGATAACCGCAATCACCCATGCGGTGCCAGATCTCATCCGATCCATTTCGGATCTTTGCTGCTGCCGTGGCCTCGGGCAAAACGTCGTACATTTTCGTTACCACCGGACCACGTACGATGATCTCGCCGATTTCGCCGGGAGGAAGTTCCCGAGCATCAGTTAGCGTTGTGATGGGTGCATCGGTGATCGCGATGATTTTGACGTCGATTCCACGCACAGGTTTGCCGACGCAAGCGCCTCGTATCGAATCACCGTCGATTTCATCCGCCGAAATAGTGCTTACCGGCAAAGATTCGGTCGCGCCATAGGGACTGTGCAGACGCCCGTTTGGAAGCAGCCGTTTCGATTTTTTCCAAAGTGTTGCCGGGACGGGTGCACCGGCGCACAGCACGCGTTTCAAGCTTGGCAGGGCAATCCCTCGCGCGACGCAATGGTTCGCAATTTTATCCCAAAGCGTGGGCGAACCGAAAGAGTTGGTCACCCGTTCCTGCTGGATGGCTTGGACGATCTTCGCTGGATCAACCGTTGCGGGTTTACTCGGATCGATCTCGGGAACAACGGTGGTCATGCCCAGCGCCGGATTAAATAAAGCGAAAATCGGCAACATCGGCAGGTCGATTTCACCTGGTTCGATTTCATAGGTTTCACGAATGAGGCGAATTTGCGCATCAAACATGCCGTGTTCATAGCAGACGCCCTTTGGCGCGCCTGTGGATCCAGACGTAAAAAGGACGGCAGCGAGGTCAGTGCTACAGCGTTCTACGGGCACTGATTCCGGGTTGGGCGCTCCCCTCACGCTCACCATTCGTGAAAGCGGATTGCCACTGGCTTTTATGCGCAGTTCGACGCTGTGAAAAGAACCCCGCGCAACGCGACTCACCAGTTGAGCAAATGGAATGCCGAGCAAGACGCGCGGACGTGAGCGGGCGACACAGCCGAGAAAACTCTTCAGCCCCATGCCGGGGTCGATCACAATTGGAACGGCGCCGATTTTGAATAATGCAAACGCCGCAGCGATCAGCGGCAGGCCTTGCCGAACCATGACCAAGGTACGATCGCCCGCGTTGACGCCACGCGTGCGGAGGTAACAAGCCCAAGCGTCGACTTCGGCGTCGAGTTCGGCGAATGAAAGCGTGAGGTAGTCGATGTCGCCGCTGGTGGTGCGGCCGCGCGGGATTTTCAACGCCGGGCGAACAGGTTGCCGTGCCGCCATCAGAGGCAGGTATTTCGCGATATTGGCAGAGGCAGACATTTCCTCAGGCTGGCGGGATGGCAGTGTCGGCCTTGGGGTTGAGCGATGGTTCGTTGCGAAGAAGCCCCGCCTGCCAGCCTAAGAGAATTTCATCAAGCTTATCTGGGGCACGAGCGATCAGGGCAAGCTGAGCGCGATTGGCGATAAGCGTGGGATCAAGTTGAATGCGTGCAGCGACGCGATCACGGTCAGCCTTGAGCCGATCCTGCAAAACAAGTTCGTTAGCCGAGAGCGGCTGGAGATCCGGATTGCGACCTCGGCGACGCGGCAGTGTGTGAGGATCACGTGCAAGACCGGCTTCGAGGGCGGCGGCGAGGCTGGGCGCGAGGCGTTCGTGGCGCCGACCAAGGTTGGTGTTTTCAAGCAAGGCGCGCGCAGAAAGACCTTGGTCGGCGGCGTCGGCGATTTTCATAAGCAAATCGTTCCCGGTCACCTTAAAGGGCGGAACGTCGAGCTTGCGGGCCCATTCTTCGCGCCAATGCCAAACGGCGTGAAGGACGGCTAGGCCGTGGGAGTGAAGCCGTTCGGAGCGACCGATCCGCCAGGCGTTCTCATCGTTTCCAGGGAAGCCAGCAGTAGCAGCCTCGATCTGGCGTTGGCATTGCTGATCAAGCCATTCGAGGCGATCAAGTTTCGCGAGTTCGTGCGTCAGGATATCGCGAAGTTTCGGGAGGTGAAAAACGTCGAGCGCGGCGTAGTCGAGAAGCTTTTTCGTGAGAGGGCGCTTGGACCAGTTGGCTTTCTGGGAGTCTTTGTCGAGCGCTACACCAAAGTGCTCCTCCAGCAACGCGGCCAGGCCAATACGTTGGCGATTGAGGAGCTGCGCAGCAAGCATGGTGTCGAACATGCTCTTTGCTCTAAACCCGCGCAGGTCATGGAGCAGGCGCAGATCAAAATCACTGCCGTGCATGAGCAGGTGTTTTTTTGCGAGACGATCCCAGAGCGGTTCGAGATCGATCTCCGCAAGTACGTCGACGAGATAAATTTCTCCAGCGACGAGAAATTGCAGCAAGCAGACGCGTGTGCGGTAGTGGAAGAGATTATCGGCCTCCGTATCGACCGACGCTTCCTCGGACCGATCGAGAGCGGCGAGGAGTGGCGCTAGTTGCGCGGAGTTTTCGACGAGCTGATAAACAGGCGTAGCGTTCAAGGAACCGTTAACAAAGCACTACAACGCCCATCCGGTCAAAAACGAATCGATGAGATCCGGTAAATCCTCGCTATAGCCGCCTTCGAGCACGGCAACTGTCGGTAACTGAGCGGCGGCCAGCCAGCGACCGAGTTCGGCAAAATCAGCGGCTTCGAGCGACAACTCGGTAATCGGGTCCTTCGCGTAAGCGTCAAAGCCTGCGGACACGAAGAGTAGATCGGGTTTGAAAGTGAGCACTTCGTTGAAGGAACGCTGGAGCGCCGCCAGGTGTTCCTCACGGGGCGCATGCGGAGCGATACAGTAGTTGCGGCAGTTGCCCGAAGAAATCGCACCCGTACCCGGATACGTTTTCTCCTGATGAACATCCACAAATAGAATACCCTCACGGTCGTGTAAAATATCCTCGGTCCCGTTTCCGTGATGTGCATCGAAATCCCAAACGGCTACACGCCCAATCCCGCGCTGGCGGGCAACGATCGCGGCGATGGCGATTTGGTTAAGGTAGCAAAAACCCATCGCCTGCGAGGGCAACGCGTGATGCCCCGGGGGCCTCATGAGCGAAAAGGCCTTTTTCTTTTCGTTTAGCACAACATCCATCGCAGCCAACGCAGAGCCCACAGACCGGCGCGCATGTTGATAAATGCCTTCGAAATACGGCGTATCCTCATCGAAATCATGGGCGTATTGAAGGCGTTCCAAATGTTGAGGTGAGTGCACCAGCTTTAGAACCTCCTCGTCAGCCATCGGCGGGAGACGCCATTGCCAGTCGAGATGGGCCGCGCGTAATCGCGCGACCGTGGTGGATACCCGGGCCGGTTTCTCCTGACGCGCGCTGGCGCCATAGTCGGCACATTGGGGATCGTGGAAAATAATCATGAGGGGCCTGAAAGCGGAAAAAGGAAAAGCCGGCGGGGTCGGCCGGCAGAGAAGCTTTGCGTTTCGGAAAGTGTCTATGCTTTTCTGCCGGATGACAATGAAAGTTGTAGTGCTCTGTTCTGGTGGCATGGACTCGGTGACGGCCCTCTATCAGGCCCGTCGCGAGCATGACGTTGTCGCGTCCTTGAGCTTCGACTACGGTTCGAAACATAACCCGCGCGAGTTGCCGTTTGCCGCAGAACACGCAGTCAAACTCGGCGTGCGGCACGAAACGGTGAAGCTGGATTTCATGAACCGGCTGTTCGCCTCGGATCTGCTCGCCTCCGGTGGAAAAATTCCGGACGGCCATTACGAGCACTCGACGATGAAACAAACCGTCGTGCCATTCCGCAACGCCATCCTCTTGTCGGTGGCAACGGGTTTCGCCGAAAGCGTCGGCGCCGAGGGATTGGTCATCGCTGCCCACGGAGGCGACCACGCGATTTACCCGGACTGCCGCGAGGAATTCATGCGCGCCATGGGTGATGCGATGCGGCTCGGCACGTACGCAGGCATAAAACTGCTTCGGCCTTTCATCGCGCTCAACAAAAGCCAGATCGCCGCTGAAGGCATGCGTCTGGGCGTCGACTACGCGCGGACCTGGTCGTGCTACAAAGGCGGCGCAACGCACTGTGGCACCTGCGGCACCTGTGTGGAACGTCGCGAAGCCTTCGTCGAAGCTGGATTGCCCGATCCAACCGAGTACGCCTCGCTCGCTCCCCTGCCCCCGAAACCAACGGCACAATGAATTTCCAAAATGCTGGTCTCTGAAATTTTTTATTCTCTACAAGGCGAAGGCGAACTGCTCGGCGTGCCATCGGTTTTCGTACGGTTAGCGGGCTGCAACCTCCGCTGCAACTGGTGCGATACGCCGTTTGCCTCCTGGAATCCGGAAGGGGAACAGCTTACCATCGGCCAAATTCTCACAAAAATCGTCGTGCATCCAGCTCGTCACGTTGTGCTGACTGGAGGCGAGCCGATGATCGCCGGAGAGATCAAGGAGCTGGCGGCTGCGATCAGAAAACTCGGCCACCACATCACGATCGAAACGGCTGCAACCATCGCGCCCGACGATGTGCCGTGCGACCTCGCCTCACTGAGCCCGAAGCTCCGCAATTCCACGCCCGACAAACGTCTGCCTGACGCGTGGCGCGAACGCCACGAGCAACTGCGCTGGCAGCCGGAAATCGTGCGTGCGTGGCTGCGCCAGTATTCTTACCAACTGAAATTCGTCGTTGCGACGGCTGGCGACGTTGCCGAGATCGAGGTTATGCTACGCGAGCTGGCCGTGCCTATCTTGCCCGCCAAAATCTTGCTCATGCCCGAAGGTACGTCGTCTGAGATCTTGCGGGAACGCGCGAGCTGGCTGAGTGAACTCTGCAAAACCCGCGGTTACCGTTACGCGCCCCGTCTGCATATCGAACTTTATGGCAATCGACGCGGTACCTGACAGCGACAGCCGTTCTTTGCCTCGTTCAACGCGGACACTTTCGGCCGAACTGAAAGCGCTGACAGAATCGTTCGCCGAGCAAGCGGTGACGTTGCGCGAAGTCATGGACCGGCTAGGCGCACGCGCGTCGGGTTTGTTGGTGCTGATCTTAGCGCTTCCGTTTTGCGCGCCGGTGACGATTCCCGGTTTGTCGACCCCGTTCGGACTGGTGATCGCGTTCATTGCCGGACGTTTTGCGCTTGGGCTGGCGCCATGGTTACCCAACCGATTACTGGCGATTAAACTGCCGCCGAAGTTTTTTAAAATCGTCGTGAGCGGCACGGGACGTTTCGTGAGTTGGGTGGAGCGCCGTCTGCACACGCGTTGGCGCTGGCTGACCGACCCACCCTCATTGCTGCGTCTGCACAGTTGGACTATTTGTTTTTCAGCAATCCTGATGGCCTTGCCGCTCGGAGGTATCCCATTTACCAATACACTTCCTGGGCTCGCGGTTTTCGTTGGCATGATCGGCATCATGGAGCGCGATGGCGCAGCGATCCTCATCAGCTACGGGCTATTACTGGGGACCATCATCTATTTCGGAACGTTTGCGACCGTGTTTATCGAAATGATGCATCACGCTATTGCATGGTGGCAAAGCAGATGAAACTCAGAGTGGCCTCTAATGAAATAGTTGATGAGCTTTTTCGAATCCTTGCATTGCCGCCTCGCACCCGGGGGTAGATAAACTCCTTTCCGACGGGTCGTCGTTTCTCCATTTTGCCAACTCAACACGCACGCCAATATGTCTTCGCCCTCTGCTGAACAGACCGCTGAAAAACTTCGCCACGCGATCAACCTGCGCCTCGCGCTCCTCGGTTGTCCGACGGTGTCTGACGCCGAGGGGGCTGCTTGGACGACCCTAACCGCGCCCATTTTTTCGCGTTATCGCGAGACCACTCGGCAGCTTATCGATCCATTGAGTCCTGCTGACCATCGCATTCAAGCATGGCTCGAGGGCTATCTATCTGACATCGGCCCATCACCGCGTTTGCCGGCTCGCACGTTCATTCTCGATCAGGCCGGTCTCGCGCGAACACTTTCTCTGCCTGCGGAAGGCGATGAGTTCAGTTCGTCGTTGTTAAAAAGCTACCGCGTGCGACAGGGCGTGCTGCACAATCCGGTGAACGATCGCCGCACTACTCAAGGTGTGTTTCACATCGCCGACGGAGGTTTGCCCATACCCGACGACAAACTCGCGGTGCCAAAGTTTGCCTACGCGAAGATGCTCGACCTCGCGTTGCGACCACCGCGCGACTTACTGCGGTTGCCTTTCACCGCCGGACGCACGGAACAGGCTGAGTGTTTTGTGTCGCTGCTTCTGCGCCCGCTCGTTTGCCCAGATGTGCCCGGCTTTATCGAAGAAAAGCGCATGGAAATCCGTTTCCTCGCGCCCGGTTCACTCGTGAGCAACCTCGATTTTATCGAATCGATCTTCGGCAACGCCGGTGATCCCTATTTGCCGGAGAACGATGCTGGCCTCGATGTCGATCATTGGACCGGCCACACCGGCTGCGTCATCCTCGCGCCGCACCTCACCTCGGTGCCGAAACATCTAGCAGGACTACCACACTGGGACCTCGCAACACCACGCCAGCGCCGCGACGGCATGTGCTGGAAAGATGAAAAGGAACTCTATAACGGCGGCTCAGCTTTCAAACTCACCGCTCGCGACGCCCGCGGCGTCATGGTGACGATCATCGCCGACAACTATTTCGGTTACTGCAAGAAAGAGGTAAAAACCCAGATCAGTTTCTCCGCCAATCTCTTTGGCCTTGCCGAAGAGGAACACGCCGGCGGCGCGCTCGTTTATCCGAGCTATGATCTCGGTGAGGAGTTTATCAAGTATCCGACCACGCGTGAATTTTCCTTCAATGAGGCCGCTGCTCGCCTCGGTGATCGCATGCAAGTGATGCCTGAGGGTTATGCCATCGATCGTAAACACCCCGACGTCGTATATGTCCGCGAAGACACGCGCTTCGATCTGCGCAAGCAGACGATCACGTGGCCAACAACCAACGGTAAGGTTCAAACAATCAAGCTCCTCGCGGGCAAGGTCTACGTTCGCCCCAGTGGTTATCGCGTCCAGATGGAGCAGATCTCCGGTGAACGTGGTCGCTGGCGGCTAGTTGGGACAGTGCCCGAAGGCACGCTCTGCCACAAACCCTGCACTGTTTCCGGCGGCGGCAAATCCGAGATCTCGAAGGCCATCGCCTACGCGATTTTCCCCGGCCACGTTTTTGTGTCCGACTTCGACCGCGACTTCGACCAAGTCCACGCGGTCCTCAATCGCGACACCTCCAACCGCTTCCGCGAACCCTCGCGCAATGGAAAAGACAAGCGCACTATCCTCAGTAACGAGCGTTCACTCGGCAGCGTGATCAAGCTCCTTACGCCCTCTCGCCGTGAGTACACCGAAGAGTACAACGCTTGGCTCCGCGCGATCCCGCAGTACATCAAAGAACTCATCTTCGTCCTCAAACGTTACTATCTGCCCGATTGGGGTGACGCGTGGCTGATCCATTTCTCGGTCGATACGATTAACGGACGTCTCGGAAACGAGCTCAAACTCGACGGCCGCAAACTCGTGACTAATTATCTGCGTGTCGGCTTTGAAGAAGACGGCTCGTGGCGTGTCTTTGGCCTCCGCGCCGATTTCCATCCCGCCGCCAAAGTTCAGATGGAAGACGATATTACCGCCTCCGTCGTTGCACCTACCCAAAATGTTGCATCTCGCCCGAGCATACCATTGCCAACCCTAGCGCCATCGCTAAAGTTCGTGCAAAACTGCGAAGCTCGGCTTTTCCAACGTCCCGACGATGCTATTCATCGTGGTTACGACCATCAGGCTGAAGCCGACATCGCTTCGCCCGAAACTTTCCTCTCGAACTACGAGCCTCTCAATGGAGCTAACGCCCGCGAGATCATTGAGGACGCCATCGGCTTCAACGCGTACACCGTGCCGATGCAACAACTCATCAAGGCCGCCGCTGCGGCCAACGGCTCCTCACCGCGTTACTTCGTCTCGTCCGCCCATCCGCGCATTGTCGATGGCAAGCCGACGAAAAACCCTCGCTATCTCCAAACCCGGCCCGACGTGACCGATGCGAAGGGCACCTATCTAGCCGAAATCTCTGCCCGCCTCCACCGTTGCATCAATCCCGAGGAGCCCGTGCACTCGCCAGTCAGTATCGTCGTACCTGGGCGCCGCAACAATCCGCCTGAAAAAGGCATCCGCTCACTCGCTGTCTTCAATCCCATCCACTACCTCGAATTGCCCGAGGCGTTCATGGAGTTCATCAGCAGCATGACCGGTAAATCGCCCTCAACGACCGGAGCTGGTTCCGAAGGCGCGCTCACCAAAGGTCCGTTTAACGCCCTGCCTCAAGTCATCGACCTCAATGCCGCGCTCACTTCGCTCATCCTCACTGGCCACGATATTTTCCTCTCAGCCGCTGGTTATGTAGGCCCCAAAACCCGCGTCGACCACGACGTCAGTCTGCTTGTACCAGAAGTATTTTCACGAATGACCGTGGCCGAACGCGACGCCCGCGCACTGATCGCCGACGGCTGCCTCGAGAAGTGCGCCAACTTCACCTACGACGGAAAACCCGTGCTCGCCAGTCGCCTTGGGTACCGTATCACCACACGTTTCGTCCGTATATATTTCGGCCGCGTCTTCAATCACCCGCACGTCGTTTTCACCGACGAGATGCTCAAACCCGAACTACAAGGCATGGACATGTTTGTCGATGGGATGGATAATATCTGTACGACGCACCGCCGCGTTGCAGAAAGTTATTTCGCCGACGGCGGAATCGACTTCGCGTGCCCTCCGCTCAAAGCACTTTTGCATATAATGGCTTATGGCCATTTCGAGGGAAAAGACCTCAACGCACCGGAACTCCGAGCCCTTTTCTCCCGTGAGAGTCTCCTCACAAGTTCTTGGTATAAAGATCGGCTCAATGCTAAACAAAAGATCGAAACGAGCCTCTGGAAACGCCACATCACCTATCTTGAAGCCTACCTCGATCGTCCAAGTTTCGCGGATACAGTCGCGCGTTTAGACCTACAGAGTCGTTTGGCTCATGCCCGACAAAGATTGCAGGAAACAGAATCGCCTGCCTATCGCGAAAAACTGGACGGTTCTCTCGGTGTCCAACCACTCAGCTAGCCTGGAGCACTTCCAACAAGCATTGTCGTCGTAGCCGGATTCGTAAAGCAGCGCGGATCGCAAGGCCCGATCCCGAGCCTTAACTCCCGCAGTTACAGCGTCTACTAGACGTACGCAGATCCTGCCTGTGCGAAGCGCATTTGAGGGAATTCAAGAGCGTTTGGTCGCCAGTCGGAGTTTTTCCTGAGCAGAAACTTAGCTCGTGATCGAATGGCGAGGCTTGCCGACGGCAAATTTTCCAGGCCTGCTTGGCCATATGGACGCTCCGGAGCCAACATCTACTGCCCGTGAACAAGGCGGCTCTGTTGCCATAATCGGACGAATTCTTTTCTGGCTAGGCGCCGGATTTTGCACCCTTGCTGCTCCATGGATGCTGGGTGGACAACCACTGGCTGCGCAATGGTGGCTGCTCTGGGGCGGAATCGTTACTTTTATTGGCGGTTTAGCAGTTCGGTTAACGACTCCGCCAACACCAGGAAGCCAAATGGCCTGGCGAGCGCAGGCTGCGGCACTGGTTATCGGACTGTGTTTTGTCGTCTATCTATATTTGCAGGCCCGCAATCCTTCGTTGCATGTGATTTTTTCCGGAAACCTCTGGATTTTATCGCCCGTTGAAAACTCGAGCCTCGGACCTCATTCGATTGATGCACCCTTTGGTTCTATCGCTGGCGACTGGTTGCCGTTCAAGAACGCCTGGCGCTATTTGCTGATTTTCGGGCTTTGCTGGACGTATGCAGCTGGTTTGGCATTGGGGCTGGTCCAACGCATCGACGCACGTCGTTGGGCTTACGCGGTCGGACTAAATGCAGCTGCACTAGCTGTCGTTTGCCTAGTGCATCGCGCTATGGGCGAACGACTGACGCTCTGGCATTTTTCGGACACCGTCGGCTTCACCGGGTCACCAGTGTTCTTTTACAAAAATCACAATGGCGCTTATCTAGCCGCGCTGTTGGCGATAACTCTTGGGTTGGCCTGGGCGGCTGAGGTAAAGATTTATCGACGTTTCTGGGAATTTGTTTCTTTAGCCCTGTGGATTGCGACTGTGGCGGTGAATTCACGTGCGGCCACGGGTTTTGCGACTTTGTGGGCCGTTCTTTATCTGGTGCTGCGCTGGCGCAAGTCTTCGGTGGAGAAGCCTCAAAAGTGGGATAGGCGGCGGTGGCTTGTTATTGGTGCGGTGGTTGTCGTTCTCGCCGCGGCGGTCGGCCTCACAGGAGGGCGCAAAGCGATCCAGCGTTTTGCGCCAGCTTTGTCATCGCCACTGGATTTCGCCCAAGGAGGTGAATACCGCGGTTTGCTGCGCAAGGTCGGATTGAAAATGTGGCTGGACGAACCGATATGGGGCTGGGGAGGAGGCTCGTATTTGTATTTGTTTAACACCTACCAGGTGCAAGTGCCTCAGATCGCCGCCCATGTTTATCGCGAGCAGCCCAACCTAAATCGCTTTTACATGGTGAGCGCTGATTCAGATTGGGTGGAATTTCTCGTCGAATACGGGGCAGTCGGACTTGCGCTTCTTTCGATTGCTGTGGCGTTGCTTGTCTGGGCCTGGTGGCGCTGGCGGGGCTGGACACAGGAGTTGCCCCTGTTCTTGGCCTTAGGGACAGCCGGCATAGTGCTCCACGGGTATCTGGATCACGTTTTGAGAAATCCCGCGCTTTTAATTCTATTGAGTGGTTCGTTAATAGCGGCTGTAAGACTCGCGGTGCCTCGAGGCGGCCGGCGCCATGGATCAGGCCGCTTCAGGGCTCCGAAGAGTAACGAACCTTCTTCAGCTTCGCCTTAAAATCGTCCGCTGGGCAGGCACAGCCGCCACCACAACCCGGCTTTTTGCGTTTGGCGAGAGCACCGCGCATAAGAGCTGCGAGCGCGAGCATCACGACCAAGATTGCCGCAGGAGTTTGCCAGTTGTCTATCATAACGGACTCAGAAACCGAGCGTGCGCCCGGTTTGATACACAATAAAACACACGACCCAGGCCGTGCCAGTCATGTAAACGGTTTGGAACAGCGGCCAGCGCCACGAATTCGTTTCGCGCTTCACCACTGCGAGGGTGCTCATGCATTGCATAGCAAAAACATAGAAGATCATCAGCGTGAGGCAAACGAGCGGTGTGAATAGCGGCCTGCCGTCAGGCCATTTCGCGTTAGCCATAGCCTTGCGCAAGGGCACCGTATTGTCGTCGCTTGCTTCGGTATTGAAGACCACGCCCATGGTGCTCACGAAGACCTCGCGGGCCACGAATGAGCCGATGAGGCCAATCCCAATTTCCCAGTCGAAGCCGATCGGCTTGATCACCGGCTCGAGCGCATGACCTGCACGGCCGGCAAAGCTTTGCTCCAGCTGCTGCGCAGGGGTAGCTCCGTCATGGGCCTTTGGATACGCCGAGAGAAACCACAGCACGATGGAAATCGCGAGGATGACCGTGCCGGCATTTTTCAAAAACATCCAGGCGCGTTCAACCATGTGAAATGCGATGTCGCGCAAACGCGGCAACCGATATGGCGGCAGTTCCATGATCATCAGCGGCGGTTCGCCCTTGAGCAGCGTGCGCTTGAACAGCCATGCGAAGCCAAACGCCCCAAATGTGCCCAACGCATACATCAAAATCATGAGCCCAACCTTTCCCCAGACAGAAAAATGGTCATTCGGAAGCAACGCCGCAATGAGCAACAGATAAACCGGCAATCGCGCCGAACAGCTCATAAGCGGAGCGATGAGAATGGTCGTGAGCCGGTCCTTTTGATCTTCGATCGTGCGCGTGGCCATGATGCCAGGGATCGCGCACGCATAGGAACTCAGCAGCGGGATGAAACTGCGCCCATTCAAGCCCACTCGGCTCATCAAACGGTCCATGATGAACGCGGCGCGCGCCATATAGCCGGTGCTTTCAAGCAGGCCGACGAAGAAAAATAGAATGAGAATCTGCGGTAAAAACTTAACCACTCCGCCTACACCAGCAATCACGCCGTCGGTGAGCAGACTTCTTAAATCGCCTGCAGCCACCGACGCCTTGATCCAATTCGCAAGGGCTGATGTTTGATCGTCGATCAAATTCATCGGAGCTTCGGCAAATGTGAAAATAGAAAGAAATAGCAACGTCATGATCGCCGTCAGGCTGAGCCAGCCATAGAGCGGGTGCGTCACCACTTGGTCAATACGGTCGCTCACACTCGGACCAACGTTGGCTTTGCGTTCAACGATGCGGCTGCAGAGATGAGTGATCGCATCGTAACGGCTGCTCACGAGTGAGCCGGCCCAATCGGTGCCCTCGCCTTCCCAACGTTTTTGCCAGCTGCGAAATATCTCGCTCGTACGTGGGTGCAATGGCTTCGAGCCCATCACACGCACAGTGTCCTGGTCGGTAAGCAGCAACAACGCTTCAGCACGCGCACTGAGCGGCGCTTTGCCATCATTTTCTTGGAGACTGGCGGCTAGTTCGGAAACCGCTGGTGCGATCGGTATGGGAATTTCCCAAGCGTGTTTTGCAAGCGGCAAGTCGGCGCGACTCATCGCGAGGCGCAACTCAACGATACCTTTGCCGTTAGCGGCCTCACACGGAACCACGGGGATTCCTAACTCTTTTTCAAGACGGGCTACGCGAATCTCCAGACCGGCTTTGGCAGCGAGGTCCATCATATTGAGCACAAGAATCACCGGCCGCCCAAGATCGAGAATCTGGTGAACGAGATAAAGATTCCGCTCAAGATTCGAAGCGTCGAGGATGCACACGATCCGGTCCGGCTGCGGCGTGTCTGCACGACGGCCAAGCAGCACGTCGCGCAACACCGCTTCGTCAGGCGAGCGTGCGGCGAGCGAATATGCGCCCGGTAGATCGATGATCTTTATCGGGTGTCCATGTTGTGAATACGTTTCACCGATCTTTTTTTCAACCGTAACGCCCGGGTAGTTCCCGACCTTTTGTTTTAGACCTGTAAGTGCGTTAAAGAGCGTACTTTTGCCGCAATTGGGATTGCCGACAAAGGCGTAGACCGGCGTACGCGAGCCAAAAGGAGAACGAGTGTCCGCGCTCATGCTTTCGCCGTCGCTTCGACGAGGATATGCTCGGCCTCGCTTTTTCGCAGGGTCAGATTGTATCCGCGAACTTTGATTTCAAGCGGATCACCGAGCGGTGCGGTCCGAATAAGTGTGATCGTAGTTCCAGGCATTAGACCCATCTCGCGCAGACGGAGAAACGCCGAACCCTGTTTTGGAAATTCGCGTACGATGGCCTGAACGCCGATCGTGAGTTCTGAAAGTTTCAACGCAGGCATGAAAACGAGAGCTTTTTGCCACCGGCATCAGGCGGTGCGGCGAATTTGCTCAACAAGGATATGCTGCGCCGCCTTGTCGCTGAGCGCGATCCGCGTGCCGCAAACCTGGCAAAGCACGGTGTGAACGCCTGACACTTTTTCGATAACGGCCGATTCGCAAAAGCCCATCTCTCGCAGCCGCTGGCAGACCTCGCTTTTGCCCGCGAGCTCTTGTACCCGACCTGCTGATCCAACAGGAAGGTCGGTGAGGCGGAGGAGCGGCTGAGGCTTGCTTTCTTCGGGCGAGGACATGGTTGAAAGGGAGATTAAATGAGATTGGGTTTCAATGTCAAAATCATCCCCAATATCGGTTCTGTTGTAACTTTTTGTAGGTAAAAATTAAGGGAGAGTTTCGAGCACCGAGCAAAACTGCTGGAACGGCGCCGGTTAACGCTTAGCTAGCCCAATGCCACAACCGGATTTGCAGCGTATTTGCCCATTTCAGATCTGCCCGAAAACGCATTCGTTAAATCCAGCCTTCGCGCGAAAAGCTCCGTAATATTTAGCCCGCGGTCCCGTTGTAGTTAATCCTAAATTCCGCAGTTGAAAAAAGGCATGGAGCAGGAAGTAGCTGGTAGGCATGTCGATTGTAACAGCCGAAGGAGTAGAAGGCATTCACCCGCTGGGTGATGATGGATTTAGCTTTCCCACC
>Ga0302322_100000900_pt1 | contig 23462 bp, 26 predicted proteins | sample Fen_T0_2_FD_203757 | JGI IMG/M metagenome (GOLD analysis project Ga0302322, IMG submission 203757) | Peat permafrost microbial communities from Stordalen Mire near Abisko, Sweden - Fen_T0_2 | ecosystem: Environmental > Terrestrial > Soil > Wetlands > Permafrost | place: Sweden: Abisko...
GACCACCCGGTGTCGCTGACCGATTCCAGCCAGGGCACATTCAGCAACAAGCTCGTTGGCGCGTCCTACAACTTGGCGACTGATCCGCTGGGTGTGTGGCAGGCCGCTTCCGAGTTGATGGCCTCGTTCAAGGGCGACGCTGGCCAGCCGCTCGGGCTCGTCGCCGACACGCTGATGGTTCCGCCCTCACTTCGTAGGTACGCCATGCAGGCTGCCAAGTCCGAAATCGTCCCGCAGACGGTCCGCAACGTGGCCGGTTCCGAGAACGTCGGCGTGGCTGGCGTGTCGAACATCTACCAGGGCGACTTCAACGTCATCGTCAACCCGTACCTTTCGAGTGCGGCTTGCGTGGTGATGTGCAGCAACCGCCCTGTGAAGCCGTTCATCTGGCAGTTGCGCCAGCCCCCCGTGTTCACCCCACTGGTGGATCCGACGCTGCCCAATATGTTCGAGCGCCGCGAGTTCGTGTACGGCTCGGAAGCGCAAGGCGCTGGCGGATACTCGCTGCCGTTCCTGGCCGTCCGCTGCTCAGCTGCTTAATTGCGGCCCGTTGAACCTGGAGCCGAGTACAGCCCCGGCTCGGCTTCAGGTTTCTTTTTTTTGTGGGCAAACGAAGAGGTAACGACAATGGCAAGCTCAAATCCACGTTTCGTAATTCGCGCAGTTGATCGCAAGTCTTCCGGCTACAACGGAAGCTATCGCTCGGGACGCTTTTGGCCGAGCGATTCCGATACCGTCATTGAGATCGTCGATAGCGACGAATGCCCAGTGGTGGACAATCCCGAGAAGCCAGGACAAACGATGCTCGATCCGCGCAGGCTGGGTCGCCGTGCCTGGGATCTGCTGAAGACCGACGGCACGCTTTCGCGTCGCCCGGCTGAGGACAACGAGGTCATCGTGGACCCGATCCCCCAAACACTTTTGCATTCGCAGGTTGCGAAGCTGGTTGAAGAGAATGCTTCGCTCAAGTCGCGCCTGGAACTTCTCGAGCAGTTCATCCTCGAAGCGAAGCCCGCGCTTCCCGCGCCGCCCGCGCGGCAGGCCGAGCCCGAGGTCGCGCCTGAGCTAGCGCCCGCAGTGCAGCCGTCCCCGGCTGTGGTTTCCAAGAAGAAGGGTTCCGTCAAGGTCCAGTTCGTAGTTGCCGGCGAAACTGCCCCCTCAGATGCGCGGGCCTCTGAGCCCGAGGCGAAAGGCAAGCCCGAGGATGGGACTGCCCAACCCAAGCCCGAGGCGCCTTCGAAGGCGTAACAGGCCATGGCTTCAGCCACGTATTGCACCACAGCGCAACTGTCCCAGTTCGGGATCAGGGCCGAGGCCTTGCGTGGCATCCAGCTTTCCGACCTCCAGGCGGCAATCACGGCAGCAAGTGACGTGATCGACGGTTACCTCCGCTCGCGGTACAAGCTGCCGCTGCTGTCCTGGGGGTCGGACATTTCTCGTCTCTGCGCAAAGATCGCCGTTTATGACTTGATGGTCACCAGGGGATTCAACTCTGGCCGCTCAGGCGACACGCAGATCCAAGAGCAATACGACGACGCGATCAGAATGCTTCGTGATATATCGACTAACAAGGCGAGCCCGAACATCGTTGATTCTGACTCCGGTGGATCTCCTGGAACTGCAACCACCCCTGGCGGCGCTCCGTCAGTTTCTTCCTACTCCAGCCGCGGCTACTTCGTTCCAGATGGAATGACGGGCGGCTCGTTCCAAGGGCGGCGCAGATAATGGCCAGCGTAACCAAAGACGAGCAAGCGTGGAAGGATGCCAAGCGTAGCCTCGAAGGCTTGCGCCTGGGCGTCTACATTCCGAGGCTTGCTCAACTGGTTGCGGCCGGCGGCGTGAAGCTCACAATGGACACGTTCAAGAAGCAGTCCGATCCATACGGGCGACCGTGGGCGCCGCTCAGCAGGATCAGAACGTCCGACAAGCGGGCAGCGGCGAAGGTGATTGCTAGCGGGAGAAAGCCTCGTGGCGGGAAGATCTTGATCAAGACGGCGCGCATGCGGAATTCGACTGCGCCGATTTCGATTGGGCGTTCTGGCGGCGTAGGCCTTCCGGTGTTCTATGCTTCCGTCCATCAGAACGGCGCGACCATTGCGCCGCACACCAGGGCGAGCAGTTACAGCAATGTCACCTATCGCGTTGGCGGTAGGTTTGCTTCAGAAAAGGCCGCCGCGAAAGCGCACCGCTCTGGCAAGGCCGTTCGCGCCGATAGGTTCAAGCGTGTGTACTCGCAGGGCATCAAGATCCCACAGCGCATGATGATGCCAGATAAAGCGATGGGATTGCCCGCAAGCTGGAATACGATGATCCGCAAGGAGACCGTCGGCCTGATGACCCGCTGGGTGCTGAAGGGAGCGCGCGCATGAGCGACGACCCAACAAAGCTCACCAGCTTCGTCCCGACCATCGGGTTCATTGTCGAGCACGTGCTTGCCGATCTCTCATCCAAGGTGCCCGATCTACTCGTGTTCGGGCCCGAGGACGACGCGGCCAATGCGCCGCCGAACTCGATCTACTGGCAGCCGGTGTCGGAGCAATACTCAGCGCCGCAGCGCCAAGGCAAGCCGTCCGCGCCTGGCCACCTCTATGTGCGCAAGGTGCCCGTGGAATTCTTCGTGTTCGGCGGGCTCGCGCCAGAAGGCGCGTACACGGATGCGCAGTCTGTATTCCACAATTGCGATCTGTCGGAGGCGATTGTCTCGCGCCTCTTGAACGCGCTTCATCGCTCGCTTTCGAATCAGTCCTATCAGGTGCTCGGCGCCGAGTGGTTCAACAGCGGCCGAACTGGCGTTGGAATGTCGTGCCAGGTGACGGTTGAATTCATGCTTCCGATTGTCCGCGAGGACAACCCGACGGTCACGCCGACGGCTGGACCGTTCAACCCAACGGTGGAGTTCGTCAAATGAGCAAGCGAGACGAGATGGACAAGAAGTCAGAGCCCGCCATCGAGATGCTAGTTGAACTGCCTCCGGCGCGGGTTCAGAGCCTGAGCGCGTGGGCCTTTGAGCTTGGCCATCTTCCAGCCGAGCTTCCAGGCAATGCGCTTCATCCGACGTTGACGAACCGCAATTCATGGCGGGTCCAAGCGATCTGCCTTGGTGGAAAGCTCACCATGGAATCGCTCATTGACGAGGCCACATACAACACCGCGTTCGCCATGGTCGGCGAAGCCCAAGCACGATAGGAGATCCACATGGCACTTCCCTCAGTTTCTCTGACTTTCAAAGACGGCGGCCTCGGAATCATCACCAGCGGCGCCGGTCGCATGCAGGTGAAGGTTGGGCTGTCCACAATTGGAACGCCCGGCGTCGCGCAGACTTGCGCGAATCCCACCACGGCGAAGACTCTGCTCGGTGCTGGCCCACTTGCCGATGCGGTCATTGGCCACGTCGGTCGCTCTGGCGCGGCCGTGCTGGCGGTGAACTGCGTGCTAGGCACTGCCGGTTCCGTTGGCGCATTCACGCAGGTAGGCTCGGGCGCCGGCGTGGTTTCGGCCTCGTGTGCCCCGCACCAGCAGGTGTTGATCAAGTGCTTTCTGGGCGGCGCGCTCGGCACGTCCACGTTCCAGTTTAGCGTGAACGGCGCGGCCTACGGGCCCGTGGTTGCTTCCGTTGCAGGCAGCACTTGGGCATATCGCGTGCCCGGAACCTTCACCACCCTCACGTTCGCCACTGGCACCTATCGCACCGGCGACGTGTACACCCTGCCCGTCACCGGCACCGTCTCGGCCTCCGTCCCCGCTGGCGGGCCCGCGACGATCACGCAGGTTTCCAGCCCGCTGGACGCCTACAAGTTGCAGGTGAAGATCGCGCTTGCCGGCGCTCTGGCGACTGCCCAGTTCACCTACTCTCTCGACGGTGGCAGCGTCGTCTCGTCGCCAATCACAACGGCGGCGAGCTATGTCATCCCCAACACCGGTATCGTTCTCGGGTTCAGCGCCGCGGCCTACGTCGCGACGGACACCTACTCGGCAACGTGCTCGCCCCCGACCTTCACTTCCTCAGCCGCGCAGGCTGCAATCGAAGCCGCCTTTGCTGACGGGACCGCCTTCGAGGGAATCCACATCGTGGGCACTACCGATACGTCGGCCAATGCCGCGGTCATTGCAACGATGCTTGAGTCGGAAGTTCAGAGCGCCGCGACGACACTTCTTCGCTACGTGTGGGGCGTTTGCGAATGCCCGACTGTTGAGGCCGACGCCACGGTGAAGGCCGCGCTTGCCAGCTTCGTCAGCACGACCGGGCGCGTGTCCATCGCAATCGGCCAATGCGATCTGCTGTCGAGGGACAATGCTCTGACCATGATCCGATCCATTGCCTGGCCGTATTGTACGCGTCTTGCTAGCACTCGCATGTCCGAACACCCGGGCAAAGTGATGCTTGGATCGCTGACTGGAGTCTCGGACATCTATCCCACGTTCGGCGGGGCGTCGTGCGCGGATACCTTTGACAGCGCGCGCTTCGTTACGGCTCGCCGGATCACTGGCATGCCTGGGCTGTACATCACTCGCGGGCAAACGATGTCGCTTCCAACGAGCGACTATTCTCGGATCATGAATGTGCGAGTTGCCAACCGCGCTGCCACCATTGCGCAGACGGCGTTCACGTACTTCCTGAACAACGACTGGCGGATCGATCCCGACACTGGAAAGCTCGACGCTCGCGACGCTATTGTGCTCGAAGGGCAGGTTCTGAACCAACTGCGAACCGCTCTCATTGGCGAGCCCGGCAGCGCGACTGACGAAGTGTCAAGCGTTTCCGTCGCTCTCAATCCGGACAACAACATGCTGTCCGACTCGACCCTCGGCGCCGCTATCTCGATAGTGCCAAAGGGATACGGCGAGCAGATCAACGTCGGAATCGGGTTCGTCAATCCCCAGATCACTGGATAACGGATCACTGGGCAACCGCAAGGAGAACTGAATCATGGGACAATATTCAAGCATTCTGGGCTATCCCGACACTGCGGGCTTCGCTCACTCTTGGGCTTCCGTCGAGATCGCAATCGGAGGGATCAAGAAGGTAGTCGCCAGCAAGTCGCTCAAGTACAGCGATGCTCTCACCATGGGCAAGGGCTTCGGCACTGGCCCGCGCAAGATCATCAGGACGCGCGGGCAAGTGGACGCCACGGGCACGTGGGAAGTCTATCGCTCGTCTTGGGACATGCTGATGAAGGACGTTCTCGCCCTCACCGGAAATACGGGATTTTCGGAGCAGGCATTCCCAATCTCGGTTTCGTATTCCGAGCCGAGCAATCCCTCGCTCACTGTCACCGACAAGCTGCTCGGGGTTCGCATCCACTCGCCTGAAGGTGGCGGCGCCGAGGGCACCGACGCGCTGACCATCACGGTCCAGCTTGACATCGCGGAAATCATCTGGGGCGCCACCGCTGGCAACCCGCTCGGAACGATGCAGCTGTCCCCCATTGGCAGCATCATCCCCACCCCGTAATCACCAACAGCAACCGCAAACGTGGAGAGGTAGCCCATGCTCGCAGAAGATCCCAACATCCCAGCACAAGTATCGTCCGAAGACACCGCCATACTGGCGGCCAAAGCCGCGGCCGGTATTTCCTACAAGCTGCTGGTCATCCAGCCGCCAGACTTTGACGACACCCCGAGCCCGCAGGTCGCGTTCCGCCGTCCCAAGGGCCCAGAGTGGCACCGTTACAGAACCGCTTCACTCACGCAAGATCCCGAAGTGAAGGCTGGCGCGTTGCAATTGCTCGTCATCCCCTGCCTGCTGTATCCGTCGATTCAGATCTTCCAGTCGATGGTCGAGCTTCGCCCCGGCTTGATGGAATCGCTTGGCGGTGAACTTCTCGAGTACGCTGGTCTGGACCGAGCAAAAAAAGTAACGAGGCTCTGAGCAGCTGGCGCAGGGCTCGAAGGGAATACGTCCAGATGGCCGAATCGCTACTCGCATTTCGCGACGGTGGCGATTCGACCCTGGGCATGGCTGGCGCGATTCTCATTGCGGAGGCGATTGGAAACCTGGACACTTGCGCTCAGTTCGCTGTTCAGTATACCCAGTTCATGAACCGAAAGGCGTGACCTCTTGGCTTCCGATGGCATCAAGTTCCTCATCGATCTAGACAGCAAAGTCGCGGGAGCCAACGCCGCCGAGAATGCGCTGAATCGCGTTGACGATGCCGCGCAGAAGGCGAGTCGGTCCGTCGGTGAGCACTCCGGCAAATTCGACATGATGACCTCCAGCGTGTTCAAGGCCGAGTTGGCCACGAAGGCGCTGGAGAAGGGATGGGAGATGGCAACGGAGGCCGTGCACAAGGCCTACGAGATCATCAAAGACACCGTCCAAGAAGTGGCCGGCGGACAGCGCGATAAGATGGTAATGACCAATCTTCTCGGCGGTGAAGACGAGGCCAACAAGGCGCTCCATTATCTCGACCGCTTTTCCGAGTTGAGCGAGTTCAGCGAGAAGCGCGTGAGGTCGATGGGCATCCAGCTTGCAAAGGCTGGCATGCAGGGTCAGGAGTGGCGAGATGCCCTTGCTGGGATTGCCGACGCCGCGTCGTTGTCAGCCGACAAGATGGAAGGCGCGGACGCCGCCATGTCATCCATGATGCGCATGAAGATGACAGGCAAGATCGATGCCCGCGTTCTGCGCGGGCTAGGCCTGAACGAGAAGGACGTAATCGGTCACATGGCGGATGCCTTGGGCATGACACCGAAGGCGGTGGACAAGGCGCTGACCGAGGGGGCAATCCCGGCGGCGAAGGTGTTCAATACGGTTCTCGAAGCGATCGAGCGCAAGACTGGCAAGAAGCTCAGCGAAGCTGGGCTATCCATGGGACAAGGCCTCGACGCCAAGATGACCCACTGGGAAGACATCCCCGAGAAGCTGATGAGGTCGGTTGCCGACTCGCCCGGGATCAAGGCGATTGAAGGCGCGTTCGACAAGATGATCGAGCACCTGGACCCTGACAGCGAGGCCGGGCAGAAGGTCATCGGGCGACTTGGCGACGCATTGGGCGCCGTCGGTAATGTGCTGGATAACATCAACTGGGAAGAGGCAGCCACGCGCATCAGCGACATCGCCACGTCGTCGCTGGCGTGGGTTGATCCGCTTTCCAAGATCGCCAGCTTGCTGCTGAAGATCGGCGAAGGCCTGGCCGCATTGCCGACGCTCGGAATGGATCTCGGCAATGCAGCTGGCGACGTGAGGATGAACCTTCAGCGCAATTCGTTTGAAGGCGACATGGCGAACAGGAAAGGCAAGGTAAAGTCGGTCTTCACAGATGTCGGCGAAGGCTCGCGCGAGTCTACGTTCGCGCGCGAAGCAAAGGCTGAACAGATCGCCAAGTTCGACAAGGAGAATGCTGCCGCGTGGGCAGACATCGATCTGTCGAAGGCGAAGAAGCCGTCATCCACCGGTGTTCATATCGACGGCGCAGTCGCGCACGTGCAGGTGAATGTCGGCAGTAGCAAGTCCACGCCCGAGGAGATCGGCCATGCCGTGAAGGCCGGCGCGCAAGAGGGCATCACCAAGGCAGTCGAGCAACAGGCCATTCAAGCCGGACTGCGAGTGGGGAAGTAAATGGCAACCAAGGGCAAGACTGCGCATCCGTTGAAGGTCGGCGCCGGAGAACTGCTGGACGCTTCTCGGTACGCCGGCCAGGACACCGAGGGCGAATTCTTTCAGCCGTTCTGGGACGAAGAACTGTACGACAAGGAAGGCAATCCGATTGGGCAAGACGGCCCAGTCTTTCCGCCCAATCCTTGGGACAAGGTTCAGCTTGGCGACTACGTACTTCCGGGGATCTGGTCGGCAACTGCAACGCCGTCGCTTCAACTCGACATTCAGAAGCCCAAAGGGTTTGACGGCGCCGCGCTGATTTCTCGCGGGTACAAGCCTGGCGGAATTACGCTCACCGGCCTTATCTGGACGCCGTTCCAGTGGCGACGGTGGCAAGAGGTGTTCCCTGGGATCTGGACTCGCCCGTTCAAGGTGAGCGCCCAGGCAGTCGTGCTCGGCAAGGGCGGGAAGGTTTCGGCCGAGCAGAAAGACCAGGGCCAGATCGTCGGCACGCAACGCTCGCTCGAAGTGGTTCACCCTGGCCTAAATCAAATCGGGATCACTGCACTGGTGATTGAGCGTGTGGCTCCGCCAGTACCATGGAGCCAGCCCGGCGTTCGCCAGATCGTTCTCCAGTGCGTCGAGTACGTGTCGCCACCGTCGAAGGCCAAGTCGGCAGTCTCCAAGGTTGACGGGCAAAAGTCGCGCGGGCAGAATGCGTTCGACAAACAGATCGAGGCAAGAGACGCGAAGTCGCCTAAGAAGCCAAGCCAGGACAAGAAGACAGTCGAGCCATGATCACGGTTGCGCTTTCAAATGGCCAAGTACGCCCTGTCTCTGGTGGAATCATCAGCATCCCACGCACGGGGATCTGGCTTGCCGACTTCGTGATGTCGGACCAGGAGATCCCAGGCGGGCTGCTGGTGCTCGACCTCGCCGGGGTATCCATGCCTGCTTCGATTGTGAAGGCCGAACTGAACAACGGCATGATCGATCTGCGCATCGTTGGTGGCGCTGGAGGCCTTGGCAACACGGCGAAGCCGAAGCACTACTACCGTCCCGTGGTGAAGAACGTGCTCGACGATCTGCTGCGAGACTCTGGCGAGAAGCTGTCGAGCAGTTGCACGCCGTCAGTCACCGGGGCGTCGCTGGAAGCGTGGACGACGCTGGGGCTCCCAACGGGCGCGATGCTGTCTGGCCTATGCCGACTCTGCGGCGTCGATTCAACGTGGCGTGTGCTGTCGGACGGAACGGTGTGGCTTGGCGCAGAAGAGTGGCCGATCTCGACTGTCGATGTGCGAATCGAGTCGAGCAGTGGCAACGCATCGTCGGCGGTGATTGGGACCGACACGCCTTGCGTGTGGCCTGGAACAATTCTTGGCGGGCGCAAGATCGATCTCGTTGTGCATGACCTCGACATGAACAGGACGAGCGTGATGTTCGCGGAGGTATCGTGAGCGCAGATCGCAACCATGCCGCGTGGCTTTCATTGCAGAACCTCCAAGACCCATTCGGGATGTACGCCCGAACCTTCAGGGCCAAGGTGGTTGCGCAGTCCGATGATTCGGAGACGGTAGATCTTCGCCCCGACGATCCTGCTCTGCCCGACATGGCGAAGATCAATTTGCGCCACGGCATTCCAGGCCTGCGGATTTGGGTCGCGCTCGGGTCGTACTTGCTTGTGGGCTGGGATGACGGGCGCCCAGATCGCCCATTCGCTGCGCTGTGGAACAGGGACACGCACGTGCTGAAGATGTCGCTGGTCAACGACGAGCTACACCTGGGCGGGCGAGATGCTGTCGAGGCGCTGGTGCACGGCACGAGCTACCGCCAGTCCGAGGACGACTTATTCTCGGGGCTTCTGTCTGGGCTGTCGGCTCTGGCAACGGCATCCCAGGGCCCGTATATGCCGTTGCTTCCAGGGTTCACCACCTGCGTGAAGTCGCTTACGCAGTTCATTGCCGCGGCGGCGGCGGCCCGTGGCTTTCTTTCGCCGTCGGTGACTACAAAATGAACGGCCTGATCAACGACTCGATCACCGGTGCATCTATCGGCACCGACACCTTGCTGGCGCAAAAGGATGTGGCCGACAAGTTTTGGTTCGAGTGGAGGGATCAGTTCTCTTCATTGCCAGCAGATCGCCAAGCGGTGCTCATGGATGAACTGACCTTGGCCTTGGCCAAGGCCGCTGGCAATGCAGCCAGCACACACATGCCCGGGTGGGATCTCATTGCGTTCGATCCTTCTGCTGGGGTAAACGTCGATCCAGTCACCAACGACCTGGAATTCACAAGGCCGATGCCCGCGCTTGCACAGCAGGTTGACGGGCTGGGCGTCTTCGTAGCTCTGTGGCTGAAGACTGGATCAGGAAACAACGACTGGACGAAGCTCGGGGCTGGCGGTGGCGGCGGAGGCGGGCTCGCACTTGCGACTTCGATCCCCCTCCCCGATTGCCCAGGCGGGAACGCCGGCCTGGTGCTGGGCACGAAGGCCGCGGCGGAGGGGCACCAGCATCCGCTTGTGCCGATTGAATCCGTTGCCTCGTACCTATACACGGCAAAGCTCAAACCCCCGGCCGACCGCGGCCAGTTCGTGTGCTGCTTTCTCGGGCCCCACTACGCAATGGGGAATGTCCCGATGCTGGCCGGCTTCAGCGAAATCTCACCAGGCGTATTCGAGGCGCCGACTGCTGGTCCGATTCCGTCGAGATGGCTAGACGGTGTGGATTGCGACGCGGAAAATCCCACGGGCATTCCGTCAATGGTAGGCAAGACCGTGCTGGCGTACTACCAAGGCGCAACGTCCACGCTCGGCGATGAAGAACCTCGGCAGGCTCTCTTCATCCTCGACGACGTGGGCGGACACATGGAACACGTAGATCCAGACCCGCCAGAAATCAAGCGTCTGATTCCGACCAAGGCCAGGCTGCGCATTCATCCTGACTACGACGCTTCGGCTGAGTACGTCCAGGGCATGACTTTGCAAGCCCAGACCGGCAACGTGTACGGGAGCGGGTTCTTCACCCTCGCCAATGCCTCGCTCACGCTTTGGACCTCGTTCTTCGATTGGGTTTACACGCCTGGGCCGACTTATCCGTGGATCTACGAACGCAAGCTGCTGACCGCCCCGCAGCTTTTTTCCGAAGAAGCGATGTCCGTTACGGAAGAAGTCGAAGGCACAACCGCATCGCCCGGCGCAGGGGCATTCGGCGAAGCTCTGTTGGGCATCCCGCTCGCGTTCTCTGGCATGTTTCTCACGCTCACCAATACGCCAGGGCAAAGCGTACTGGCCAAGGGCCCGTACAGGTTCAACGTCGGCGGCGTGCGGATCGACAGCGTACCGTCAGTGGGCAGCATCGTCACGGTCGTTGCGAAGCTGCACGAAGCAGATCCTGGCTCGACAATCATTCTGTCCGCAGAGTCGGGCCCGATCACCAGCCAGACCAACGTCCAGATGGCGTTCAATGGCGATCTCGCCGACGACTATGCGTACTCTCCAAGCCGTCGCCTCATGCTCGGGTTCTTCATCCGAACCAATTCCACGACGCCTGTGAAGATGTCTCTCCTCGTCAATGACGGCGCGCGCTCGACGTGGGTGAAGATCCCGTTCCAGTTGAACGTGGCAGGCGGGAGCGGGTCGTTTATCGACGGCGACTTCCCGGAGGCCTACGTCACCGACAACACCTCAGCATCCGTTGTAGCCGAGAGCGTGGAAGACTTCGGCTCCCTGAACGCTGGCGATACGCCGGCCAGGCTCGACCTGTGGGCATACGTCGCCACTGGGTTCACAGGCACGTTCTCGCTCCAGGTAGGGGGGACGCGCGGGGTTGCAGACGGGACGACGGTGGCCAGCGTGTCCGTCGGCGGGACAAGCACTTGGCAGCAAGTCACAGCCAGCGGCACGTTCACCAACCCTTCGACGAAGACTTCGCTCAAACTGGTCATGCAGTCCAGCGGGGCAAGCGACGTGGCGGCCGATGGCGTGTCCGCGGTGATTGGCTGGGGCGGCGCGGGCGGCGGGGGCGGGGGCGGGGTGTCCCTTCCCATTGCCGAGTCCGACGTGACGGGGCTGGTGGACGACCTGTCCGCGAAGCAAGCGACGCTGGTGAGCGGTTCGAATATCAAAACCATCAACGGCACTTCAGTGCTAGGATCTGGCGACATTGTAATCAGCGCCGGGGCGAACCCTGCGCTCGTTCGATACTTGCAAATTATGGGGTGACCAGTGATCACGATCAACTCGACAGACACCCTCCAGCTTCGCCTGGCCGGAGCCCCCGCGACATCGAATCCGTCTTTCTTCGGGAGCTACCTGGACACCACGCTGGCCGGCGGGATCACTGGCGACGCTTCCATCCCTGCTACTGCCTTGAACGGGACCACTCCAGTCAGCGTCTTCGCTGCTCCGGCCGCTGGAACCTCTCGCCATCTTCAGCACTTGGCCATGGCCAACACCGATACGGCGACAATCACCTTGCGCGTTCTGCTCGGAGGCACCGTCGTTCTTTCATTCACCCTCGCCGTCGGAGATGTCCTTCAGTACGACAGGGCCGTCGGCGAGTTCACTGTGCGAAGCGCCAGCGGCGGTCTTCGCTTGTCGTCTTCCGTGACGTGGGGATCGATCGTCGGAACGCTTTCGGACCAGTCCGACTTGCAGTCCGCGCTGTCTGCAAAGGTGACTGGGAACGTGGCGATCACTCCAGGCACAGGGACGAAGGTCACTGTCGATGCTAAAGGCCTAGTTACCGCCGTCTCCGCGGCCACGACCGCCGACATCAACGCATCGACCAACCGCAACTACGTCACCGACGCGCAGCTGGTCGTCATCGGCAACACGAGCGGGACCAACTCGGGCGACGAGACTGGCCCTGGAATTCGCACCAAGCTCGGGATCACGACGCTATCCGGGTCGAACACTGGCGACCAAACCATCTCGATCACTGGCGATGTGACGGCCTCCGGTAGCACCGGGGCGCTGTCCGCGACGGTCGTGAAGATCAACGGCACGACGCTATCGGCGCTCGGGACTGGCCTGCTGAAGAACACGACCGGCACCGGCGTGCCGAGCATCGCTGTCGCTGCGGATCTGCCTGGCGGGCCGTACGCAACTACCGCCAGCGTCAGCAACGTCACCAACGACGTTCAAACCAAGGCCTCCATCGTCCCGAACACGGTTCCGACTGCTGGACAGATCCACGTCGGCAATGCTGGCGGGACTGCGTTCGGCGTCGTGTCGCTCAGTGGCGACGCTTCGCTTGCTAGCACAGGGGCGATCACTGTCACCAGGATCAACGGAACCAGCTTGGCTGGCCTTGCCAGCGGCATCCTGAAGAACACGACCGGCACTGGCGTGCCGAGCATCGCCGTGTCAGGCACCGACTTCAAGACCGTCGGTGGAACTTCGATCCTAGGTTCCGGTGACATTCCAATCGGAGGCGGTTCTACGCCGACGGGTACTGGCTATCGCAGAGTCGTTGCGGGAACGGAAGACGCAGCAGCGCGTACTTATGCGCAGGTTCAGGGCGATCTGTTGGTTCAGCCGCGAGGGACGCAGACGATTGCGATGTCCAACGGGACCACGACACTCACCAATGCGAGCCCGAGGCAAACGGTCTTTACTGGTTCTGGCAACACGTCTCACACTGTTATCCTTCCTGCCGCCAACACGCTGCCGTTTGCGGACTGGGAATATGAGCTTGACAATGCGAGCACGGGAACTGGCGTGCTTACCGTACAGGCTAACGGCGCGACGACCCTCTATGTCGTGCTTCCGGGCGTGTGCGTGCTCGTCAATGCCCTGACAATCGCAACAGCACCAGGAACGTGGGAAGTGGACGTGATCGGCAATGCGACGCCATCGACGGCGGTTGCAATCTCAGCATTGCAGCTATTCGGGCACAGCTATCTCGACAACGCAAACCAAGGAAACTCGACAACGAATATACTGCCAAACTCCAACTCGAACGTCGGGAACATACTTGCGTCTGCGCTCGACATCAACCCGTCGTGCGTGGTCAACCACGCTGTCACTGGGAGCATGCTGACATCGCCGTTGCGTGCTGGCGGGGTGAATGTCGGTGGAGGTTTCGCCAAGGCGCTAGGTGAGATTCAAAAGAAGCAGGCACCGCTTCCTCCATACAGTCGCAATGGCGAAGCGTACCTGATCTGTTGGGGGGTGAACGACACTGGCAACAATTCACCGGCGAACCAGTCCGTTATAAACGCTCGCGCAGCCGATGCAATGACGACAATCATTTCCAAGATGCGCGCCGCTACGATCATCAATGGCAGTGACACGGGCCTCGGACTGGCGTACACCGGAACGTGGGCCGCAGCGGCGGCAGGCGCAATCGACTACACAGGCGGGAAAGGCTGGGCCACATCGACGACCGGAGGCGTGTTCACGTTCACCCTGCCGTTGATGTACCGGGGGGAGCCGATCTGCTTCTCGATGGTCGGATACTCAAGCGCGAACGCTCTCACCGTCACGTGGTCGGGTACGGCAGGGGTCACTGGAACGACCACGCTGAACAGCCTGTCGCCCAACGCTCAGTGCATTGTCCCGAAGCGCATCACGAACCTGACTGCGGCCAACGCTGGACAGACGATCATTGGCACCGTGGCGCTCACGTCGCAAACGTTCATCTTGGACGCCGTGTGGATCGAGTCGATAAAGCCATCCCCGGTGCTCGTGTGCAATCAACCGAGACTGCCTTCGCGCACAATCAACATTGCCAGCGGAGCAGGCACAACGACCGGTGTGAACACGAGCTTCACCGATGCGACGATCGCGTTCAACAGCACGACCGACGCCGGAGCGGCGCTTGCCGAAACAGATGCGCAAGGGGCATTCACCGGCAACGCCAACACAATCAGCAGCGTGACTAACGCGACGACTGTCGTTCTGGGCAGCAACGCCGCCTCGGCAAAGTCGGCGATCAAGTACACGCTGGCTCGCAAGTTCAATGGATACCCAACCAACGGCTGGACGAACACAGACTTTACTGGAGCGACAGTCGCAAGCCACGCAAACGCTGACAATGCTGTTCTGGCGTGGAACACGACAGTCATTGACAACGTCGTGGCGCTGTTCGATTCGATGGTTCAGAAAGTCGATCTGGACTCTGCCATCGGTCAGGACGCCACTTGCCCATCTACGATTTATTCGTGGTGGGATGAAGTGTCGTTTGCTCATCCAAACGTCTGGGGCAATCACGCTTTCGCTCAGGCGGTGGCGCAAGCGATCAATAAGCTACAACAAGTACCCACAGAAACGATACTCGTTGGTTTATTGCAGAACGCTGGGATGCCGTCTTACCGCCCAGCTAGCTATCGCCGAATCATTCAGAACACTGCGATGTCCGACACTGCTGGATCGCTCTACTTGCCAGATGGAGCACAGATCGATGTGGTGGCAAACCTCTACACGTGCGTGGCTGGCGACTTGTTTGCTTATCCGTTCCTGATTACTGAGCCGACGATCTATGCAATGGGGTGCAAAGTCGAGCAGGTCGGCGCCACTGGCACAAGCTCGGTTCGCGTTGGGATCTACGACGACATGGCTGGTCCAGGCGGAACCCCATCAGGGTATCCGCAGTGTCTACGCATCGACGGTGGCCTCACGGCGCTGACTGCGTCGTCTGCCGTGAAGGCGCTCGGGAATATCTACCGGCCGCTGTACCCTGGACTGTGGTGGTTGGTGTTCGGGACGGCGACTCTCAACGTGGCGAGCACCTTACGAACCATCTTCGGCCCCAACCCGATGCTGCCTAGCTGGAATGGAACGCTCAACGGCGTCGTTCGTCCGATTGCCTGGAAGGTGACTGGGCAAACGCTGACGAGCAATCTGCCTTCGTCGTTCCCGTCCGGCGGTGCTCTCGTTGGATGTGCTGGTGGAACCTTCGCCAGTGGGTCGGCGGCGCCGCTCGTGTCGCTGATGCTGAACGTATTCTAAAAGGGGGCCATGGGAACGCGCATCCTACTCACGAAGCCCCTCGACGGCGCTGGAACAATCCCGATCAAGCACATCGGGGCTCCAGTGTCTGCTGACGATGCTGCTCGGTTGCAGGACATCACGTCGGCCATTGCCGCGATCACTGTGTCGAGCGTCGGGACCGCTGGCGTCAGCATTGTGGCCAGCGGAGCGGGACCAGCAATCACGCTTCGCTCTATCGAGGCGGCTTCTACTCGAATCACTGTCGCGCTCGATTCCCCCAACAATGCCATCAGCATCGAGGCAAACGTGGGCACGACGAACGGCACGCTCGCGGCCGGCGACGACTCGCGGTTCTTCCACGCGCGCTATCTCGACACGGCCACCAGCAACGTCGGCATCAGCGCAGCGGCTCAGCCGAGCGTGGCTGGCCAGGCGCTCGTGACCGCAGCGGGCGGCGCGACGGCGACGTGGCAGACGGTCATTCTGTCTGCGGTGGCAACCGTCACGCCGACGGCGAACAGCATCCCCCTGTCGGGAGCGGGGACGACGATCAACGTCGGGTGGATTCAGCAGGCCAGCACGACCGTGTTCGGGACCGTTGAATACAGCGCCAGCACTCCCGCCGTTAACAGCTACGCTGGCGCGGCCAACACTGCATCGCTTCTCGTGCCCACGGCTGGGCACCAGCATCCGGCAGGATACGCCAAGGGGCTCTACCTCAATGCTGGGGCCGCCACGGTGGACACGACTGCCGCTGCTACACCGACAACCGCCGGGCAGATCCTATCCACGACTGCCGCCGGCACGGCCGCCTTCGCCGCGGGCCCGACCACCTCCAACCAGGTTCCGCTATCCTCGGGCGCCGGGGCGTGGGCGTGGGGAACCGTTACGGCGGGCCCGGGCCCGGCCAATGCTTTCGTCACCTCGACGACCAACGTCACCATCGTTGCCACCGCTCCGACTGGCGCGGGCCAGGCGCTCGTCACCACCAGCACCACAAGCTCGACCTGGACGACCGTCGCGACGATGAACACGACCGTGCCGACAGGCCTCACGCTTGGCGGATTAAGCGCGGCTGGGACCGGCACCACGGCGGCCCACGTGGATCACACGCACTCGATTCCGTCGCTCACCTCTGGGCAGGTCATCACGGCGCTCGGTTACACGCCAGTGCAGGGGACGGGCTCAAACGGGGTGGTCCCGAAGTTCACATCAACGGCAAGCACAATCACCGCCTCGCAAATCTCCGACGACGGATCGACCGTCTCCATTGGCACTATTGCGAATGCGGTTGTCAGGGTGAATGGCGGGACGACATCGGTTTATATTGGGCAGCTTTCCGACAATACGGGGTACGCGGGATTCGCGGTGGCCCCTGGTGGCATATCGAATTCGAACTTCGTCATTGCCTGCAACATTACCACCGGGACGATCTTGAATGCCAACTCTGGCAAGACCATCTATTTCAATGTCGCGAATGTGAACTATGCCAGCGTGACGAGCGCCGGGATTGCAGCTACCAATATCTCCGCTACGCCTGGCGCCAGCAAGATCCCAATTGCAGACGGAAGCGGGACGCTCAATAGTTGGGTGACAAGAGCGGCCAGCTACGTCTCGCTGCTCAGAATCCCCCCTTCTGGGTTCGCTGATGGGTACGGCTGGATATCGAATTCAACAGCCATCGCAATTGGCTCCGTCTATCTATCCCCAACGCTTTTTCCGTATCCTACAAGGGTAGTCCATATAGTGGCCCAATCTATGGGCACGTCGGGAGCCTGCACCTGGACGCTATATGATATAGCCAACGGCGCCACGGTCGCAGCAACTGGGACTATCGCCTTCAACGCCGCTGCGGGCATTACGATGTTTCAGCAGCCGGCAACTCTAACTGGCACTGGGCTCTATCAGCTGAACGTGAGCGTATCCGGGGACACAAAGATAATGATCTTATCAGCCAACTTCATCAACGCGCCATGATAGTAGCAATTCAATTCCACGACGGAGACGCGCGCAAGGCGCTTGAACTTGCGCGCCTCATTGCCGACATCGAACCTGCCTACCGGTGTGATGTGTTGCTTGGCTTGGTATGCCAGCCAAGCACGCACACTGAAGAAGCTGAACGCGTGGCTCTCTATTGCGCGGCAAAAATGCCGACAGAACTTTTCGTTTCACCTCGACCACCGCAGGACAAAAAGGGATGCGCTGACCTGTGGGCGGCGACGGTAGAGCACTTCGCCTACAATCCAAGAGGACACTCGTTCGTGTGCACTTTCGATGGTGGAGACAGCGCACCTCTTAGGAGGACGTGGCTCAACGACTTGGCAGCGGAGCATACGGCAACCGTTGCCCAGGGCAAGACGATCACTGGCTTCTCGCAAGGCTCAAACTTCATCAATGCAAACATGATGATCGAGTTGTCTGTCTGGCGGAACTGCGAAGAGTTGCGCTCGCGTATTTCGCGCCCGCTCAGTCATTGGATTTGGGAACCGCAGTTCTATGACATACTCGGGCCGCGAGTGCGATTGTCGCCCGTCATCTGGAGCGAATACAACAGCCACGGGATCACGGTGCAGTGGCTCAGGGGGCTCGCCGAGCACTCAGCGTGGTCGCATGGATGGAAGGATGAAGACCTCGTTGACAAGTCAAGAGAATTGCTTATCATCTGAACCTACACCATCGGAGGTAACCGACCATGATCGAACTGACGTACCGTGAACTAGATCGAGCAAACCGCACCGGCGCATTCCAAGCTCTGCTCCAGGCGAAGAAACCAATTAGGATGAAGGTGGCGCTGCGCTCACTCCCTGAAGCATTTGATCGCGAATACGAGAAGCTGGATACCATGCGCCGCGAGTTAGCCGTTGAGAACGGCGGCACTCCGAACAAGGAAACGAACATTTTCGAGTTCGGACCCGACGATCAGATCAAGATGAACAAGGCGCTGGCGGAGCTTCTTGAACAGAAAATCAAGCTCCCCTTCGATCCGGTCCCTTTCGCGCAATTGCAGGAAGCGGACGGAACAGTCGAAGCTCCAAAACAATGGGAGCCGAACGAAGTAATCCTCGGGGCTCTGTCTCCGTTTCTGGATTTCGCAGGGTTCTAATCGACGCAACCGCCTCTCACTATCGGAGCACCAATGGACGCAGCGTTGAAGTTCTTGGCATCGTCTGGCACAACCGGGGCGATCCTCACTGTGTCCTTTGGGCTTCTGGCCAGCATAATCGGAGTGCTCGGGTGGGTTCTCAAGCGGCTTGTTGATGGCGCGATCAAGCAGCAAGACAAGTTCTCGGAGTTCATGGAGGCTTTGACCAAATCCCTCGGCGGCATAGGACTCAACTGCCAAGCGCATAGGTCGGATACGATGGCCGCCGTCCGCGACTGCGAAGCGAACATTTCGGCGAAGATCGATCATTCCGTGTGGGCTGCGCATGACAAGCTCTCCCTGCTACACGACAAGGCCCTTGCGGCGGCAGCGTCGATGCTATCCACGGAAATCACAGGGGCGGCTCAGTCCATCCGCACGGGGAACAAGGACTTGCTTCAGGAAATCGAGAACCGACGGTTGCGCGATCAGGTGGACGAACTCAGCCGTCCGACGCACATCACGCCGACGCCTGGGGTAGTCCGATGAGCGATGACGGGGTTTTCGCCATCCTGAGCCGACTCGATGCCATGGAGCGCGACCACCGCGAAGACATGGCCGCGCTGGGGGCTCGTATCGACGTGCTCACCGAGGCCCACAAGCGGTGCGCGTCCCACTGCTGGGTGGGAACGCAGGAGCAAATCAAAGCAGCTTTGCGAAAGTCAAGCGCGGCGTTACTATCAATACCAGAGGTGCCAGAATGAAAGACCCAAGGAAGATCCGACAAACCATGCAGGCAGCCGCCGCGTACCTCGTGGGGTGTTCGGCTGCACTCCTAGCAACCCCGTTTGATTGGCGAGCCCTCGTGGCAGCTTTCATCGCCGTCACAGTTGCCCTGCTGACCAACCCGCGACTGGTAGGCCTCCTCGACAATGCCATGCCCGAGGCGGGAAGCTCGGCCGTTCTGCCGGTGCAAACCCTGGTACAGAACCCGGCAGCCCCTGCGTACCCGGCCAACGCAACCGAAGACATCACCAAGACCCTTCCCAAGCCACGCCTGGCCACACCCATCAAATCCCCTGATGACCCCACCACGACTTGAAAGGACACCATGAAGCGCATTCTATTCATTCTCGCCCTGGCTACCTCCTCCTGCCACAACGTCACCCCGGATAGGTTCTTCGGTGCTGTCGTGGACTGCGCGAAGGTGAACCCGCAGGGCTCGGCGGCGCTGGCCGCAGCCAGCACGTGCCTTATGTCGGTCGTGGCCTCGAACCCCGCCGCCTGCCTGTCGGGCCTGGTGACGGATCTGCACTTCACCATCGACGAGGTTGCGTGTGTGGTGGCCTACGTTTCGCAGCAGTCGCAGGGCAAGGTTGCAGCAGGCACGTTCAGCGGCGACGACCTGAAAGCACGCCAGGCGGCGAACGACTGGCTTGTGGCAGAGCGGATCTCAATTCGCAACTCGTACAGCGCGGCTAAGTAGTGTTCTCAAAGCTCAAGCTCGGCCTACAACCACACGACCCAAGGCGTGTCAATGCGCACGTGAGGCTCACCCCGGCACTCGCTGGGGCTGACCCTTTCATGTCTCGCACGCCAAAGGACTGGGCTCTCGGCCGGGCTTGGGATGGCGATGTTCTGCTGAACGACGAACTGGGGATCTGCGGTCCGGCCGCCGCAGTGAACTGGCTGAAGATGATGGCGCAGGCCTCTCGGCAAAACCTGCTATTTGATGCTGCTGACGCTTTGGCGGCATACCGCGCGCTCGGGTACGACGGCACGCCGGAGACAGACAACGGCGTTGTCCTGCTCGACTTCATGCAGTGGTGGACCGAGCACGAGATTGGCGGCTTCAAGCTGGATTGCTTCTTCGTCATTGGGCACGGCGATCCTGCACACCTCGCGACGGCATTGCAGATCGCCCCGGTGATCGTCGGCGCCTCGCTTTCGAATACCTGCCAGACCTCGGACACCTGGGGCAGCGAGGCCGCAGCCGACCCTTCGATGTGGGGGAGGCACGCATACCTGTACCATTCGGACAGCCCAGGTGGCGGCAACGGAAAGTCTTGGGGCGAGCCTGTGTTCTCGACACCCGAATTCCGAAATGCGAAGTGGCGCGAGTGCTACCTGCCGATCTGCCGAGAGTTGATGCCGCCTGGCACTGACGTGCTGCGACTTCTCAACATAGCTCAGAGTCTGTGAATCGTGATAGGCTTCGGCCATGGCGAACAACGGAGACGAACTCGGCGTTGATATACTCTGCACAACGGATTTTCCGCTGCGCATGACGCTCGTCTACGGAAACGACAACGTAAAGGCCGCTTGCATCCGCCGGCTGAACTGCGACGAAGGCGCGCTCGCTTCCATTGGCGACGACGCGAACTACGGATACAACCTGGCGGCGCAGCTGAACAATGACTTCGGTCCTGGCGACTTGGCCGCCATCGGATCTCGCGTGCGAGCAGAACTAGAGAAGGACGACAGGGTCCAGCGCGCGCGAGCGTTGGTGATGACGAGTTCGGAGTAGATCAATGGCGGACAGGCAGCTTCAGGTTCAGATCGACGGGCTCACATCGCAGGGCCCGTTCTCGCTTATTGCAGGAGTCAACGACATGAGCGTTGACCTGATGAACCAGGGCTTGCCTGGGGTTCCAGAAACTGGAGGTTCAGCTGTGCCAACGACAGTGACGGTAGTTAGCAGCACGGGCAAGCAAGGGCCGCCCGGCCAGCAAGGTATCCCAGGATCTGCTGGCGCAACTCTGCGCGAGTTGGAGCCGGAATTCGACGGGCTGTATGCTTGTGATCTGGTTGCCGAGACTCTTGCTGACGAAGACCTCGGCGACTTCGATTCGCTTGCCTCGGGCACACGCACTGTCTCGTTCGTGTTCTACGGGAAGGCCGCAAGCGGGGCGACGGGCACTGTGAAGCTACGCATTGCCGGGGCGAGCGGCGCGGTCGACGGAACGGTGATTGCCACCGCCATCGTAACTGGAGCGGCTTACTCGGCGTACAAGGTGACAGGGACGTTCACCAATCCGACAGGGCGATGCCCAATCAAGATGACGATCTCTTCGAGCATCGACGGGCAAGATGTCACGCTGAAGGAAGTCTCGGCTTCCCTCTCTTGAGGTAAAGAAAATGGCAACCACTCTCGAAGATCTCCTGCAAACACGGACCAGAGCCACAATCGAAGCTCTGCTCATGGCCTCACTTCAGGAGGCCACAATCGAAGGAACGACAGAGCGGTTCCCCGTGACGGACTGGGCGCCTGGCTCGTTCGAGCGCACTACGCTGAAGATGATCGCGACCGGACTCGTAGATCGCGAAGACGTGATCCCGATGCTGACTGCCGGGGGATTTCTCGGGCTCGCGCAGTCGATCACCGACGCAGAGGGGAACCTGGTCGAAGGTTGGATGGAACTGCTCGCCGCTCGCAACTATGCGCTCGACCGCATCGAAGCTGTCTTTGCCATCCAACTGCTCACGCTCACATGCACCGCGGGCCCGGGCCCGTACACGCGCGCGGCCGGCGAGATCGTCGCCTTCTCCCCGAGTACTGGCAACCGATACCGCAACGTCAGCAGCGTCACGATCCCAGACAGCGGAAGCGTTACCGCACAATTCAAGGCCGAGTCGCCAGGGCTTGGCTACAACGACGCCGCTGGATCGATTATCGCAATGGTGACTCCGATGCCAGGCGTGTCCGTGATCAATGCCCCGACGCCAGCAGGAGTGCCCGCGAACTTCATCACCGGGACTGGGACCATTGCAGTCACCTCCACTGCGATCTCTACAAGTCTAAGAACGGTGAAGCTCACGTTCACCGCTTCAGGTCGCATCGACGATGGCTCGGCCAAGATGACCTGTACTGTCTACACGGGTGCGGGCACAACTGTCACTGGGCCATCGACTGTGAACGCTACGTTCACGCAGGGGGATCTCGCCCTCGCCCTTGCCGACGGGACGGCTGGCACGCAATCGTTCAACGCTGGCGACGAGTGGATCGTCGGGGTGCCGGGCACGCCGCTGCTCCAAGCTGGCGCCGAAAAGGAACCGCTCGATTCCCTCGCGGCGCGATGCTCGAACAGGTGGCCCGCGCTCGCCGATGTTCCAACGGTCGGCAGGTTTGAATCGTGGGTGATGGACTGCTCGCGCTCTTCGTCTCTCGGAATTACAAAGGTTAAGTCGTCCCCGTCTCTCACTGTGGCCGGTATCGAAGACATCCTGATCGCTGGCGCAACGGCAACGGCGACGCCCGCGCAGGTGGCAGCGGTTCAGGGACACCTGGATGTTCGCCTTAGCCAGATTGAAGGCGCCGCTGTGGCCGCAGCAGAGGCTCGGCCAATCACAATGAGCGGTCAGGTTAAGTGCAAGCGTGGAACGACCAGCGCCGTCCAGGCCGCGTCGGACTTAGCCTGGGAACGATACCTGGCACTACTCCCAATCGGCGGCTCCGATCCTGGCGGACTGGTCATCCTGGCCGAGCTTGAACAGTGCCTCATGGATGCCGGCGCCTACAACGTGTCCGGCCTCACTCTCAACGGCATATCTGGCGACGTTGCGCTGACCAAGGTTCAGTGCGCGACCATTGCTAGCAACGGCACGCCGATGCTCGCGCTGACTTGGCAAGAGGTGTCCTGATGTCGGGGCCCTTCGAGAACTGGATGTCGGGCCCAGGCTTTGGCCCGAACTGGATGCATGGTCCGGTCGGCACTGCGTACTGGAAAGTCGTGGGCGCAATGATCGACCAGCAGACGAGTCGCATGAAGGCCGGCATGCGTGCGCGGTTCCCACTTGAAGCTGCCGAGCTTGGGATGAGCGACGCACTGGAAGAGTTGGGAAAAGATCGCAAGCTGCCAAGAGGCGGCACCTACCCCGGAGCAGAGGATCAGTCAGATGCTAATTACG
>Ga0302322_100000901_pt1 | contig 23462 bp, 17 predicted proteins | sample Fen_T0_2_FD_203757 | JGI IMG/M metagenome (GOLD analysis project Ga0302322, IMG submission 203757) | Peat permafrost microbial communities from Stordalen Mire near Abisko, Sweden - Fen_T0_2 | ecosystem: Environmental > Terrestrial > Soil > Wetlands > Permafrost | place: Sweden: Abisko...
AGCGAGTACGGAACGGTCTGCATGGGTGCTGGCGGCGTGCTCCAGTGGCGAAAGCCTTCAGGAGTGACTAACGCACCGGCCAACGCGCTCGTAGGAACACGTTTTAACGGGGAAATATTTCTGTCGGCATCAATTTCGACGTGATGCCACGTATCCCGTCGTGCATCGGCGATCACTGAGAAATCGCGTCTATTCTGGGCAAGCGCCAAAGCATGAGCGACGATCGTTAAGCTGCAAAAAGCATAAACCGGCCGCGCACGTAATAGGCGCCACGTGCGAAGCGCGACAGCCGCGGTGCGAATGCCGAGGACTGAACCAGGACCGTCGCAGAACACAAAAGCGTCGATCATTTCGAGAGTCATTCCAGAATGACCGAGCGCGTCATTGACGGCGGAGAAAATCTGCTCTCCGGCTTCGCCGGATTTGGCGCTCCAGATCGGTTCCCAATTTCGATGCCACACGGCGACCTGGACGCACGCGGAAGACGAATCGATCAGCAGAATCGTTGCATGGGAGTCGAGCAATTGGCGGATGGAAGGCATGGAGAGTGTCGTGGATCCTTGTATACAGAATATTGGGTCCGGCGATGTCGAAATGGGTTTATCAAGGCAGCCGACTGAGTCGCTCGCGCTCCGACCAGTGAAAATGTTATCTGCTACGCTACCGCGCAAAAGCCCAGCAAGTGGTCATCAACTCGGCTGTTGGTTTTGGCCGGGTTTGCGCCGGTAACAAACCAGGTAGGAACGTGTACCTACCGGGGCAGCAAAACTCTTTGGAGTGGTGCCGTCCAAGCCGAAGCAAACGCGCAGCCGATCGCCGACAAGTTGATAGATCGATGGAATGGTTTGTCCGGCGTTGGCGCCGCGCTCGCTATTGAGCGTGATCGTGTGGATTTCAGCCTCCAAACTGAGCGTGTAGCGACCCGAGTCCGTGACTTCGTTACCAAAGTGGACAGCGTAGATTCCCGCGCTAATCACGAGACACATCTTCGCTAGCGCCATCTCCGGCGCCTGATCGCCCGCGAGCTCAGCTTTAAACGGCAGCCACGTGCCTTCAATTGTGTTGGTCGCGATCGAAACCATGATTTTGTAGGTGGGAGATGGACTTAGGCGATAGCGTCTACGACGAGGGCGGAAGCTTCAGCTCTGGAGCAGTGAGGGTTCTCGGAATCTCGTCAACGAGGCGAGCTTCGATGATCTTTTTTTCGCTGCCCGCGCCGAGCTTTTCGAGTTTGCGGCCGGTGACGAGGACTTGGCTTTCCGTCTGGTAAACAGTTCGGTTGTACGCTTCGACGGCTTGGGTGAGGCGTTGACCGAGGTCGTCGAAGTTTCGGGCCACGGCTGCGACGCGTTCGTGGAGTTCGAGGCCAAGCTGGCGGATGGCATCGGCGTTTTTTGAAATGGCTTCTTGCTTCCAACCGTACGCGGCGGCTTTGAGCAGGGCGATCAGGGTAGCGGGGGAGGCGAGGATGACGCCGACGGAGGTGCCGCGTTCGAAAAGGTCGGGTTCGTAGCGGAGTGCGGCGCTATAGAAGGCTTCACCGGGGATAAAGAGGACGACAAACTCCGGCGCAGGTTGAATGTTGCGCCAGTAAGCTTTGTTGCCAAGGGCGTCGATGTGGCCGCGGACGACGCGGGCGTGCTCGGCAAATTTGGCTTTGCGGATTGTTTCGTCACCGGCTTCGAGTGCTTCGAGGTAGGCTTGCATCGGAGCCTTGGCGTCGACGGCGATGGATTTGCCGCCAGGCAGGCGGATGATCATATCGGGACGAACGTCGCCTTGGGCTTCCTGTTGGATGAAGTCCACATTTTCGACCATGCCGGCGAGTTCGACCACGCGCTGAAGTTGGATTTCGCCCCAGCGGCCGGCGGTGCTGGTGGAGCGGAGCGAGCGAGAGAGTTTGGTGGTTTCGGATTGGAGAGAGGTTTGCGCGATGGCGAGGCCTTTGAGTTGTTCGGTCAGCGAGCCGTAGGCTTCCTTGCGCGCGTTTTCGAGGGCGCCAATTTTAACATCCACTTTTTCGAGCGATTCCTTGAGCGGCTTGACGAGCGAGTCGATGGCTTGCTGGCGGGCAGCGAGATCACTTTTAGCTCCCTCCTGAAATTTTTCGAGGGTGGCGCGAGCGAGTTCGAGAAAAGCGGTATTATTATTTTTCAACGCGTCGGCCGAGAGCGCTTTGAACTCAGACGTGAGGCGTTCGTGGGCCTCAGTCAGGGCTTTGATGCGTTCCGTGGCGGAGGCGCGTTCAGCGGCGAGCGAGGTGTCGACCTGAGCTTTGAGTGATTCGACGTCGGCGATACGTTTTTGAGCAACAGTAAGTTCGGTAGTGAGCCGGCCAGTTTCTTCTTCGCGAGAGCGAAGACGTTCGCGCAAGGCGGCTTGGCGGCTATTGAGGTAGAGCCAGACGACGAGCGCGGTGATGACGGCTGCGGCGAGGGCGATAAGCAGGGTTTCCACGGGATGCAGATTTTGCGAGCGGAGCGGCCAAGGCAACAACGCGATTTGGCGCCGCGTGCTGAAATCGGCAGGGCTTGGCGGGGCAAATTGTGTTCTTGCCTGACTGGAAGAGAGCAAAAAATGCGCAGGTTTATTGACAGATTCTTGACAAACACACTTTGTGGGCCAAATAACGCGACATGCTTCCCACGGCCTCTCCAGCGGCACAGGGCAGGTGCTCGTGTCTCCTCGTTGCAGTCTCTTTATAATGAACGGGACTTTGCCAATCCCGGTGGACACCGACGCCAAGCCTCTCGTACTCATCGTCGATGATGAGTACGGCCCGCGAGAGTCGATTGCCTACACGCTTTCGTCGGAGTTCGACGTGGTGACCGCGGATCGTCCTTCCGAGGGTATCAAGCGTGTGACTGAGCGCCCGTTTTCGGTTGTGATCCTCGATATTCGTATGCCGGAGATGGACGGCATTCGCGCACTAGAGGCTATTCGCAAGATCGATCGCGATATTTCGGTAGTTATGTTGACTGGTTATGGAACATTGCAGACTGCGCAACAATCAATGTTGCACGGGGCAAATCAGTATTTGCGCAAGCCGCCGGATATCACCGAGCTGCTCGACGCGGTCCGAAAGCAGGCTCAAGCAGCCCAGGAGCGCCGCCAACAGTCGCGGGCGAACCGCCAGACAGAGGAAATGAACGTCGCGCTTAAGCGGGAGATCGAAGAAAAACAGCCACACATCTGGCAAGGACGCGCGGCAGTTGAACTCGTGCACGATCTTGCGAATCCGCTCACGGTCATGATCGGTTATGCGACGTTGCTGGTGCAGCAGACGAAAACACTTGCTCGGGGTGAAGGCGACGAATCGAAGAAGTTATTAAACTATGCTGACGTGGTGAGTCGGGCTGCGGAGTACTGCCACGAGTTAGCTGAAAACTGGCGGCAGACGAGTCGTAAGGCCTCGCATTTTACCGATGTCGATTTGGTCAGGATTACACAGCACGTAAAGGATGTGATTTTCTTTAGCAACGCGGTCATCGAAATCCGAGGCGTGCCTCAAGCGGTCGTGCGCGGATCGCAGTTTGAGCTGACGCGTGTTTTCCAAAATATTTTCAAGAATGCGCTTGAGGCGGGCGCGACTTGTGTATGCGTGAATATTACCGCGAAAGGCGAACAGTGGGAGCTATCTGTGACTGACAATGGCGCCGGCATGGATGAGGCGACTTCGGTGCGTGCGCTGAAGGGCGGTTTTACCACCAAATCACATGGCACAGGTTTGGGTCTGGGCATTTGCCGTCACATTCTCGGAGCGCACGGCGCCGAACTCATCCTGCAAAGCGCGCCCGGCCACGGAACGACATTGCGTATGGTTTTCCCTGCGAGGCGCTAGGTGGCGGAGATATTTGTCTCTATTGACGTGGTTGGTATTGCAATCAAATGAAGCTCCGACGCGTCAAGATTACGGGAATTGGGCCGGTCACTCCTGCGGGAATCGGTCGCGAGGCATTTTTGCGCGGCATGCTTGAGCCAGTTTCGCGAGTTGGAGTAAAAGTCATGGGTGAAGGTAGCGCTACGCGGCTTGTGGCGGCGGCGGAGGTGAGAGATTTTCGCATCGGAGCATTTGGACTCGACGCATCGTATTTAAGCAGTCCGCGTCATGTGCAACTCGCGCTAGCGGCGACGGCGCTGGCATTGCGGGACGCTGGTCTCGTCTTGGGCGAGGTGCGGAAACAGAAACCGCTGGTTGTACTGGCGCGGCCGTCGTTGGAGCGAGGATCGTTGGGCGTTGTGGCAGGATCGAGAGCGGATGGACCGAAACTCATGCAGCAGGCCGTGTCACAACATGTGGGTGCCTGCGTGGAAGAGAAGGATCGGCCAGAATTTTACTCAGCACTTGACGCGATTGGCTATGCCGCTTTACAGGTAGCGAGTGGTAGAGTAAATCTGGCGATTTGTGGCGGCGCCGACTCTCCTTTGAGCGAAAGATTGTTGGCCGAGATGCAAGAGCTAGATCTTTCGTCGGGGCATGCACGTGCCCCGGAACGGCAATGTCGGCCGTTTGATCTTTGGCGAACGACGGGCGTGGCGGGCGAGGGTGCTTGCGTGTTTGTGCTGGAGCCGGAGGAGAGCAAACGTCGCGCTTATGCCCATGTGGATGGGGCCGTCGGCGTGGCCGAGAAAAGTGGACGTGCCTGGGAGCCGCTGGGAGAGGCTGTGCGATTGGCGCTTGGCAATGCACGACTACGGCCCGCTGACATCGATTGTATCCACGCCGATGGTACGGGCCACAAAACCTTGGATTTGGCCGAGGTCACCGCGTTGCGGTCCGCGCTCCGTGGGCATCTTGACGCGTTGCCCGTCGTCTCAATCAAGGGGGCGGTCGGAAATGCGCTTGGCGCCGCAGGGGCGATTCAAGTTGGATGTGCCGCTCTTGGCACGAGACATTCCATTATTCCGCCTACCGTTAACTGGAGCCATCCCGATCCTTCATGTTTGCTCAATCTATCCACATCGCCACGGCAGATTTCGATGGACGTGACTTTAGTGGCCAGTCGTGATCCAAGTGGAGCCGTCACTTGTCTGCTCCTTTCACAATGACCTTTAATACGGCTCTTTGGGCGGCCATCGCGGCGATTATCACGGGCGTGGTTGCAATGTGGGCCAATCCGTCGCGCGCGATCAATCGGGCGTTGTTTTTTGCATGCGGGCATGTCGGGCTCTGGTTGTTTAGTCTCTTTTTGATGGCTGGTGAGGGCACCGTTTCAACAGTTTGGTTCCGGACCGCTGCAATCCTGATGGTTTTGCTGCCTGCGCATGCCTGGGGCGTGAAAGAGGTAATTGTGAACGGTGAAGTCCGTTTGCAGGCGCTATTATGGCGAAGTCGGATGTGGCTGATTTTTGCAGCAGTTCTGACCATTTGGATTTGCACCCAAGGTTTGGCTGGAGCGGTGCAGAAATGGTTCTTGTTAGTGTTTGGACTAGCGTTGGTGCTGTTTTTCGTGATTTCAGTAAATGGTATGCATGGGCTTCGCGGAGTGCGACGGATGGAATGCCAAATTTTTATCCTAGGGGCTGTATCGGCATCGGCGATCGCACTGGCTTTGATCGGAGGAGGAGTCAGGTTTAATGAACCTGTGCTGCTTGAGATGATGCCGCTACTGGTGATCGTGCTGTGCATGGCTACCGTATGGGCTTTGACTTCGGTACAGATACTGGCAGCCCGATATATTCTTGCCGTGGCAGTGGAGCGGTTGGCTTTGGTGGCTGGGGTTGTTGTGTTTGTCTGGGGTGTGCAGCAACTGGCGCGGCAGTTCGTGCATTCGGGAACGGCTTACGTTTTGTCACTGGCGACAGGCTTATGGTTTGCCGCCGAACTTCATCCCTGGTTACGGGGCGTGTTTCGTCAGAAATCGCAGCTCTCGCAATTGAAGCGTGCGATCTTAGCGGTGTCGGGCCGCGAACTAAGACCGGAGGCGATGGAGGATGCGTTTATCGCCGTGCTGAAGGAGCGAACGCAAACGGAGCGCGTGGCGATTTTGATGGGTTCGCAAAGCCGCCTGGTGGGCGGAGGGCTGGACTTTTCCATAGATACACCAGCGATCAGAGCCTTGCACGCTTTGCACTGGGTGACGCCCGAGCGGCTAGAGCGTGAAAACAATCTCGCAGGGCGCGCGGTGTTGCAGACGTTTTTGGAGGAGCACAAGTTTGCTCTCGTGGTTGCGAATGCCGGCTCAACGTTGTCGTTCGTTGTGGCGTTGGGCCAGCCGTTGACGCAGAGACCGTTAACGCACCCTGAAATTACGCGCATCATGGATGTGGCGGTGACGATCGAGAATGCCCTTTCGCGTGCCCGCTATTTGAAGCAGGCGCAACATGCTGAGCAGCTTGCGACTGTAGGCGTGCTCGGGGCCAGCATCGCCCACGAGATTCGCAACCCGCTTGTATCAATAAAAACGTTCGTTCAGCTCCTTCCCAACCACTATCAAGAGGCTGCTTTTCGCGAAAAATTCTTCCGCTTGATTGGCGATGAGGTGGGCCGAATCGACCGTCTGACTGAACAACTGCTGGATTTGTCAGCGCCGCGGGTGTTTTCGGCCCGGAAAATCGAGGTTCACGCCCTTTTGGAGTCCTGTATCGATCTCGTGACGGCCAAAGCCGAGGACAAAGGCGTTAAACTGATCGCCGACTTTGGAGCGTGCCCAGATCTTGTGCTCACCGACCCGAACGCGGTCAAACAGGTGGTTTTGAATCTCAGTTTCAACGCGATTCAGGCTTTGGAGCAAACCAGCAGCGAGCGATGGCTGCGGTTTAGAACGATAAAAGCCGTTGATAATGTTGAGCTTATAGTAAGCGATAGTGGCCCAGGGATTGCTCCCGAAGTGTGGAGTCGGCTTTTCCAGCCCTTCCAATCTACAAAATCCAGCGGGTTTGGCTTAGGGCTAGCAATTTGCAAAGACATACTGTCTAGTGTTCAAGCCAGTATTTCTGCCGATCCGCCCACTGTTGGTTGCGGAGCGACATTCCGTATAGTTCTGCCATGTCCGCCACCCATTTCCTAGCTTCAGAAGATCCCGACCTACTACGCACGTGGTGGGCCGCGGTTCCGGCTGGACGAACCGTGGCGACGTTTAAAAATTCGATGTTGCCCACGCCGTTACCGCCCGGCGTGCCGGTGGTTGTGGTGCTCGACGCCGCCAGCGGTCATTTATTGCCGGCGGGACTCGAAAAATGCCCGACGATCTTTGTCGGCGAGCCTGGCAGCACCCCTTTCGAACAGGCGCGGAAAAGTGGTCGGGCGCGAACGCTTCTGAGCTATGAAGAAAGTCGTACGCGTTTAGGTGAATTTTTGCCATTGGTTGAAGAAATTGCCGAGCGTTCTGCTGCGGTTGAGGTATTGGCCGAAAAAGCCCGCCGTAACGAAGGCTCACGTCCACCGATGAAGCCTGCGGGCGCTTGGACAGACACTGCGCAAGTTTGGGATTTGTTGGACGCAGCGGTGGAAAACATAGGCTCGCGCGAACAACTGCTCGGCGAATTCAGGCGTGCGGCGAAACAGCTCCTGCACGCGTCTTACGTGCTGTTCTTTTTGCGCGACAACCTAGGCTTCAAAGCAGATCGCGGCGATTTTTTCTGTGCGGCGGACGATCCGCTGATCGACTACCTCGGAAAGCACCCAGCGATTCTCGACGGTGTTGAATGGCCTGGTTCTCCCGATCCGATGGCTGAGATGGCTGTGCGTCATCGGTTGTTGGTTTGGTCCGCACGGCTGCTGGTGCCGATCCACGACAATGGACGTGTTCTCGGCTTGATTGCCGTTGGCGTGCGAGACGATGGCTTGGCTTACGACTCGGCCGACCGCTCGCGCATGGTATTTTTTGCGCGGCTGTTGCGGCAGTTTATCGCGCGTTCGGGCGAGGTTTCACGCCTCGTGCTTCAACAGGAACGTTGGCAGAGCGGAAAGAAATATTTTCCGCATATCCTCATTCTCGATCACGACGAGCCGCCCTCGCGCGAGCTGCCACTCATCGTGCGCACGGTTGCCGGCGAGGTAAAACAGTCGCATGAGACAAAACGCATCCTGCCTACCGCGCACCAACCGTACCGAATCAGTGCCGGCATCATCGCCGAAAACGGCTGTATTTGGGTCTGTTGGGAAGACGCGAGTGCGGAACTGCGCGAGCGCAATCATCGCGAGCGTCTCGACCGGCTGGCCTTGCTCCACGATCTCGCGCTTACGCTCAACCACGAATTGGGCAATTCGCTCGTGTCGTTGATTGCGCTTCGCCATAACCCTGGCGCAGAGACAAACTCGCCTGTACTGCTTTCTGCGATCAAACGCGACATAGCCAATCTCGAAACGATCAATCGCCACCTCTCTTCGATTCCGACTTTCCGCGAAGTCGATCCCGAGCCGGCCGATCTTCGTGGCTTGCTGAAACCGGTTGGAGAAAAAACGGGTGTGGCGATCGATGTCGGCTCTCAGACGATTTCGCTGAGCGTGGTACCCGTGTTGATAGAGTTCGCACTGCAGGCTCTCCTTGAAAGCGTGATCGAGAATCGACCAGAACTCGGCAAACGTGGACTTTCGGTCGAACTTCGTTCCGCAGGTGAAGGCGATCAACAGTTGGCATTGATCGCGATCAAAGGCGAGAGACTCGAACTCGAAGGTGTATTACCGCAACCCGAACCGGGCGATGCACCCAGTCACGGACGCATCGGTGTATTTATTGCCAAAGAAATCGTACGCCTGCACGGTGGCGAAATCCTCTCAGGTCCCGGCATCGATGGTCCGGAAATACTGATTTCGATCCGCAGTTGGTGATTTCTACGGCGGTCCGCAAGATGGCGACATCCTTGGGCGTTCAGCCGTTTACCGCGACTCGAATAGTTCGGCAATCACATCCTCGAGGGGAACGTCTTCGATCGTGATATCTGCGACCGGTCCACTCGAAAGAATTTCCTGCGAAGCGTGAACGATGTTTTCACTCTCGACGTTGAGTGTGTACTGGCCCTCGTCATTACGAGTGGCGGTACCGTAACGTGAAGTCCAGGTATCGGGAAATGATCCGTTTTGTGGAAGAAATTTTATGATTTTTTTTCTGCTGCCCGAGCTGGATTCCAAGCGGTCGAGTGCGCCATCGTAGATTTTAATACCCTTGTGGATTACGATCACACGTTCGCAGAGTTCTTTGATATCGGCCATGTAGTGGCTCGTGAGCAGAATCGTGACGCGATGCTTGCGATTGTACTCGCGCAGAAATGAACGCACTGCTTTTTGCGAAACCACGTCGAGGCCAATTGTCGGCTCGTCGAGGAACAAAACGCGCGGACGGTGCAACAGCGCTGCGATGAGCTCCATCTTCATGCGTTCGCCGAGTGAAAGCTCCCTAACCATCACATTGAGCTTTTCTTTTACCGCGAGAAGCGTGACGAGCTCGTCGAGCGTCGCTTGGTACTGTACGGGATCGAGGCCGTAAATGTGTTTAAGCAGGAGGAATGACTCGATCGCAGGCAGATCCCACCAGAGCTGATTCTTTTGGCCGAGCACGAGAGCGAAGAGGCGGCGGTAAGCGTTTTCGCGTTTGGTCGGATCGAAACCGGCCACGCGCGCAGTCCCAGATGTCGGGTAGATGAGACCTGACAGCATTTTCAATGTCGTTGTTTTTCCTGCACCGTTGGGCCCGAGGAAACCGACGAACTCGCCTTCAGCGATGTCGAATGAGATATCTTTAGCCGCAGCGATCTCCTCAAACTCGCGCTTAAAAAGACCGCGCACGCCGCCCCAAAAACCGGGCTGCTTTTTGTAAGTGCGGAAAATGCGAGTGAGATTGCGAACTTCGATCATCAAAGGCGGAGTGAAACGCCCTTGTCGCTGGTTGCAATGAGAACAACGCTTCTTGCTCCGAACTCGATACAGGCTTCGTTTGAGGCGTCAGCGGCTCGGCGGGAACGCCCTTCCTACTAAGCCTATGGATTTAGGGACATTGGTATCACTGCCAGAGTTGCACGAGATCTTCTTGGCGGATCCAACCGGTTTGGCCGTTGGAAAAGCTAAGGCGAGCCCAGGTTTTGCCGATGAAACTTTTGTCGATGATGGCAACCGTACCTGCTGAAAGCTGGGTGGTTTTTTGTGTGGTGTCGGCTTCAGTTGGAACCGAGCGCAGCGTGGTGGCTCGCCAAACGATGACAGCTCGAGCGTCGTTGACCGGCGAATACACGCGCAGACTGAAGGTCGCGGCACCACCGAGGGTTGTTGCGATAGTAAATAGGGCGATAGCAGAGATTTTTAGCCAACGAGTACGGTGGCCGTAGCCGCGCAAAAGAAGAAAGGCGCACCCGATTGTGGACAGCGTCACGGCGAGAACGGCGGCGTACTGCCATTGGGTCGCTGAGAGCTGGCCAGCGATTTGGTGGGGAGGATGCGCGGCGGCGAAACCGGAAAACACGGAAGGCGCATAGCCGGCTCGTTCCATTGTGAATGCGAGGTTCCAACGTATGGCAGGATCGCGCGGCTGCTGTGCAAATGCAGCAGCAGCGTGGGCGGCGGCTTCACTCCAGCGATCCTGTTGGGCTAGAGCGAGGGAGAGATTATGATGTGCGGCGGGATTTGCAGGAGTCTGGACGAGTGTGGCGCGCCAAGCCTGTTCTGCGGTCGCGAAATCTCCTTTGTCGTAGGCAGCACGTCCGTCGGCCGCGCGAAGTGTGGGAATCATCAATACAAAGCCGAAGACAATCAAAGCGGCGAAGGGCAGGAGGTTTTTAAACCGAAATAGTTGCCAGATGGAAAAAGCAGAGACCTGTTTTTCCTGCAAAGCTTGTTCGGCGCGGTTAATCCAGTCAACGGGGAGTGGTGTTGCATCGCGGTAGAGAGCACGCTCCGTGTCGAGCCAAAGACCGATCCATTTCGTTTCGTTTGAGGGGAAATTGGTTGCGGCGGGCACGGCGTGTGATAGCTGCCAAAGGATCGCGACGTCTTTTTGCCAGGCCAGGATGAGAGCGGCGATCTCGTCTTGATCGTTTGCGGTGCGGAGTGCTGCGAGCGTAGCAGCGATACGCAGGCGAGCTTCGCGGCGTGGCCGCATCGGGTCATTTGCTCGCGCGTGACGGAGCGCTAGCCAGAGCCAGAAAACAAAAAGGGCGATAACGGGTGCGCAGAGGGCAGCGATGAAGGTGTTGCGGACGAGCGGTGCCGAAACCTCGCCAGCGTCGGGCAGCGGATCGCGCGGAATACCTTTGGGCATCACAGGTGGTTTGGCCTGGCCAGCATTGCCAGAAGCCGACGTAGTAGAAGATGCTGCGGCGGGTTGACTCGTTTCGGCGAGTGTCGAAACCGTCACGGTCACAGGCACGGTGGTGATGGTCTGGTATTCGCCTTTGGCCGGATCGAAGTAGCTCCAGCTGACTGGGCCGAGGGTATAGCTACCTGGTTTGGTCGGTATCAGCACGACGTCTTCCACGAGAGTAGCCTCGAAAAGCGTTCCCTCCTTAGGTGTGCGCTTAGCTTGAGGCTGTACGGTGCGAAAATCTTTTGAAACGCTGCGAGCGGGAAGGCCGGGGATATCGGGCCAGTTACCTGTGCCGGCAAGCGTGAGAGTCCAGGTAATCGGTTCTCCTACGCTGGACGAAACGGGAACGACGTTGGACTTGAGAGTAAACTGGCCGACAGCGCCGTTAAAGGTGGCTGGTGCAGGCGTCGGGAGCGGACGAACGTTGATCGTAGGGCGATTACTCGTGATGGCGAATTGGTCGAGAACGTAACGGCCGAAGAAGTCGACGCCTTTGGCAATGTTTACTAGTTGGCTACCTTCGGCGAGCGTGACAGAGCCGGATTTACCAACGGTGGCCCGAGTTTTTTGGAAGATGGTGACGAAGTTTTCTCCGCTAATCAGGGTATCGCGTTTCGCGGGTTTGGTCCATTCTTCTACGACGAGTGGGGCCGATTTCCAGTCGAGTAGGCTGCCGAGCAGGTTATCCAAACTGGGCGCGTTGCGCTGGCGGACATTGAGCGTGTATTCGATCGGGAAAACTTCGCCCGCCCACACACTAGTGGGTACCGCAAAGTTGCTGGTAGCGATAGATTCTAGGGAGACGCCGTTGCCGACGGTGGCGGCTCCGACCGAGAAACTCGCCGCGGGTACGGTGATGCGGCCCTTGTCGGTATCGACGGAAAACTCAGGGATGGTGATATCGGTGTGTTTCGATGGTCGTGCGGCATAGGCGAGCATTTCGGTGCGGGAAACGCTGCTATTGACGATAGAGGTTTGACTCGACTGGCCGGCGTACTGAAGCACAAGTCCGTCGACAGCCGGGATCGAAGGCTGTCCTTTGGGAGCGCAGCCGTCAAAAATGAGCTGGAGCTGGCTAGTCTGACCGAAGGCAAGAGATCCGCCTGCAGGTTCCCAGCGCGCTGACTGAGCACGGGCGGCGACGACCAGCGCGGTAGCGACGAGTAAGTGAATGAAAAGTGTTTGAAGGTGGCGCATGGTTGTAAATGTGCTCACCAATCTTTGCCCGTTTTCTTGGGCTTGGCGGTTGGACCTTGCATAAGTTGATAAAGTTTCGCGGGAGAGTCCTGGTCTTTGAGCTGATCTAGTTTTTGCAGCGGTGCAGCTAAAGCAGGATCTTTGTTTTCGGCTGCTTCTTTTTTCTCAGGCGCGCCGCCAACTTTTTGTTGCTCGGTGGGGTCGGAAGGCTGCGGAGGCTGGTCTGATTTTTCGACAGATTTCTCTTTCATATCGCCGAAGGCGGATTGCTTTTGAGGCGGCGGCTTCTGGCTTTGCTCGTTCTGCTGCTGCTGTTGCTGTTCCTGCGGCTTATCCTGTTTCTGTTGCTGAGAATTTTGCTGCTGCTGGTCTTGTTGATTTTGCTGCTTCTGTTGTTGCTGATCTTTTTTCTGCTGGTCCTCTTTCTGTTGTTGGGGCGATTGCTGTGGTTGTTGCTGAGGCGGCGGCTCTTTTTTCTTCAGCAGTGCTTCGAGTTCGCGGCGCAGCGCGGGCCAATCGGCGGCTTTGGGATTGAGGGCTTCTCCTACGTCAACCGCGGCGAGGCCGTCGTTAATCGGCCCGGGCGGGATATGCTTCTTGTCGGATTGAAGCTGCTTGCCGTAGGAAATTGTCGTGTGGGCGAAGTCGGCGTAATCCTGTGCGGCGAGGTCGTTGCGCTGGGAAAGACTAGCGACCAGTTTGCCCAGCGGTTCGGCGGGGGAAGTCTCTTTCTCGGCGGCACGAGTGGTCGTGATAAAGGATAAGCTGTAAGTGAGAAGGAGAGGAGCGAGGGATTGGAGAGTGGAAGGGCTGAGCGTAGATTTCAAATTTGAGAGATCTGAGATTTGAGCGTTGGGCTGCGGAAGGTTCGGCAGTGGTGACGGAGTGGGCGGGACAAATTTCACGTCTCGTAAGCGAGGGCGAACCGGAAGTTCCCACCAAAAACTCCAGAAAAGCAGCCAGAGCGCGGGGGCCAATGCCCATTGGAAATGTTCGGCGAGACGAGCGCGATTGCGCTCCACAAAAGTCCCTTTGCGGCCGGTATCGACGGTGGACTGGATGAGTTGAGCAATATCCACCCATGAACTGGCGTCGGCATAGTGCCCGTTGGTTTCGGTGGCGAGTTGCTGTAAGGTGGAACTTTCGAGTTTCGAGAGGACCACGGCACCCCTTTCGTCTTTCACAAACGCCCCCGTGCCGTCGGGGATCATGGTGCCAGCGGTGGTGCCAACGCCGAGCCCGATGACACGAACGCCCTTTGCTTTTAGTTCTGCGACGTGTGGTTTCCAATCGTCATCGGTGGCTTCGCCGTCGCTGAGCACGATCAGAAAACGGTCAGCACTGCTGGAAGATCCGAAAGCGGTGAGCGCGGTGTTCAGGAGCGCGGCATAGTTGGTGCCCCCCTCGGGCAGGTACGAAGGGTTTAGGCCAGGCAGGAAATCTCGGAGTATTTCGTAATCGGCACTGAGAGGGCTCTGCAAAAACGCCGTACCAGAAAACACCACTAAGCCGACGCGTTCGCCGCGAAGTTGTTCGAGTAAACTTGAAACAAGGAGCTTGGCGCGATCTAGGCGCGAAGGGCGAACGTCGTCGGAGAGCATGCTGCGCGAGAGATCAAGCGCGATGATGATCTCACGCGACTGATCGAAAACAGGCTCGTCAAGCTTGCCCCATTGAGGGCGGGCGAGGGCAACGATGGCAAAAATAAGGCCGAGCCAGAGGCGCCAGCGAATGTGAACGGAGGATTTCGCCGCGGTGTTGGAAGTGAGCGAAAGCTCATGAGGCCCGGCTTCGGCGCGAAGGATTTTTGGGTGCGTGCTGTTGCCGTTGCTCCGTTGCCGACGCAATTCGAGCATTGCCAGGGTGAGCGGCACGAGCAAAAGCCAAAAAGCGTGAGGCCAGTGGAAGTTCATGTGGCGGCGGATTGGGCTTGGACAGAACGCCCTCTGGGGTTACGAGAACTGGTTCGGTTGAGCAGAGCGCTGATGATGAGCAGGGCGGCACCAGGAATGGCCAGCCAGGCAAGAAGTTCGCTCGTGATCAGGTAAGTCTTGGCTTTGAACTCGATTTTTTGCGTACGGTTAATTGCTTCGAAAGCTGACTTGATTGTGCGGGTGTCATCAGCGCGGTAAAAGTGTCCGCCTGTAGTGTCGGCGATGTCATGGAGTGTACTTTCGTCGAGATCGGAGAACATGCGCTGATAGCCGAGCTTGCGGCCATTTTCCATAACCGGAACGCGTACCCAACCGTCTTTGCCCGCGCCAATCGTATAAACAGGGATGCCTCGAGATTTAGCGATGTTGGCGGCCTGAGCAGGTGTGAGGGTGCCTCTGTTGTTGGCACCGTCAGTGAGTAAAATGACGAACGCGCCTTTGCGGTGGCCAGCTTCCTCGTGTGAGGCTTGTTCGAGGCGAGTCAACGCCACGCCAAGGCCGTCGCCGATGGCTGTGCCGTCTTCGAGCAAGCCGACCTGAAGGCGTTCGGTTTGGCGGGAAAGCCAGTCGTGATCGAACGTGAGCGGCGCGAGCGTATACGCGCGTCCGGAAAACACGACCATGCCGATCCGGTCGTTGGCGCGTTCATCGATGAAGGCTTGAATAACGGGTTTGATCGCCTGCAAGCGATTCATGGGCTCGCCGTTTTTTTCGTAGTCTTCCGCGAGCATCGATCCGGAGATGTCGATCGCGAGGATAAGATCGTAACCTTCCGAGTGGACCTCGCGTTTGTCCTGTACACGTTGGGGCCGAGCGAGTGCGCCGACGAGCAAAGCGAGTCCGGTAACAGCCAGGATTTCTGGCCAACGCGAAACAGTGGAAAACGTTTTGCGGTGCCACGCGGAAGCGAAAGGAACGACAAGCACAGGTACGCGACGCCGACCACGCATCCAGATCACGATCGGGATCAAAAGGAGGGCGAGGAGCCAGAGCGGATCTTTAAGGACGTACGGACCCATTACGAAAAAAGGAAATTCCAGAGGTCAGATTTCAAACTCCAAATAAAACCCAGATGGCCAGTGTCAGGCCTGGTTTGGATTTGTCGGTTAGAGCTTGTTGGATGTTTGACCATTGGGGTTTAGGTTTTGCCACTTTAGCGGCCATGCATTCTTGCGTGGAAATATCGCACAAGGGCATCCAGGCGGTTTTGCTCAGTGGTGATGGCAAGGCGGCTGAGCGGATCCGGGAAAAGCGTTTGCCAGGCCTGTTCGCGGGCGGCACGCCAAGCGGCATGGGCAGTGCGTTCGGCACCCGAACCGGATAACGTGACCAAACGCCCTTCCATCGGATCGTAAGCGGCGAAGGCTTCTCCGGTGGGTAGTTCGCGTTCCCAGGGATCGTCGACGCGGAAACCCATCGTGTTATAACGACGTTGCATGACCGACCAGCCATCGGGTGCGGGCGCGGGCGGAAAATCGCTCAGCCAAATGAGAATGCTGTGCTTAGGCGCGGAGCGGGCGATGAGTCGCCAAGGAATGCTTGGGCCGGTTTGTTGAGTACCGCTGCTGAGATCGGGCGCCGGACGACCGATCAAGGTGGCGGCCGCGTGCATGATGGCGCCACGACCGCGTACGGGTTCGCGGAAACTGTAGCCGTCGGGCCGCGCGTGCAAGTAACCGACGCGGTCGCGGTTGACGGCGCCGAGCAACATCACGAGCCCCGCGAGTTCGAGCAGCGCTTCGCGTTTCGATTGGGCGCCGGAGCCGAACTGCAGGCTAGGCGTATCGTCGAGAACGATCATCAGCGTAACTTCTCGTTCTTCGACGAACTTCTTGCGGTACGGTTCGCCAAGACGCGCGGTGACGTTCCAGTCGATGTCGCGCACATCATCGCCGAAGGAATACTTAACGACCTGGTCGAACTCCATGCCGCGCCCGCGGAAGGCCGAGCGGTATTCGCCGCTGAGCACATTTTCCACCGCGTGGCGCACGCGCCATTCCAGTTGGCGCAAGAGAGCCAGCGAGGCGGTGGCGGTATTGGGTTGTTCGGCGGGCATGCTAATTCTGAGTCTGAGAACGGATCGTGGGTAGCGCGCGACCTATCTCGGAAATAAAATAGCTCAGCGAATTCATCACTTCGTTCAGAAAGAAAACCGGCTTACAACTTCGGTACCGGAGTTTTGTCGATGACTTGGCCGATGAGTTTGTCGGCGTCTATTTCTTCGGCCTCGGCTTCGTAGGTCAGGCCGATGCGGTGGCGGAGAACGTCGGGCGCGATATCCTGAATAAGCGACGGGCTGACGAAATCTTGTCCTCGCAACCACGCGAGAGCTCGACCGGCTTGAAAAAGCGCGAGCGAGGCGCGTGGAGAGGCGCCGAAATTGAGATATTTCTTTCCCGGTTGGAGTTGATTGCGTGGGTCGGTCGCCATCGCGCGAGTAGCATGAACCAGCGCGAGGATGTAACCCTGCAGGGCGGGTGCGACATGGATTTTGTCGACCTGGGCGCGGAGCGAGAGCAGTTCTTCGCCGGACGCAACGGGGGTGAGTTCGGGCTGTTGGGTGACCTGGCCCCAGCGCTGCATCATTTCGGATTCTTCGGCGAGGCTCGGGTAGTCGACGAGCAGTTTGAAAAGGAAGCGGTCCGTCTGGGCCTCGGGCAACGGGTAAGTGCCTTCCTGCTCGACGGGGTTTTGGGTGGCCATCACAAAAAACGGCTTGGGCAAAGGTTGGGTTTGTCCGCCGATCGTGACCTGACGCTCTTGCATGGCTTCGAGAAGCGCGCTTTGCACCTTGGCGGGAGCGCGGTTAATTTCGTCCGCTAGCACAAGGTTTGCGAAAATCGGACCGCGGTGCGCGGTGAACTCGCCGGTCTTGGGTTGAAAAATCATCGTGCCGACGACGTCACTGGGCAACAGGTCGGGCGTGAATTGTATCCGCTCAAATTGGACACCGAGGGCGGTGCCGAGTGATTTAATGAGCAGGGTTTTTGCGAGACCAGGCATGCCCTCAAGGAGCACATGGCCGTTGGCGAGGAGGGCGACGAGCAAGCGCTCGACGACCGCGTCCTGACCGATGACAGCTTTACCGATTTCTTCGCGAAGTTTCTGGGACCAATTGGGGCCGGTGATCATGAAGTTAAGAAGATGAACCTAAGGAAGGGGAGTTTGACTCTAAACGGGTGAAAGAGTTTCCCTGATAAGACACAGCGCACCAGATGAATCTGCCAACGCAAATCCAAAGGCGACTCGACAAATTGGGCATCATTCCGGCCGACGTAGAGGAAAAATTCATCCGCGGGACCGGTCCGGGCGGTCAAAAAATCAATAAAACATCCTCAACCGTCTGGCTGCGGCACCATCCAACCGGTGTTGAAGTACGGGTGCAACGTGAACGTTCGCAGGTGGCCAACCGTGAATTAGCCTGGGAAGAACTCTGCTCAAAGCTCGAAACCGCTTTGCGTGTAGCTGAGGCGGCCCGCCGCGCCGCAGTCGAAAAAGAGCGCCGTCGCAAGCGTCCAAAAAGCTACGCGCAAAAGCAGCACATGGTGGCCGAGAAGCGTCATCGGCGGGTTGCGAAAAACTTGCGGGGCCGGATTCGCGGTGAGGAATAGAGGGATTTAGGGGCCGTCCGAAAAATTGTCGGAGGCTGAAAAGGACCTTGTCGTTCTGAACCTATGGAAAAGTCGCAAGGAGCGTCCGAGCAGCGGCGCATTTTACTGAGTGAAGGCAGACGGATTTAGGCCTTGAGACTTTGCTTTGTTCAGAATGATGCCATGAAGCTTTGATCTGCTCCCTTGCGACGTTTTCGAATTTCGGGAAAGTCTCTAAGGATTATTCCTCTTGAGATTTGCCTTGGCCAGCGGCCTAGGTACTTAAATTGTCGTGCTGCGCAGCGGTTACCTCACGAGGAACATTCGCTCCGCTCGCGGTCCTAAACTATTTGCCATGCTTCGTCGGATTACATGTTTTTCTGCTTTCAGCCTTGGGCTGCTCGTCGCGGCGTGTTCGACTACGCCTCGACAGACCCCTTTGAAAGCGCCTGCGCCACCTTCGCAAAAATCGACGACGGCTCCTTCCGAGGCCAGCCCTCCTCGGCTTTCTGCGGGCGAATATGCATTAACCGTCGAATCAGAACCTGTCGGCGGCATCGTGGTGGTCGATGGCGTGCCGGTTGGTCGAACACCGCGGCGCGTCGTGCTCACGGGTACTGCGCACGGTTTTTTTCGCGATCAGGTTTCGATTAAGGTGCGTTTTGTCGCGGTGGATTCGGATCACACCTCGCAAACCGTTGAGGAAATCTTGACGCCACTGGACAAGATCCCGGCGAGTGTACGCTTTACGCCGAATGGCGCCACCCGCGTTGCGCGGTGATGGGCGCCCAGAGGCGAGAGCCCGGCGCAATGCTTTCGCTGTCTGTGGCGGCGTGGGCGTGAGGTGTTATATTCCCAATGTGAATTCCACAGGCTTTCCTTCGGCGGAGTTTGGGGCAATCCAGAGTTGGAATTTGCCCGGTTCGACTAGAAAGCGGCCTTCGTTGTCGTAGTAACCGAGAGATTGTTTCGGCAGTTCGAAGCGGAGAGTGCGTTTTTCACCGGCTTTGAGAAGGATACGTTGGAAGTCTTTGAGTTCTTTTACCGGGCGGGTGAGGCTGCCCACGAGTTGCCGGGTGTAGAGTTGGGCGATTTCCACGCCGTCACGCGTGCCGGTGTTGGCGATAGTGACTGTTGCGACAACTTGGCCGGAGGTGTCAGGACTCTCGATTTTCAAATCTGAATAGGCGAAAGTCGTGTACGAGAGCCCGAAGCCAAACGGATACGCGGGGGCTTGTGGAACATCGAGGTACTGTGAGTAATATCCTTTAGGATCTTCAGCGGTGCCGAGCGGCGTCTGCGCGGCTTTCGGGTCGACCGGGACGGGGCGGCCGGTGTTGTAGTGATTATAATAGAGCGGGATCTGGCCGACGGTACGTGGGAAGGTGGTGGTGAGTTTGCCGGACGGGTTGGCGCGGCCGAAGAGCAGATCGCAAATCGCGGGGCCGGCCATGGTGCCCGGATGCCAGACGTAGAGAATCGATTGTGAGAGCGACGCCGCGTGCGTGAAAGTGAGAGGACGACCGCCGAAGACCACGAGCGCGAGGGGCTTGCCGACAGCGGCGACGGCGTTGATCAACTGGTCTTGTGCGCCGGGCAGATCGAGAAAGGCGCGGCAACGAGCTTCGCCGGAGAGTTCGTGGGGCTCGCCCACGCAGAGGACAACGACGTCGGCTTTGCGAGCGGCTTTGACCGCGTCGGAGATATCTGACGTGTCGCTGCTGGAGGCATGTTTGAGCCCGGGTGCGTAGAGGACTTTGGCTTTTGGCCCGACGTAGTCTTTGAAAACTGAATACACGGTGCGGCACTCGGAGGCTTCACCGCGGCAGGACCAGCAGCCACGCATATCGATGGCGCTGTCGGCGAGCGGACCGAGAACAGCGACTGTTTTGGTGGTGGATGAAAGCGGGAGCAGTGATTTTTCGTTTTTGAGCAAAACCATACTCTGGGTGGCGAGTTCTCGGGCAATATTGAGGCTTTCCTCGGTCAGGAGCACATTGGGGCGCGTTGTATCTGTGTACGGGTTGGCGAAAAGACCGAGACGGAATTTCACCCGTAATATGCGGCGCACGGCTTCGTCAATCATGGCCGGCGAGATCGAGCCTTCACGGAGAAGGGATTCGCCATGCTCGCGATAGAAAGGTGACACCATTTCCATGTCGACGCCGGCGTTGATGCCGATGCGGGCAGCATCACGTGCGTCGGCCGCGACGCCATGAGGGATGAGCTCCTTAACCGATTCCCAGTCGCTAACGACAAAGCCGTCGAAGGCCCATTCGTCCCGCAGGACTTTGCGGAGCGTGAAAGCGTTGCCTGAGGCAGGAACGCCGTTAAGGTCGTTGAACGCGCTCATGAACGTTTGCACTCCGGCGTTGCGAGCGGCGCGAAAAGACGGCAGGTAGATATTGCGTAGTTCGGCTTCGGGGATGAGCGTGGTGTTGTAGTCGCGTCCACCCTCGGTTGCACCGTAACCGACGTAGTGTTTGGCGCACGCGGCGATGCTTTGTGGATCGGCGAGGTTGGTGCCTTGAAAGCCGCGCACCATCGCGGCGCCGAGCTGTGAAGTAAGAACAGGATCTTCACCGAGCGTTTCAGCGATGCGACCCCATCGAGCGTCACGGGTGATATCGAGCATCGGCGCAAAGGTCCAGCGGATGCCGGCTGAGGATGCTTCGACTGCGGCGACGTGCGCGGCGGATTGGATGAGGGTGGGATTCCAGCTACAAGATTGTCCGAGTGGAATGGGGAAGAGTGTGCGGTAGCCGTGGATCACATCGATGCCGAAGATGAGCGGGATTTTCAGGCGGCTCTCTTCAGTGGCGATTTTTTGGAGCTTGTTGACGGTTTCGGCTGTGTCAGGATTGAGGAACGAGCCGACTTGTCCCTGGCGCACGGCTTCTTCTGCGGCGGTGATTACCGTGGCAGGCTTGAGCGCGTAGTGTCGCTGGCTCATTTGCCCGAGTTTTTCGGCGAGCGTCATCTGCGAGAGAAGTTTTTCGACGGCGGCTTCGATTTCGGTGTCCGTGGCTGGCTGCACGGCGAAAGCGGTAACTGCTAGCAAGAGGCTGACGCAGGGCAAAAAAAGGCGGCGTAGGCGCATGGAGGTAAGTTGGGGTTGGTCAGTAGGATTGGTGATAAAACGGAGCTGATCAATCAAACGGAGTCGGTAAGTTGTTTTTAAATGCAGAATCCGGCATTGACCGCGAGCAACGGCGTTCCGTAGCCTGACCAGTTCCGACAAGCAAAACCTGTCTGCATTTTCCTAAAGTGAACATCGAAATTAAAGACGTCTCTGAAACGCGCAAGAGCCTGGTGGTATCTCTCGATCAAAGCGAGGTTGCCGCCGAGCATCAGGCCACCGTGGCCGAATTCGCCAAGATGGCCCGCCTGCCTGGCTTTCGCCCTGGCAAGGCCCCATCTGCACTCGTTCAAAAACATTACGGGAAGGAGATCGTCGAGGAGTTCAAGCAGAAGGTCGTCAGCAAAGCCTACCGCAGTGGCCTTGAGCAGTCGAAGCTCGACGTGCTGTCTCTGACTAACGTCGAACCCGGCGAAATCGAAGGCGCGAAGGCCGCCACAGTGACGTTCACTCTCGATGTGCGCCCGACGTTCACGATCCCAGATTACACGGGAATCCCGACCGAGGTGCTTCCTGTCGATCCGACCGACGCCGAAGTCGATCAAGTGATCGAGGGCATGCGCGCCGAACGTGCTGATTTCAAAGTCGCCGAGCGCCCTGCGCAAAAGAGCGACTACGTTAAGCTCGCTTACGAAGGCACGGTTGACGGAAAACCGATCGCCGAAATCGCCGCGGACAAACAAATCTACAGCAAAGTCCCGCAAACCTGGGAAGAAGTCGAAGGCGAACAAGAGGGGCTCATCCCCGGTCTTGGCAAACAACTCGCAGGCCTCAAGGCCGGTGATAAAAAGGACGTGACTATCGCATTCCCGGCCGATTTTGCCGCCGTGCCTGCGCTCGCCGGCAAGAGCGCTGTTTATGCCGTCGAAATTCAGGAAGTCCGCGAGCGCATTCTCCCTCCGATTGATGCAGAGTTTTTCAAAGCTCAGCAGGTCGAGGACATCGCAGCGCTGAAGACGAAAATCAGCACCAACCTGAAGGCCCGCAAAGAACAAAACAATCGCCAGGCCCAACGCCGCCAGGTCGCCGAAACCGTTTCCGCTAAAGTTAATTTTTCAGTTCCGGACAGCATGGTCGAAGGCGAGACGCAAAACGTCCTCCGCAACTTCATCGAAGAAAACATGCGTCGCGGCGTGCCACAGGAACAGTTCGAGAAGGACAAGAAAGAGCTCTTCGAAAGCGCGAAAAAAACCGCCATCGGTCGCGTTAAGACTCAGCTCATTCTCGCCCGCATCGCCGAGCAGGAAAAAATTACCGTCACCGAACAAGACATCGACGGCTTCATCTACCGCGAAGCGCTGATGAACAACGCCCGCCCCGACAAGCTCGTGAAGGATCTCTCGAAGGATCGCGAACGTCTCCGCTCGGTTCAGCAATCGATCATTTTTGACAAGACCCTTGATTTACTCGTCTCCAAGGCTACGGTAAAAACAATTGAACCGAAGTCCTGAAGTACATGTAACCAAGGAGTTTTGTGAGCTATTATCTTCCGACAGTTTGGGAAAACACCGGCCGTGAATCCCGTCAGTGGGACGTTTACAGCCGCCTATTGAAAGACCGCATCGTCTTCATCGGTTCGCCGATTGACGATGTGATCACCAACAACGTCATCGCTCAGTTGCTGTTCTTGCAGATGGAAGATCCTAAAAAGGACATCCATCTCTACATCAACTCGCCCGGCGGCGTCGTTACCGGCGGCATGGCGATTTACGACACGATTAATTTTCTCCAGTGCGATGTTGTGACCTATTGCATCGGCATGGCCGCGAGTATGGCGACCGTTATCCTCGCTGCAGGCACGAAAGGGAAGCGTTTCGCTTTGCCCAACAGTCGTGTGATGATTCACCAGCCGTCGGGCGGCGCCGGAGGCCAGACAGCCGATATCGCTATCGCTGCTCGGGAAATCCTCCGCTGGCGCAAGGTGCTCAACGAAACCATCGCCAAACACACCGGCAGGACGGCCGACCAGATTGAAAAGGACTCTGACCGCGATTACTACATGACCGCGCAGGAAGCTAAGACTTACGGCATCGTTGATCACGTGGTCGAATCGACCCGCGATGCTCAGTCGCTTGCTACTAAACCGGCGAGTTCTTGAGTTTGGCCCGGCGATGCTTGTTACGTAGCGGATTGCGTTATTTTTTCTCTCAAGCGACTGGCTAAAATTCAGGCGCTATTGTGTCGATATCAAGGGGAATTAAACTCTCACCTCGACTCCTGGTGCTTTCCGATCTCACTTTACTCATATGGCCAAATCGTCGCGCATGACGCTCTGCTCCTTCTGCGGAAAATCGCAGGCTGAGGTGAAAAAAATAATCGCCGGGCCTGGCGTTTATATCTGCGACTCTTGCGTCAACGTCTGCAA
>Ga0302322_100000902_pt1 | contig 23460 bp, 23 predicted proteins | sample Fen_T0_2_FD_203757 | JGI IMG/M metagenome (GOLD analysis project Ga0302322, IMG submission 203757) | Peat permafrost microbial communities from Stordalen Mire near Abisko, Sweden - Fen_T0_2 | ecosystem: Environmental > Terrestrial > Soil > Wetlands > Permafrost | place: Sweden: Abisko...
TGGCTGAGGAGGGCAGCCTCTGGCCCCCGTTGCCACCTCCCCTTCGGCTCGACCCCGACGGACGAGTCGTCATCGACTTGGAATCCGTCTCCCACAGCGTCGCCATCGCGCTTGCGAGACCGCCAATTAGCGGCGCTCAGGTAAACGCCTGGGCAGGGCACTTCGAGCGTGACCTGCAGCGCTCCATCGACGGAACCCGATGGCACCCCGGTGCCGACCTCGCACAGATGCGTGGCCGGACGCTCCGCGTTGGCGGTCGGGCCGTCACCGACCTGGACGCCGTTGGCGAGCGGAATGGAATGCTCCTCCTCGTCTCAGGCAAGGCCGTTCCGTTCACTCCGGAATTTGATCGCGGCGAATACAGGGCCGTCACCAACGTAGCCCACCACATCGACCAGTCCGTTGCCGACTGGACCGACCGGGTCAGTCAGATTCGGACCACTCCGAAGGGCGACAACTACAACTTCGCTGCGTACCACCGCATTATTGGCGTCATTGCCTACCCCCATACCCCTTGGACGACTTCGACCAAGGCGCTTGATCAGGTCGCCAGCGGGCTGCGAGCCGTCGTCAGCGCCAGTGAACTTGAGCGCTGGTGTCGCGGCTCAAAGTGGTGAACTAGGTCGCACGACGCAACGGTCATCGGGTGACATTGGCGCGCACTCGCCCATGCTGGCGCTCTGTCGCATCTGGTCGGGACGAGAGGAGTCAAACCGACACTATACGGGTGATCGTATGCGGTTCAGTCGCACGGCAGTCGGAGTGCGCCGGATAGCCCCAACGGAAGCTGGCTTCCGTGGGCCTTAACCGCCACAGAAGTACCGACCACGTAGTCCTAGTGCCGTGCCGGTAGAGGGCGCATCATTCCGAACGCGCAGAGGGAGTCGTGACGTGGCGTCCAGGGCAGTTGTCAGGCGGCAGTTCAGTGTTGTCCTACTGTGGGCCGTGGCGCTCGCCTTGATTGGCTGTTCGTCGGCCGCGCCAACCTCTAGCCCGGGTGAACCAAGCGCGGCTCCCACACGCTCCGCTGTGGTGCCTTCCGCATCGGCAGTGGCCACCGCATCGCTCGTGCCGGCTGAGACGCCGCTCGACTCGACCTCTCCGTCGCCGGCAGCCACAGCGCCTCTCCCACCGGCGTTGGCCTCACTCAAGACGGTCGACATCGGGCGTTTCGCCAAGACGGCAGCCCCATCGGCCGCCTACTCGATCGGGCTTAGCAAAGGCGGGGCACCCATGCTCCGCTACGAGACCGGCCGGGCGAACGGATCCATCCCGATCCCGGTAACGAAGGCTGAAGTCGCCTACTTCTCCCAAGCGATCAGTCAGATCGACCCGGCCCGCTATCCATATGCGGTATGGGACGAGACCGAGATCGCCGTGGTCGTCTCCAGCCAGGGAATTGGGCCAGAGACGGCAATCTGCTACGACTCGGGAATTCCACCCTTGAGTTGGCGCATCCTTGTCGCCCCTCTCGACACGAATGGCAAGCCGGGGGCCTTCGCCCAATTCGCCAATGGGCGTCACGTGCTGAGCGTCCAGATCCCCAATTTCGAGGTCGGCGCATCAGCCGGCTGCGAAGCGGTTTGGCCCCCTAGCGTCGCGCTTAGCAACGGACTTATCGCGTACAACGTCGAGCGGCCGGCGGCGGGCCATCCATTCGGCTCGGAGATCCTCGTTCGCTCGCTGGCCGACGGCTCCACCGTCCGCGATTTCAGTACACCCGAATACGTCTACTCCCTCGAACTGTCGGGAACGAACCTGACCTGGATCGAATTCCCGGGTGTGACGACATCTGTCCTGCCTTTGCGGCTCTCCACGGCCGACCATCCCGGCGCCCAAGATCTGTTGGTCTACAAGACCCCCGGCGACTCTGGGGATGTGGAATGGAACGTTCCGCCTTACATCCTCGTGGGGAATGTCCTGGCCTGGCAGGCTTCATCGGCCGGCAAGGTGTGGGAGCGCGACATCCCCACCGGCAAGATCCACCAGATCTCGCCGAACGGTCTTCTCTGCCAACTCGGGGACTTCGACGGCAACGACATAGTCATGGGTTGTTCCAGCGACCCGTCCCTAACGGCGTGGGACGTATCGTTCCTTCCCGGTTGGTTCGTCTTCTGGTCGCGAACCGGCGGGTACCGAGTGCTGACCGGTATGCCTGACGGCTCTGGATCGTGGTCAGCGGCCTTCGCGAACGGCTCGCTTTGGTTGTCCTTCACATCGGATCAGTACCCGTACGAAACCGCCGTCTGGACAGCTCCCGTTGGGACACTGAAGGGCAACTAGAAGGATCTGCTCGGCGCGATGGTCGGAGCCTCCTCAGGAGTGGAACCGGCGCGAGCAACGCGTCGATCGAGGGAGTGAGTGATCGTGGCCTAGGCCGGAGCCGGTCAAGGGCCGCGGCGGCGGGCGGCGGTAGGCCGCGTAGCCCTAGCTTCCGCTGTTCGCCATTCACACGATCGCCAACTCGAGCAAGCTTCGGGTGACATTGGCGGACACTCGCCCAGGTCAGCGGTTCCTGTCGTGGGTCGATTGGAGAGGCATCGCGCTGGGAACGGAACCGATGCCCGCAACGAAGCGTCACATGGCTATGGTGCGAGTCGCCTTCCTTCTGCTCGCTCTGCTCGCTGCCGCCGGATGCGCCACGGCGCCGGCTCCGTCAGGCACGATCAGCCCGACCGCCACGGGTACCGGCCTGTCGCGCGATCAGGCGATCGCGATCGCACGGGCGGCAGAACCGAGGCGGGGCGGCGCTGCCGTGCTCCAAGCTGATGTGGGGCCCTTCGCCGACCTGGGGAATGCGTACGCGGCATCACGCGTTTCACCGCCGCCCACCCCAGAGCGGCTGGTGTGGCGCGTGAACCTCGGCACGGTCAGCGGACCGCTCCAAGGCGATGGCACGATCGTCATCCTCGACTTCCAGACCGGGAGCGTCATCCAGGTATACGACTGGGTGTCCTGACCGGCAGCCCACTACGAGCGCCGGTGACGAGTTCTACGGCACCGACGGCCTGCCTGCCACGATCGGGTAGCCCCCAAGCCAGGCAGAGGCCGCTAGTGACATCGGCGCACACTCGCCCATGCTAAGGTCGTCGCGTCAGCGCATGCAGTTCAAAGGAACCGGCGCATGAGGATACCCACCCCCTTGACCATGCTGGCCCCAACGAGAGGCCTACTGCCGTGACGGGCTCATCCAGAGCGTAGGGGGTCCTGGAGTGCAGGCTGTTTGGTATCTCTTCCTCTTCTGTCTTCCGGTAAGCGTGGGCCTTTGGTCGGTGTTGCTGGTCGGTGGTGGCTTCGTCAATAGCGTCGCGGCCATGCCGTGGGAGTTCAGGCTGGCGGCTCGCGTGACAGGCGCCAGAAAGCAGGACGGTCGTTCTGTGGCCTTGCTTGGACGGCTTGATGGAGTTTGGGGACCGCTCTTTCTTCTTGTCTTCGTCAACTTGTCGGTGCCATTGATCCTAGTGGGCCCATATGGCTCGATCAGTTCGTTCGCGGCAGCTGGGTATCTTGTGATCCAGTTGAGCTGGCTGGCAAGGATTCGCCGAGCCATTCGGCGGATCGGCCGATGGTCGCCTTGAGTCGCCCTGAGGCTTCGTGAAGACTGCGTCCACGAGCCGAACTCGCCTTCGGAGATCGACACGCGCAGGGCACCCAGGCCTCGATCGGGGAATCGCCCATAGCCGATCTCCACGGCAACATCGCCGGTTCGAGTGACATTGGCGGACACTCGCCCACGATGGGGCACCATCACTCGCACGTTGTAGACTGCGCGGACTGTGGACGAGGCGCTACGCCGCAACCGCGAGCTCTGGGACGCCTGGACGAAGATCCACGTCGCCTCTGCCTTCTACGACGTTGCGTCGTTCCGCAACGGCGAGCGGCCGATCCGTGTCGCCGACTATGAGCGCGAGGAAGTCGGGAGTGTCAAGGGCAGGAGCCTCCTCCACCTCCAATGTCACTTCGGGCTCGACACGCTGTCCTGGGCGCGTCTCGGCGCGACGGTCACCGGCATCGACTTCAGCGAGGAGGCAATCGCGGCGGCCCGCGGGCTCGCCGTCGATCTGAAGATCCCCGCGACGTTCATCGTATCGGACCTCTATCGGCTCCCGGACGTGCTCCACGAACAGTTCGACATCGTCTACACGTCGTGTGGCGTCCTCGGCTGGCTCCCGGACATCGCGGTCTGGGGCCGTGTTGCGGCGCATTTCGTCCGTCCGGGCGGCTTCCTCTACCTGACCGAGATCCATCCGGTTGCCCAGGTCTTCGAGAACGAGGGCGTCGAGCCAGGGGAGCTCCGACTCGCGTATCCCTACTGGTCACACCCGGAGCCGCTACGCTTCGAGGTCAAGGGCTCGTACGCCGATCGGGAGGCACCAACGGACGGGCTCGTCGAGTACGGCTGGGATCATTCGCTAGGCGAGATCCTGACCTCGCTCGCCGGCGCCGGCCTCCGGCTCGAGTTCCTCCACGAATTCGATTTCGTCAGGTGGCCGATAGACTTCCTCGCCCAAAGCGAGGACGGACGATGGCGCCTGCCCGACGGCTCGAAGGGGAGCCTCCCGCTCTTCTTCTCGCTCAAGGCCATCAAGCCTGGAGGCTCGTAGACACCTCCCCTCGTGATATTGGCGCAGACTCGCCCACGGCGGCGCTCTGTCGCATGGGGTCGGGGTGAGAGCGGATACTGTCGGCCGCGGCACCTGGTGCGGGCTTGCTGATGACCCAGCGGGCTGGTCGAGACGCGGCGGCGGGAGCGTCGCGCGCTATCGTTTGTCAGTCATCACTCGCAATGGCAGACGGGCACTAGGGGATACCTGGCATGCGGCGCTTCCGTCTATTCGAGTTCACCGATCTGCCCTGGTATCCGCAGGCCTTTCGCCGCATACAGACGGACTACCTGCAGTTCGTCGCCACTCGCGGCTCGGGGCAGGCGGGCCTGGTGCCGCTGCTGATCAAGGCCATGCAGCACGCCGAAACGACCGAGATCGTCGATCTCTGCTCTGGTGGCGCGGGTCCCTGGAGGCGCTTGCAGCGGCAGCTCGCGGACGCTGGATGGCCCGTCAGCATCAAGCTGACCGACAAGTACCCCCATCCCGCCGCGCTGCGCCAGTGGGAGGCGACATCGCAGCCGGGCGTCGAGTACGTCCCGGAGCCGGTGGACGCGTTGGCCCCGCCGCCATCGCTGAAGGGCATGCGCACGCTGTTCGAGGGGTTCCACCACTTCGCGCCGAAGGATGCGAGGTCGATCCTGCAGGACGCGTTCGAGAAACGCGTCGCCATCGGGATCTTCGAGGTTCGAGTGCCGCCCCCCTGGGGGCCTGCCCTGCTGATGCTGGCGCCCGTCAGCACGCTTCTCGGCTACCTGCTCCTCACCCCGTTCATCACGCCTCGGTCCTGGTCCCGCCTCCTGTGGACCTACCTGATCCCCATCGTGCCACTCGCGACGTGCTGGGACGGGGTCGTCTCGCTCCTGCGGGTCTACTTGCCGCCGGAACTGGAGGCGATGACCGTGCCGCTGAGGGCATCCGACTATGTCTGGGAGATCGGCACGGCCTCCACGGGCACGCCCATCTTCGACTACGTCTACCTGGTCGGCTACCCCGTCTGATCGCGCCCTGATCGGCTGACGAGGCTTGCGGCGACTCTGGTGTCATTGGCGCACACTCGCCCACCGGAAAGTGGCCGCTCGGCAAGGCCCCGCCCTCGACCGTTGGCCTCGGTGCTACAGTGAGATCGGGGGTGGCCGACGCTTGGCAGCCCGCACGCAGTTGCGAGGATGGCTCGATGAGCAACAAGAGGCGAGTGGCCGAGAAGAACCTTGGCCTGTTTCTCAACCCGGGCGGTGCGGCGGGCGAAGGCGGATACCTGGTGCCAATGGACGATCTGAACGTTGGTCCGGGAGAACCCGGTCCGGGCGACCAGTGGCGGGTGCCAACGGGGCCCGTCGAGACCGAAGCCGACGGTGATCCTCGAGCCGGCACACCCCGACCGAATAGTCGTCCTGCCGCTCCATCCCACTGACAAGGGGTAGCCGCCCAGCCACGCCGCCCTTCGGAGCCATATCCTGCTGGACCTGCGCCTCCCCGCCGCCGATCGAGTGAGATTGGCGCACGCTGGCCCAGGCCTGCGCTGTCGCACCTGGTCGGGGCGATAGGAGCCGGGGCGGACACTATCCGAGCGAGGTCCGGCGTTTAGTAGCAACTCTGGGCGAGCGGGCAGGCTAGTCGCGGGGCACCGGGTCTGTCCGAGCAGGCCGTTTGGTCGTACTTGCGCCACCTGGCGGAAACTGCGGTCCCCCGAATGGGACGCGAGTGGCGCTTCGCCGTCGAATGCGCAAACTCATGTCACCTGAGCGGATCGGCGTCCCAGCTGCGAGCCGCCTTCAGGCGTCTCGAAGGAGAATCGGTTCATGAAGGTTGTCCTGACCCACGCCGTCCAGGACGTGGAGCGCTGGCTATCGTTCAAGGGCGAGCGGGCCGCGAGCATCGGAGCGATGGGCGGTTCGAACGTCGTCGACCACGTCGCGGCCGACGGCAGCAAGACCGTTGCCATCAGCATGGACGTCGCCGACATGGGTGCCATGCAGGCGGGTCTTGCGTCCCCTCCGCCTGAACTGGCAGCCGCGATGCAGCGGCATGGTGTCATTCCGCCGGTGACCGCCCACATCGAAAAGTAGCCGCCCTTCACGGAGCGTCGCCGCGGGCGGTGAAGCATACGCGACGGAATAGTCGTCGCGAAGAGCCTCACCGAGTCTCCACGTAGACCACTCCCCGTAGACGAGCCACGTGCCGAAGCCACCACCCAATCTTTCTGTTGTGGTGGTACGGGCCGGAGTAGAAGGCGGCGGGAGCAGCAGGCGAGCGAGGCACTATCGTGAGCGAAGCGAGCGTTTGGGCCGACCGGAGCCTGTGTCCCGCTGACTGATCCCCGCTAACTGCGTGAACTCCCCCAGCCTCCCGCCCGGGCCCTCAGTCCACTCCAACCCCGGTTTCCGCCGCACCGCCCGCCATCTCCCTCAGCGACGCCGCCGTCATCTGAGTTCGGTTCACCAGCACCAGCCCGAAGTGACTGATCACCCGCCGGTCCGCCAGCGAACGCGCCGTCACCGCCGTCATCGGTACGAAACGCGGATCCGTCGAGTCGACGAACGTCGCGATATCCGTCTCCGAAAAGAGGCGGATCGTGCCCGTCAGCGTGTGCCCGGACGTGAAGATGACCAACTCGCGCGGAATTCGTTCCATCAGCGGCCGGTCCATCCCGCCGACCATCCCTTTATCGGCCGTGGACACGTCCGCTTCCTTCTGGCCGATGAACGTGATCTCGTCCTGATTGACCATCAGCTCCGGGACGACCAGACCCGTCGGGTCGCCGTTGCGGCGGAGGAGTTGCGCGCCGGTGAGTCTTACGAAGCCGCGGTTGTGGTTGATCAGGTCGGACAGCCGGTTGAAACGAAGAAGCGAGATCTCCCCCGAGACCCGCAGGTGGGGACCTACCAATTCAATCGTTTCCAGTCGCTCCGGACCCTGGGCGGGAATACCGATCGAATCGCCGTCTTGAGAGTTTCCCCAGCCCATCATCTCCGAACCCTCCGGCTGTTTCGATGCCCCTAGGACTGCGTCGATTGTAGGGTCCCCGCAAAGCCTCTCCGTTGCGGTAGCGCCTGCCGGCCGTTCAGGCTGCGGGAGTCGCGCCGGCCGGAGCCGCCGGAAGCTCGAACCAGAGGCGAGCGCCGCCGTTCGGACCGTTCTCCGCGCCGGCTCGGCCGCCTTGCGCTGCCGCGAGCGCCTGTACGATCGATAGACCCAGACCGCTCGTGCCGGTACCGCGGCTGTGCGCCGGGTCGGCCTGGAAGAACCGCTCGAAGATGCGCGGCAGGGCTTCGGGCGGGATGCCCGTTCCGGTGTCCTCGACGGAGATGCGGATCGCGAGCCGCGTCGCGCCACGGCCGGCCGCCGCCACCGCTGTCGCCACGAGCCGCACAGCGCCGCCATCGGGGGTGTGGCGAAGGGCGTTGTCCAGGAGCGCTGTCAAGATCTGGCGGACTCGATCCGGATCGGCGTCCACGGCGAGTCCGCGCGGCGCGTCCACGGTCAGGGAGACGCTGCACGACGCTGCCCGCGCCTCAAAGCCGGCCGCCACGGAAGACAGGGTGGCGGCGACATTGACCGCCCGCCGTTCCATCGGCAAGTGGCCGCCTTCGGCGAGGCTGATCGTGCGCAGGTCGTCCACGATCCGGGCCAGGACGCGCGATTGGTCGCGGATCGTCTCGATGTGGCGGCGTTCGGGCGTGTACACGCCGTCGAGGATCGCGCTCGAGGTCGCGTCGATCACCGCCAGCGGCGTCTTGAGCTCATGCGCCGCATCCTGGAGAAAGCCTCGCCTGGACTCCTCGGAGCGGGCCAGTTCGCCTGCCATCGAGTCGAACGTCCGGCCCAGTTGGCCGAACTCGTCGCTGCGGTCGGCAAGCCCCGAGCGCTGTGCGAGGTCGCCGCGAGCGACGCCGGATGCCGCTTCCTCGAGCCGGGTGAGAGGCCGAACCATCCTGCCGGCGAGGAGCAAGCCCAGCAGCGACGCACCGGCGGCCGCGGCCGCCGCGGCAACCAGGAGCCTCAGAATCGTGGACTGCTGTGCCTGGCCGGAGGTCGGCGCGGGCGCGGGTTGGGGCGATCGGTCCTCGGTATCGTCACCGGAAGCGATCGTCGCGCCGGGTTGGGCCGTGGCTACAAAGCCGGCCCCTTCATTATCGAGTTCGGCGAAACCCTGGCCGACGATCGGCGGGGTAGCCAGGGCCACGATCGCGGCGGTGGCCAGGGCCACCAGGGCGAAGCCGAGTGCTATCCGCCACCGCAGGCTCACCTGGACCCCTTTCGCGGGCTCAGCTCAACTCTGGAGATCTAGCCGCTCGATATCCGACGCCGCGAACGGTCTCGACATATGAACCGTCGTCGGGGCGCGAGCCGAGCTTGGCGCGCAGGTTCTTGATGTGGCTGTCGATCGTTCGGTCGAATACGTCGAACGACTCGCCGAACACCCGCTGACCGATCTGCTCGCGGGTCCAGACGCGACCGGGCTGTTCGGCCAGCGCGGCCAGTAGATCCAGCTCTGTTCGAGTCAGCGGCACTACGGCGCCGCTGCGCGTGACTTCGCGACCGTCCAGATCGATCGTCAGATCGAAAAGCGCGGTCGAAGGCCGGGCGGCCATCGTCATGACCGGTGTCGTGGGCGAGGCGCCGGTTCCGGCGGGAGCCGTGGGTCCGGATCGACCGAACCGCCGCAGGACTGCGCCCACGCGGGCCACGACTTCCCGCGGCTCGAACGGCTTGGTCACGTAGTCGTCGGCGCCGAGCTCCAGGCCGGCGACGCGGTCGATGACGTCGTCGCGGGCGGTGAGCATGACCACGCCGACGGTCGAGCCTTCGCTTCGAAGTGTCCGCAGCACATCGAACCCCGAGCGAATGGGCAGCATCACGTCGAGCACGAGAAGATCGAGGCCGGCCGTGCGCGCCAGCTCGAGGGCGACCTCGCCGTCGGGAGCTTCGAGCACCTCGTAGCTCTCGCGCTCTAGATAGGCGCGAACCACTTCTCGAATGTGCGGCTCATCGTCGGCGACGAGAATTCGGGATCCCATGGGCACACGATAGCCCAGCGGAGCGCCGGATGGGACAGCCGAAGCGCCGCCGGCCTCCCACGAGGCCCGTCCGGGGCCTATTTCGCCGGCCCTACGGCAGTCCAGTAGTGCTCGCGAATGACTGCGGACTCCGCGAAGCCGCGTCCGTGGAGGATCTGCGCTGCCGCTTCGATCATCTCGGGGTTGCCGCAGATATAGGCGACGGTGTCCGGCAGATCGAGGCCGAGCCGGTCGCAGACGCCGTCCAGGACCGCCTCGGTTCGACCGGTGGCGCCGGTCCAGCCGTCATTTGCGGGATCGGCCGGGCGCGACACCGTGGGAACGTACGAGAGGCGGCCGGTGGCCGACCACGCCTCGAGCCGGTCACGGTGGGCCAGCTCCGCCTGGTACGAGACGCCGTGGACGACGACGATCCGCGGTCGGGCCGGTGAGCGCATGAGCGCCTCGGACATCGATACGAACGGTGCGAGGCCGGTGCCGGTGGAGACGAAGAGGTGCGTGCGCTCGTCTCCGTCCTGGAGCGTAAAGAGCCCCTTGGGCGGCCCGAGCCAGACGCGTCCGCCGGGCGCCACTTGCCACAGGTGCGGCGTGAAGGTGCCCGTTCCGACGCGCCGAACGAGGAACTCGACCTCGTCGGTCGTTCCTGCCGGTGACGCGGTCGAATAGGGCCGCTGGAGCAGCACGCCGTCGACCTCGAGCCCGAGCGCGAAATACTGGCCCGGCTTGAACGGCGGGACTCCGCCGTCGGGCCGGACGACGAAGCGGGCGATTGCCGAAGTCAGATCGATTCGGGAAACGAGCGTTGCGTTCGGCGTGATCTCGCGACGGCGAATGGGGCGCGCCTCGATGAGCCCGCCCATCAGGGGAGCGCGAGCGGTCAGCGGAACGGCCGGCCCGATGGGTCCGAGGGGACGCCGCCCGATATCGAGGACTGGTGCTGTCATCTTCGTGTCCTCAGGCGACCCGGGTCGGGTACGAGGCGTCGATTGCGGCTCGGACCTGGCCCGGATCCACATACCAGGTCGCGTCGACCCAGGCGAAGCCGGCCCATTCGGCGGGCAGGCTGTCGGCTCGGAAAATGGCCTTGTTGGGGCAGGCCGACTCGCACGAGCCGCAGTCGATGCAGTTGTCCGGGTCGATGTAGAACTTTCGATCGGCGCTTGGGTCCGAAGTTATGCAGTCGACCGGGCAGACCGCCACGCACGACTGGTCCATCTGGTCGATACAGGGTTCGGCGATCACGTAGGCCATCGGAGACCTCCAGGGGCGGCGGGGTGGTGGCGAATGTTCTGGCGAATTGACGACGAGGCTTCGGACGGCGGATCGAGCGTGTCTTCGATGCGGCCGGCCGGGACGTCGGCGCTCGGGAGGGGGGCGCGACTGCCCGGGAGGGCGACGCCGCTGCCCGGGAGGGGAACGCGGTTGCCGGCGAGAGGGACGCCACCACTCGGGAGGAGGACGCCGGCGCTCGGGAGAGGGACGCGGGTACCCGGGAACGGAATGGGTGCGCGGGTTATCAGAGGGCTCTCGGCGACCGGCCGTTCGGATGCGGGACCCGAGAGGCGCGTGGAGATGGAGACGATGATCCGGTACACGAGCAGGAAGACGGCGGTGGCGCCGGGCACGAGGTAGAGCCAGAAGGCCCACGGAGCACCGCTGTCGGAGCCGGACATGACACCGTGCCCGATGGCGCCGATGAAGACCAGGAACGTCAGGTAGTGGAGCAGGCGCCAGGCCCGCTGGCCGATCTGGCGGCGGACGTAGAAGCTCGCAGTGACGACGGCCAGACCGTAGAAGGTGATCTGGCCGATCCCGACCCATACGGCCGCGTACGGCGATGCGAACGGCACGAGGATGGCTCGCGGGGTGAACGGGAAGCTACCGTCGGCGAGCAGCACGGTCGCGTGCACCATCGCCACAACCAACCCGACGACCGCAAGATCCTTGTGCAGGGCGAAGCTCACCGGTCGATGGGCGATGGCGTCGAGGATCTTGGTCGAGAGCAGCAGGCCGTACAGCACCGAGGCGGCGACGACGAGATAGGCGAGGAAGCCCATCGCACGGACCGTGTACCAGGCGAGGAGGCCCGGCTGCAAAGCGGCCACCGCGCCGAGGCGTCGCAAGGCGGTGGGCGCCGTTGCGCCGAGGATGCCGCCGATGACCACGGCCGCGGCAATCCACAGGGCAAAACGAACGATCCTGGGCAGGCCACGGTATGTGGGGCCGACCGCCCTGCTCGGGCGCCGAGCGGGCTGCGCCGACGGGATCGTGGGGATCCCGGGGATTCCGGGGCTCGTTGGGCCCGCCGCATCCGGCGCGCCTATGCGAGGCAGCTGCCGTGGCGGCGGAGGCGTGATGGGGTTCTGATTTGGGTCGCGCGGCAGCATTGGGTTGTCCTCAATTGCCCAGAAGGGCGAGCGTCTGGGGAAGGGCGAGTGTCTCTCCCCGGTCCGTCAGGATCACTGCTCCTTGGACCCTAGCACGATCCAATAGCGCGAAGCCTTCGAAGCTGCCAGCGATAACCGCGGCTTTGGCCAGGGCCTCGGCGCGGAGCGCGGAACCGGCGATCACTGTGGCCTGAACCACGTCGGTGACGGCCGGCCGGCCGGTACGCGGATCGATCAGGTGGTGGCGGACGCGTCCGTCGACGTTCCAGCGGTGGATGGAGATGCCCGAGGTGGCCACTCCCCATCGACCCGGGAAACCGTCCGGAGCCGTCAGGCGCAGCACGGCGATAGACGTCTCGGGAGTGCGAGGGTCGTCCACCGCCACTTCCCACGTCTTGCCGGGGGCGCATCGGATCGCGAGGTCGCCGTCGGCATCGACGACGGCGCTCGGCCAGTCGGCAAGGAAGCGGAGCGCGCGATCGGCGATCCAGCCTTTGCCCACGCCGTCTAGATCGAAACGAAGCCCTGGTGAGCGTCGAACGATTGCCGAGCCGCGACGGCCCGGCGCGATCGACCAGTCATAGGCGCGAGAGGTGAGTTCGACGTCCTCGCCGGCCAGCCCTTCGGCGGCCAGTCGCGCGTCGAGGAGCGTTATGTCGGCCAGACCCTCAGTCGACTCGGTGACCATGCGGCCGGCCCGCAGGAGGGCCGCAAGTGTCGGTCGGACCGGGATCTCAAGGCGTGGATCAGCATTGAGGACCGAGAGATCCGACGTCTCCGAATACCTGGTCAGCCGGGCTGCCCAGCGCTCGACGCGCTCGACCAGCGCCGCGGTCGATCGACCGGCCTCGGCGCGGCGCCCGTCTTCCGCTTCGACGTGGATGACGAGCCGGCCACCCATCGAGGCGGCCGCGTGGCTGAAGGGGACGATCGGGTCGGTTGAACCGACCGGCCGCTCGACGGACGCTTGCGCGCCGCCGAGCAACCGCGCCCGCGGGCTCCGAAGGTCCCGGGCGGCGATCATGGGACCCTCTTGCCCGACTGCGTCGTCTTGATGATGATCGGCTTCTGGGCCTTCGCGGCCGGAGCCGGAACCGTGACGACGACGGAGGTCGGCCGTGGACCGGACGGATCGACGACGACAGCGCCGGGAGGCGCGGTCTGGCCGGGCAGCAGCTGAACGTATTGGATCGGGCGCTGCAGCGAGATCGGAGTCCCGCTCGTGTCCGGTGCCGCCTGCAGTTGGGGATCGACCGCCGGCACGATCACCGGAGGCGTGGCCGGCAGGATGATCGCGGCCAGCACGGCCGAGAAGGCGGCCAGGCCGCCGGCGCCGAGTGCGGCACGCATCGGTCGGGCGTCGGGCTTGGCCTTGGGGGGATGGGCGTTGGGGGCCGTGGGCGCTCTTCGAACAAGAGGTGAAGGCTGGGTCCCACGGGTCTCGAAGTCTTCCATCAGTTGTCACTTCCTCCGTCGTCGCCGCCGCCCGGAGGCGCGGTCACAACAATATGAACAACAGGCGGCTTCCTGACCTTGGGGGCCGGCTTCACCACACGGATGATCGCCGGGGTAGGCATCGGGTTGATGTAGATCGTCTGTGGTTCAAGGCTCACGGTCGGGTCCGGAGTGGGGTCGGCCGTGGCGGTAGCCGACGCCTGCGCGGTGGCCTGCGCCGCGGTGTGCTGCGCCGAGGTATAGCCCTCGATGATGAAAGCACCTGCCACGGTGGCGACTGTGGCCATCCCTGCGATGGCCATACCTATGCGGTGGATGGAGTTCATGGCGTTCTCACCTCATCTCGTCTGAAGATGGATTCCCGGTGGTGGACGGGAAAACATCACTTAGACCGAAGGTAAATATTGGGGATGGGGGTGAAACGACCGTGGAGCGAAGATGGAGGCTGGATGGAGGTTGCGTGAAGCACTGCCAGGCGAGACGGAAAGGTGAAGATCGGGTCATGCCTGAGGCTTCGAGATCTAGATATTCGAGACACCTAGCCGTCATTGCCGCCACCGTCGTCGCCACCGCCGCCCACGATGACGTGGATGATCTGCTGCGGCTCCGGTGAGGGTGTCGGGGGGGCCGGCGGTGCCGTCGGCATCGGATTGATGTAGACGATCTGTGGCGCCGAGGCGGCGGCTTGCGCCGTGGCCTGGGCGGTCGCCTGAGCGCTGGCCTGCTGAGCTGCCACGTAGCCCTGAGCAACGAAGGCCCCGGCCACAGTGAGCACCGTCGCGAGGCCGGCGATTGTAACTCCTAAGCGATGGATGGAATTCATCGCGATCTCCTGGCTGTCCAAGTCCGTGGGCCTCGTCGCAATTTGGTTGCGATCGCTGCCGTCCGGTACCGCTTGAATCTCGCGGCTCGACATGGAACGCCGGTGGAGTGGCAGTGAAGTCCGAATGGACGTTTCGTGGAGTATCTGGACGACCCGGGCGGGTAGGGAGCTCTTCAACGTCTCGATCGACCAGGCCGCGGGCGTCGAGCGGCGGCGGCGGTCGCGGCACGGACCCGAAGCGTCTGCCGCGGGGCGGACCCGAAATGTCGGCCGCTTCCTTACCGCCCCGCGACGAACTCGGCCACGAAGCGCGGAATCGGCGGATCGCCCGGTTCCAGGACCTCCTCCAGGTGCGTCATCTCTAGGCCCGGCGCCGAAAACGCTTCGAGCTCGGCGCGAGTCAGGGCCCACGGCATCTGGCCCTCCGGGTCATCGGGCCGGCGGCTCCGGGCAACCACGAGCAGGGTCCCGCCCGGGGCGACGAAGCTGCCGATCGATCGAGCGCAGACTCCTCGAGCCCCGCCGGTCAGCACCTGGACGGTATAAGCCTCGAACACGAAGTCGAAGCTGCGGTGCCATCGGGCCGGCGGATTCACCGCATCGGCCACTTCATAGCGGACGTTCGACTCGGGGAAGCGGGCGTGGCAGCGCGCGATCGCCGAGGGCGCGATGTCGAAGGCGGTCACGTCCAGACCCGCCGCGGACAGCAGCTCCGAGTCGTCGCCGTAGCCACAGCCCACGACGATGGCCCGACCGGTGAGCGGGGCCGGTCGGCGCCGGAGCCATCCGACCAGGTACGGGTTCGGTTCGAGATCCACCCAGGAGATGCGGAAGCCGTCGCGCTCCGACTCGGCGTAGAGCGTCTCGAACCAGCCGGTCCCGTCGCCGCGGGCAATCGATGCGCGGGCCAGCTCCCTGGCGCGGGCTCGAGGGTCCGACACGCTTGGCCTCCGAATCAGAAGCGCCAGGTCAGGCGACCTGGCGCTTCGGGACTTCGAACGATCGCGAAAGCCTACTTCTTGGCCTTCGCTGCCGGCTTCTCGGCCTTGGCCGGGGTCTTCTCGACCTTGGCCGGCGCCTTCGCCTTTGCGGCAGGCTTGGCCGCGGGCTTCTCAGCCTTGGCCGGGGTCTTCTCGACCTTGGCCGGGGCCTTCGCCTTTGCGGCAGGCTTCTCTGCTTTGGCCAGGGCCTTTGCCGGAGCAGCCTTGGCGGCGGCCTTGGCCTTGGGCGCAGCCTTTGCCGCGGCCTTCGGAGCGGCCTTGGCCTTCGGCGCGGTCTCGACCGGAGTTGCGGCCGCAGCGGCCGCGGCGTCGGAGCGGGCAGTCTTGGAGAGCGCGGCGCGGGCTTTCCCGGCGGCGGTCTGCGGGCCCTTGGCCTTGACGGCCTTGCCCGAAGCGATACGGGTTCGCGCGGCCTTGATCGCAGCGGCGGTGCCGGTGCTCTTGGCGGCGCGTCCGCCGGTCTGAACCGAGTCGCCAGCGGCGAGCGCGTTCAGCCGCAGGACCAGTCGCGACTTTCGACGGGCGGCGTTGTTGGGGTGGATGACCCCGACCTTGGCGGCCTTGTCGAGGGCGCTCATGGCCTGCGCCAAAGCCTCGGCGGTGTCGCCTGGGGCTGCGCCGGTGGCGACTTTCACGGCGTTGGCCGCGTAAGTCTTCGCCGCAGTGCGGCGGGGTTGATTGATGGCCCGCCGGCGCTCTGCCTGGCGAACCCGCTTGATCGCTGACGGCGTGCGGGCGCCGGTCCAGCCTCGGGGCGTCTTGGCCAAGTTCGAAGACCTCTATGCTGCAAAAGGAAGCGACAGGCAGGCGAAGAAGGCCCCACCTGGCGCGACGGTTGATGGTACCAGAGTCGGCGCATCACGCGTGTGAACTGTGGTTGCGGAGCCAATCGGTCGCGCGGCCAATTCGGTGGACCGCGGCGAGGCTTGTCCACGGAAGCCGGCCCGCCTCGCCGACGTCTTGACACGGTCGAATGGAACGTCGAAGCTCCGATCACGTAGCGGGTCTCAGTTGGGGCGCAAGACGGGGGTGCCGCGGCGATGGAGCGCGATCTCGCTGCCGAATATGACCGGGCCGGGAGGCGATGGTCAGCCCTGTCTGGCCGAAGCTTGCGTCGAGGGCGCGTCGGATTCCGTGGCGCCAGCGCGCTCGTGGCGGTGCTCGCACTCGTCGCCGCCGGAGCCGGCGCCTGCGGTTCCGCCGCATCTGGGAATCAGAGTGGGAGTCCATCGTCGACCGTAGGGACGGGCACGCCTATGGCCTCCCGGTCCGCGGAGCCACTTCCATTCGGCCTGCCGGCTACGGTCGAAGGTCAGACGGTCCAGTCCGTCGATGCGTTCCTCGCCTCGCCCCCGTCGGACAATCGCGAGATCCTGGTGGGAGGCTGGCTCGGGCTCGACCTCGCCGCGTGCGTGAAGCAGGACTCGCCCGAGGGACGCCTGATCCCGTCTTGCGGCTACTACTACCTTCGCCAGGGCCCGAGCAGCGGACCGACGGTCAGGCTGACCGGTCCGGTCGGAGTCACCGTGATGCCCGATGCGGGCTACGCGGTTGTGCTGCACGTGCACGCCCACGACGCTCTGGCCGCAAGCTGCAAGCCCGAGGCCCGTCCGGTTTGCGAGCAGGCTGCCGTCCTCGACAGCGCGGTTTGGACCGAGCCGCTTCAGACGTACGCTCCAAAGCCCGGCTCCGAGACCTTCCGTTACCCGGCGAGTTGGCGACTGATCTCGGGCTACCAGAGTCTGGACCGCGATGGCCCGAGGATAAACTGGGTCGTCGGGACCGGCGACTTCGAGTTCGGGTGCACTCGTACCGCGAGCGGCGGCGTGTCCTGCCGCCGCCCTACAGCCTGGACCGTTCCCGACGACGGCGTGGTCGTCGCCTGGTATTCAGGCGCCTACAGCCCCGCCTTTTCGCAAAGCCTGCCGCTGGGTCCCTCACCGGCCCCCGGGTCAACGCGGGTGAGTCTCGGTGGCGCGGCGTGTCACGGGATCGGACCAGGTACTTGCCTGCCCGCGGATATGGTCGAGTCGGCGGCGGGATTCCTCTTGTATTTCGACGGCAACAAGATCAGCGTCCTCGAGGCGCGCTGGGGCCCGAAGAACGCCGAACTCTCGCGCGCACAGGCGCTCGCCCTCATCGCCAGCTGGCGCCTTACCCTCCCGGCCGGGGCGAAGCCGTCGCCGTAGCGGCCCAGACGCGGGCCACGCGGCCCGCGTCCTGTGCGGTCCTCCCAGATCAGCGGCGCCGTCTGGTGCGCCGGGCCGGCGAGCCGGTCAGCGTTCCGAAGATCCCGCGCAGCAGCGTGTTGGCGGCCGGACTGCGGATCACCTCGGCCCCGATCTTGGCCGCCTGCCCCAGGTCGAAACCACCGCCGGAGCCGCCTGAGTACCCGCCCGACCGACTCGACCGTTGAGCCCGCGCCTGGTCGCGCGCCTCCGCTCTTGCCGCGTCGGCCTGGGCCTTCTCGTAAGCGCGCTGCGAGGCGGCCGCCTGCTGCGCGTACTGCTTCTCGATCTGAGCCTGAGTTTTCGCTGCGGCGGCCTGCGCTTGAGCCTGAACCTGGGCGGCCGCCGCCTGCGTCTGCGCCTCCGCCATCCGACCGGCGAGCATCTCCTTTGCCGACTGCGGGTCCACGTCGGCGGCGTACTCGGTGACGAGCTTGGAGGCGGACACGATCGCGGCGAAGGCGGCCGGATCGAGCTGCGCCATGAGCGACCTCGGCGGCCGCATGACGCAATGCACCGTCGGCGTGGGCACGCCGTTGGGCCCGAGAACCGTGACCAACCCCTCGCCGATCCCGAGCGAAGTCAGCTCGGTGGCGACGTCATACAGCTTGGTGGTGGGGAAGGTGCGCGCCGTGTCGTCGATCATCTTCTGGTCGTTCGGGGTGAAGGCGCGCAGGGCGTGCTGGACCCGGTTGCCCAGCTGCGCCAGCACCTTCGGCGGCACGTCCTCGGGCGACTGGGTCACGAAGTAGACGCCGACACCCTTGCTCCGAACCAGCCGGACGACCATCTCGATCTGGTCGAGGAAGCTCTTGTTCGCCTCTTCGAAAAGCAGGTGCGCCTCGTCGAAGAAGAAGACGAACTTGGGTTTGTCGAGGTCGCCGACCTCGGGCAGGTCGTGGTAGACCTCGGCTAGCAGCCACATCATGAATGTGCTGAAGAGCTTGGGCCGATCTTGCATGTCGGCGACTTCGAGGATGCTGACCAGACCGCGGCCGGCGCGCGTCTCGAGCAGGTCTTCGACGTCGAATTCGGGCTGGCCGAAGAACGACTCGGCGCCCTGCTGCTCGAGTTCGACGATCTTGCGCAGGATCACTCCGACGGTGGCGCTCGAGAGTCCGCCGTACTCGGCCATCGCCTGCTTGCCGCCATCGCCGTTGAGGAAGTTCAACGTCGCGCGCAGGTCCGACAAATCGACCAGTGGAAGCTGCTGATCGTCGGCGTACTTGAAGACGAGCGACAGGACGCTCTCCTGCGTCTCGTTGAGCTGCAAGACCTTCGACAGGAGGATGGGGCCGAAGGAACCGACGGTAGCGCGCAGGCGCACGCCCCGGCCGCCCTTCTCGAGCGTGAGGAATTCGACCGGATACGCCTGTGGCGCCCAGTCTTTCATGCCGACCTGTTCTAGGCGGGCATTGATCCTGTCATTGGCCTGGCCGGGCGCGCCGAGCCCGGAGATGTCGCCCTTGATATCGACCAGGAAGACCGGCACGCCCGCGTCCGAGAGCTGCTCAGTCAGTAGTTGCAGGGTCTTTGTCTTGCCCGTCCCGGTGGCTCCGGCGACCAGCCCATGGCGGCTGACCATCTGGAGCGGGATCCGCACGCGCGCAGCCGGGTGGGTCTTGCCGCCGATGGCCGCGGCGCCGATTTCGAGCACCGGTCCGTCGAAGCCGTACCCGGCTTGGACGACCGTTTCAAGGTCGGGTCCAGCCATCGTCTTCCTCCAGGCTGTCTTCAGATTTGTGGCTTGCGTCTGTGGAGAGTATCAAGCGTCGGGACAGTCAGGAAGCTGCCTGGTCACCAGGGCGCGATTGCCCGAGTATCCCGACCCGGGTACATAATCCTTTCCTGACTTCCGTCTCTTGCACCCGCATCGGAGGCTGCCATGAAAATCGTCGACGTCGAAGGAATCGGTCCCGTGTTCGCCGCCAAGCTCGAAGCTGCCGGCGTGAAGACAACGGACGACCTTCTCGAAAAGGGCGCAAAGCCCAAGGGTCGCGATGAGCTGGAGAAGGCGACCGGCATCTCCCACGGCAAGATCCTCGAGTGGGTCAACCACGTCGATCTGTACCGTCTCGACGGCGTGGGCTCCGAGTACTCGGATCTGCTCGAAGCTGCCGGCGTCGACTCCCCGGTCGAGCTGGCGCACCGCGTTCCGGCCAATCTCGCTGCCAAGCTGGCCGAAGTGAACGACGCCAAGAAGCTCGTCCGCCGCGTCCCGACCGAAGCGGTCGTGGCCGGCTGGATCGCGCAGGCCAAGTCGATGCCGAAGGTCGTCGAGCACTGAGCCGCGCGGCCGCCAGGCCGCCACTCGACGCTCAATACCAACCCGATAGCGGCGCCCGGAGAGACTTCTCTCCGGGCGCCGTTTGCGTAAGCGCACGCGCCCGGCCGACGCGATCGGCAGCCCGTCCCGGCTACACTCCCACCCGTGACCATCCCGCAAGACCGCCTGCGCAACTTCTCGATCATCGCCCATATCGATCATGGCAAGACGACGCTGTCGGATCGCCTGATCGAGCTGACGCATACCATCGATGCGCGGCAGATGACGAGCCAGGTGCTCGATTCCATGGACCTGGAGAAGGAGCACGGGATCACCATCAAGGCCCGGGCGGTCCGCCTCGAATACACGGCGTCCGACGGCCTGCTTTACGGCCTCAACCTGATCGACACCCCCGGCCACGTCGACTTCAGTTACGAGGTCAGCCGGTCTTTGCAGGCGTGCGAGGGCGCGATCCTGGTCGTGGATGCGACTCAGGGAATCGAGGCGCAGACGCTGGCGAACGTGCACCTCGCGCTCAAGCAGAACCTGACCATCATCCCGGTGCTCAACAAGATCGACCTGCCGTCGGCCCAGATCGACGTGGTCGTCGAGGAGCTCGAGAGCGTTCTCGCCATGCCGCGCGAGGAAGTCTTGCTGGCTTCTGCCAAAGACGGAACAGGCGTCGCGGAGATCCTCGAAGCGATCGTCCAGCGCGTGCCGCCGCCCAAGGGCGACCCCGAGGCGCCGCTCCAGGGTCTCATCTTCGACTCGCACTACGATGCCTACAAGGGCGTCGTCGTCTACATCCGGCTCGCCCAGGGGACCCTCCACCAGCACGACGTCATCCGACTCATGGGCTCGGGCGCGGAAGCCGAGCTGGTCGAGATGGGCTTCTTCCGGCCGCAGCTAGTGCCGGTCTCCGATCTGCGCGCCGGCGATGTCGGGTACGTCGCAACCGGGCTCAAGAGCGTCCGCGATGCCCAGGTCGGCGACACCGTCACCACGGTCGCCAATCCGGCCGAGCATCCGCTGCCGGGATACCAGCCGGCCAAGAGCCTTGTGTTCGCCGGTCTCTATCCGATCACCGGCTCCGATTACCCGCTCCTTCGCGAGGCCCTGGAAAAGCTTCACCTCAACGACGCCAGCTTCAGCTTCGAACCGGAGAGTTCGGTCGCCCTGGGGTTCGGGTTCCGGTGCGGGTTCCTCGGCCTCCTCCATATGGAGATCGTTCAAGAGCGACTGGAGCGCGAGTTCGGTCAGGAGCTTATCGCGTCCGCGCCGTCGGTCGAGTACAAGATCGTCCTGATCAATGGCCAGGGGACGCTCGAGGTCGACAACCCGTCCCGGATGCCCGACGCCGGCATCATCGAGGAGATCCTGGAGCCCTGGGTCAAGCTCGGCATCGTCACGCCTTCGTCCTACATCGGCACGTTGATGGAGCTGGCCAAGAACCGGCGCGGAAGCTTCCTCGACATGGAGTATCTGGACCCCAAACGTGTCCTGCTCAACTTCGAGCTGCCGCTGGGAGAAGTCATCGTCGACTTCTACGATCAACTCAAGTCGCGAACGCAGGGCTACGCCTCGATGGAGTTCGAGGAGATCGGGTACCGCGCGGCCAACCTCGTGAAGGTCGACGTTCTGGTTGCCGGTGAGCCGGTCGACGCCCTGTCCGTCATCGTTCACCGCGATCGCGCTCAGGCCATCGGCCGCGAGCTCGTCCACCGTCTGCGCGGCCTGATCCCGCGCCAGATGTTCGAGATCGCCGTCCAGGCCGCGATCGGCTCGAACGTCATCGCCCGCGAGACGGTCGCCGCGATGCGCAAGAACGTCCTTGCAAAATGCTATGGCGGCGACATCACGCGCAAGCGTAAGCTGCTCGAGAAACAGAAAGAGGGGAAGCAGCGGATGAAGAGGGTGGGGTCCGTGGAGATACCGCAGGAAGCGTTCCTGGCGGTTCTTCGCATGGACGAGGTATGACCTCGGAATACGTCCGAATCGTCATCGCCATTGCCTTGTTGATGGCGTTGATTCTGCTCCGGCTCCAGGCCGAAGCATTTGGTGCGGCCGAGTACGACGAGCCGGACAATCGCTACCACCGCGGGTTTTGGACGCGCCTGTGCTGGTATGCCCTCGGGCTGGCGCTTCTGTGGGCGATCTTCCTCGTCCACCCTCAGCCGCACGACGTGCTCTTCCTCGTCGTGGGAAACCACTTCGACGTCTTCGCCTTCGGTCTGTCCCTGGCCGCGGTCGGTGCCGTCCAGGCGGCTATCTTCGCCTGGTTCCGATACGGCGGCCTGCGGTTGCCGGCGCCCTCGGCTTACCCGGGTGCGGCGCTCAATTCCATCCTGACGGCCGTCATCGACGAAGCGGCCTTCCGGGGTGCGCTTCAGGGCATGCTGCTGGCCGCGGGACTGCCCGACGGAAGCGCGGTCCTGGTCCAGACCGTGATCTTCGTCCTGGCCACGCGCATGGCCGCGCCGGGCCGGCACCGCTACATGCTGCTGCTCTCGCTTGGGATCGGTCTGGCTTGCGGTTGGGCCACGGTCCGCACGGGCGGGATCGGCGCGGCGATTCTCGCCCACGCGTTGACGTCATTCGCCGTGTTCGTTTGCACGGGCCACGCCGGGCAGGTTGCCGGCCGCGGCGCGGAGCCGGACGAAGTCGAGGCTCTTCGCAAGCCCGACGGCTGGCAGGACGCGCGTCGATCGGGTGAGACTTCCGGCCCCGGCCAGGCTGGCTGAGCGAGTCGGCGCCGCCGTCTGTAAGCGCGCGCCGCGGTCAGCGAACCGGAAGGATCGCGACCCAGCGGCCGTACCACTCGGCCGTGCCCGTCTTGCCGTCGATGGGGTCGGCCTGCGGCGAGTCCTTCTGCCAGTACTGCTTGAACGCGATCTTCGCCGCGTCATACCGCCAGACCTTGTAGGTCAGCAGCTTGTCGCGCATTCCCTGGGACTTGAGGGGATCGGTCAGGTAGACGCCGGTGAGGGTGAAGGACATCGAGCCGGTCCGCGGATCGGCGCCGGTCACCGTGTAGCCCGTTACGAATTGGGCGTGGCCGCCGTACCAGGCCAGGATCCCGGCCGGTTTCCCGTAGACGGCCAGCGCGTGGACCACGGCCTTGGCCGCCGCATCGAAGGAGGTGAAAGCCCGATCGGCGTAGACGCCGCTGTCGACGCTGCCCCAGCCGAAGTAGTTCAAGCCGTTGCGCCAGCCGTGAGGGTCCGTACCGGCCGAGGACGCGAGCATGGTCATGTGGGCGCGCTCGTACGCGAGAACGGTCTCCTGCGTCTGGTACAAGGTCGACGGCCTCCACGAGAAGACCGGGGAGGTCGCCCGGATGAACTTGTCGCCCAGCGAGAACGGCTTGAGGATGAACTCCTTTTCGACGGTGCTATAGATCGTGTTCAGCATCATCTGGGTTGCGGTAGCGGCACAGGCTGTGAAGTCGGGATCCTGGTAGCGGACCGCCGTGCCGTCGTACATGTCGGAGCGCCAGGTAGCTACCGCTCCGGCCGTCTGCGGCGCGAGCCACTGGCCGAGGGCGGCCCCGGAGACGGCCAGCGCCAGGCATCTGAGCGCCACCCGGCGTTTCGTCCCGACGCCCGGATGTACGGGCGCGAGCCTCTCCAGGGGGGATTGCCCGGTCGAGTTCGAATCCATCTGAACCAGTACCCC
>Ga0302322_100000903_pt1 | contig 23447 bp, 9 predicted proteins | sample Fen_T0_2_FD_203757 | JGI IMG/M metagenome (GOLD analysis project Ga0302322, IMG submission 203757) | Peat permafrost microbial communities from Stordalen Mire near Abisko, Sweden - Fen_T0_2 | ecosystem: Environmental > Terrestrial > Soil > Wetlands > Permafrost | place: Sweden: Abisko...
TGCTGCCAATGAAGACACCCTCTACCTCCTTCATGCGCAGTTCGTGCTCGAAGCCTGGCGGACCGCGATTGCTCAAGGGGTGATTCCCGCGTCTACGGATGCGCAATTGGCGAGCCTGGTCTCCCGATTCCAGACTCTCAGCGCCGGACGGATGCTCTCGACACCAGCACTTAGCGGCGTCTCTTCGCTGAAGGAATTGCTTACGGTTTCCGGGTTGAGCGATGCCAGCCAAGCCACGTTCGCACAACTCTACGCGGCAAACCGCGCAGACTTACCGGCATTCTGGCAAGGCGTGGGGACGGCTTTGGGTCAAGAGGTGAGTCGCCGCCTTCAAATCAACGGAAAGCTCGGGTTTCTGACCCTGAACAATGCGCCACTGATGCAAAAGATTCACGCCGCGGTCGGCGGCGATGGCGTGAGCGATGCGGTGCAGCTGGCGCAGGCTGGCTTCCATCGCGCGAGTGCCTGGGCTCCGCTGCTGTCCACGGATGTCGCGCTGCCGCCGGAAGTGTCTGGCGCGACCCCCGCTGAAAAGGCGACGAATTATGCTGCGGTTCTGGCGGCACAGGTGCGCTTGAGCTACCCGACGGCGTCTCTCGCGCAGATGGTCAAGAACGGCGACCTCCCGCTCACCGGTGCAGCGAGCGGCGTCTCGGATCAGGTTCATGCCTTTCTGACGGAGCATCAGGGGGAGTTCGAGCTTGGCGTCCACGTGGTTCAGCGGTTCATCGCCGATAAGGGCGTTGTGGTCGCTCCTGAGGTGGTAGCGCAGCTCAAGCGTCTACAAAGGGCCTATCAAATCACGCCCAATGACGAGGCGCTCACCGGCTTGATGAAGCGCGGAATCGACGCCGCCTACCACGTCGTTCAGCACGACAGAGACGTTTTCCTTCGCGAATTCGCGACTGACTTGGGTGGCACGGAGGCGACCGCAGTCACGTACGACAGGGCGGTGAGCGTTCACAACGCTGTCCTCAACGTGGCGCTCAGCTACGTGCATGCGCACACCGCGCCGGCGCTGGGGGTTCACAGCCCGCCCAAGGTCCTCGAGCCCGCGCCGGCCCATTCTGGCGACGTGATCGCGTATGCGTCGCTCGATGCGCTTTTTGGCTCGATGGATTGGTGCTCGTGCACTGACTGCCGCTCCATCTTGTCGCCGGCCGCGTACCTGGTCGACTTGCTACAGTTCCTCGATCAGCCGAGCCCGCCTCCTCAATCGGAGAATCCGCAAACGGTTTTCCTCGAGCGCCGTCCGGACGTGCAGCATCTCCCACTGACTTGCGAGAACACCAACACCGCCCTGCCGTACATCGACGTTGTCAATGAAACGCTCGAGTACTTTGTCGCCAACACGACTCAGGCACTCTCGCTGCAGGGCTACACCGGCCACGACACCGGCGACGCAGCATCAGAAGACCTGATGGCGAGCCCTCAATACGCGACGCAAGCGGCTTACACCACGCTCATGAACGAATACTTCCCGTCGCCTTTGCCGTTTCATCAACAGCTCGAGACGTTGCGTCGGAACTTCCAGAAGTTTGAGGTTCCGCTTCCCTACGCCATGGAGCAACTGCGCAAGAACGACGACTTGGAGCGCGGCCAGAACGCTTACGGCTGGCGCGACATCTTGCTGGAAGAAATCGCGATGTCGCGAGCCGAGCAGTCTGTGCTGATGGACTCGAGCGCCGTGACGTTGGCGCAAATGGCGGGCTTTCCGAAAGGTACAGCAGACGCTGATGTGGTTTCTGCTCTTTCCAACGCCAAGCAACTGAGCCGTCGCTTGGGCATCAGCTACGACGAATTGGTCTCGGTGCTGCAGACGCGCTTCGTCAACCCCAACAGCGACTTGCTCCCGAAGCTCGAGCGTTTGGGTGTGTCGTTTGCGACCATCGCGGCGCTGAAAGCTGGGACTCTGCCGCCGATTGATTTCACCAAGCTTGCGGTTGCTCCCAACCCCGCCGAATACGGAGGAGTCGATATTAATGCGTGGCTGACGAATGCCGGCAACTTCTCGCGCATCATGAGTCTCATCACGCTCGCACTTCCACCGCCGGCCACTTGGGCTGCGGCTGTAAGCTACGATCTGGGAACCCTCGTCATATCCAAGACGGCGCCAGTAAGCTCGACGCTGTTCTTCGAATGTACCGGCGCGGGGACGTCCGGTGGACCCGAGCCCGTCTGGCCAGGTACTTCAGGCGCGAGGGTGCTCGATGGCGGCGTGGAGTGGACGTGTCGCGATACTTCGAGCTGCAATATTTTCGAGAATCTTTCGCTGCGCTATCCGGAGCCGTCGAAGGCGGCTCAGAATATCGATGCGGTGGATCTGATTCGGCTCCTCCGATTGGTTCGGGTCTGGAAGCGTCTGGGCTGGACCATTCAGCAAACAGACTTGGCGCTTTGCAGCCTATTCCGCGCTGATCTGTCGGGATTTGGCGCGAGCGATGTGGACAATGTCGCCAAGCTCGACGCCGGTTTCGCAACGGCGCTGCCTCGTCTCGGTCTCGTGGTGCGCGCGCTACGCGCGTTGAATCTCGGCGTCGACCACGATCTCGCTTCGCTGCTCGCCTGCTGGGGGGATATTGACGCACGCGGCAGCGCCTCGCTCTACGCGCGAATGTTCCTCACGCCCGCACTCCTTCATCAGATCGATGCCACTGCCGGCGCCAGCGCTGGAGTGTTCGCCGATTCAGGCAGCGGTGAGGTGCTTGCGGATGCGAGCCAGAAGCTCATCGCCTTCGCTGAGATCGTTCGCTCCGCCTTTGGTTTTGGCGCTGAGGACTACGACTATATCGTGACAGCGCTGGGATTTGACGGCAACACGCCGCTCACGCTGCCGAACATCAGCGCCATTTATCGTCGTGGGTGGTTGGCGCGTCGGTTGAAGCTCACCGCGCGTGAAGCGCTGCTTTTGGCGCAGTTGAGCGGGATTGATCCGTTCGCCATTCCCGACCCCACCAACTTTGCGCTTTTGAAGTACGTATCACTGGTGCACGCGTTGAGGGACCGGTCGCTGCAGCCGAGCGCGGCTCTCTATTTGTTCTGGAACCAAGACCTGACTGGCAAGGGGGCGCCTGACGCCTCACGCCTGAACGCGCTCGCCAGGACCCTGCGTTTGGCGCTCGCGGCCGCTCAGAGCGAGGTTACCGTCGCCGACGATCCAACCGGCGCCATCGCACAGAACAAAATGGCGATCGTGTATGGCCCAGACGCCGCGGCATTCTTCTTCGGTCTGCTGAACGACACACTCATTTCGAGCGTTGTTTTTGGCGATCCGGGTGGAACGCTGGCGAGCGCGGCCGGGCCCGCCATTGACAGTGCAGCGGGTCTAACCGCCGCGGGGGTGCCCGCGTTGAGCTACGACGACTTCCGCAAGCGGCTGTCTTTTGCCGGCTTGCTCAGCCCAGCGGTAAAGGTCGCGATTCAGGCTGCGGCGGGCGGTGGCGCCAGCCAGTTCAACGTCGCCGTGGACGACTTGTTTGCCAGTAACCAGGCCGTTGTCAGCCCCTTCTTCGCACGTTTTCCAGAGCTGCAAGCGCCTTTCGCGGCCTACGCGGCTGACACGGTCAGCTCGCCCGCACAGAAGCGGGCGGTGCTACTGGCGTCGCTGCTTCCCGACTTGGTTCGTCGGCGAAAGCGGCAGGATGCTCTCCAGGCCCTGAGCGCATTCTCCTCCACTGACGAGTTGCTCACGCAGGCGCTGCTTGACCCGCCCGCAGCTCCGTTTCCCATCCACGCCTTGGGCGACGTCGCTCAACCCGCGCTCACGGACTTTCTCGCGCTGGAAGCCAGCGGGCTTTCGGTTCAGTTCTTCGCGAGCGATACGGCCAGCGGAACACCGCTCGCATCGAGCGATCTGGCGGGGCAGCTCGACTACAAGCCGCTCGTTGCTGGCGTGGGTAATCCGCTTCCCACCAATCCGACGCCGGGGGCCGCCGTGTCAGGGGCCTGGCGCGGCTACTTGGACGCTCCCGCCACCGGATTTTTCGAGCTCTACATACAAGCAGACGCGGGAGCCAGCGTGACGCTGCTGTTGGACCAGAAGGCCGTGGCGCTCAACCAAAACGCCGGCACGTGGAGCAACATCGACGCTGTTGCGCTGAGCGCTGGCACGCTTTACTCGATTGAGCTCACGGTCGAAAAGGTGCGAGACGTGGTGAAGCTGGAGTGGGCTTGGCAGCCTGCAGGGTCGGGTCGCGCGACCATTCCGAGCGCCGCTTTTTATCCGGCAAACCAGTTCGACGCCTTCCGCGAAACGTGTGTTCGCTTCTTGAAGGCGGCCTCCATCGGCGTGGGGCTAGGCCTAACCTCGAACGAGCTCGCGCATTTCGCGACCGATCCTGCTTACGTCATCGATGCGTCCCCGTGGCTGAATTCGCTAGCGGTGACGGGGGATCCTTCCTTGAAGACGGCGGCGGCTTTGCTCGCTCCTCTACAGGCGCTGCTCGACTTTGCGCGCATCAAGGCGGACCTCGCGCTGCAAGACGAGTCGCTGCTGAACGCCTTGAGCGATCCGGCGGCCGCCGCTCAAACCGGGCGCGGTTTGCTTTTCGGCATCACTCGCTGGGATCCGGCGTCGTTGAACGACGTGCTGGCTCAGTTCGGGAGCAACGTTGCGGGGCTGAGCTCGTTCGTGACGTTTCGCCGAGCGTACGACGCGCTCGTGCTCGTCCGCCAGATGGGGATCTCGGCGCGTGTGTTGATCGCAGCGACGACGAATGACCCCAGGGGCCCCGAGCTGCGCAATCTTCAGTCGGCACTCCGCGCTCGTTACGATGCGGCCGCCTGGCGCGACGTCGTGACGCCGATCAACGATGAAATGCGCAGCACGCAGCGCGATGCGCTCGTTGCCTACATCTTGCATCACATGAGCCTGCACTCGGAAAGCGCCCACATCGATAGCGCAGACAAGCTGTTCGAATACTTCTTGATGGACGTGCAAATGGCGCCGTGCATGCAGACCTCACGCATTCGGCACGCGCTGTCCTCCGTGCAGCTCTTCGTCGACCGCTGCCTGATGGGCCTCGAGCCTCGGGTGTCGCCCGCTGCGTTCGGCGAGCGGCGTCAACGCTGGGGCTGGATGAAGAACTATCGCGTTTGGGAAGCGAATCGCAAGGTGTTCCTGTACCCGGAGAATTGGCTCGATCCGGAGTTGCGCGACAATAAGTCGCCGCTCTTCAAGGAGTTCGAGAACGAGCTGCTGCAAGTCGACATTACCGAGGAGTCGGCGGAAATTGCGCTCCTGAACTATTTGGTCAAGTTGGAGGGGGTCGCCAAGCTGGAGCCGTGCGGCATCTATCACGACGTCGACGCCGCCGTTGACCATGTGATCGCGCGCACGGCAGGCGGACACCGAAAGTACTACTACCGCCGTCTGGATGGCGGAACGTGGACGGCCTGGGAGCAGGTTCGGCTCGACATCGAGGACAACCCCATCATTCCAGTCGTGTGGAATGGAAGGCTGTTGCTGTTTTGGCTGCGGGTGGTGTTGAGCTCGCCGACAGGGGACACCAAGCAAGTTGTCAAAGATGCCACGAAACAGTTGGGCTCCCTTATGTCTTCTGACGTGAACACCTCGCCCCCGGATCCGAGCGTCAACGTGGTGCTGTGTTGGAGCGAGTTCTTCAACGGCAAGTGGCAGGCCATGAAGACGTCGGATGTGAGCAATCCGATGCCTTTGGGCAACTTCCCAGTGCCCTTTGACCGTTCGATACTCGTAGTGCGATCCTACGAGGCCGAGGGCTCACTGCGCATCTCTGTGGAGGTCAACGAAGCCGGGCGCGGCGAGTTTCGGCTCTTCAACACACATAGCCTACCGCTGTCTAGAGCCGACGCTGCCCCGATGCCACAAGGCAAGGTTGCTTACAGCGGGGTCTTCGCTGCATCCGGTGTGCTCTATTTCGTTGATGAAGCAAAGCCACCGAGCAGCACGAATCCCTTCTCGCGTCAGGTATTTCGTACGCCAAGCAATGGCAGCACCCTTGAGCCGAGGCACCCACTCGTCGACGGGTGGACAGCGCCCTTCTTCAGCGATGACCCTCGCCACGTCTTCTTCGTGACGAGCTCGTACGTCCCGGTGCAGATCAAGGACCACGTCGATGTCGGCACTACGGACATCAATTCCCAAGTGGATTTGACCGTCACGATACCGCAGCTGGTCGTGCCCGTTGTCAATCCGTCGGATCCGGAGCCGTGGATCGCCGACAGCTCGGCGCGCTCCGCGCTCAGTAACGCGGCTGCCATGCAGCACGTCTTCGCGACCAGCCCCACTATCCGTCAGGGGATCGGCGCCAGCGGCACGGTCAAGTTTGGTGACGCCTCGATTGGTCCTGTCGGCAACGTCAACTTCAACGTGGGGAAAGTCTGAGACCATGAGCAAAGGAACAGTCGGCTTCCACGAGCAGCAACTGCTCAAGAGCCAGCAGCAAGTTGCCCGCAGCCACACCGACACGCAGTTCAGCTACGTGTTCCACAACTTCTTCCACCCCTACATCGGCGAGCTGATCGCCAGACTGAACACCACCAATCTCGGCGGAATGCTGGACGCCAGCTGGCAAGATAGCTTGAAGGCCAATAGCCTTTCGCCGGATCCGCTGCAGTCGGGTGACTCGGCGGACGCGGCCTGGCTCGATAGCAAACGACCGGTGGGGCCCCCGTCGAAGTACAGCAACTACTTCAAGGACCTCTACAGCCCCGTCGAAAGCCCCGTCGAAGATGACCTGGTAAAGGTGGACTACTCGGCCAAGGAGATCGACGTCTCTTTTGACGGTCCCTACGCCAACTACAACTGGGAGCTCTTCTTTCACATCCCCGTGACCATTGCCGTGCACCTTTGCAAAGGGAAGCGGCACGCCGAAGCGCAGCGCTTTTTTCACTATGTGTTCGATCCCACCTCGAGCGATCAAAGTGTCGAGCTGTCGCGGCGATTCTGGAAGTTTTTGGGATTCTGGAAGCAGAGCCAAACCAAGGGGATCGCCGAGATTGTGCAGCTGCTGAGCAAGTTGCCTTCGGACCTGAGCTCCGAGGACTTGGACGCCCAAAATCAGATACTGGCCGGCTACGACAAGATTCTAAGATCGCCGTTTCAGCCGCATGCCGTGGCGCGCACGCGTCCTCTGGCTTACCAGATCTTCGTCGTGACGAGCTATCTCGACAACCTGATCAGCTGGGGCGACGACCTGTTCTTACGCGATACCACCGAATCGATCAACGAAGCGACCCAGTTGTATGTACTGGCGGCGAACATTTTGGGCGAGCGACCACAGCGCGTGCCTGCCATGGGCAAGGTCATGCCAAAGACCTTTGCTCAACTCAAAGCGCAAGGGCTGGGAGCGATCGGCGACGCGCTCGTCGATTTGCAGGGCCAGTTTCCGTTTAACCTCGCGGCTCCCCAATCGGGACCCAACAACAACCCGAGCCCGAACGCGCTCTTCGGCATCGGTAAAGCGTTGTACTTTGGCGTCCCGCGCAATGAGATGCTGCTCGCCTACTGGGACACGGTCGCGGATCGGCTCTTCAAAATCCGCAATTGCGAAAATATGGCCGGAGTAGTCCGACCGCTGGCGCTCTTCGATCCGCCGCTCGACCCTGGCATGCTGGTGAAAGCGGCAGCGGCCGGCATCGACCTGAGCAGCGTGACCAGCGGCTTGAATCAGCCCATCGGACCCATGCGGAGCTTGCCGCTGATCCAGAAGGCGCTCGAGCTCTGTGCGGAGGTTCGTAACCTTGGCAATGCGCTGCTCTCAGCACTCGAGAAGGGTGACGCCGAACACCTCGCGCTCGTTCGGCAACGACATGAAGTTCAGATCCAGCAGATGAGCCAAGACACTCGCTTCGTGCAGTGGAAGGCGGCACAAGAAGCGACGACCTCGTTGCTCACCAGTCGCAAATCGTCGCTAGAGCGGTTGAACTACTATCGGCGCCTGCTCGATCTGCCGAGCGACCCCAACGCGCTCGAAGCGTTGAACATCGACCACAGCGCGAATGGCCCCGTACTAACCGCAGATAACTTCGACGAGATTTATGGCAATCTAGTGGGCCAATACGCAGCGCCGTTGACGCTCCAGAAGCTGCCGGAGCTGAGGCTCGCGGGAGACTCGTCTCCTGACATTTTGTCGGGAATCTCCGCAGACGGGAAGCTTCATCTGACAAAGAATGAAGACACGGAGCTGAATGTTCACTTGCCATTGGCGCGCGATGCACACCTGGTGGCTGCCGCCGCCAATCTCGTTTCCGCGTCCTTGATGCCGGTCCCGTCGATAAACATCGATGGGCACTATTGGGGTATTGGGTTGCACTCTAAGGTAACGAGTGGCGAGCAACTAGGTGCGATTGCCAAATCAGTTGGCGACGTCGCGCAGATTATCGGCAGCTGGGAACAAGAGCAAGCTGGCATGACCGCTCGGTACGCGTCCTACGAGCGGCGCGTCGACGAATGGCTGCTGCAATACAACCTGGCGGCTCACGACGTGATGCAGAACGGTCGACAGATCCTGAGCTCGCTATTGAACGAAGAAGTCGCGCGTCACGAGTACCTGAGCACGTCACAACAGTATGCAAATTCGCAGGAGGTGGATCAACTCCTGCACGATAAGTTTACCAACGAGGACCTTTGCCTTTGGATGCAGGGCGAGCTGTCGCGCCTCTACTTCGCCTACTATCGCTTTGCGTTCGAAACGGCCAACCGCGCACAAACGACCATGAAGCGCGAGCTGATGCGCCCCGAGCTCGACGCGCAAGAATTCGTCAAGTTCAACTATTGGGATGGCGGCCGGAAGGGCTTGCTGTCCGGCGACGCGCTCTACCTCGACGTCAAACGTATGGAGCTTGCGTATCACGACAATAACAAGCGCGAGCTGCAATTGACCAAGAGCATTTCGCTGCGGCGCCTCGACCCGCTGGCGTTGCTCACGTTGAAGTCGACCGGCACCTGTCGGTTCTCGGTTCCGGAATGGCTCTATGACCTCGATGCTCCAGGTCACTACATGCGTAGAATCAAGAGCGTCTCGCTGTCGATTCCGGCGGTCGCCGGACCGTACACGAGCGTCTGCTGCACGCTCTCGCTCTTAAGTAGCAGCCTCCGGAAGTCCCCGTTGCCAAAGGACAACCTGTACGCGCGCGCAACTGACTCCGAAGACGATCGCTTCGTCGACTACGTGGGTGCAGTCGAGTCCGTCGTTACGAGTCATGCGCAAGACGACGCTGGCCTGTTCGAAACCAACCTACACGACGAACAGTTCCTACCCTTCGAAGGCGCCGGCGTGATCGCCACGTTTAAGCTTGAGCTCGCCAATGACTACCGAGCCTTCAACTACGCAAGCATCCCCGACGTCATTTTGACCGTGCGCCACACCGCACGCCACGGCGTTGAGCCCACGAAGGTCAAGGCCTCGCTCGATGACGTTTTCGCCGAAGCCTCTCAGTCGAACCTCGCGCTGCTTCTGGAGCTCAGGCACGACTTCCCTAACGAATGGGCCGCGTTCGCCAGCAACACGGCCGCCAATTTCAGTGCTAGCGTTAGCCGAGATCACTTTCCGTATTTCACGCGTGGCAAGAAGGTAGCGATCGAGGGCATCGAAATATTCGGTGAAGACGTCGTCAACCACCGTCCGGTGCAGGCGGTCTTGAGTGATCTCACAGACGGACTCAATGATGCCAAAAAGCAACAGTTCGTGCTCACCATCCCCCCTGACGCCCAGGGAGGCGCGCCGATCGCCTCGCCTCTGACGCAGCCAACTGTCCTCATCCGCTATACGTTGTCGGGCGGGTCGTAGCTGGTTGGTTGAAAGCGCGGGTCAGGATTAAAGCGCATTCGATCCTCTAAAGTTGCACGTGACGCCCGTTTTCTATCGCCCAGAAATTCCATGCTCGCGGGCTAGGGTTTCGAGCTCCCGCCGCAGCTCTGCTGGGCTGACAGAGAGGCAAAGGTGCGGGTGCGCTCGCTGTGGATTTGTCGTGCGCAGCGTTGCGCGGGAGGCGCGCCGCTCGGCGAGCAGTAGCCGCTTCAGCTGCTGGGCAAGGGGTATCTCGAGCCAGCTCTCCGTTGAGCCGCTTGCGCTTACAGTAGCTATCGTCGGCGGTGTTGACGCAACCCAGGTTCCGTTGCCCTCTGGCGCGAAGATGACGTAATTGGGTGCGAGGGCAACGAGCGCGCCCGCAACGCGCGTGCATTTGGGGTCGAACTGTTCGGACCGGCCGGCCCGCATGAAGGTGTCCTTGCGCTCGCGACTCTTCACGAGCCGCCAAAGCCAGTCGCGGTGCCACGTCGCCTTCTTGAGCTCGGGCTCATGGTGCTCGTAGACGCCAATCGCTGCTGGATCGGGGCGAATCAAGAGATTGGGGTATGCCGCGTAGTCAGCAAACTCCGCTCGCTCGAAGACTTCGGTGCGCGAAATCTTCTGTTCGACAGTCGCAAACCCCACCCAGCGGTAGCTGGCTGGGCAGCAATCCGCGAGGCGATCGGCGGCGAAGAACACAACGAAGTCACCGGGCACAAGGGCATTTCGGAGCGGTGTGCGGCAAACGCCCCACGTGATCCGGTCGCCCTCGTGGTGAGCGTGGGCAAACGAAGGGTCATCGCCAAGATCAACAGGCCAGCCATCGCCAGCTTTCTTCAGATAGACCGCCGCAATCGAACGCGCCATGAACTACTCGTCCTCATCCCATAGATCCATCGGATCCTTGCCGGCCTTGCGCGCAGCCACACCGCGCAAAAATGTGGTCAGCAAGACCGCATGATCGTCACCGAGGCCAGGGCGAGCCAGCAACGCCGGGACTCGCGCCTCTATTTCCCCGACTGAAGCGAAGGCTGCGATACGGTCGGGGTCAATTCGGGGCGTCACCTTCGCCACGTGGTCGTGAACGCCACTGCTTCGAACTCGCGTTACGAACCAGCTCACGAACTCCAGCAGCGCATCATCGGATTGGAGCCGTGTCCGCACGCATTCGTTCATCTCTTGGACGTCCCCGAGTACGCGCCACGCCTCCAGGAGGGCGAGCGGTTGAACCGACTTCCAGAGCGAGCCGTCGGCGCCTGCAGATCTGACCCGTTGGAGAACGATTGGCTTCAGCTCTGTCACGGCGTCGACCGCAAGGTACGGATTGTTCTCGGCCTTCTTTTCTGCGCCCCAGAGACCGTGCTGTCGGCCAACGAATCCCAGGGCACGGATCACAGTGAAAATTGCCTGGCCCTCGGAGAATGCTCGCTTCAGGACGGTTGCGCTTCGCTCTGGCCCGAGGCGCTTCAATAGACGCCAGACGAGTCGTTCGACGCGGTGTTGGTCGAGATCGAAGGGCTCTGCCCTCGTCGCAATGGCCCGCGAGATATCGTCGCCGGCGTCAAACAGCGCTGCGAGCAACGGCTCGATGACGTTGTCGGGAAGACGCTGGTCGTCCGTATCGCTGAGCCGCTGCAGGAGCGAGCTTGCGAGGGTCCGCCCATCGGGGCGACTGTCGGCCCCGAGAGATCGCAGCCTTTCGGCCATTTGGTTCGGCTCAATCGCCAGGCGCAAAAACTCTCGAAGGGTCGCTGCTGAAACCTCCCCTTGGGCAAGCGAAAGTTGGAAATAGATCGGAAATGTCTCGGCGCTGCAGACGCGGAAACCACGCCGCCATTCAGTCTCGGATTTGCGATCGTAAACGTTGCTGCTCCACAGCGAATCCAGCAATGGAAACAACCTAGTCAGGATACTCTCGATCAGCATGCGCGAGGCGCCGGCATCGGCCAACCAAGCATCGTGAAACTCGCGTTCCGGTATGCGGCTCACCTGGCTCCCCGGTGGCGGTCCTGCGCCCGTGAACATGTCCGGGTTTTGGCTGATGCTCTGGTAGACGCGCGGCAGGAAGATACGAAGCGCCTCGATGCCGAAAAAGTCGACGGCATCCACCTCGCCAAGCACGGCTGGATAGGTAACGCTGAGAGCATTCACGAACCTCATCACGTCGCGCGGGGAAGACACGAGGGCATCAATGCCGCTGAAGTAGAGGTTGCCCCATCGCTGCTCGTCGAGGAGGTGCTTCGGTGTTCCGGCGAAGGCGGTATTCAGACCGTCGAGAAGGAGAGACTGCAGCTGCGTCCGATCAGGCGGCGGAACGCTGAAGGACACTTGGACGATCTTCTCGAGGTATTTAGCGCCGCGGTCAGGGTACACACCCTCGAGCGCAGCGGTGACTACATCCGGGTCGAATGCCAACAGGTAGACGACGTTCGGGAAGTCGGCCACGGCCTTGATCACTTTGAATAGTTGCCGGACTTCCTCTGACGCCAACCGGTCGACGTCATCAATGACAACGACGATCCTCTTCGGGTCTTTCGCGAGCGCCTGGACGAGCTCACGCTTTAAGCCGATGACGTCTCGTTCTTTTGCTTCGACAATGCCCTTCGCCAGCTTGCCCACCGGACCTGCGTACGGCACACCGAAGCTCTCGAAGGCGGCACCAAAGGCGGCGACCTTCTTCAATAGCCCCTTTTTGCGTGCGGCCGATTCGAACAGGGAGGCTTCAAACTGCTGGAAGAAACGGCGAACGAGGTCGTCTTGCCCGGCAAACCACCAAGGGTTGAAGTGAACAACCGTCGGTGGATCGGCTTCCGTATCCGCCGCCATGTAGTGGAGGATGAAGTTCAGAACGGTCGACTTCCCGCAGCCCCACGGCCCGTAGACGCCGACGACTAGACCGTCTGCGGGGCACCCACGCAAAAGACCCTGCGCGAGGTGCTTGGCGAACGGCGCATAGCCGAACCGATCATCGTCCGGGTTGACCTGAGGTCGATCGGCCGAGAGCGGAGTTGTAGACCTTGCCTTTGGCGTTTCGCTCATGAGCATCACCTTACGTGTTGTTCGGCCAGCCGTGCCAAGCGGTCGGAGTAACTAACCGACCAACGTTGCGCGGGTCACTCCACCCTCTTTAATATTGGGGCCGAGGCGTTCGCGCAGCTCCGTGCCGAGGGCCGCCGCATTCGCCTTCCAGTCCTGCACGCTCGCTGCCGCCGTTCGGAGCTCAACAACGTGAACGCGGATTTCGCCGAGCTCACTGCTTCGGAAAAGGTAGCTTCGTCGGTCTACGACGGCCCCCGCGGGCACGACAAGCACGCCGCACTGGGCGCCTAGGAGTAAGCAATAGGCCACAATTTGCTGAAGATTGCCGCTCGAAACCGGAGCCTTGTACTTGGCGTCAACCACGACTTGGCCCAGCGACGGGTCGTGAATGAGGAGATCGGCCTCCATGCTCGCCGGCGCTTCAATCCCGCGTTCGTTTACCCGCCAGTACGGTACTCTAGCTTTCGGCGTTGCCGCGAGGCCACACGCAGTTATCGCGCGGACGACAGTCTTCTCGAATAGCGCCTCAAGGTTGACGAGAAATCCGGGCGCACCGAGCGCCCCGCCGTCACCGAGGTGGCTCCCGCGGACGATGATGCGCGCAAGCGCGTAAGCAGTGCCGAACGCGCTTTCGACGCGGTCGGGAACGACGCGACCGGAAAGCGCGTCAGGACTGACCATCGGCGCGATGCCGAGAAATGCGGCGCGGGCACGCCCCAAGTCCTGTTGGAAGGCAGGGCGCAGCACGGGGTCGCGCCCGACAACCTCGATCGCCGCGACCACCAGACGATTGAGCGGTGTGTCCGGCAGGCGTTCCCAAACTCGGCAGGGCAGGCGGGAAAGGTTGCCGCCCATGCGGCTGAGGGCGGTAAAATCGATGCCGCCACGCACGACAGGTGAAAGCGTCGGCTCTCGACGGTAGCGACGCGCCACCCCGTGTCGCGCCAGGACATCGAATAGCTCGGTGAAGAAGAGCTTAGCTGTGTAAGCGGCGACATCTCCCTCTGCCGCTACGCTCGGTACCCGCTGAAACCAGCGCAGGCCAGCAAGGGCCGGATCGACGAACGCCATCCAAGCCAGTAGCGAAGCCGCAGTGGCCTTGCTCGACCGAATTCTTAGGACCGTCCCCGACGGAAGGGCCAAGTGACCGACAAGGCGGGTGACGGCCCACCCGTTGTGTCGACGCTCAAGGTGGCCACCCACCGTCCGATGTAGGTACTCGAGATCGAGCGGCGAAATCGCAAACGTAGCATTCTCGAGCACCTCCATCTCAGGTCTCGGCTTCCGTTTCCTCGCCGGCGGCTTCCTCATCGGCGCTCCTGAGTGCGTCGACTGTCACGCGCTTCCACTCGCCGGCAGCATCGCGCAATGCAGTGCTCTCGCCAAAGAAGTACTCTTCAAGCAGCGGCTGGACGTCGAGTTCCCAAATCAGATCGAGCGCTGTCTTGGCGTCCGACGGCAGCGCTGGACTCATGAAAATGCTGTGCCCGAGTGCGTGTTCCCGGCCTAGCCGCTGCACAATCCACTTGTTGAATTCGTCTAGCGTTTGGGAAGCGGCAAAGCCGAACGCAGAGTCCCCGCGAGCCACGAGCAGGACCTGCGGATCAGGGTCGACCCGCACAAAAGCGAACCGACGGCGCAATGCGTAGTCCACCAGCGCGACGCTCCGATCGACGCTGTTCATCGTACCGATGATAGCGAGGTTGGTTGGAACGCGAAGGTCGCCGCCGGTGGGTAGCGAAACTGCTTGATTCCGATATTCGAGCCCATAGAGAAGCTCCCCAAAGATACGGGCCGGATCGCCACGGTTGATCTCGTCGATCACCAGCACGAAAAATTCGTCCGGTTCGTCGCTGGCGCGCTCGCAGATCTGGAGAAAGGGCCCCTTGCTCAGGGCGTAGCGGAGATCGCGGTGTTCCAAGTCGGGCCGAAGACCTTGGATGAAGTCCTCGTAGGCATAGCTGGGGTGAAACTGGACGACCTGCCAGCGCGTGTCCTCGCCTGGGTCGGATTCGCCTGTCAGCGCCGTAGCCGCGCGCTTGGCCAGATAGGTTTTACCCGTGCCAGGCGGGCCGTAGAGGATCACGTTCCGCGCAAGCGACCCCGACGACAACAATGGGCTGGCGCCAAGGTCGACTCGAAGGCGTAGGTCGAGAGCGCGAAAGATTCGCTCGCCAAGGTGGGGGCGGACCGCCCTCCATCGATCGACCGTGGATTGTGCCTCGTCTTTTGTCGCGGACGTCGGAGGAAATATCTTGACGGGATCTGGTGGCGGCGTGAAACCGAATGGTGGTCGCACCTTTGCCTTGGAGCCTTGGTAGGATTGAATCGACCACGCAGCACTCTCTGTCTGCAAGCGTGACTTCCCCGCCTCCGTGATTTCCCAACTGCTCCCCGGCACGTTGCGGAGGTCGCCGGCCTTCTTCATGTTCGTCAGCGCCCAACTGACGCGATAGCGCCACAAGACGTCCCCCGCCGGCATCGTCCCACGATCGCCTGGGAGCAGTTGCCCCTGCAACCGCTCTCCGACTGCCTGAACGAGCTCGCTCTTCGCCGTCACCCCTCGCTCCGCGAGCACAGTCAAAATCGGGACGTGATACCCATCGTAGTTTGTGGCCGGCATCGTGATGAGTTCGGCGGTTACATTGCCAGCCTCCTCCGCCGATAGTTCTGGCAGGTCGTCAGGAATGCTGACGTGCACATCCTCGAGGGCGAGCATGAAGGCCTTTGCTCTGTCCGTAAGCGCCCACTTGCCGCTTTCGCCAGCGATCAGCCCCTTCTCCTTCATCGCCACCCGAGCCCATCGGATGTGCTTGCCGTTGCGTATTCGGGCCCACTGTAACGGTCGCAAGCCCGAGGCGACAGTCTTGCGAATGTGCTCCACCACGTCGCGTGGGGACGCTTCGCCACCAAGCTCGTCCAGCGTCCGAAGTATCGGCAGCACCCAGATTCGATGGGTGGAGCTAAAGTCATCGAGAATCTCTTGGGCGCTTTTACCGTCTACTTCGTTCATGTAACCCCTACCAAACCGTTTGTGCCCCGAGCATTCGCAGTTTCCGTTTGCGCGATTCGTAGTCGGTCATGAGTCGCCCAAGCGATGCCCAGAACTCTCGCGTGTGGTTCGGGTATTGCAAGTGCGTGAGCTCGTGAGCGACCACGTAGTCGATCAGTGCCAGGGGCGCCTGAACGATGCGCCAGTTGAGGCGGACCGTGCCCGCGCTCGTGGCGCTGCCCCAGCGCTTTTGGGGCTCGGTGATGACCAGATCCGGCGCACTGACTCCCAACTTCTTCGACCAGGCGCGCAGGCGTTCGGGGAGCCGCTTTCGCGCCTGCAACTCGTACCAATCCACGAGGGCCGCGCGGACGAATGCACCCCGATGCTCCTCTGGCATGTGGCGAGGGATAGGCAGACGTAGCCAGCCACCTTCGAGCCGCAACGGTCGCGGTGGGGCGTCAACATCGAGCTTGAGGCGATATTGACGGCCCAGGTAGAGGAAGGATTCGCCACTGACGAATTCTTTGAGGCTCGGCGCCGGCGGACGATCGCTTTGGCCCTTGAGGCGCTGACTGATCCAAGAGGCCTTCGCCTGCACGATGCGGTCCAGGCGCGCGACGGGCGCCGGCTCTGGAGCGGTTACGAGCACGCCTTCGGTGGGATCGATGGCGATCGAGACCGTCGTGCGCCGCGGGCTGCGTTTGATTGCGTAGTCGATGGTCGTTGTGCCGTAACGGACTGACGATCGCTCGATGGCGGTGTCCATCATTGGCCACCTCGCCGCTTGTAGAGGTCGACGATTGTTTCGGCAAGCACGTCGACCTTGTCGGCTGCGAACGCGGCGGCGCGTAGCTGGCGCTTGATGAGTCGGCGCATTTCACGCTGCACATCGTCTTTGTGGTGCCAGTCGACAATGCCGGCATGGGGCGCGAGAGCTTCTTCGATCAAGGTAGAGAGCTCCTTCTTGCCTTCGTCGACGCGGCGGTATTTGGGGAGCGCGCCCTCTGAAACGGTGAGTGGCTGCTCGATCAGGCCGTAGATGGCAAAGCCGGTTTCCGAGAGGCCCATTTCCTGAGCGAGCTCGTCCTGACCGCGGATTTCGCGACGGATGTCTTCAAAGAGCTTGAGCTGCTCGGCGGCGTCGATGCGCTTGGCCTTTCGGTCGGCGATAATTTGTTCGAGCCGCTCGCGAAGCGATCGGAAGAAGGCCGGGTTCTCGTCGAGCTTGACGTGAATTTCTTGCTTGATGGCGTGTTCCATCTCGCTGGCGCGTGCCTCGTCGCTCTTCAACGCTTTCAGCTTTTCCTCGAACTCGGGATTGAAGAGGGAGATCTGTTTGACGAGGATTTGGATGCCTTCGGCAATCACGGCTTCCTCGATGAGCTCCCGCACCTTGGCGCCGCAATCCGAGATATCGAGCTTGTCGTCGCGGTACTTGGCAGCGGCCGTTGCACGGATCTTGCCGAGCCAGCGGGCGTCGCCCTTGTAGGGCAGCGCGCGCGGATCGGGCAGCATCATATCCAGCGATTGGGCGAAGCGCTTGAACGCCTCGTCGAACTCGTCTCGCACGTCCTCCGGCTCGAGCACGGTCACGCAGGCTTCCAGGTCGTCCTTGTTCTTGACGTTTAGGAAGAACCGTAAAACCGCGGCGTGCCGAGCCTGCAAGCGAGGCATCTCGTCGATTTTGGGCGTGAGCGCCTGCTTGATCTCTGCCGGAGCGAAGATGGCCAGCGCCTCCTGCAAGGCCTCGGACACGCCCCAGTAATCGACGATTAGTCCGTACGTCTTATGGTCCGCAGTGCGATTCACGCGCGCAATCGCTTGAAGCAGGGTGTGCTCTTTTAGCGGCGAATCCAGATACATGACCTGCTCCACCGGCGCGTCGAAACCTGTTAGCAGCATGTCGCACACCACCAGAATCTGAAGCGGGTCGTCCTTCTTTAGGAAGCGCTCGACCAGCTCCTTGCGCTGCTCCTCACTCGTGTGGTGCTGAACGAGGCTAGCGTCGTCCTTGTTGGAACCCGAAATAATGATCGCCGACTGCGGAGCGTTCAAGCGCTCGAGCGTTTCCTTGTAGAGGCACGCTACCTCGCGCGAGCAAGCCACGACCTGCGCCTTGAACCCGTTCGGCTGAATGTATTTGATGTAGTGCTCAATCAAGTCGAGCGACACCGCCTCCACGCGCTTGGGGGCCCCGGCGACCGACGATTCGGTCGCGTATTTCTTCTTGATGGCTTCGCGTTCCTCTTCCGTGCGATCGGCGAACACGCGATCAAAGATCGCGTCGAGGGTGTTCCCGATGATGCGCAGCTCGGGTAGCCGCCCCTCGTAGAAGATCGGCACCGTCGCCCCGTCGGCGACGGCCTGCTCGATGGTGTAGGTGTCAATATAGCCGCCGAACGTGCTGAGGGTGCTCCGGTCTTTCTTGTCGATCGGCGTGCCCGTGAAGCCAAAAAAGCAGGCATTCGGCAGTGCCTTACGCAGGTTGGCGGCGAGGCCTCCGTACTGCGTGCGGTGTGCCTCGTCCGCGAGCACGAAGATGTTCGAGGCTTCAGAAAGCAGGGGATACTCTTCGAGCGCCTTGCGCTTGCCGGCTTCGGCTGCCTCCTGCAGCTCCTGAAACTTCTGCACGGTGGTCAGGATCGTCTTGCCCGACGGGTTCGAGAGCAGCTCGCGCAGGTGACGGACGCTCTCGGCCTGGTCGGGGTTGGGAAATCCGCAAGCGCGGAATGTCTTGCTGATCTGGATGTCGAGATCTTTCCGATCAGTCACGAGCAGGATGGTTGGGTTTTCGTGCACCGAATCGCGCCGCAGCTTGAGCGCCAGCCACAGCATGGTCAGGCTCTTGCCCGACCCTTGCGTGTGCCACACGACACCGCCGCGTTCCGTCGGCAGTTTCGCCGTCCGTGCTCGCGCGATGGCTTTGTTCACGGCCGCGAATTGTTGGTAGCGGCACAGCTTGCGAATGGTGCGACCCGTCGCCGCGTCGCGCTCAAAGACGATGAAGCTCTGTACCAGGTCGAGCAGGTTCTCGGGCCGCAGCATGCCCTCGAACAAGACCTCCTGCGCTGACGGCGCGCGTCCCTTGGCTTTGGCGAACTCGGCCTCGTTCGTCGGCCACATCGTCTTCCAATCCGCATAGAAGCGATGCGGGGTCGTGACTGTGCCGTAGCACGCGGCCTGATCGCACGTAGCGACCAGCACCTGCACGGGCTCGAACAACTTGGGGTGACCCAAGTCCCGGTAGCGCGGTTCGAGCTCTTGATACCGTGAAAATTGGTCGATCGCTTCGGCTTTCCAGCCTTCACCGAGCGTCGGGCTCTTGCACTCGATCACCACCAGCGGGATGCCGTTCACGAACAGCGCGACATCAGGCTTGATGTGCTTCTTCGCGCCCTTCACCTTGAACTGGCGCGTGACCAAGAACTCGTTGTTTCTCGGTTTCTCGAAGTCGAAGAAGCGCACCATCTGCCCCTTCTTGCCTCCGCCCAGGTCTTGCTCGAGCGCGATGCCGTAGGTCAGAATCGTGTACAGCTTTTCGCTCGCTTCGATGAGCGACGTCGCCGCCACGTGCGTCACCGCGCGCACGGCCTTGGGCACGTTGTCGTCCGAGAGCCAGGGGTTGAGCCGCCGCAGCGCAGCGGCGAGCCGCTGCGTCAGCACCACGTCCTTCAGTGACTCACGTTCGGCGTCGAGGGTCTCGCCGGGCACGTACTGATAGCCCATGCGCCGCAGCTGCTCGACAGCCGGGTTCTCAGATAGGCTCGCCTCGTTCCAATCGCGCCCGCGTGTCATCTTGCTCCTCCCGCGCTCGCCTGCTGCCCCAACCGCATGCCCGCCTTCGAGCCTAGCGATTCCAAGACGTTGCCCCGTCGCCTCTTGACCCGGGCGACGGCCGGGCGCATAAATGAAGGACGGACTGGGAATACCCGGTCGGCACAGCGCTTCGGGTTTTCTCGGGGCGCTTTGCTTTTGTGCGTTGGGTTCGGGCTATGGAAAGCACTTCAGCCCCCATCCGTGCACGCTGCCGTCGGGCGAACGCCGGAATTTCTTCTCGATCTGCTCGTAAGCCCGGTTCGACTGCCCCGGATTCATGAAGTGGCGCCCGATCGGCCGCGCCACCAGGTCTGCGAGCTGCAGCCCACAGTGGTTCGCTTCCTTCTTGGCGAACACCGCCTCAAACTCAAGACGCTGCCCCGTCGCGTTCGCGTCACACACGCGCCGGAACTCGAGCTCCAGCTCCTCATCCTCGCGCTTGCCCCGGCTTTCGAATACCACGTGCAGCTTGCCCTCATCGTGAAGGCCCGCGCGATGCCGGTGGATCCGCTCAAGGCCAAACTTGAGCGCCAAGTGATACGGATTGGGTGGCTCCGCGTGCTGCGCCGCGAGCTTCGCCTTGTCGATCACCGCCGCTATTAGCACGAGCGGAGACTTCTCGATCAGCACGGAGATATCGCTGAGAAACGCATTCCGCGCCACCGGATTGATGAGCAACGTGAACGGTCCGGTCGACTTCCGAATGTCGCGTTCGTGCATCACCACGGCGTCGTGCCCAAAGTGCTTGAACTTCAGCCGATGCATGTACGACGTGACCGTGTTCGCGTACTCGTGCTTGTCGAAAATGCAGAACGCCAGAACGAACACCGGAAACTCCGCCGACACCGGCCCATGGTCGCCGCTCTCGTCCACGTAGACGATGAGCTTCGAGAAGGCGCCAGCCGTGGGCGGTTCGCTGCTCATGTCGGCTCCGGATCGGGTTTGACGCGGACTTCGCCAGTGAGCAGGACGGACAACAGCGCCCCCTTAACCAACGTGAGGCCGCTGACCTTTTGGCACTCTCGGTCAAGGCGTTCATCCACCGCCGCAAGGGCACCCCGAATGACTACTTGTTCATCCAAAGGTGGCACAAGAAAGGGGTGAGGATAGAGATGCTTGTTGTTCAACTGCGGTATGCCGGAGTTGTCGCTTAGGTTATGCAGGCCGATTTGCAGCATCTCGTAGGCAAAGAATGCAGGGTCGATCCGGTTCCCTGGCAGCAGTACCATCAGGTTGGGATCTACCGTTGCGGTTGCTTCGAGTATTTGAACGCGATTCTTAAAGATGGCAGCACCGCGCTTCGGAAAAATCAAACTCCCCGATTGATATGTACCAATCCGAGGGTTGACTTGTGGATCGAAACGAAGTGCGGCCCCCCGAAGTCCGCGCCTATTCTCGGGACGATTGAAGTCGTCGACCTTGAGAAAGAGGGCGCTCCCTTCAGGCGCAAATGTCAGGCTGGAGGGGCCGTAGCCACCGGCCAACTTAAACAATGCCTCACCGCGGAGCACGTCCCAACCCTTTGGTATTTTGCCAAGCGCGGTCTGCTGGAACCGCGTATGCCTCCCTGGTAGCCCCCGACTGAGCAACTCAGCCATCATCGCCTTCTTCACGACCTGAAGCTGGCCGATAACCGCCTGCGTCGCCGCGATGGATCCGTCGACCGAGGCGAGAATGTCTGCAATCTTCTTCTGCTCCGCAGTTGGCGGCAGATCGAATTCCCTCGCGAGCCACTCGTCGAGCTTGAAGATCATTTTCTCGACGTCGACGCCATGACTCGAGTGAAAGCAGCTGCGTTGAAAGTAAGGCGTGTGCGTGTAGTGCTGAAGAAATTCCATCAGCAGCTCCGGACGGGTCCGAAGCGTCGAGTATTCGTTCGAAACAACGGCACCGTCGAGCTCCTGCGGGACCACACCGCACGCCCCGTGAATGATCTGCCGACGAGATATCAAGAAGTCCCCAGCTCGAGTCGAGAATTGGGTCTTGGTCAGGATTTCCCGGCCGAGGAGCTCAGACCGGAGTGTTATTCCCCCCCGGCTACGCTTAGCGGTGACGAGCATGTAGCGCGTTTCAGGTTCAAGGCGAATGGGGCGTTCGACTATTTCCAGGACATCACGAAACGTCGCGTGCCTCCAGCCCGGAGGCGTCGGTGGAAGCCGCGGAAACGCCGAGTCGACGCTTGGAGGATACAGCTTAGTTCGTGCCATACCCCAGCTCACTGAGACAAGCATTCATCCTGACCTCGGCCTCGGCGCGCTTCATTTCTAGCTCGCGTAGCTTTGCCAGCGCCACTCCAACGTCGACGATCTCGGCAGCCTCGGCTGTCTCGACGTACCTACTGATATTGAGATTCCAGTCGTTCGCCTCGATCTCGTCCAGCGAAACGACTTTCGTGTACTTCTCGACCGTAGCAAAATCGCGAAAGACGGCTCCAATCTTGGCGACGTCTTGCTCTCGCAGATAGTTTTGCGTTGTGCCTTCTTTGAAGTCCCGGGAAGCCTCAATGAAGAGCACCTTTCGCTTTCGCTCGGATCTCTTTGCTCGATTCAAAACCAAGATGGCCGCCGGAATGCCTGTCCCATAGAACAGGTTCGTGGGCAGCCCCACGACCGCCTCCACTAGATCTTCTTGCAGCAATGCACTGCGAATTTCGCCCTCGGCCGCCCCGCGGAACAGCACGCCGTGGGGCATCACGACGCCAACCATGCCCCCGGTGTTCGTCGTCGAGACCATGTGCTGCACGAAAGCCAGATCACCCTTCGTCTTCGGCGGAACACCGAAACGGAATCGCCCATACGGATCATGCTCCGCGATCTCTCGGCCCCATTCGTCGAGCGAGAAGGGCGGATTGGCGATGACGCGGTCAAAGAGCATGAGTTCGCCACCCTCACGCAGTTTTGGGTCGCGGATAGTATCGCCTTTCTCGATGCGAGCGTCAGGCAAGCTGTGCAGCAGCATGTTCATCCTGCAGATGGCCCACGTACCCAGGTTCTTTTCCTGACCGAACAGGGACAAGTTGCGCGGGTTCTGCCTATGGCGCTCGAGGTAGTGGGCGCACTCGATCAGCATGCCACCGGAGCCAGCTGTGGGGTCGCAGATGCGCATGCCTTCCTTGGGCGCGAGCAGCTCGACGATGAGGCGCACGACCATGCGTGGCGTGTAGAACTCGCCACCCTTCTTGCCGGCGTCGTCGGCAAACTGCTCGATCAAATACTCGTAGGCACGGCCGAGCATGTCGGGCTCGGAGAGGTTGGTGTTTTTGAGCGATAGCCGCGAAAAATGCTGCACAAGGCGACCGAGCACCACATCGCGGGCACGTGCATCGCCGAGCTTGCGCTCGTCGTTGTAATCGATCCCGGCGAGCACGCCCTCGAGCGAACCGTTCGCCTCCTCGAGCTGCGCGCAAGCCTTGTTCAGCGCGGACCCCAAGTCGGTCGCAACCTTTTGAATCTCAGGCCATCGCGCCCGCTTGGGCACGAAAAACTGGTGATTGTCGCGATCCTCGGGATCGTCGCCGTCCCGCACCAATGCCTCGCACTCCTCTTCGAAGCGATCGGAGAGCCGCTTCAAGAACAACAGCCCGAAGATGTAGTTCTTGTAGTCCGACGAATCGATCGACCCGCGCAAGATGTCGGCAGCGGACCACAAGTAGCGCTCGAGCTTGTCAACCGAGAGCTTCTCCCCCGGCTGAACCTCTACCGGCTCAGGGGTACGTGGCGGTGCGCTGCCGCGCTTGCCCGCACCAGTGGTGGGTGCACCGTTGGAGGCTGCGCCATTGGTCGGTGCCGCGCTCTTCTTCGCAGACTCGGCTGCCTTGCCAGCGA
>Ga0302322_100000904_pt1 | contig 23442 bp, 17 predicted proteins | sample Fen_T0_2_FD_203757 | JGI IMG/M metagenome (GOLD analysis project Ga0302322, IMG submission 203757) | Peat permafrost microbial communities from Stordalen Mire near Abisko, Sweden - Fen_T0_2 | ecosystem: Environmental > Terrestrial > Soil > Wetlands > Permafrost | place: Sweden: Abisko...
CATCGAAGGCCGTGGGGATACCCCGTATGTCTGGCTCGCCCGGGGCGATGTCCTGCTGGCGCGCGCCGAGGCGCGGGCGGATTATTGTTTTGAAAAGGCGCTGCTGCTGGCTCCGCGCGACTGGTTCACCGCCTGGCTGGCGGCGCGCATCCGGTTTTACTATCAGCAGTTTGTTCTGGCGCTAAAACTGATCCAGCAGGCCGTGGAATTGAATTCAGGGAATTTTCTGTTATGGCTGGAGCAGGGGCACTGCCAGCAGGCGATCGGCCTGGTCGGCGCCGCGGCGGTTTCTTTTACGCAGGCCCGCCAGTTGAACCCGCACAGCCAGGCGGCGGATAATGCGCTGCACCGCATTGCCAACGTGGGCCTGCTGGCGCGGCTGCGCGGCAAATGGCGGGGATTATTTAAACGATGAACACTGAAACCTTGAACCGGCTGCTGTCGGCGGTGAACGAATTTGATGCCTCCGACCTGCATCTGGTGGCCGGCGTGCCCCCGGCCTTTCGCGTGAATGGCGAAATCATTATTGCCGACGAGGATGCGCTCACCGAAGCCCAGATCACCGGCATGGCCGACAGCCTCATGAACGAGGCCCAGCGCAAAAAATTCGAACAGGAATGGGAGCTGTGCATCTCGATTCTGCACAGTGTGGCCGGCCGGGTCCGGGTGACCTTTTACCGCCGCAACAACCATACCGAACTCAGCTTCCGCTTCTGCGGGGAAAAGATCGCCGCGCGCGAAGAACTGGGACTGCCGGAAAAACTGGATGAACTCGCGCGCAAGCCAAACGGCCTCGTGCTGATCACAGGCCCGACCGGCGCGGGCAAGACGACCACCCTGAATTACCTCGTGGATCTCATCAACAGCGAGCGGCGCTGCAAGATCGTGACCATTGAGGATCCCATTGAATTCGTCCACGAAAACAAACGCGCCATCGTCGTGCAGCAGGAGGTGCTGACCGATGTGCGCTCCTTCAACCGCGCGCTGATCCATGTGCTGCGCCAGGACCCGGATGTGATCGTCGTGGGCGAGATGCGCGATCATGAGGCGATTTCCACCGCGTTGACCGCGGCCGAAACGGGCCATCTCGTGCTCGCCACCATGCATTCGCCCAACGTCTCGCACGCGATGGAGCGCATCATCGGCGTTTTTGAAGGCAGCCAGCAGAAGCAGATCGTCATGCAGCTTTCCAACGCCCTGCAAGGCGTCATCGCCCAGGATTTGCTGCCCTCGGCCGACCGGGAGCGGCGCGTGCTCGCCTACGAACTGCTCGTGGCCACCGGCGCGGTGCGCAATCTCATCCGCGAAAACCAGCTCCACCATTTGGAAAACATCGTCCAGACGGGGCGCAAGGACGGCATGGTCCTCATGGACAACTGCCTCTATGACCTTTATTGTAAATGCGCCATCACCTACGACACCGCCATCAGCCGCGCCAAACATCCCGACCGGATCACGCGGCAGAAGACGTAGTTAAAGGCCGTGGCCAAACCGTATGCACCATCTCTTGGTCATCGTTATCAATGTGGCCTTGTCCCTGTTTGGGGTGGGCTTTGTCATCTGGGGCAGCTACCGGATTTTGCGGCGCAATCCTGACCCGGGACAACTGCTTGTAAAATGGGCTTTCACGGTTCTCCTGGTGCTGTTTTGTTTCTGGCTGGCGATTATGCTGGGGCCGGTCGGTCCGTTTGTGATCGTTGTTATGGCTGTCATTTTATCCATCATGTGGACGCCCCATATCGCGGAAACGTTGCTCAGCCCGCTGACCAGCCTGTGGGACGGTGGCAAGGAAGCGCCGGACAAGAAGCCTTACTATTCCATCGCATTGGCCAGAAGGAAAATGGGCAAACCATTGGAAGCGGTTGTGGTCGTCCGCGAACAACTGGCTAAATTTCCCAACGATTTGGAGGGCGTGTTGCTGCTGGCCGCCATTCAGGCGGAAGACCTGGCGGATTTGCCGGGCGCCACCATCACGCTGAATAAGTTTTGCGCGTCACCCAACGTTCCCTCGCGGCAGGTGGAATCATCCCTCCGGCAGCTCGCCGACTGGCATTTGAAGATCGGCGCCGATGTGGAATCCGCGCGGGCGGCTTTGCAGCAGCTCGTGGACCGCTATCCCGGCTCAGAAATCTCCCTGCGGGCCGAGCAGCGCCTCGCCCACCTGGGCGAGACCGCGAAAATTTTGATGGATCAGCACGACCGCCAGCCCATCGCCCTGCCCGAAGGCGTCCAAAACATCGGCCTGCTCGATTCCACGGAATTTTTGCGTCCCAAGGAAATCGAGCCCGGCAAGCTCGCCGCCGCCTATCTCCAGCAACTCGCAGCGCATCCGCACGACGCGGAGGTGCGGGAGAAGCTGGCTTCCATCTACGCGAAGGATTTCAAGCGGCTGGATCTCGCTACGATGGAGCTGGAGCAGTTGATTGCCGAGCCGCGGTATAAACCCAAGCAGGTGATAAACTGGCTGAATCTGCTCGCCAGCTGGCAGATTGAACTCGGTGCGGACGTGGCCACCGTGACCGCCACGCTCGGCCGGATCGTGGATTTGTATCCCGATTCCGCCGCCGCCGAGGTCGCGCAGCGCCGGCTCGAGCATGTGAAAGGGGAGCTGGCCCGCCAAAAAAACACGCCGAACAAAAAGCTCGGCGTGTATGAACAAAATATCGGCCTTAAAAAAAACCGCTCACTGCGCGACGAGCTTTAAAGCAATTTCCTTTTCGAGCTGGTGGACCAGGTCCAGATCCGTGCGGCCCCATTTGGTGCGCGCCTGGACATCCACCTGGGAAATCTTGGCGTCAAGCTGCTCCACGCGGATCCAGACGTGGCTGTCGTTGACGCGGCCTTCCAGCGAGCGCACCGCGTTGGTGCTGTCATGCGGAATATATTCCTGGGTGATGACGCCATTATCTGTCACCACCTTGAACGACGCCTGATAAACCTGGTCGATGCTGCGCTGATAGCGGCCCGCCACGGAATCCTTGCCATAGCTGATCGCAAATGAGTGCGTGTCACTGACGGTGCTGACACAGCCGGTGGCGACGATGGCGGCCCCGGCGAGAACGGCGAAAATCGATTTCTTCATATACCTCACAATGCAACCAGAATCGCCGGGCGCGTCAAGCACGATTCGCAGCCGGCTTCTGCAAATACGGGGTTGGCCATGATCCACCCGGTGGCCGGGCGAGCTTGTTCAGGGATCGCCTCCTTACTCAAAGACGCACAATTCGCGGTTCGCCTTGCGCAGCTTGCCGGTCAGATTCAAGCACAGTTGTTCCAGCAGCTTGATCTTGATGCCCGGCTGGGTTTTTGCGAGCTGTTGAAAATCCTGCACGGTCAGCAGGTGGCATTCAATGTCCGTCTCCGCCACGATGTTGGCCGAACGCGGGGCGCCGTCCAGAAATGCCATTTCGCCAAACGACATCGTCGGCGAAACCGTGGCCAGCCGATGGCGTTCTTCGCCGGGCAGGAACACGCTGACACTGCCCCGGGCCAGGAAGAAGACCTCCCGGGCCGCCTCGCCCGCATTGATGATCGTTTGCCCCCGCTTGTACGTTCGGGATTTCAGCAGGGTTTGGATAAACGCGAGCTCCGGCTTCGTGCAGGTTTGGAACAGCACGTAATCGGCCGGTTTCGCCCGGAATGACGCCAGGCGCGTGTAACCGGTGTTTTCCAGGAGCCGCTCCTCGCACCATTCCAGCGCGAGATCGTTGTTGGCAAAGGTCGTGAACAATTCCGCAAACCGGTCGCCCAGTTTTTTCTTCATCATCAACCGCAGCAGCGAGAGGTGTTCGCAGTGCGTGAAGAAAACGGTTTTGCCCGCCGTCGTGAGCTGGCGCAGGAGCGCATGAAAGAGGTGGCCTGCGCTTTCATTCAGACTCAAGACCCGCTTGAAATCCAGAATGAGATGCTGCATTTCCCCGGCTTTCTCCAGCACGTCCCGCACGATGGGTTCCGTGGTGGCAAACGCGAGATGCCCTTGCAGTTGATACACGCTGATCACCCGGGCCAGCTCGCGCAGCACCTGGTTTTCCTCCGTGGTGCGCACATGGCTGGAGTTGAAATCGGCGCCCGTGAATTGCAGCCGGATCGTGGATTTGCCCGTCACCGGCCGGTTGAACAGGTGCAGGTCCAGCCGCCGGGACAGTTCCTGACACACGCGGATGCCGCGCACGCTGTTGCCGTGCGCGTCCAGCCGCGGGGAAAAAACACCGATGCCCAACTGGCCGGGCAACACCGCCAGCACCCCGCCCGCCACGCCGCTTTTGGCCGGGATGCCCACATTGTAGAGCCATTCCCCCGCGTAGTCATACATCCCGCATGTGCCCATCACACTGAGCACGCTTTCGACATATTCGCCGCGCAGGGCCTGTTTGCCCGTGAGCGGGTTCACCCCGCGATTCGCCAGCGTTGCCGCCATGATCCCCAGGTCGCGGCAGGTCACCGAGATCGAACACTGCTGAAAATAAATTTCCGTCGTGGGCGCGGGGTCGCCCGTGAGCTTGTCGAAATTGCGCAGCATGTGGCCGATGGCGCGGTTGCGGTGCCCGGTCTCGCTTTCGGAGCGGTACACCGTTTGTTCCACCTTCAGCGGCCGCCCCGCATAAAGGGAGAAGGTTTCCAAAATCCGTTTGAAGCGTGAAGCCGGCGTCTTCCCCGCAATCAATCCCGCCGTGGCAATCGCCCCGGCGTTGATCATCGGGTTGCGTGGCCGGCCCGTGCCCGGGTCCAGGCTGATCGAGTTAAACGCATCTCCCGTCGGTTCCACGCCCACCCGTTCCAGCGTCGTGGCCCGGCCGTTGTCCTCCAGGGCCAGGCCATAGACAAACGGTTTGGAAATGGACTGGATCGTGAATTCCTGGCGCGTGTCGCCCACCTCATAAATCGAGCCGTTGGCGGTGACCAGACAGATGCCGAACCAGTCTGGATCCGCCTTGGCCAGCTCCGGAATGTAAGTCGCCACCTGGCCCGCCTCATCGGCCGCGCATTGTTCGTGCAGGTCTTGTAGAAAATCCTGGATGGGAGAATGGAATAGGGCTTCGCCAATGTTTTTCATAGTCGATTAAAGCTGCTCCTTTTTCTGGCCGGTTTAAGGCCGCTCTGATTGAGCGGAAGATGACCATTCGGTCCGCTGGCGTCAAGGCTGTTGGCGCCCGGTTGCCTCGGAGGAGCAGCGGCCCGCCGCCGCTTTGGTCGCGGCAGGATAGCCCCGGAGCGCCGGCGCAGAAGGTCATGGCCCCGGCGCGTGACGACAGCCCTCTTCACGTCCCTTCGTCGTTCATTCGTCATTCGTGTTCAAACCGCTCGCCATGACCGGCAGCAGCTTTCAGTTCTCAAGCTCAGGCCCGACCAACTTTCCGGTCTGCCCGTGTGCCATATGCGATTTTCAAACGTGGATGATCATCAGCCTGACAAAAATGACTGGCGAAAAGCCAAATTTCGTGGACAGTGAGGGAATAACAACGTCAACTAATTATCCGTACAGATTTTACAAGGCCTACCTACAATGAAAAATAGAGCGTTTACACTGATTGAACTGCTGGTGGTCATCGCTATCATCGGCATTTTGGCCGCCATGCTTATGACGGCGCTGGCCGCAGCGAAGACAACCGCGCTTAAAAGCAGGGCTAAAACCGAGATGCAAGCCGTCGTAACGGCCATTGAGGCATACGACCAAACCTTCGGAAAGTTCCCTGTGAGCAAGGAAGTGCAGGATCAAGCCAGTGTGAATGCGAACAACAAGATTAACCCTGACTTCACCTTTGGGGGCCAGTTTGGTGTTGCCCCGTCGGTCCAGACGGTGCAGAGCACAGGGCTGTACCGAACCAACGCCGAGGTAATCGCGATTCTGATGGACTTCACAAATTATCCAGGCACCACGACCGCCACCGCAAATTTAAATCATCAGTCCAATACCAAACAGACCAAATTCCTGGCCGCGAACCTGGCGCCGGACAATACGTCCGGTGGCGTTGGTTCTGATTTGGTGTATCGTGATCCATGGGGCAACCCCTACGTGATCAGCATGGATCTGAATTACGACAATTCGTGCAACGATGCGTTTTACGGCGCGGCGTCGGTTTCACAAAATCCTCCCGGGACATACGTTCAGACTGGGTTCAATGGTCTGTTTAATCCGAATGCAATTCCAGCCACTCCGGCTGAAAAAGATAGTTTTCAGTTTCACGGCAAGATCATGGTTTGGTCGGCTGGCCCGGACGGGAAAATTAATTCCTCTTTCCCTGCAAACCAGAACCCAAACAAGGATAATATCCTGAGTTGGCAGTAAGCTTCCGACTCCAAAAATTCCAGCGGGCTACGGGTGCCCTCCCAAACATAAGACCGTCCGCAGGTGGATCAACCCTGGCCGCACGCCGCGTGCCCGTCGCGCTGATTGACAATCTGCTTCCGACTGCAATGCCGGGCATATCCGCACCCACCACAGTCCCGGAAGCGACCACGACAGGGGGGCAAAAGCAAACGGGGTTCCCCTCCTTGCGGACGGGAACCCCGGTGCTTGAATTCAACTAGGCTAGGTTCAGTACGTGTAAACGGCCTTGAACAGGTTGTTGTCCGAGTCGTGAACGACCTTGAAACCGACCTTGCGGCAGATGTGCTGCATCGCGTGGTTGTCCGCGAGAATCTGGCCGCTGATGCGGGTCAGCTTCTCGTCGCGACCGATTTCGATCAGGCGGCGCAGCAGTTCGCAGCCGAGGCCCTGGCGCTGCCATTCGTCACTGACCAGCACCGCGAATTCCGCCGTGCCGGGCGTGTGCTGCTTGCTCAGGCGGCCGACACCGAGGATCTTCTTGGCTTCACCCTTCGCCGTCTGCAATTCGGCGACCAGCGCGATTTCGCGGTCGTAGTCGTTGAAGCAGATGCGGGTGAGGCGCTCGTGCGCGACGCGCTGGGAGAGCTTGAGCGCCGAGAAGTAACGGTTGTAAACGCTCTCTTCCGAGAGGGTCTCATGGAACTTCACCATCAGCGGTTCGTCTTCCGGCTTGATCGGGCGGATGCTCAGCGGCGCCTTGTTCTTCATCTTCCACGGCGTGGCGTACTGCACCGGATACGGCCGGATGGCCGAATGCGGCAGCTTGTCTTCCGGCGTGTCCAGCGGGTGCAGCACCACGCGGCCGTCCAGCGCAAAAATGCGTTCGGACGAGACGAGCAGGGGATTGATGTCGATTTCCGAGATCCACGGCTGTTCCACCACGAGCTGGCTGAAACGCACCAGCAATTGCTCGATCGCGGCGATGTTCGTCGCCTTGCGGCCGCGCACACCCTTGAGGGCCGTGAAGATCTTCGTGCGTTCCATCATCCGCCGCGCGAGCGTGGCGTTGAGCGGGGGCAGGCCGAGCGCGCGATCTTTGAACACTTCCACCAATTGGCCGCCGGTGCCGAAGAGGAGCACGGGTCCGAACTGCGGATCCAGGCTGCTGCCAATGATGATTTCATAGCCGTCCAGCTTGATCATCGGCTGCACGGTCACGCCTTGGAAATGCTCCTTGCCGACCTTCTTTGTGCAGGCGCTTTCAATCGCCTTGTACGCCTGGCGCACCGCGGAGGCCGTGCGGAGGTTCAATTGCACGCCGCCGACGTCCGTCTTGTGCGTGATCGTTTCCGAGTGCAGCTTCAGCACCACGGGGAAGCCGAGGCGCGCGGCCTGTTTGACGGCGTCGCTTTCGGTCGTGGCGATGTGCGTTTCCACCGTGGGAATGCCGTAAGCCGCCAGCAGCTTCTTGGATTCGAATTCCGTGAGCAGCGTGCGCCCGGATTTGCGGACTTCCGCAATGATCGCCGCCGCCTTCTCCCGGTCAATCTCGCCATGTTCGTCTTCCGGCGCATTCGCCGGGGTTTCGTAAAGCTGCCGCAGATTTTCGCTGTAGCTCCACATGTAGTAGAACGCTTTCGCCGCGCGGTCGGGATATTTGAAGGTCGGGATCTGGGCCGCATTCAGAATGTCCTCGCCCTTCGCCACGATGTCCGCTCCCATCCAGCTCGCGATCACCGGCTTGTTGGGGATGTTCGCGTACGGCTTCAGGCACTCCGCCGTCGCCGTCGGGTCCGTCATCGCCTGCGGCGTGAGGATCACGAGAATGCCGTCCGTGTTCGGGTCTTTCGCCGCGATCTCGATGGCCTTCGCATACAATTCCGGCTTCGCGTCGCCGATGATGTCCACGGGATTGTTATGGCTCCACGTGGGCGGGAGAATTTTGTTGAACGCGTCCATCGTTTCCGCCGAAAGCTCGGAGAGCAGGGCGCCGCTGCCAATCAGCATGTCCGTCGCGATCACGCTGGGGCCGCCCGCGTTCGTCACGATCGTCAGGTGCGGTCCCTTCGGGCGCGGCTGCTTGGCCAGCACTTCCGCCATGTCGAACAGTTCGGAAATGGTGTCCACGCGCAAAACGCCCACGCGCTGGAAGGCCGCCTGCAGCACTTCATCGCTGCCCGTGAGCGAGCCCGTATGCGACGCCGCCGCCTTCGCCGCGGCATCCGTGCGGCCCGGCTTGATCACGATGATCGGCTTCGTCAGCGCCACTTCGCGGGCGGCCGAGAGGAACGACCGCGCATCGCCGATGCTTTCCATGTAAATCACGATGCTCTTAGTCTTCGGATCGTCACCGAGATACTGGATCAAATCGCCCCAGCCGACATCGAGCATCGAACCGAGCGAGACGAACGCGCTGAAGCCCACGTTTTCCTTCAGGCTCCAGTCCAGGATCGCCGTACAGAGCGCCCCGCTCTGGCTGATGAAACCAACGCTGCCCGGCCGCGCCATGTCGGCGGCAAAGGTCGCGTTGAATTTGAATTCCGGCACCATCACGCCCAGGCAGTTTGGTCCTACGATGCGGATGCCCGCCTTGTTCGCTTCCTCCAAAACCTGGCGTTCCAGTTCCACGCCCACCGGGCCGATTTCTTTGAACCCGGCGGAAATGATGATGACGCCCTTCACGCCCTTCGCGCCGCAGTCCTTGATGATGCCCGGCACCGTGGCCGGCGGGGTGATGATCACCGCCAGGTCAGGCACCTGCGGCACCGTGGTGATGCTCGTGAACGCCGGGAGGCCAAGCACCGTCGGGCGCTTGGGATTGACCGGATAAATGTCGCCGGCGAAACCGCCTTTGATCAAGTTGTCCAAAATCGTGCGGCCCACGCTGCCGACGGTTTCAGTTGCGCCAATTACCGCCACCGATTTGGGGGCGAAGATGGGATCCAGCGGCCGGCGCGTGCTGTGGTGTAAAATATCGTGCGCCGGTTCAAACTGGGCGGTTGGAGACGGATTGTTTGTCATATTCAAATTTGATTGCTTGCTGGCTAGAAAGTGACAGTGAAACCCGCTGCCGACTTCACAACTTTTGGCAAATCATCCCCCAAAATTGGCCGATCCGCTTTCGAAGTCAACCGGCAAGCGGGCAAGTCGGTCGCGTTCCCAGTGCCGAACGCCGGCAAATCGTCCATCGCCTCACTTCGTCCCTGTCGCCGCAGTCGCCGTCGTATTCGCGGCACCCGCCGCATCCGTCCCATCCGTCCTTTTCGTCCTTGGCCGCCCCGATGCCCCCCATCCATCGCGCCGTCCGCCTTCGTCATTCGTCATTCGTCATTCGTCATTCAACCCCGGCCCCGGCGATGGCACCTCAACCAGCTACAATTAGGTGTGCGTTTTGCCGCCGTCTCTTATCATGATCCCGGCATGTATCACGTTCTGGCTGACCTGGTGTTGATCACCCATCTGGCGTTTGTCGCCTTTGTCGTGGTCGGGCTGGTGCTCATTTTGTGCGGTGGCTGGCGTGGCTGGCGCTGGGTTCGCAATCCCTGGTTTCGCTATGCCCATCTCGCCGCCATCGCCGTCGTCGTCGTGCAAGCGTGGTTCGGTCTGGTTTGCCCCCTGACCACTTTGGAAAATGCGCTGCGTGAGCGGGCCGGCGACCTCACCTATGAAGGCACCTTCATCGCCCACTGGTTGCAGAAGCTCTTGTTTTACGACGCGCCGGCCTGGTGTTTTACGCTCGGCTATACCCTCTTCGGACTGGCCGTGGCAGCCTGCTGGATCTGGATGAAACCCCGTCCCTTTCGCGCGCCGCCGCCATCCAAACAATGATGTAGCCACCGACCTTGGGCTCCATCCACCATCCCCACGAACTCAATGCACAGGCCGCCGCCCGGCAAGCCTGGTTGAATTCTGCGCCCGCGAGCTGATTTTTCAGGCCTTCTGCTCAACTTGGCGACTTCGCGTCTGCGCTTTCGCGTCCAAGCCTTCTTGCGGGCTGCGCCACGGTGGTGCCACATCGTGTTTGCCTTCCCTTTTCCCGTCGTTCAAACTGGCTTCACATCCAGTCTTGATAACTTGACTCCTGTTCAACCGTGCCCATGAACCAGCCAAACTTCTACCGCCATCCTGAGCTTCAAAACGATCCGCTGCCGGTCGATGTCGTCTTGCACCCGTCCTGGTGGCACGCCCACGCCGGGATCACCTTTGACGAGGATTTCTTTTATCACCCTGCCAAGCGCGTGGAGAGTGAGCGCCGCATGGAACAGGTGCTGCACGAACGCTTCGGTCAGCACGGCTTGGGGGCCGACCACGAACGCGATCTGCCGCTCCTCGGCGCCGTTCACAATGCCGCCGGTTACCTCATCTCCGAAATGCTCGGCTGCGAAATCCGCTATCAGGCCGCCGGCGCGCCCGAGGTCGTGCCCGCGCACCGCGAATCGCTCGCGGTGGATCCCGATCAGGCGTTTCGCAGCGCCGCCGCCAGGCGCTACGAACACCTGCGCGACCAGCTCAAAATTCGCCATGGCCGCGTGCTCGGCGATATCAACTGGGGCGGCGTGCTGAACGTCGCCATGGATTTGCGCGGGCAGGAGGTCTTTCTCGACCTGGTCGATGATGCCGAAAATACCAAAACCCAATTCCGCCGGCTGGCCGAAGTCCTCGACCGTTTCACCACCGCCATCCAGGCCGAGACCGGGACCAGCTCCATCTCCGTCAATCGCAACGTCCGCCACTTCCGCGCGCCCGTGTTCCTCCATTCCGAATGCTCGCACACCATGATCTCCGTGAAGGATTACGAGGAATTCCTCCTGCCCATTGATGCCGCTTGGAGCCGGCTCCACCGGCCGTTCGGCATTCATCATTGCGGCAAAGATCCTCATCGCTTCGCGGCTTCGTACGCCAAACTGCCGCGGCTGGATTTCCTCGATCTGGGCTGGGGCGGCGATGTGGCCCTCCTGCGACAGCATTTGCCGCACACCTTCTTTAATATCCGGCTGGACCCCGTGAGCCTCCCTGGCCAGACCCCCGCCGGGATTCGCGAAGTCATCACCCGCCTCGTCCGCCAGTCGGGCAATCCTTGGCTTACCGGCGTTTGCTGCGTCAACCTGGATCAAACCGTCAGCGACGAACAAATTAACGCGATCTTCGACACCGTCTCAGAACTGCGCCAGGAATATGCGCGCGGTGGAGCAGGCGATGTCTGAACCATTATGGCCATGACTATCTTGGAACAAATCAGCTTGCTCTGGCGGCGTTTCTCCCCGCTTGAAGAGCAGCTCATTGCGGCGGTGCGCAAGGTGTTATCGCCCCCGGCGCAGACCATTTTCGATGCTCAAGTGGCGGCCATCACCTTGGTCCAGCGCCATCCTAACGAGATTTGCTTTTACCGCCGACGCGCGGGAAAAATCGACTGGAGCGGAGTTCCAAGCTTCCCGCGCACCGATGAGTTCCAGCTTGCCACCATGCGCTTTACCGCCCAAGGGCGCAGCTATCAGGCCAAGCTCACCTGCCTTAAGGGGCACATGTTCGATTTTTCAATCATCCCGGGGCCGCAAGCCGTCACGTTTGAAACGTGGGACGCTCCTGCCGTCGTCCGCTTGCTGGCCGACCCGCTGGCAATTCCATCCGGCAATGCTCCCAATCCATTGCCCGCCTCCTGGCAGGAGCTTCTGGCTCGACCCCGACCCGCCGACACCGATGAATGGGAATTTCACGATGCCCAGACCGCTTATCGCACTGTCTTCAACGATGGCGAGTTTCTGGTCCTTGCCGAGCGTGCGGGCGACCAGTTTATCTTGCACCGCCTTGATCCCCCGGCTTCGACGTTGTACTACTTGAATTCGCATGATGGAATCCCCGAACTGGTGAAAGGGGATGTCTTGGAATATTTTTCAAAATCCTGAGCGGCGAAAACAACGCGCCCCAGCCATTGCGGCTTCAACGCGCATTGCTGCCAAGTCACGTCCTTTGCGCGCGTCTGAATTCACTGCGCGTCTGAATTCACTTGCGACCCAGAATGGAGTTTGTTAAGCGTAAACAAGAGGTTAAAGAACAGTCGGCGATAGCATTCTGCTCCTATGAAATTTACGCGAGCATCATCGAAGGCAATCAGCCAGGCCAAGGCCGGTCAAAAAATGCCGCCGCGTTTGCTGTTGGTCGCGGGCTGGCTGATGCTGGCCCTTTGTTTTCTGGACTATTCACCCGTTGGAATTTGTGCGGCGGCACTTGCCGGTTCGTGTGATTCCACCCACGAAGCTCGCGTCCAGCTCGGCGAACACGGTTTACAACTGGTTTTGCACCACCCTCACGGTTGTATCGGCCATCATCACAGCGTGGCTGCCGGGATCTTAACGATCTTCGCCCGACCGGCCCCGGCGGGCAGTCCTGATCACGTCATTCAATTTGGCTCCGCTGATAATTTTTCCAGTCCGACCCCAATGCTGCCGGCATCGCTGGCGCTGGCCGGGCCGCCGCTGTCGGCGCTTGACGAAATTTCCATTGGTGTTTCGAACGTTGCCCTGGCCGTGTCCGCCGCCCCACGTCCGTCGCCGGGAGAGTGCGGACGGCTCATCTGCCTCCGTTCGACGGTTTTCCTGATTTGATTTCTTCCGCTTGGTGAGCCGGCGCCTTGGTGCCATCTCACCGGGTTTTTCTCCTTCGTGTTGCGTGGCGCGCGTGAACCGAAGACAGGCCGCATTCCACGAAATTCGCTTTCGACCAACCAAAACCAACCATTATGAAAAAATCACTGGAGAACCACACCTCGGGAAATTTCCCGTGGTTCGCTCTGCCGCTCGCCCTGCTGGCTTCGCTCCTTCCCGCTCGTGCCGTGACCAATGATTTCTTCACCGCCTCGCCAGCGATGACCGTCGTGTCATCAAACCTGACGGACATCACCATCAGCAGCGGCGGCTACCTGTTTACCAGCTCGCAGGACGGCTATTTCACCGGCGGACTCGGTGGCGGGCCGATCGGACGGTTCTTCACCGTTGTCTGGCCGAACGGCGTTCAGGCACAAGCCTGCACCGCCGGACCGCTGGCAGGCACCGGCGCAAATCTCACCATCAAACGCGTCGACGGGAACCTGTTCGACTTGCAATCCTTCACCGGCAAGATTCTCCTCAATACGGCCGGGGCCGGTGGCGCGTTTGAAATCATGCCACAGCTCAACGGCAACGACGCTTTTGCCAATCCCCTGCAATACGACTGCACTGGTTACGCCGGCATGAATTTCCCCTATCGCCCGGCCTTGACCGGCTATGACACCTACTTGATCCACATGTGGGGCGATTTCGCGCTGATGCAACTCACCCTGGTGGATGCCAGCCTGCCGCCCCCCACGTTGCAGATCTCGCCCGCCTCCGCCAATTCCATCCGGCTGTATTGGCCGACCAATTCCCCTGGCTACACCTTGCAGCAAAATTCCGAACTCGGCACAACGAACTGGGTGAACGCAACCAACCCCATCACCACCGTGGACACCGATTATCAGGCCACCATCACCACTGCCAACAGTTCGCGTTTCTTCCGGTTAATGAAGCCCTGACAGCTCAAAAATCAACGACTCCTATGAAAACCAAAATTCTCATGGTGCTCGCCAGCGTGCTGATCTTGCGGGCACCCGCGCAAAGCATCCTGTTCAACTTTGACAACGTCCCGGTCTACACCCCGTTGCCGATCTACCTGACGGTGGGCGGGATCACCGCGCATTTCACCGCCACCGGCGCAGGCTATTCCATCCAAAGCGTCACCACTGCAACGGTCGTGCCGGTGGGCTTCTCCGGCAGCTTCATTTTCCCCAGCAGCATTAACGCCTCCGACTTGTTGGTCTCTTTCTCCGCGCCAATCACCGATTTTTCCATCCTGTATGCGCCGCAGGAACTGGCCTGCGACTCGTCCGCCACCATGCGGGTGACGGCGTATATGAACAGCACCCTGGTCGGTACGGCCACCACCAATGCCCAGGCGGGTACCTGGCCGGCGGAAACCCTTCGGTTCAGCTCCCCGCAAAGCTTTAACAACGTCGTTGTTCACTACGACAAACCGCCTGTGACCGGCGGTGATTGGGGCCCCATCTTCCTGGCCGACAATATGGCCGTGACCCCCGCGCCTCCGGCCATCATTTTGAGCCAGGCCACGAGGCTGGCGAATGGCAATTTCCAATTCACCTTCACCAACACCCCCGGCACCAGCTTTACGGTATTTTGTTCGACCAATATGTTGCTGGCATTCACCAGTTGGTATCTGCTTGGCAGTCCCGTTGAAACCTCATCCGGCAACTATCAATTCACCGACTTGCAGGCGACGAACCGGCCCCAGTGTTTCTACCGCGTGTCCTCGCCATGACGGCACAATTTCTGGGCGGCCACTGAACCTCAACTATCCCCCATGGCTTGGACTCCATGAAAGAATTGTCTCTGTCACACACGCCTTGTAGGAATCCCGTCCCCCTGCTGATTTCCCCGTCTGCTTCCTGGCAGCGCGGTTGATCACGACGCATTGGCATGTCCAGACACGCCTGCTCGTAGGGCGGCCTTGCACGACGTCCCGTATCAGCCAGCGTGCCCTCCAGCCATCCTCAGCACCCCGCTCATTTTTCAGACCGGCTCTCAGCCTGGTTGCGTCAGGTCAAAATAAGCTGCGAATGTCTTGAATATTAGCCAAGGCATATACTAGAGTCTGCCCGTTGCCAGCTTTTCTGGTTCCGCGGCCGTGAACCTCCAATTTTGGTGACACCAGTGTCAAACGGTGAACTCACGGCCAGGAAACCCATGCTAAACAAATCTTTTGGAATGTTGGTGCTGACTCTTTTCACCGCCTTCAACTCCCACTTCGCCACCGGGTTCGCCCAAGGCACCGCGTTCACTTATCAAGGGCGGTTGGCCAGCGACGGCACGCCTTACACTGGCAGCGTCGAACTGGTGTTCACGTTGTGGGATGCCGCCACCAACGGCACGCAACTGGCCGCCACCTCGCCCGCCTCGACGATTGTCAATGCCAGCAACGGACTGTTTCTGGCTACGGTGGATTTCGGCGGCGCGTTTCCGGCCACCAACCGCTGGCTGGAGATTGATTTGCGGACGGTCATCGGGCCGTTCACGACTGTCTGGCCGCGGCAGCAATTGACCCCGGTGCCGTATGCGTTGTTTGCGACCACTGCCAGCAATGTGAGCGGCACGGTGTCGGCGGCCCAAATCATTGGCGGCACCATTGGGAATGCCGTTTTGCCGGCCAGCCCGAATTTTTCCGGTGCGGTGGCCGCCACTTCCTTTGCCGGCAATGGCGCGAATGTGACGGGCGTGAACGCCGCGACGTTGAATGGTTTAAACGCCACGAATTTCTGGAAGCTGGGGGGCAATGCCATCTCCGCCGGCCAGTTTTTCGGCAGCCTCAACAACCAGGCGGTGGAAATTTGGGCGAACAATGCGCGGGCCATGCGTTTGGAGCCGAACAGCACGGCTCCCAATGTGATTGGCGGGAGCATTGGCAATTATGTCGCGCCGGGCGTTTATGGGGCGACGATCGGCGGCGGTGGGCGGGCATCATTTGGCTATACCAATAAGGTGACCGATGGCGTGGGCACGATTGGCGGCGGCAATGACAACGCCGTGGGAGCGTTTGCCGCGACCGTCGGCGGCGGCGGCGGCAATAAGATTGGCACCAATGCCAATGCGGCGACGATCGGCGGCGGCGGAAATAATTTGATTCAAGCCAGTTTGGCGCTCTTGGGCACCGCTTATGGGACGATTGGCGGCGGTGGCTATAACACGATTAATTCCAATTCGGAATACGCCACCATTCCGGGGGGATACGAAAATGTGGCGGGGGGAGACTATTCCTTCGCCGCCGGTCAGCAGGCGCAGGCACTCCATCAAGGAGCGTTCGTCTGGGCGGATTCGCAAATTACCCCCTTCGCCTCCACCGCCACCGACGAATTCAACATCCGCGCCCAGAACGGCGTGCGCATCCAGGCGGATAAAGGCATTCATCTCACCGGCGCCGACCGTTCCCTCATCGTGCGCGACTGGGATGTGTTTGCCACCAATGCGCCGGGCTACAAGGCCGGCATCGGCCGCTGGGGCCTGTTCATGGAACCCTCCGCCTTGACCCTGGGCATTCCGGGCGATTTTGTGGGCGGCTCGCCGCATTTTCAAATTGCCAAATACAGCACCAACGGCACGCTCACCCAGCTCGCCCAGGTGGATTTGAACGGCAACCTGATCCTCAAAGGCACCGTCACGGCCAACGGCGTGCTGCTGGTCAGCGATCGCAATGCCAAGGAAAATTTCCAGCCGCTGAGCGGCCGGGAGGTGCTCGCCAAAGTGGCCGCGCTGCCGGTCACCGAATGGAATTACAAATCCGATGACCACACCCAAAAACACATCGGCCCCATGGCCCAGGATTTTCAGGCGGCCTTCCAACTGGGCAGCGATGACAAGCATATCTCCGTGGTGGATGAAGGCGGGGTGGCGCTGGCGGCCATCCAAGGCTTGAACCAGAAATTGGAAGCCGAGACGAAAACCAAAGATGCCGAGATTGCCGCTTTGAAACAAAGCGTGGCCGAGCTAAAACAACTGATGCAACGGATGGCGGAAAAGAAATAGCCCAATTATGAAAACCTTCGTCGTTCTTTTCGAGCATTGATGGAAATACTCTAACCCGGATATTTCATGACTGTATGTCCGCCTTTCATTAGCACCGGGCTTCCAGCCCGGTGGACACTGGCGCTGACGCCCACAGCCGTTTTAACGGCTTCCGCACCCTGTCAAAGCCCCGGACGCCGCTCCCAGTTCGTTTGGCTTTGCCTCACCGGGCGCAAACCTGGTGCAAACGAAACGACTGTGAAATATCCGGGCTAGGGCATTTCCAGCAAAGCGGTAGCGCCGGGTGGAGAGCTGAGCGACGGCGGTCTTTTTGCCCTTGGGCTTCGTTTTGGCTCAGTTACAGAGTCCAGAGCACCTGCGCCTTCGCGTTGTTGAATAAATTCCCTGCTTCTGCCATGTTCGTCCTGGCTCGCGCGCATCCAAGGGCTACCACTTCGCCGGGTGTAGGACACCGCGCGCCATCCCCCCGGAGCGCGCCTGTCCTCGGGCGCAGCAACTTCCTCACGACCGATGGCTCCCGAAAAACACGCAAACGCCAGCCTGGACGGCACCCCCTCGCATGCGCCTCACCTTGCATACATCCCGTGCGCCTGCTCCATTTTTTCGAAGCAAGCCCAGAGTGGGCAGGATGAGGCGCCGATTGTTTCCCTTCTTTTAACTTCGCGCCTTGGTTGTTTTGTTGTTAAAAAATCCCCGCCGCCTTTTCAGTGGCTGCCTGCCGCCAGTGCCACATCGTGTTTGCCTTCCCTTTTCCCGTGGTTCAAACTTTCCTCTGTACCCGTTTTGTGTCCCGCGTGGTTAATCCAACCTGCCGGCATGGCCGGCGGCAATATCGGCAAATGAAAGCATTTTTACGGCAGAAAATGAGCGCGAACCAGCCAGCCCCATGACCGCCAAATTCGATTACACCAAATCCGACTCCATGGCCACCCCCGTGAAGCCCGTGGCCCCCGCAGATTTCGAACTCGCCCGCTATGAGACCTTCGCCGCCGGGGCGGACGAGCGCTATGCCAAATTTCTCCGGCAGCCGCAGGGCGTTGCCGTCTGGCAGCGCGTCCGCGTGGGTGAAGTCTTCCGCGACGCCTGCCGCGACATGCAACAGTCGCTCCGCTGGCAGCTCGGCGGCCTCACCCGCGCCATGGATTACCTCAGCGATGCCCCGGCCTATCTCGAACCTTGGTACGGCATCGGCACCGCCGCCTCCGCCTTCGGCGCGGAATACGAATGGCTCCCCGGCCAGGCCCCGGCCGTAAAACCCATATTCCACAGCCCTGACGAAATTGCGAATTTGTCGCCGCGCCCAGTCGCGGAGGTGCCCATCCTGCGCGCCACGCTGGCTACCATTGAATACTTTCTCCTCGAAACCCAGGGCCGCGTCCCCGTTTCCTGGTGCGACATCCAATCCCCCATCAATGTGGCCGGCGGCTTGGTGGACATCACCCAGTTTCTGATGCTTCTCCACGACGACCCGGAGCGGGCCAAGGCCATTCTCTCCGTCCTGGCGGATGAAGTCATCCGCTTCACTAAAATTCAGAGCGAACTCATCGGCTCCGCGCTGGCGCGACCTGGTCACGGCTTTGCCAGCGCCCGCACCGGCACCGGCATCGGCCTCAGCACCGACAATCTCATCATGATGTCCCCGGCGATGTTTGCCGAATTCTGCGCCGAACACACCGCCCGCATTGGCGCGGCCTTCGGCGGCACCGCCTTTCATTCCTGTGGCAACTGGGGGCGCTGGCTGCCGACCGTGAAGCAATTTGCCGGGCTCACCATGGTGGATGGCGCTTTCAGTCCCCAAACCGACCCGGCGTACAATCGGTGCGAGGAATTTCGGGATGGTCTGACCGGAACCGGGGTCATTCTGCACGCCCGCATCGTGGGGGATTCCGAGGAAGTGCTCGCCCACGTCAAACGGCTGTGGCAACCCGGCCTCAAACTAATCGTCGTCACTCACGTGCAAGACCCCCAAGCCCAGCACGCACTTTACCACGCTATCCACGCGCTTTGCGGGACATAGGAGGCGGTAATAAATTAAGATCGCAGGCTGGCACCGGGATTTTGGCGGCTGGCCAAGCGCTTGCGAGGAGCATGGCGTCCCCGGACCGCGAGTTGTCTCAACTCGCAGCGCGAGGCCAATCCGCGCGCAAGGCATAATTCAAACCGCCCTGTCCCGCTTGCGGTGAGGCGTACGCAGTCCGTCGAGCCCGGCTTAACTTCGCGCGTGTGTTCTCCCGCCAAACTTTATTCCTTGGCCGCTTCGTTACGTCTTTTTTAAATTCACCGTCTGGCATACCCCAACGGCGAGGAACCCTTTTTGCCATGCGCGCGATACCGCCCATTCGTCATTAGGCATTTGTCATTCGTCATTTTCCCCCATCCGTGTCCGGCCTGCCCTTGAGCCGATTGACCGAGCGTCCCCAAACCGCGCCGTCGCCACCATCAACCCGGCGCATACTATTCGCCTCCCTCGCCTCCCCCAAGGGAGGAGAGGGCCGGGGAGAGGAGGCCAACTGTTTGTCCCTAAGCGAGTTAATCATTTTTTACCACGCGCGCCATCACCCGCTCGACATTTGGGTATCCGGCGGGGATTTCCAAAAACGAAACATGTTTCGTTTTTGGAGCAAATCCCCCCCACGGCCTTGGGCATCGAAATTTATTTCCGCCTCATAAGCTGTTTCACCGCGTCGCAAACATGCGGCGTGCCCATACCGTAATGATCAAAAAGCAGCTCCGCATCGCCGGATTCGGCAAAAACATCCCGCAGCCCCAGCCGGATCAGCGTGGCTGGCTCCTGTTCGGCAATCACTTCCGCCACGGCACTGCCCAGACCGCCATTGATATTGTGATCCTCCAGCGTGACCGCCGCACGCGTCTGGCGCAGCACGCCGGTGATGGTGTTCACATCCAGCGGCTTGAGCGTGTGGACTTCAACCAGCGTCGTCTTGATGCCTTCCCTTGCCAGCGCATCGGCCGCCAAGATGGCGCGTTTCAAAATCGGGCCGATGGCAAAAATCGCCACGTCCGTGCCATATTCACGAACCACCCGCGCCTTGCCAAATTCAAACGGCACGGAGTCATCGTAAATGACCGGTTCGCGCCCGCTGCCGAGGCGCATGTAGCCCGGGCCCTCCCGTTGCGCGAAGGCGACCGTGGCCTTGCGTGCCTGTCCGGCATCGGCGGGCACCACGATCTCCATCCCGGCGATCGAGCGCATGATCCCAAAATCCTCAAATACCATGTGCGTCACCCCTTCGCGTTCGCCGCCGTAAATGCCTCCATTTAAACCAATAAACTTGACGTTGAGATGCGGATACGCCGCGAAAGAACGCACTTGTTCGCAGGCGCGCATGGTGATGAATCCTGCGTAGGTGTTAAAGAAGGGTTTTAACCCCGTCGAGGCCAACCCGGCGGAAAAGGCGGCGGCATTCTGTTCGCAGATGCCCACGTCGAACCAGCGGTCGGGATATTTCTCGGTGAAAGGGGTGGCGCGGGCAGCTTTGAGCGAGTCGGCGAAAACGAGGCAGATTTTAGGATCGGCGGCGGCCGCTTCCAACAGGCCGGCGATGAAACCTTCCCGGGTGCTGGCGATTTTATCCATGGCGGTAATCATGTCAGTCCTTGAGGTGGTCGAGGGCGCTTGCCAGTTCGGCTTTGGTCGGCACGCGTTTGTGCCAGCTATTGTCGTTTTCAGTGAAGGGAATGCCTTTTCCCTTGATGGTATGGGCGACAATCAGCGAAGGTCGTTCGGTTTCAGCCTGGGCGAGCTCAATGGCATCCAGAATCTGGGTAAAATCGTGGCCGTCAATCTCTTGCGTATGCCAGCCGAAGGCGGCGAAAGGGGCCGCTATATTTTGCAAACCACTGACGTCCTTGATGTAACCACCGCTCTGCCAGCCGTTATTGTCCACGAAGGCGATCAAACGGCCCAGTTTCATATGCGCGGCGCTCTGGGCGGCTTCCCAAACGATGCCTTCGTTCAATTCGCCGTCGCCGGTGATGACGTAAGTAAAATAATCTAGCTTGGCCAGCCGGCCCGCCGCCGCCATGCCGGCCCCGATGGGGATGCCGTGCCCGAGCGACCCCGTGGTCATGTCCACGCCGGGCGTTTTCTTCATGACCGGATGACCTTGCAACGGAGAACCGAGCTTGCGCAGCGTGGGCAGCCATTCCACCGGGAAAAAGTCGCGTCGCGCAAGGGCCGCGTAATACACCGGACAGGCATGCCCCTTGGACAGAATGAAGCGGTCGCGCGCCGGCCACTCGGGATTTTTTGGGTCCACGCGCAAGACCTTGAAATACAGCGCCGTAATCAGGTCGGCAATGGACAGCGCCGCCCCCGGGTGCCCGTCGCCGCAGTGATGGATCATCGAAAAAACATCCCGCCGCAGTTGGCGGGCCTGCGCGGTCAGGAGCGGCACTTCAGGTCTCATAGGGATTACGAACGAGCGCCATGGTTTCAAAAGCCCGCCGGTTGTTCAAGGGCAGGGGGTGGGCCGGGAGTCAAAAAACTGCCAAACCACATGATAAAACTGCGTGAGCCTTGCCTTGCCCGCCCGTTTTGCGCACGTTTCTCCCAACCCATTGAGCCAACGCCAATTTACCCATCATGAACCCCCGGAAACTCGGCCTCATCCACACCTCCGCGACACTTGTGCCGCTCTTTGCACAGCTCTGCAAAGCTAAACTGCCCGCCGTGGAAGTCTTCAACATCGCCGACGACAGTTTGGTGAAGGGCATCATTGCGGCTGGCAGCCTGACGCCGATCATTGCGCGGCGTGTGGCCGGTTATCTGGAATCAGCCGAACTGGCGGGCGCCGATTATATCATGGTCACTTGCTCGTCCATTGGGGCGGCGGTGGAGGCAGGCGCAAAGTTGATCGGCGTTCCCGTGCTGCGGGTGGACCAGCCAATGGCAGATCAGGCCGTGGCCACCGGCCGAAAAATCGGCGTGATAGCCACCTTGAAAACCACGCTGGAACCAACGGCGGATTTGATTTCGCGGCGCGCCAAGATGGCCGGCAAAGAAATTGAACTGACCTCGCGGCTGGCCGAGAGAGCGTTTGATGCCCTCATGGCCGGTGACGCGGCGACCCACGACGCGAAGGTGGCTGCCGCCCTGAAGGAGCTTTCGGAGGTGGTGGAGGTCATCGTGCTGGCGCAGGCTTCGATGGCGCGGGTGGTGGACGGCCTCGCACCGGCCGACCGGCGCGTGCCGATCCTGGCGAGTCCGGGCATCGCGGTGGATTATCTCGCGACGGTGCTGGGCGGACCAGATCCCAGCCACTGACGCATTTGGAAATGTATCCGCTGGCCAAATACTGGATTTACGCTCTGGCCATGGTTTTGCTCACGGCCTTTGGTGCCACCTATCTCTTGGATAACTGGCGGCCGGCGGCGATCTTCCTGACGGTCGCGCCGGCGCTGTTGCTCCGTTTTTCCAAAAACTTTCGCGGCTACCAGTTCACGGCGTGGATCATCGCGGTGGTCACGGCGGCGATGATTTATCCCGCGCAGTTCCTGCACGCCGGCGATTTCGACATGCGCAACAAATGGGTGATGCTTATTGCCATCCAGTCGGTGATGTTCGGCATGGGCACGCAGATGAGTCTGCGGGATTTTGCGGGAGTGGCCAGGTCGCCGCGCGGCGTGTTTGTAGGCATCTTCTGCCATTTTACCGTGATGCCGCTGGTCGGGCTGGCGCTGACGAAACTGTTCAATTTTCCACCGGAAATTGCCGCCGGGGTCATCCTCATCGGCTCCTGTTCGAGCGGGCTGGCATCGAACGTCATGGCGTACATCGCGAAATCCAATCTCGCGCTCTCGGTCACGGTGACGGCGGTCACCACCATGATTGCCCCGCTGATGACGCCGCTGTGGATGAAGCTGCTCGCCGGCACGATGGTGGAAGTCAGCTTCGTGAAAATGATGATTGAAATCGTCAAGATCGTGCTCGTGCCCATTGGCGCGGCGTTGATTCACGATTACCTGAAGCACGCCTCGCTACGCGGCCGGAGAGTGGTTTATGCCATCACCGCATTGGCCGCGGCGTGGCTGGTTTTTCTCCTTTGCAGCGGGTGGGTGGTGCTGCAAAAACAGTTCACGCCAGACACGCTCACGGCCCTGGCGCTGGCGGGATTTCTCTTGAGCGCCTTTGTCATTGGCGTGGTTTATCACGGGCTGGCGAAACGGCTGACCTGGCTGGACGCCGTCATGCCCACGCTGGCCATTGTCGGCATCCTCTACGTCACGGCCATGACGACGGCCTCGGGGCGCGATAATCTGCTGAAGGTCGGCGCGCTGCTGTTCCTCGCCTCGGCGCTGCACAATACGGCGGGCTTTGGCTTCGGCTATTGGTTGAGCCGCCTGGCGGGGTTGGACAAAAATTCCGCGCGTTCGGTGGCTTTTGAAGTGGGCCTGCAAAACGGCGGCATGGCCTCGGGATTGGCCAGTGCGATGGGCAAGCTGGGCACGGTGGGGCTGGCGGCGGCGATTTTCATTCCGTGGATGAACATCAGCGGTTCGGTGCTGGCGAACTACTGGAGCAAACGACCGGTGCCAGCCGATTCGAAA
>Ga0302322_100000905_pt1 | contig 23435 bp, 25 predicted proteins | sample Fen_T0_2_FD_203757 | JGI IMG/M metagenome (GOLD analysis project Ga0302322, IMG submission 203757) | Peat permafrost microbial communities from Stordalen Mire near Abisko, Sweden - Fen_T0_2 | ecosystem: Environmental > Terrestrial > Soil > Wetlands > Permafrost | place: Sweden: Abisko...
GGCACGGTGAGCGACGTCCGGATGAACCCGATCAGCGGCACCTTCCGGCTCGCCGGTCACGACGACCCGGCCGAGCGCAAGGAGGCGCTGCTGGAGTTCCTGTCCGACGAGAAGGAGATCTACGAGCTCTTCATGGTCGTCGACGAGGAGCTGAAGATGATGTGCGACATCTGCCACGAGGGCGGGCAGGTCCTCGGCCCGTTCCTCAAGCCGATGACGCACCTGGTGCACACCGAGTACCTGCTCGCCGGCCGTACCCGGCGCGACGTCCGCGAGGTGCTGCGCGACACCATGTACGCCGCCACGGTCACCGGCAGCCCGGTCCAGAACGCCTGCCGGCTGATCAAGACCTACGAGACGGAGGGACGGGGCTACTACGGCGCCGCGCTCGCCCTGATCGGCCGCGACCGTGAGGGCCGGACCCGGTGCGACAGCCCGATCATCATCCGCGCGGCCGACGTCGACCCCGCCGGCCACGTCAAGGTGACAGCGGGCGCGACGCTGGTTCGCGACAGCGACCCGGTGAGCGAGGTCGCCGAGACGCACGCCAAGGCCGGCGGCATCCTCAGCGCCTTCGGGCTGGTCGACACCCCGGCCGCGCCGGCGTTCGGCATCGACGACCTGACCCGTGACGAGGACGTGCTGATCGCCCTCAACTCGCGCAACCAGCGACTGTCCACCTTCTGGCTCACCGACCAGGCCGGCGCGACGCCCGACCTCCGTCTGGCCGGCCAGCACGTGGCGATCCTCGACGGCGAGGACGACTTCGTGAACATGCTGCGGCACGTGCTCGGGGTCGCCGGCATGACCAGCGAGGTCGTCCCGCATGCGCGCTACGTCGACGGCGCCCTCGACGCCGCCGACCTCGTGATCGTGGGCCCCGGGCCCGGCGACCCACGCGACGGCGACGACGCCAAGGTCGCGACCTTCCGCCGCGCCGTCGACCGCCTGCTGGCACGCCGGCAGCCGTTCCTGGCGGTCTGTCTCGGCCATCAGGTGCTGTGCGACCGGCTCGGAATCCCCTTGACCTACAAGGACATCGTCTTCCAGGGCACCCAGGCCGAGGTCGGCCTGGACGGCCGTCCCGAGCGGGTCGGCTTCTACAACACGTTCGTCGGGAGGGTCCCCACCGGCGCAGACGACGGTCGCGGCTCGTTGCCCGACGGCCTCACCGTCGAGACCGACCCGGAGACGGGCGACGTACACCTCGTACGCGGGCCGCACTTCCGCGGCATCCAGTTCCACGCCGAGTCGATCCTCACCGAGCACGGCTCCGACCTGGTGCACCGTCTGGCGAGCGACCTCCTGGCCGGAGGCGCCTCGTCGTAGGTCCCTCGCGCGGCGCCGGGTGCGTGTCATAGTGACTCCGGCGACGGCCGCCCACGTGTTCCGACTCGGACCCTCGTTCGTCCCGACCGGGCAGAAGCAGGAGAGCTCTCGATGGGTCTGATCCTCCCCATCCTCGTCCTGGCAGTCCTGGCCAGCATCTCGCCGGTCACCCTGGTCGTCTTCCTCCTCCTTCTCGCGACCAGCCGGGCTCGGATCAACGCCGGAGCGTTCCTGATCGGGTGGACCGTCTCGCTGACGGTGGTCTTCTCCCTCAGCTACCTGCTCGGCACCTACCGCGGCCTGAACACCGGGTCCGGTGGCACCGCGCTGGCCGTCTTCGAGGTCGTCCTGGGGGTCGGCCTCATCGGCACCGGGATCTGGCAGTGGCGGCGACGGAACACTCCTCGTCGCGGCATCGGGGTGTCGAAGGACCTCGCGGAGCGGCTCAAGCGGCTGGATCCGTGGGGTGCGGCCGTACTGGGGGTCCTGAAGCAGCCGTGGAGCCTCACCGCCGCCGCAGCGCTCGTGCTGGTGCACGACCACTCGGCGTTCGTCGTCGCCGTCATCGCCTTCGCCCTGTTCGCGGTCGTCTCGACCGCCACGGTGGGGGCGATCTACCTCTACTACGCCCGAGACCCGGCCGAGGCCAGCGCCCGTCTCGCGGAGCTGAACGCCCGGGTCGTCAGCGCCGGCCCGACCGTCATCGCCGTTGCCTCGCTCGGGATCGGCCTGGTGCTGGCGATCGACGGGCTGCGGGCGCTCGCCTGACCGGTCCACCCCGCCGCGACATCCCCGCGCTGTCAGCCGAGATGCTGAAGATGGATCAGCGCCAGCATCACGGCGTCGATGGCGCCGGTATGGATACCGGCCACGAGCAGCGTCATGCCCAGCGACCAGGCGAACGGCTTCCACCCGTTGTCGTCGACGAGGTGGCGCCGGGCCGAGGCACGTGTCATGAGGCCCTCCAGGTCGTCGTACCCATGACCAGGGTGAGGCCTGGCGGCCCGCCGAGCAAGGGGTCGTCGGGTCGCCAGTGACCTCGGCGACGGTGCCGTCAGGAACACGTCAAGACGGGTGAACGGCGCCGTTCGGGGGCGGAACATGGAGGTGTGACACTCCATGTCTCACCCGGCGAGCGCCTGGTGGACGGCCGCTCGATGTGGCCGCCCCGGGGTCAGTGGCTGGTCGCTGTCCGGATCGGTGCGGTGGTCCTGCCCTTGGTGACCTGCGCCGTCTTCTCGACCGTGCGTGACGACATCACTGCCGCGACCGTGGTCCTGGTCCTGGTGCTGTGGGTGGTGGCCGCTGCTGCGACCGGCGACCGGGTCGCCGGTCTGCTCGCGGCGGTCTCCGGGGGCGCCTGGTTCGACTTCTTCCTGACCGCGCCCTACCGGCAGTTCGCGATCAAGGGCTCCGACGACATCGAGGCCACCATCCTGCTCGTGGTGATCGGCCTCGGCGTCACCGAGATCGCCTTGTGGGGCCATCGGCAGCAGGCCCGTGCCGCCGGTCGGTCCGGCTATCTCGACGGTGTCCTGGGCGCGGCTCGCCTGGTGGCCGAGGGTGACACGCCACCCTCCGCTCTGACGGACCTGGTCGCCCGCCAGATCACCGAGGTGCTGGGTGCTGACGAGTGCCGTTTCGTCGAGGGCCCGGTGGCCGACGCACGCATCGCCGTCCTCGACCACGACGGCGACGTCGTCCGGGGTGACCACACCGTCGATGTCGACCGGGTCGGCATGCCTTCCAACGACTACGTCGCCATCCCGGTGCACCGGGGGTCCCGGATCGTCGCTCACTTCCTGGTGACCGCGACCTCGCACGTCACCTACCCGACGGCCGAGCAGCGCTGCGTCGCAGTGCTCCTCGCCGACCAGGTCGCCGCTGCCGTCGACGCCCGCTGATGTCAGCCCCCCCGCTCACCCGGCGCGCCCGCGCGTGGCTGGTCACCGAGGGCGAGGTGCATCACACCGAGACCGGCAACCCCTGGTGGAAGGTGATGTGCCTGACCGGGGTCGACTACTTCTCGACGCTCGGCTACCAGCCCGGCATCGCGGCCCTCGCCGCCGGCCTGCTGTCTCCGGTCGCGACTCTCGTCCTCGTCGCGCTGACCCTGGTCGGCGCCCTCCCGGTCTACCACCGTGTCGCCGAGGAGAGTCCCCATGGTGAGGGCTCGATCGCGATGCTCGAGCGGCTGCTCAGCTTCTGGAAGGGCAAGCTGTTCGTCCTGGCTCTGCTGGGCTTCGCGGCCACCGACTTCATCATCACGATGACGCTCTCTGCCGCGGACGCCTCAGCGCACCTGATCGAGAACCCCAACCTCCGCTCGACCCTCACCGGCCATCAGGTCGCGATCACGCTCTTCCTGCTGGCGCTGCTGGGCGCCGTGTTCCTGCGTGGCTTCACCGAGGCCATCGGGCTGGCGGTCGGGCTGGTCGGTATCTACCTCGCGCTCAACGTCGTCGTGATCGGCGTCGGTCTCTGGCAGATCGCCAGCCATCCCCATCTCGTCCCTGACTGGAGCGCGGCCCTCACCCAGCAGCATGGCAACCCCCTGGCCATGCTCGGGGTCTCGCTGATCGTCTTCCCCAAGCTGGCCCTCGGGATGTCCGGCTTCGAGACCGGCGTCGCGGTGATGCCGCACGTCAGTGGCGACCCGACCGACACCGAGTCGCACCCGGTCGGCCGGATCCGCGGCACCAAGCGGCTCCTCACCACGGCCGCGGTGATGATGAGCATCTTCCTGGTGACCAGCTCGTTCGTCACCACCCTGCTGATCCGCCCGCAGGAGTTCGAGCCCGGCGGCCGGGCCAACGGGCGAGCCCTCGCCTACCTCGCGCACGAGTACCTGGGCAACGCCTTCGGCACGACGTACGACGCCTCCACGATCGCGATCCTCTGGTTCGCGGGTGCCTCGGCGATGGCCGGCATGCTCAACCTGATCCCGCGCTACCTCCCGCGCTACGGCATGTCACCCGAGTGGGCCGGCGCGGTCCGTCCGCTGGTGCTGATCCTGACGGGTACGGCGTTCCTGATCACGTGGATCTTCGACGCCAGCGTCGACGGCCAGGGCGGCGCGTACGCCACGGGAGTGCTCGTGCTCTTCACCAGTGCCGGCGTCGCCGTGACCCTGGCCGCGCGTCGGGCCGGACAGCGCAAGCGGATGTACGGCTTCGCAGCGATCTCGCTCGTCTTCGCCTACACGACTGTCAGCAACGTGATCGAGCGGCCGGACGGCGTGAAGATCGGCGCCTGCTTCATCCTGGCGATCGTCACGGTCTCCATCGCCTCCCGGATCAAGCGGGTCTTCGAGCTCCGGGCCACCGAGATCGACTTCGACGCCCCGAGCCAGGTCTTCGTCCGCGACTGTGCCCGACGCACGATCCGGCTGGTCGCCCACAAGACCGAGCATCGCGACGCGGAGGAGTACGTCGACAAGCTCCGCCAGCTGCGTCGTGACCACGACCTGCCGACGGACCCCGACGTCATCTTCGTCGAGGTCACCGTCGTCGACCCGAGCGACTTCGAGGGGCGCCTGCATGTGCGTGGTGAGGTGCTGCACGGGCGCTACCGGGTGATGACGGTGACGGCACCGTCTGTCCCCAACGCCCTCGCCGCCCTCGCGCTGCGGATCCGTGAGGACTCCGGTGCCATCCCGCACATCTACTTCGCCTGGACGGAGGGCAACCCGGTCCAGCAGTTCCTGCGGTTCCTCCTGTTCGGCCTCGGCGAGGTCGCGCCGGTCACCCGCGAGGTCCTGCGACGGGCGGAGCCGGACCCGGCTCGCCGTCCTCACGTGCACGTCGGCTGAGGGACGCCGTGGCGGCAGCCGTCGTGGTGGACACTGTGCGCGTGGACGACACCGCCGGTGCCCCGGGCCTCGGCCTGCGCAGGGGCATGCTCGGCTGGGCGCTCGCGGTCCTCGGCCCGGTGGCCCTCACCGCCGTACTCCTGGCAGTCGACGAGGGGGCGCGCAGCATCGCCCTCGAGGCGATGCTCTACCTCAGCCTGGCGGTCGCGGTCGCGCTGGTCGGAGGCCGCTGGCCGGCGTTGGTCGCAGCCGTCGCCGCGGCCGTGCTCCTCAACTACTTCTTCATCCCGCCGCGCCGGACGTTCAACGTGTCCTCGGGCAACGACCTCCTGACCCTGCTGGTCTTCGTGGTCACCGCCGTCGCCGTCGCCGGGGTCGTCGACGCCGCTGGTCGCCGTCGCGAGCAGGCGCGCGTGGCCGAGCAGGAGGCGGGCATGCTCGCGATGCTGAACCGGCAGGTCCTGGGCGGGGAGTACGACGTACCCCGCCTGCTCGCCCTGGCCCGTGACACCTTCGGAGCCGACGCCGCCGAGCTGGTCCCGGACGAGCCTCCGGCCGCGGAGGGGACCGTGGTCGTGCCGGCCGGCGCGGCCGGCTGGTTGGTCCTCCGCGGCGCCGAGCTGGGCACCCGCGACCGGGCGGTCGCGGCGGCGTTCGCCTCGCACGTCGGCGTGCTGCGGGAGCGTGAGGAGCTTGCCCGCCAGAGCATGGCGGCCCAGCAGCTCGAGGCCGGCAACCGCACGCGGACGGCCCTGCTCGCGGCCGTATCCCACGACCTGCGGACACCGCTGGCCGGACTGCGCTCGGCCGCCGAGACGCTGCGCGTGCACGACACCCGTCTCGACGAGGCCGAGCGCCAGGAGCTCCTGGCCGCGATGGAGAGCTCCATCTCGCGGCTGACCGGGATGGTCAGCGACCTGCTCGACATGAGTCGCCTGCAGACGGGCGCCGTGCTCCCCATCGCCGCCGAGGTCCCGCTCGGCGAGGTCGTACGCCGTGCCCTCGCCGGCGTCGAGGAAGCGGAGCGCGTCGTGGTCGGCGAGCTCCCGACGGCGTACGTCGACGCCGGCCTCCTCGAACGCGTCGTGGCGAACCTCGTCGCCAACGCCCTGCGCCACAGCGACGCGGTCCTGGTCGAGGGCTCGACGGACGGGGTGCGGGTCGAGCTCCGTGTCGTCGACCGCGGGCCGGGCGTCGCGCCGGCCGACCGGGCCCGGATCTTCGAGCCCTTCCAGCGCCGGGGGGACACCGGGACCGGGGTCGGGCTCGGCCTCGCGGTCGCGCGGGGGCTGACGGAGGCGCAGGGCGGCACGCTGGAGGCGGAGTCGACGCCCGGGGGCGGGCTCACGATGGTGCTCGAGCTGCCGGGGACCGGCGGATGAAGGTCCTGCTCGTCGACGACGACACGACGCTGCGGCGCACGCTCGGGATCGGGCTGCGTGCCGAGGGGCACGAGGTGCTGATGGCGGCCGACGGACGGACCGCGCTCCAGGCGCTGCGCGAGGACCGGCCCGACATCGTGGTCCTCGACCTCGGGCTGCCCGACGTGTCCGGCATCGAGGTGCTGCGGCAGCTCCGGGGCTGGAGCACGACTCCGGTGGTCGTGCTCTCGGCCCGCGCCGAGTCGGCGGAGAAGGTCGAGGCCCTCGATCTCGGCGCCGACGACTACGTGACCAAACCGTTCGGCATGGAGGAGCTCCTCGCCCGGATCCGGGCCGCGGCCCGGAGGGCCGGCTCGGACCTGCCGGTGCTCGAGGCCGGTGACCTCGTCATCGACCTGCCCGCCCGCCGGGTCACGAAGGCGGGTGAGGTGGTGCGGCTGACCCCGACCGAGTGGGGCCTGCTCGAGATGCTGGTCCGTACGCCCGGCCGGCTGGTCAGCCAGCAGGACCTCCTGCACGAGGTGTGGGGTCCGACGTACGGGCGCGAGACGAACTACCTCCGCGTCTACGTCGGGGCGCTGCGCAAGAAGCTCGAGGACGACCCCTCCTCGCCGCGGCACCTCATCACCGAGCCGGGCATGGGCTATCGCTTCGAGGTGTGACGGCGGGGAGCCGTGGTCGCCCGGTCATTGACGCGGATCCGAACGGCCGCGTCGCTTGTCCCCCGGTACGCCTGCTGCGAGTCTGGACGGGTCATGGGGGGTCTCCGAGAGGAACAGCCATGCGAGTCACTCTGTCCACGGCGGTCGCCACGGTGAGCGCAGCTGCGCTCCTGGTCGTCGGCCTCGACTACACCACGTACGCCGTCACCGGCGGCAGCCTGTTGCTGGGCCGCACCAACCATGCCGGCAGCCCCACCACGATCGTGCGCCACGGAACGGGAGTCGCGTTGTCCCTGGAGTCGTCCGGACACGGGTTCCCCTCACTGCGGGTCAGCTCCTCGGCCCGTGTTCCTCGGTTGAACTCCGACCTGCTCGACGGCAGGAGCGCGTCGGACCTGACCACCCATGCCGTGAGCTACCGGGCCGGGAAGCGTGGGGAGGTCGTCAACGGGGCGGGCTTCTGGCGCGTGCACGTGGCGCCGGGCCCGTACCAGGTGAGCTTCAAGGCCTTCGTGGTCCCGGATGCGGTCGCGCCCGGCGAGTCGGTCGACGTGATCTGCGGGGTGGCCGACCTCTCCACGATCGGGCCCAACACGACGGTGTACACCGCCGACTCCGCCACCTACAGCAACGGTTTTCCGACTCTGATGTCCGGAGCAGATACGGTGCGCATCAGCAAGAAGGCCGACCCCGGCATCGTGTGCACGACCTCCACCAACATCGACTTCACCCTCTTCAAGGCGATCACCGCATCCTTCACCCGCGTGGCCACCCGGACCGTCAAGACGGCGACCTCGGTGGCGCCACCGCAGGCCCGGTCGAGCCACCTCTTCGCTCAGCTCCACCGCTGAGCCTCCGCTGATCGGCTGTGAGCAGAGCTTCCCGGGTCAGCTCGCGACGAGGGCGGCACCGGGGAGCTGCATGACCATGCGCGTGCCACCGACCCCGCTCTCCTCGACCCGGACGGTGCCGGAGTGACGCTCGGTCACCTGGCGCACGATGGAGAGACCCAGCCCCGAGCCGGGCATCGACCGGGACTCGTCGGAGCGGTAGAAGCGTTCGAAGACGTGCTCGCGGTCGGACTCGGCGATCCCCGGACCCTCGTCCTCGACGGTCAGAGTCCCGTGGTTGAGCCGGATCGTGACGGTCCCTCCGGGAGGACTCCACTTCACGGCGTTGTCGAGCAGGTTGGTCACCGCGCGTTCGAGCGAGGCCGACTCTCCGGTCACCCACCACGGCTCGCTGTCGACCTCGAAGGTCAGACCGGTGCCGCGGCGCCGGGCGCGGGCCACCGCACGATCGACCACCTCGGCCAGGTCGACCTGCTCGACGGCTCGCCGTAGCGGCTCGTCGCGCGCGAGCTCCACCAGGTCACCGACCAGGTTGGACATCTCCTCGATCTGGGCGCCCACGTCGTCGAGCAGCTCCGCGCGCGCAGCCGGGTCGAGCCCGCCGGCGGCGTCGGACTGGAGGAGCAGGTCGAGGTTCGTGCGCAGCGACGTGAGCGGCGTACGCAGCTCGTGCCCGGCGTCGGCCACCAGCCGTCGCTGGCGGTCGCGCGAGGCGGACAGGGCCGCGAGCATCCCGTTGAACGCCGTCGCGAGACGTGCGATCTCGTCGTCGCCCTCCACCGGCAGGGGCGTGAGGTCCTCGGTCCGGGTGATCACCTCGACGTTCTCGGTGAGGCGCCGTACGGGGCGTAGTCCGTTGCGGGCCACTCCCCAGCCGGCGAAGGCGGCCCCGATCACACCGGCCAGGCCGAACAGCAGCATCACCGCGCCCATCCGCTGGAGGGCCCGTTCCTGTGTCGACATGTTCTGGGCGAGGACGAGCGCGTACCGATGGGTCTGGCCCAGCGGCACCGCGGCGACCCGGTAGTCGTTCGTGCCCATCCGGATCGTGCGGACGCTCTGCGACGAGCCACCGGAGGCGACCGCGATCTCGGGCTTGCCCAGCGCGAGGTTCTCCTGCCCGGCCGTGCCGACGGGGCCCATCCGGCCGGCGCTGTCCACGAGGTAGATGTGGACGTCGGAGGCCCCGAACACCCACTCGGGGATGTCGGCGCCGGTCAGCTGGGCCAGGACGATGCTGTCGCTGGCCTGGTGGGCGCGGTCGCTCAAGGAGCTGTCCAGCGAGCTCTCCAGCGACATCCGCACCGTCACGTAAGCGCCCAGCGCGACCAGGGCGACCGCCAGGCCGACGGCCATCGTGGTCAGCAGGACGACGCGGCTTGCGAGCGAGCGGCGGTAGTGCCACCGGCGCTCGCCCCACGTCGACGAGCCGGGCGCGGTCCCGGTCGTCGGGGTCGTCATGACTCTTTCAGGACGTATCCGACGCCGCGCACGGTGTGCAGCAGCCGGGACTCGCCCTCGGCCTCGGTCTTGCGGCGCAGGTAGCCGACGTAGACCTCGAGGGAGTTCGCGGTCGTGGGGAAGTCGTAGCCCCAGACCTCCTCGAGGATGAACGACCGCTCCAGCACCCGGCGCGGCCGCCGCAGGAACATCTCGAGCAGCGTGAACTCGGTCCGGGTCAGCTCCATCGACCGGCCGCCCCGGAGCACCTCGCGCGTCGCGAGGTCCATCGACAGGTCGGCGAAGGAGAGGACCTCGTGCTCGTCGCCCTCGGCCGGTACGACGCGGCGCAGCAGCGCACGCAGCCTGGCCAGCAGCTCCTGCAGGGCGAAGGGCTTGGTGAGGTAGTCGTCGGCACCGGCATCGAGTCCCTCGACCCGGTCGCCGACCGCGTCGCGGGCGGTGAGCACCAGCACCGGGACGTCGTTGCCGGCCTTGCGCAGAGCCTTGGTCGTCTCGATGCCGTCGAGCCTGGGCATCATCACGTCCATCACCACGACGTCGGGACCGAGCCCGCCGATACCGGCCAGCGCCTCGGCGCCGTCGGCGGCCAGGGACACGGCGTACCCGTTGAACTCGAGGCTGCGTCGCAGCGACTCACGGACCGCCTTGTCGTCGTCGACGACGAGGACGTGCGGCTTGGCGCTCGAGGCGGGTGCAGGCGGTGTCACGGCCCTACTGTGTCAAACCGTCCTGAACCGTGCCTGAGAACGCGCGGTGCTCAGCTGAAGCGGCCGGCGACCTCGGCCGCCCGAGCGCCGTACCCACCGCCGAACAGGCAGGCATGGACGAGCAGCGGGAACAGCTGGTGGACGCCCACCCGGTCGGCCCAGCCCTCGGCGAGCGGGGACACCTCCTCGTAGGCGTGCAGGGCCCGCGGCAGGTGTGGCAGGCCGAAGAGAGCGAGCATCGCGAGATCCGTCTCGCGGTGGCCGCCGTGCGCGGCCGGGTCGATCACGCAGCAGCCGCCGTCGTGTGTCCAGATGACGTTGCCGTTCCACAGGTCACCGTGGAGGCGGCGCGGGCCTTCCTCGGGAACGAGGTCCGCCAACCGGCCGACGACGCCCTCGACCTGGGCGGCCTCCTCCGGGTTGATCGCACCGCGGTCGCGCGCGAGCTTGAGGTAGGGCAGGACCCGCTTCGTCGCATAGAACTCAGCCCAGGTGGGCGCGCTCTTGTTGGGCAGCGGGAGCCGGCCGATGAAGCCCTCGCGGTCCAGCCCGTACGACGGCGCCCCGGCCTCGTGGGTTCGCGCCAGCGCGCGGCCGAACTCGGTGGCCGCCTCGGTGGTGAGCTTGCCGGGCTCGACCCAGGCCAGGATCAGGCAGTCGGCCTCGACCGCCAGCACCTCCGGGACCCGCACGCCGCCGGCCTCGCCGAGCCAGCGCAGCCCGGCCGCCTCGACCTCGAAGAACCCCGGCGGTGCGTTGGTCAGCGTCTTCATGAAGGCCGACCGCCCGGAGCTGAGCCGCAGCTTGGTGGCGGTCGCGATGTCACCGCCGGCGACGGGTGCCGTGGCCGCGACGGCCGTACCGAGGAGCTCCTCGGCGCGGCGGGCGACGTGAGGCTGGCGCGTCACTCAGCACCTCCTCGGATCCGGCTGCCCTCACCGTAGTACGCCTGCCCTGGGTCGTCCGCCTGAGGAGCCACTAGGGGTGCCTGTGAGGCGGACGACCGGAGTACGGCGGTCAGTCGAGGGCCCACCCGTGCCAGCTGTCGACGCGGATCCAGGCACTGACGCGTTTCGCGTCCGGATCGCCGAAGCCGTCGCCGCCGTAGTGACGGGCCAGCCGGTCGATGTCGGCGAGCGCCGCCGCCCGGTCGTGCTCCCACCGGACGACAGGTCCGCGGATGCTCACGTGGGTGTACCACTCGCCGTCCTTGAGTGCGGTCAGCGAGACGTGCGGGTGCTCCTTCATCCAGGTCAGCCGGGCGCGCTCGGCGTCCATGTTGACGAGGATCGTGCCGTCGTCCTCGACGAGGTACCAGGTGGCCACGGACATCGGGTGCCCGCTGGGCATCACCACGGCGATCACGGCCGGGTTGGGCTCCCGGAGCAGGGCGGCAGCACCGTCGGGTAGCGGGGCCTTCGGCATGGCGGTCCTTCCAGGGTCGGGGTCAGTCCAGCGCGTCCGCGAGCCGGCCGACCAGCGCGTACGAGGTGCGCTCGACCATCGTGAGCACCTCGTGGAAGCCGTCGGCACCCCCGTAGTAGGGGTCGGGCACGTCCTCGCCCGCTCCGATCGGGTCGAAGTCACGGAACATCGCGATCCGGTCGGTAGGGCCGCCGAGGTCAGCCAGGTTGCCGTGGTCCATGGCGAGCACGAGGTCGTCGGCGGCCGCCCAGGAGTCGTCGTACTGCTGGGCCCGGTGCCGGCTCGCGTCGTACCCGGCGTGCTCGAGAGTGGCGGCCGCGCGGGTGTCCATGGGTCGGCCGACATGCCAGTCGCCGGTGCCGCTGCTGCGCACGGAGACGCGGTCGTCGAGGCCGGCCGCAGCCAGGCGCGCCTCGAGGACGACGTGGGCCGTGGGGGAGCGGCAGATGTTGCCGAGACAGACCAGCGAGATCGAGTACCGCCCGGGCGTGCGCGGTGGCGGGAGGGTCGCCACGGCCTACGCGTCCTCCTTGAGGACGGTGACGTCGATGGCCCAGTTGACGATCGTGATCACGATCGAGCCGAGGACCGCCGCCCAGAAGCCGTCGACATGGAAGCCGATGTCGAACAGGCCGGCGATCCAGGCGGTGAACATCAGCATCAGGGCGTTGATGACGAGCAGGAAGAGTCCGAGCGTGAGGATGATGAACGGGATCGAGAAGAACGTGACGATCGGCTTCACGAAGCTGCTCACGACACCGAGGATCAGGGCCACGAGCAGCAGCGGGATCAGCTTGTGCTTGACCTCGGCCCAGCCCGCGCTCGGGCCGGTGAAGTAGATGCCGTCGACCAGCCAGGTGGCGACGGCGACGGCCGCGGCGGTACTCAGCAGCCAGGTCACGAAGCGCATCCGGCGAGCATAGGGGAGTGGACCTACGCTGGGCCTTGCCCGCAAGCGGGCGGCTGCGCTCCCTGCGGTCGCGCCGCCACGGCTGCGCCGCGTCGGCAGGTCCTCAGTCGAGGTCGAGGCGCTCGATGATCGCGTCCTCGGCCCCGCCGAGGTGGTCGTCGAGCTCGGCCACGGCCGCGTCGATGTCACCGGACTCGAGGAGGTCGAGCAGGTGATGGTGCGACCCGGCCTGGTCGCGCGCGTTGCGACGTACGCGGTCGATCTGCGCCAGCGCGAGCCGGAGCTCGGCGACCACCGAGGTGGCCATCGCCACCAGTCGCGGTGACTCGGTGAGACCGACCAGGCTGAGGTGGATGGCGAGGTGGCGCTGGTTGAGCTCCTGGTACGACGCGCCATCGGCGACCGCGCGCTCGTAGTCGGCCAGCGCCAGGCGGACGGCGTCGCGCGCCTCCTCCCCGGCGGTCGTCCAGTGGCGGACTCCGGCGGTCTCCAGCACCGCCCGGACGCGCGACACGTCGCGCACCGATCCGGGGTCGGGGCTGGCGACGCTGACGCCGCGGTTCGGCTCGCGAGTGGCCAGCCCCTCAGCGACGAGCACGGCGAGCGCCTCGCGCAGGGTCGGCCGGGAGACGCCGAGCGACTCGGCCAGGGCGACCTCGCGCAGCGGCGTGCCGGACTCCAGCTCGCCCTCGAAGACCGCTCGTCGTAGCTCGTCGGTGACGCGGTCGACGGTCGAGGAGTGCTCCAGGTGGAGGGTGCCGAAGGCGTCGGCGGGCCGCTCGACGGAGTCCATGACCCCATTGTCTGACAACGGCTTGCCGAACGCCCCATCCGTCTCTATCCTCGGGTTGTCAGATTGTCTGACAATCAGGTCCGAGCGCCGATCTGCCCGGTGAGGCGCACCAGCTCCGCCCGCGTGCCGCGGGCCACCGCTCTGAACGGAAAGGGGTACGCCGTGCCGCACGCCCAGTCGCAGACCCAGCCGGACGTCCAGCCGAACGCCCTGCCCTGGGGCCGCCGCTACGTGATGGTCCGTCCCGACCACTTCCGGGTCGACTACCGGATCAACCCCTACATGGACCTCGACGACCAGCCCGACCCGGGCCGCGCGATGGCGCAGTGGGTCGGCCTGGTCTCCGCGATCGAGCGCCTCGGCGGCACGGTCGAGGTCGTGCCGCAGCGCCCCGACGCACCCGACATGGTCTACGCGATGAACCTCGGTCTCGGCCTGGTCCGGCCCGACGGCGGCACCCACGTGGTCCTCTCGCACATGCGCTACGCCGAGCGCCGGATGGAGACGCAGACGGCGCAGCCGTGGTTCGAGCGCAGCGGCCGGTCCACGTCGTACGTCGGTCGCGACGGCGTCGGCGCCCACCTCGAGGCCGGTGACGTCTTCGCGTGGGGCGACGCGCTGGTCGCGGGCTACGGCCCGCGCACCGAGGAGCTCGCGCTCAAGCACCTCGCCACCGACCTCGAGGTGCGCGTGCGCGGCGTGCGCATCACCCACCCGGCGATGTACCACCTCGACCTCGCGTTCTGCCCGCTCGACGAGCGGCGCGCGATGGTCGCGCCGGGTGCCTTCGACCACGCCTCCGCGTCCGCCCTGCTCGGGCTCGTGCCGGAGCCGCTGCTGCTGACCGACGAGGAGGCACTGACGACGTTCTGCGCCAACTCGATCGTGATCGGCCGCACCGTCCTGATGCCGGCCGGCGCACCCGCGCGGGTCACCGCGCAGCTCGAGGACTGGGACTTCGAGGTCGTCGAGGTCGAGGTCGACGAGTTCCACAAGGGCGGTGGCTCGGTCCGCTGCCTGACCAACCCGATCGACGTGACGCTCGGGCGCGACGTGCCCGTCGTCCCCGGCGGCGAGGTGCTCGTCCCGGCGGTCTGAGGGGCGGGTCCGTCGGGTTCCCCGTAGCGCCACCGCCTAGCCTCGTCGGCATGGTCCCGATCGGCGGCGTCGGCTGGATGTTGGTCCTCGCCGCGGCGTCGGGGCTGTGCTGCCTCGTCGTGGCTCTGGCCGTCGGCCGCCGGATGGGCCCGGTGGCCGGGCTGGCCTGGGGCGGGCTGCTGTGGTCGATCTCGGTGATCGGGATCCTCACGCTGATCCCGGCGCAGGACGGCCTGGGCTACATCCCGGCCGACCAGCACGCCACCTCCTGCAGCTGGGACATCGGCGGTCCGTCACCGGACGGTTTCTGGATCTTCAGTGGCGGCCAACAGGTGCTCAACGCCCTGCTGTTCGTGCCGGCCGGGGTGTTCGTGGTCCTGGCGTTCGCTCGCTGGCGGGCGGGCTGGGTGCTGATCCCCCTCGGGTTCGCCGCCCTGGCCGGCCTCTCCTTGGCCGTCGAGGAGGTCCAGCTGCACGTCGCACGCATCGACCGCGCCTGCGATGTCACCGACATCATCGACAACGTCTCCGGTGCCGCGATCGGGGTCCTGGTCGGGCTCGCTGTGCTGCCGGTGCTCCGTCCCTGGCGGGGCCGTGGCCGGCGGCGCGCGGAGATAGGTTGAGCCCATGCCAGGTCCCCAGCCGCGCGCGTGCGTCTCCCAGATCCCGGCGTACGTCGCAGGGAAGCCGCCGCAGCCCCGTGCCGGCCTGACGACCTACAAGCTGTCGTCGAACGAGAACCCCTACCCGCCGCTCCCCGGCGTGCTCGAGGCCGCCACCCGCGCGGCCGAGCAGATGAACCGGTATCCCGACATGGGCAACACCGCGCTCTACGAGGCACTGTCCGGCAGGCTCGGCGTGCCCACGGAGCAGCTCGCCCTCGCGACGGGCTCGGTGGCGCTGATCTACCAGCTGGTGCAGGCGTTCTGCGAGCCCGGCGACGAGGTCGTCTATGCCTGGCGCAGCTTCGAGGCCTACCCGATCGCGGTGACCGCGACCGGCGCGATGAGCGTGCAGGTGCCGGTGCGGGCGGACGGCCACCACGACCTCGACGCCATGGTGGCGGCGATCACCGACCGGACCCGGGTCGTCCTGGTCTGTACCCCCAACAACCCGACCGGACCGTCGGTCACCCAGGCCGAGCTCGATGCGTTCCTCGCCCGGGTGCCCGAACGCGTGCTGGTCGTCGTGGACGAGGCGTACGTCGAGTTCGTGCGGATGCACGATCCCGTCGACGGCCTCGCCACCATGCGGGCCCACGCGAACGTCGTGTCGACCCGCACGTTCTCCAAGGCCTACGGCCTCGCCGGCTTCCGGGTCGGGTACGCCGTCGGGCCGGCGGAGATCGTCGGTGCCCTGCGTGCCGTGTCCCTCCCCTTCGGGGTGTCGAACGTGGCCCAGGCGGCTGCCGTCGCCTCGCTGGAGGCCGAGCCGCAGCTCCTCGAGCGAGTCGCGGCACTGGTCGCAGAGCGCGAACGGGTGCTCGAGGGCCTGGCCGCCACGGGAGTCGTCGTACCCGAGGCGCAGGGCAACTTCGTGTGGTTCGCGACCGGCGACCGCACCGCCGAGTTCGCCGCCGCGGCCGACGACCTCGGCATCGTGGTGCGACCCTTCGCCGGCGAGGGTGCCCGGGTCTCGGTCGGGGAGCCGGAGGCCAACGACCGGGTCATCGCGCTGGCGCGATCGTTCGCCTGAGCGACGGCTGGTCTAGACCAGCGCGTGTTCGCCTGCCGGCCAGGGGGGTGGCGCCTAGCGTGAGTCCGTTCTGCACATGCCATCTCTCAGGGGGAAACCCATTCCATGACCACATCCAGACTCGTCCGCCGTTCCGTCGCCCTGTTCGCCGCCACCGGCGCCGCCGCAGCCCTGTCCTTCGTCCCCACCGGCAACGCCCAGGCAGCGGTGGCTGGCATGTACCAGGCCATCGGCAACTCGAACGCCGACTACACCGGCAGCACGCCTGGCGGCGACTGCACCCTCGCCGTGCCGAACTCCGACCAGGTCGAGAGCCCGGTGAAGAACTTCAGCCACGGTACGAGGACTGCGTCGGTGAACCTCGATGCGACGTACACCAGCACTGACAACCCTTCCGACACCGTGCGCGTCAAGGGCCACGTGGACAGCACGCTGACGCTGAAGAAGCACAACCGGGACCTGCAGAGCTTCGCTCTCGGCGTCGGCGGCAACGTCTCGGTCCACCACGCGGTGTCGGGCTCGCTGTGCAGCGCCCAGGGAACCGTGGCCGGAGTCACGCAGGTGGCCTTCACCGAGCACAAGAAGGGCTGGTTCACCCTCACCCGCGACACGAAGAAGCCGAACTCCGTCGTCCAGGTGATCCTGGTCAACCTCCAGACCCAGAAGGTCGTGAGCTTCAGCGTCTTCGAGGGCTCGCAGTCGCACGAGACCAGCCGCGCGCTGCTCAAGCCGGGGCAGTACGAGCTCGCGCAGACCGAGGCGGGCATCACGGCGGGTGACAACGGCATCTTCCTGAAGTCCGGCGCCCCTCGGACCGCCAAGGCCCAGCTCAGCATCCACCTCTCGGGCGAGTTCAAGCCGGTCAAGCACTGACCCCAGCATCGTCGGGCGACGGCCGGTGACCTTCGGGTCACCGGCCGTCGCGCATGTCAGACGCTGACCGGCTCGCGCACCTCGACGGGCCGGTCCATCCCGCGGAAGCTCGGGAGGAACGCCGGTGCCATGGTGGCCGCGAAGTAGCAGAGGCCGACCACGAGCAGGGCCGGGTCGAGACCCAGGCCGGTGACCAGCAGGCCACCGAGCACGCCACCGAGCGGCATCAGCGACCAGCAGATCGCGCTGTTCAGGGCCGTGACCCGGCCGACGAGGGAACGGGGGATCCGCTCGAACTCCACAGCGCCGAGGACCGGGTTGAGGAACCCCGAGGCGCAGCCCCCGACCACGCACGTGGCCAGGATCATCCAGAGCGGGACGCCGAGCGCGAACAGCACGAACCTGGGCAGTCCCGTGATGAGGAAGGCGACGACGTACGTCGCGAAGCGCGGCAGGCGGGTGCCGTAGGCCGCGGCCACCAGTGAGCCGACCATCGAGGCGCCGCCCCACACCGCGAAGACCAGGCCGAGGGCCGCGACGCCCGCACCGGACTGGCTGGCCCACACCGGCAGGAGCACCGCGGACCAGGCCAGGTCGAGCAGGTTGGTCACGGCGATCATGAGGCACAGGCTCATCAGGACGGCGTCGTGGCTGAGGAAGTCCCACCCGTCGCGCAGCTCGGAGAGGTACGACGTGGGCTGCTCCTCCGGGCCGGCGGGCTGCGGGCGGCTCGCCAGGCCGACGCCGCGGGTGGTCAGCATCAGGAGCACGGCGCACACCCCGAACGAGACGGCGTCGACGGACACCGCGTTGGCGGCACCAGCGGTCGCCACCAGCGCTCCGGCGATCGCCGCGCCGATCATGGTCGACCCGCGCTCGATCGCGGACGACAGCCCGGTGACCCGCTCGAGCGGCACGCCCGCAGTGTCGCTGAGCGACGGGATCATCGCCCCGACCGCCGCGTCGCCCGGGCCGCGGAGGGCGCCGCCGGCCGCGACCAGCAGCAGCAGGACCGGGAACGTCAGCCGGTCTGAGTGGTGCAGCAGGGGGATCAGGCCCACGGTGACCATGGAGAGCAGGTCGGCCGTGATCGCCATCCGGCGCGGCCCGACCCGGTCGACGAGCGGGCCGCCGGTCGCCTTGAAGATCACCAGCGGGGTGAGCTCGGCGGCGGCGACGAGGCCGGTCTGCGTGGCGGAGCCGGTGGTCACCAGCACCAGCCACGGGATCGCGATCATCGAGACCCGGGTACCGAGCAGCGAGATCGACTCGGCGGTCAGCCACCCGTACAGCGGGACGTTCCGGCGCCTCACCGCTCGGGGCCTTCCAGGACCACGGTGCCCGGCCTGGGGAACGCGTTGACGTTGACCACGAAGCTCGCGACGCCCTCGGCGTCCGGCTCCTCCTCTGCCCACTGCTCGATCAGGGCGGCGATCGCGTCGACGAGCTGCTCGGCACGGGGAGCGGTCAGGTGCAGGTGCCAGTCGCTGGTGGTGCTCGCGCGCTGCCACGCCTCCGGCAGGTAGCGGCGTTCGCCGACGGCCTGCATGAGCGACTCGGTGTAGAGCAGCGCCACGCTCTGCAGGTAGGCCTCCGCGTCCTCGGCATCCTCGTCGTCCGGCCGGTCGGTGAGGTTCGCCCGGGTACTCCCGTGCGCCGCTCTCCACCAGCGGTCGCGGGCGTCGCCCCGCTCGGTGTCCTCGACGATGAAGCCGTGGTCGGCGAGCTGACGCAGGTGGTACGATGTGGCGCCGGTGTTGAGCTTGAGCTGGTGCGCCAGCTGGGTGGCGGTCGCCGGTCCCTCCAGGCGGAGCAGCATCAGCATCCGGAGGCGGGTGGGGTGCGACAGCGTGCGGAGCCCGGCGGCGGACGGTGTGATCGAGGAGGCCATGACCGCCAACATACCTTTGCAAACCTTACTTTGCAAAGACTTCTTGGGAAGGTCGAGGCCTCTCCGGCCGCGGCTCTAACCTGCCGCTGTGGCCGGAGTCGTGAGGGTGGGCATCTCCGGCTGGCGCTACCCCGCGTGGCGCGGCGACTTCTACCCGCCCGGACTCCCGCAGCGCCGGGAGCTGGAGTACGCCGCGTCCCAGCTCACCTCGATCGAGGTCAACGGCTCGTTCTACTCGCTGCAACGCCCGTCGTCGTACGCCGCGTGGCGGGCCGAGGCGGCCGCCGCACGTGGCGACTTCCGGTTCGCGGTCAAGGGCCCCCGCTTCGTGACCCACATGAAGCGGCTGCGCGACGTCGACGTGCCGCTGGCCAACTTCTTCGCCTCCGGCGTCCTCGCACTCGGTCCGGCGCTCGGTCCGGTGCTGTGGCAGCTACCGGAGAACCTCCGCTTCGACGCCGACGTGCTGGACGACTTCCTGGGCCGGCTGCCGCGCACGACGGCCGAGGCTGCGTCGCTCGCGGGTCGCCACGACGAGAAGGTGCCCGACGACCGCGCCCTGACGGTGGCCGAGGACGACCGCCCGATGCGCTACGCGCTCGAGTTCCGCAGCCCGACCTTCGCCGACCCGGCGGCGTACGACGTGCTGCGGAAGCACGGCGTCGCCACGGTGTATGCCGACACGGCCGGCCGTTGGCCGAAGGTCGACGAGGACACCGCGCCATACCGCTATGTCCGGCTGCACGGCGATCGCGAGCTCTACTCCAGCGGCTACACCGACCGTGCACTCGACCAGTGGGCCGAACGCTGCCGCCGTTGGTCGGCGGCCGGACAGGACGTCTTCTGCTACTTCGACAACGACATCAAGGGCTACGCCCCGCACGACGCGCGGCGCCTGATCACCCGGCTCGCCACCGCGTGACCCGACACGCGGCGGCCCTAGGCTGGCCGCCATGGCCTCCGCCCCGTCGTCCAGCTCGCGCCCGGAGTCTGGCGGATCCCCCTCCTCCGCGACTTCGTCAACGGCTTCATCCTCCGCGACGACGACGGCCAGGTGACGCTGGTCGACATGGGCATCAGCCGGTCCGGCCCGAAGGTGATGGCCGCCCTCGCCTCGATCGGCTCCGGACCCTCCGACGTGACCCGGCTGATGCTCACCCACGCCCACCCCGACCACGCCGGAGGCGCGGCGTACGTCGCGCAGCAGACCGGGAAGGAGCTCGGGATCCACGAGGACGATGCCGACTTCGCCCGCGAGGGTGTGAGTCCGCCGCGCGACCAGAGCTTCCTCCTCGGGCGGCTGCTGAGCCGCGGCAAGAACGGCTTCCCGCCGGTGTCCGTCGGCGAGACGTTCACCGACGGTCAGGTGATCCCGTTCGCCGGCGGCATCCAGCTCGTGCACACACCCGGTCACTCACCCGGACACGTCTCGCTCCTCCACCAGGACTCGGGCGTGCTGATCACCGGCGACGCGATCTTCAACGTGCGCGGGCTGCGCTGGCCGATCACGTCGTTCTGCACCGACTTCCGGATGACGAAGCAGACCGCGGTCCGGCTCGCCGAGCTGGAGTACACGACCGCGGCCTTCACGCACGGGCCGGAGCTGCGGGACCACCCGCGTGAGCACATCCGCCGCTTCCTGAAGGACAAGGGCTCTCTATGAGCGTCAGCCCACCTGCTCTGCGGCGTCGACCTCCTCGACACCCGGTGACCTGCCCCGCACGACGAAGTCCTTCTGTCGGATCAGCAGCAGCGACAGCACGCCGGAGGTGAAGGCGATCACTGCTGCGATCAGCGTGATGTGGTTGAGCGCGTCCACCACTCCCGAGGTGCCGACCTGGTGGACGAGGTCGTAGGCCTGCTGGCCCACAGCCGGTCCCTGCGCTTGCGTCGCGGCCTGCTGGGCGCCCTGTGCCGCCGCCTGCACCTGGCCGCCGGACAGTGCGGCGGTGAGGCCGTCGAGGGCCTGGGCAGGGACCTTGCCGGACAGGTCGGGTCGCACGGCGGACGCCACCTGCTGGCTGAAGATCGAGCCGAGCGCGGCGATCCCGGTGGCGATCCCGACCTGGCGGAACGTGGAGTTCACGCCGCTGGCCATCCCCGCCCTCGCCACCGGTACGACGCCGACGGCGGTCGAGGCCAGCGGCGGGTTGATCATCCCGATCCCGATCCCGGTCACGATCAGGCCGGGGATCAGATGGGTCCACGCCGAGTCCTCGCGGAAGCCGTGGAGGAGCAGGAGTCCGACCCCGAGGATCAGGAAGCCGGGCGCGATCAGCCACTTCACCGGGACGTGCTCGGTGAGCCGCCCGGCGATCGCGGCGGCGAAGAACGACGCCACCGACAGGTACAGGAACCGGATGCCGGTCTCGACGGCGGAGTAGCCGAGCACGTTCTGCACGTAGATCACGAGGAACGTCAGCAGCGAGAAGATCGACGCGGAGACGCCGAAGGCCGCGATCAGGCCGCCGGTGAACGTGGGCTTGCGCAGCAGTGACAGGTCGAACATCGGCTTGCTCTGGAGCAGCTGGCTCACCACGAAGATCACCAGCAGCACCGCTGACGCCACCAGCGAGGCCACCACCTTCTGGTCGGTCCAGCTGCCCTGGCCGGCCTCGATCAGCCCGTATACGAGAGCCCCGAGCGCCAGTGAGAAGCTCACGAAGCCGAACCAGTCCGGACGACCGGCATTGGGGTCCTTCGACTCCACCACCCGCGTCAGCGAGACGGCCAGGGCCACCAGGCAGATCGGGATGTTCACGAAGAAGATCCACCGCCACGACAGGCCGCTCGTGAGCACTCCGCCGAGGACCGGCCCGATCGCGACCGCCACGCCGGTGGTCGCTCCGAAGATCCCGAACGCAGTCCCACGGTCCTTGCCGTGGAAGGCACTGGCCAGCAGGGCGAGGGCAGTGGCGAACATGGCCGCGCCGCCGATGCCCTGGAAGGCGCGCGAGATCTGGAGGAAGAAGATGTCCTGAGCGGCGCCGCAGGCGATCGAGCCGATGGTGAACACCACGAGGCCGATCACGAAGACGCGGCGGCGGCCGTAGAGGTCGGCGAGCGACCCGGCGGTGAGCAGGAGCGCCGCGAGGCTGAGGGCGTACGCGTCGATCACCCACTGCAGGTCCGACAGGGAGGCGTCGAGCTGGCTCTGGATGTCGGGTAGTGCGACGTTCACGATCGTGATGTCCAGCAGAAGCATGAACACGCCCGTACAGACCGCCGTGAGGGTCCACCACTTGGGGTCCCGTCCGGACTCGATCCCTGCGGCAGTGCTGTTGTCCGAGACCATGGTTCCGCCCTTCGGCCGCTCGCGCCGACGGCCAATCCATCACGAAGTTAACGATTACCTGCGGTACGATACGCCGGCACCATGAATCGTCAAGATCTCAATGATTGAGCAGGTGATGAACGTCGACGCCGCTACCCAGGGTCGTACCCTGCTTCCGGCCCTCTCAGACCTGCCGGGCCACCTGGTGTGGCGGGCCAGGGCGCGGGTCGTGGCCGCGCTCGAGGAGGTGCTCCCCGAGGCGGTGGACATCCACGCGTACGCCGTCCTGCTGGCGCTGGCAGGTGGCGCGACCCGGTCGCAACGAGCACTCGCCGACACCGTGGCAGTGAGCAGTACGACGATGATGCGGGTCGCCGCGAGCCTCGCTGCCCAGGGACTGGTCGAGCGCGTACGCAACCCCGATGACCGGCGCTCCTATGCCCTGACCCGCACGGCCGAGGGCGCTGCGGCCGCCCGCTCCTGGCGACGCTACGCCGTGGCCCTGGAGGACTCGGTCACGGCTGGGTTCACCCTTCGTGATCGCGAGGACCTGCGCTCCCTGCTGCTGCGGGTCGTGGACCCGGACCTCGCACCGGACACGCCCGAGCCCCTCCGAGACAGCATCTCGTTCCTGGTCACCCGGCTCCAGTTCCGCATGCACCGTGACTTCCAGCTCGCGCTCGCGCCGATCGGGATCGAGCCCCCGCACTTCGGCATCCTGACCGCCCTCGAGGAGACCGGGCCGATCTCCCAGTCGGCGCTGGCCCGGCACTTCGCCGTCAGCCCCGCCCACATGGTGCAGCTGATCGACGAGCTCGAGGAGCGCACGCTGGTGGCACGCCGTCCGCTCGAGACCGACCGCCGGACCCACGTGATCGAGGTGCTCCCCGCAGCTGGTCGGGCCCTGGAGGCTGCGGCCCCGATCGCGGACCTGGCCGTCGCGGAGCGGTTCGCCCCCCTCAGATCGGCCGAGTCGCGCCGGCTGATCGAGCTGCTGCGCCGTGTCGTGACCGCGCCCTGACCGGCCTCAGTGGCGGTGCTTCTGGGCGACCTCGCTGCCGAGCTTCAGCACCTTCGAGCCGTCGGCCTGCTCGATCTCGTACGCCGGGTCCTCGGGTGTGCCGACGCGCGTGACCTGCACGCCCGTGAAGCGGCGCACGACCGGGCGCGGGTGTCGATGGCAAAGACCCGGCGGACCCTACCCGGCCTCAGGGACCAGCGCAGGAGCTTTCGAAGTGCCCGGTTGATTGGTGCCGTCCGCGCCCCGCCC
>Ga0302322_100000906_pt1 | contig 23421 bp, 19 predicted proteins | sample Fen_T0_2_FD_203757 | JGI IMG/M metagenome (GOLD analysis project Ga0302322, IMG submission 203757) | Peat permafrost microbial communities from Stordalen Mire near Abisko, Sweden - Fen_T0_2 | ecosystem: Environmental > Terrestrial > Soil > Wetlands > Permafrost | place: Sweden: Abisko...
CCTGTTGTGTCTCTCGCGGGAGGACCCCGCCGAGTAATGGTTGTTCTTAGCAGACCCGATACCCGCCCCAGGGGTCACCCCCCTACGGAGATCCGGCGTCAAACGTCGCGGTTGAGCGCGACCTCCTCACCGGCGAGTGCCGGCTCCTCACCCAGGTAGGAAGCGACCAGCGCCTCGCGGTCCGCGAGGTCGGCGGCCGTACCTTCCAGGACGATCTTCCCCCCCACCATCACGCAGGCGCGCGTGCAGTGCTTCAGCGCCATCACCGTGTTCTGCTCCACGAGCAGCATGGGGATGCGGTCGGACACCTGCGAGAGCGCGGCGTACACGGCCTGGGTGAACTTGGGCGACAGGCCCAGCGACGGCTCGTCGAGGAGGAGGATGCGCGGCTTCGCGACGAGCGCCCGGCCGATCGCCACCATCTGCTGCTCACCGCCCGACAGCGCCCAGCCGTCGCGCTTCCTCAGGGGTTGCAGCGGCGGGAAGAGCTCGAACACGTCCTCGATCGAGAACCCCTCGGTCCGGCCCGCGCTGGCCGTGGTGCCCACCTGCAGGTTCTCGTACACGTCGAGCGAGGGGAACACGTGTCGGCCCTCGGGCACGTGGATCAACCCCTGACGCGCGAGTCCCTCGACGTTCAGCTTCCGACAGTCCGCGCCGTCGAGGGTGACCGTGCCACCGTGCGACACGAGCCCCGAGATGGCCCGCAGGGTGGAGGTCTTCCCCGCGCCGTTCGGGCCGATCATGGCCACGACCTCGCCCACCTTCACGTCGACGTCGATGCCGCGCACGGCCTTGACCGGGCCGTACGACACCTCGAGTCCGCGAATCTCCAGCACAGTTCCGTTCCCCTCGCTCGGATCAGTCGACGTCGGCCACGCCGAGGTAGGCGTCCACGACGCGCTGGTCCTCGAACACGGTGTCGGCGTCGCCGACGGCCACCAGATGCCCCAGCTCCAGCACCGCGACCCGGTCGCACAGGTCGGTGATGAAGTCGAGCTTGTGGTCGATGATCAGCAGTGACACGCCCTCGTCACGCAGGCCCTTGAGGTAGCCCGACAGCTGCTCCGTCTCGGAGTTGTCGAGGCCGGCGGACGGCTCGTCGAGGAGGAGCACCGTCGGGCCGGCCGCGATCGCCCGGGCGAGCTCGAGGAGCCGTCGTTGCCCGTAGGTGAGCCGACCCGCGGGGGTCTCGGCGAAGCGACCGAGGCCGACGCGGGTGAGCGCGTCGACCGCGACCGCCCAGCGCGCCCGCTCGTGGCGCACGACCAGCGGACGCAGGAACCACGAGGCGAGCACGCCGGTCAGCTTGCGGTCGGAGGTGGACACCAGGACGTCCTCGATGCACGACAGGCGGTCGTACGTCTGGGGCGACTGGTAGGTGCGCAGCACGCCGACCGCCCGGCTGCGACCCGGAGTGCCCAGGGGCACCGGCTGGCCCGCGACCTCGTAGTAACCGCCCGCGGGCACCACGCCGGTGAGCGCGTTGAGGAACGTCGTCTTGCCGCTCCCGTTCGGGCCGACGAGCCCGAGGATCTCGTGCTCGCGCACGTCGAGGCTCACACCGTCGACCGCACGCACGCCGCCGAAGCTCACGCGGATCTCGGCGGCCTTGAGGACCGCGGGTCCCTCGACCACGCCTCCGCTGACCGCGGCCCGGGCCCGGGCCTCCGGCGCCACGCGCGGCATCGGCACGTACTCGTCGTCGTCGGCCACCGGCACCTCGACCACCGGCGGGTGGGTCACGCCGAAGAAGTCGCTGAGCCAGGTGCGTTGGTCGCGGTCGGCCGCACGGTTGACGAACCGGGCCTTGATCCGGTGCAGGACCCCGATGATCCCCTCGGGGGCGAAGATCATCACCAGCAGCAACGTGGCGCCGTAGATGATCTGGTTGTAGTCGCGGATCGCGTGACCGAAGAGGTCGATGTTGAGCTTCGTGAGGACGTAGGGCACCCAGAGGTAGAACGCGGCGCCGAGGATCGGGCCCCACAGAGACGTGATGCCCCCGACGATGAGCATCACGAAGATGCCGAGACCCAGCTCGATGCTGAACTCCTGGGGCTGGGCGTAGCCGCGGCCGTGCACGAACAACGATCCGGCGAACGCCCCGATCGACGAGCCGAGCACGAACATGACGATCCGGACCTTCGTGGTGGGGATGCCCACCGTGGCCGCGACCGTGGGCTGGTCGCGCATGGCGATCGCCTCGCGCTTGGCCGGCGACCGGGCCAGCCAGATGCCGATCAGCAGTACCCCGAGCAGGCAGACCATGTACACCCAGAACACGTTCCGCTCGTTGACCGACGGTGAGTTGGTGAGCGCCGTGGCCTTCCAGTGGAACAGGTTGAAGAGGTGGAACTCGATGCGCTGGTTGTCGCGCAGCGCGACCTCGGCACCGTCCTGTCCGGTGAACTCCTTCCACTGCAGGATGACCTCGGTCAGAAGCTGAGCCAGGGCGAGGGTCGCGATGCCCAGGAAGAACAGGTTGGCGTTGCGGGCGACGTAGGCGAAGACGAACGCGATGAGGGCCGCGACCACGATGCCGAGCGCGACCGCGAGGACGAAGGGCCAGCCCTCGCGCATCGCCCAGGCCGAGGTGTAGCCCCCGACCATGGCGAACGCGGCCTGCGAGAACGCGAACTGCCCCGAGACGCCGAACACGAAGTAGAAGCCGACGACCAGGATCGTCAGGTAGATCCAGTTGTTGAAGATGACGGTCTGGTCGTTGGCCCACGACGGCACGAACCGCAGCACCAGCATGAAGAGCGCGAAGATCGCGAGCCACGCGTACGGGTAGCCCCGCATCGCGGGCGGCCGAGCGGAGAGCCGGGTGCGCACCGTCGTGGGCGCGGTGGCGGAGACGTCACTCACTGCAGTTCCCTTCCCGATCCTGCTGCCGGCCTAGAGCCGCTTGCCCGCACGACCGAACAGGCCCTGGGGTCGGATGGCGATGACGATCAGCATCAGCACGTAGGGCAGGACCGATCGATACCGCAGCGCGGTGGACGGGTCGAGCCCGAGCTTGTCGAAGAGGAGCGGCAGCATCTGCCCGCCGAACAGCTCCTCGGTGAGGCCGATCATGACGCCGCCGAGCACGGTGCCGCCGATGCTCCCGAAGCCACCGAGCACCGCAGCGGCGAACCCGAGGAGCATGTAGGTGAAGCCGAGCGTGAGGTCGAAGCTGCCGAGCGGGCCGATCATGATCCCGGCCAGGCCGGCGAGCATGGCGGAGATGCCGAAGGACAGCATCGAGAGCCGGCTCGCCTGCACGCCGTAGAGCCGAGCGGTCTCGCGGTCGGAGGCGATGGCCCGAACCTGGCGCCCGAAGCTCGTCTTCGCGAAGAGCCACATGATCATCAGGACGACGATCGCGGTGACCACCATGATCACGACGCGTTGCGCCGAGATCACGGCGTCGTGGATGCCGAGCCACCCGACGTTGATCGTCAACGTGCCGTTGTGGAAGATCAGGAAGCCGTCCATGCTCCCGCCGAGGTTGAACCAGCTCTGCAGGAAGCGGGGCTCGGTGCCCTGCCAGATCGCGATGATCGTGCGGATGATGATGGCCACGCCCAGCGTCGCGATCACCACCACGTGGACGTCGGCCGTCCGCTTGCTGAGCGGGGCGTAGGCGACGCGCTCGATGCCGACGCCGATGAAGAACATCATCACCAGCACCAGCAGGTAGCCGAGGCCCAGCGACAGGCCCAGGCCGTCGGCGGCCGGCGCGGTCTTGCTCGTGGCCCACAGGCCCAGGAAGCCCGCCAGGGTGATGAGGTCACCCTGGGCGAAGTTCGCGATGCCGGTGGCCTTCATGATCATGATGAAGCCCAGCGCCGCCAGCGAGACGATGGCGCCCTTGGCCACACCCGCGCCGAGCAGTGCGGTGAACAGCGTGCCGTCGTCGATGAAGGCCCAGATCGCCCAGGCGAGGAACACGAGCCCGGTGATCGTCCAGCCCACCCGGGCGGGCGTCCAGCTGCCGAGCCGGACGTCGGGCAGGCCCTTGGGCGCCGACGCGTGGGGCTGCTCGACGTCGGGCGTGAACTCCTGCTCAAGCGCGCCGGGCGTCTCGTGCACCGTGTCGCTCACGCTTCCCCCCCTGTGAACTCCGCCGACCCCCCCGGCCGACGAATCGGGGTGATTATTAGCACGACCCACGCCGAGATGCGACAGTCCCAACATTCGGGCGACAATGCGCGGGCGCTGCCGGCGTGCGATTGTCCGGCCGCCGGCGACCCGATCCGAACCCCGAGGAGTGCTCCGTGGCGATGCCCGAAGGCGTCGGAATCGTCGATCTGATGATCGGCTTTCCGATGCGCGACAAGAAGAAGGTCTACGAGTACCTCATGCGCGGCATCCGCGACGAGGAGACCAAGGGGGAGTTCACGTTCCCGGCGGAGTACATGTTCAAGGAGGTGCCCGATGAGAACGAAGCGGACGCCGACCCGATCGACACCACGTTCGCCGCGATGGACCAGTACGGGATCCAGGCGGGGCTCTTCGGCCTGAGCGACGACGCCCGCGAGGCCGCCCAGCGCTACCCGGGTCGGGTCTTCACCTCGCTCGAGGTCGATCCCAACGACGTGATGAAGACGGTGCGCAAGATTCGCAAGGCCAAGGAGCAGGACGACCTCACCGCGGTCACCTTCTTCCCGTCGGGATGCTTCCCCCAGGTCAACGTCGACGCGCCGCTGATCTACCCCGTGTACGCCACCTGCATCGACCTCGACATCCCGATCATCGTCAACGCCGGGATCGCGGGGCCGCGGTTCCCGTCCGACTGCCAGCACGTCGAGCGCTTCGACCGGGTCTGCTACGACTTCCCCGAGCTGCGGATCGTGATGCGCCACGGGGCCGAGCCGTGGGAGGACCTCGCGGTCAAGCTCATGCTGAAGTGGCCGGGCCTCTACTACTGCACCTCGGCCTTCGCGCCCAAGCACTACCCCAAGGCGATCATCGACTACGCCAACACCCGGGGCGCCGACAAGATCATGTACGCCGGCTACTACCCGATGGGATTGTCGATGGACCGCATCATGTCCGAGATGCCCAATGTGCCCTTCCGCGACCGCGTCTGGCCGAAGTTCCTGCGCGAGAACGCCGTGTCGGTGTTCAAGCTCGATCGCTGACGGTCGCCGACCGAATACCTGACGTGCACGTCAGATGGTGAAGAATGGGCACATGACAACCGGAGTCGTCAACGGGCGGTACACGATCATCTCGGCCGACACCCACGCGGGGGGCAACCACGAGCAGTACCGCGAGTACCTCGACCCCGAGTGGCGCGACGAGTTCGACGCGTGGCGCAACCGCTACAAGAACCCGTTCTCCGACCTCCACGGGCACCGGCGCGTCCGCAACTGGGACAGCGACCTGCGCTGGGAGGAGATGGAGGCCGACGGCTCGGCCGCCGAGGTCGTCTTCCCCAACACGGTGCCACCGTTCTTCCCCACGGGCGCGGTGATCGCGGGCCCGCCCACCCCCGAGGAGTTCCCCGCCCGTCTCGCCGGCATCCGCGCGCACAACCGCTGGCTGGCCGACTTCGTGGCCGAGTACCCCGAGCGGCGCGCCGGCATCGGCCAGATCTTCCTCAACGACGTCGACGAGGCGATCAAGGACGTCGAGTGGTGCAAGGAGCACGGCATCCGCGGCGGCGTGCTGCTCCCCGGCCGCCCCGACGACGCCACCTGGGTCCAGCCGCTCTACAGCCCGTACTACGACAGGCTCTGGGCCGCCTGCCAGGACCTCGACGTCACGATCACCCACCACGGCGGGCAGGGGTCGCCCAGCTACGGCGACTTCCCCGCGGCGGGGATGCTGTGGGTGGCCGAGACCACCTACTTCTCCCACCGCGCGATCGTCCACGTGATCCTCGGCGGCGTGTTCGAGCGGTTCCCGCGCCTGCGCCTCGTGTTCACCGAGCAGGGCGTCGGCTGGGTGCCGGGCACCCTCGCGCAGCTCGACGCGTACTGGATGGGGATGAAGATGGGCCGCGTCGGCGAGCTCAAGGCCGACGAGAGCCTGCTCCCGCTCGCACCGTCGGAGTACTTCAACCGCAACGTGTGGATCGGGGCCAGCTTCCCGAGTCCGAGCGAGGCGAAGACGATGCGCAAGCTCGGGATCGACCGGTGCATGTGGGGCAGCGACTACCCCCACCACGAGGGCTGCCCGCCCTACTCCCGCGAGGCGCTGCGTCGCGCGTTCGAGGGCTGGACGGTCGAGGAGATCGACCGCGTCCTCACCGGGACCGCGTGCGAGGTGTACGGCTTCGACGCCGGCGCGCTCGCGTCGGTGGCCGAGCGCATCGGCCCGACGGTCGAGGAGATCGCGGTCCCGCTCGACGAGGTCCCGAAGGACTCCGGCAGCCCCGCCTTCTACCGCCCCTGATCACCGCTCCACTCGGAGCGCGTCCGGCGCGATCTCGAACGCGTCGTCGTCGGGCGCTTCGGTCACGCGGCGGTATTCGCTCATCGAGTGCGGCCACTGCGTGACGATCCGACCCGACGCGCTGCGGTAGTAGTTGTGGCAGTTCCCCGCGGCCCACGGGCCGACGGTCGCCATGTCCTCCTGGAGCCGGTCGTTGTACTCCGCCTCGACCTCGGGCTTCACGTCGATCCACGACGCGCCCTGCTCGTCCATCCACTGCAGGTGCCGGACGGCGTACTCCACCTGCGCCTCGATCATGTAGATGATCGAGCCGTTGTTGGTGTTGGGCCCGTAGAGCATGAAGAGGTTGGGGAAGCGGGCCGTGGTGATGCCGAGGTACGCGTGCGCGCCGTCGACCCACGAGTCGGCGAGCCGGACGCCGTCACGGCCGGTGACGTCGATCGCGGACAGGAACTGCGTGGTCTTGAACCCGGTCGCGAGCACGATCGTGTCGACCCCGCGCTCCACGCCGTCGGCGGTCACGATGCCGGTCTCGGTGATGCGCTCGATGGGCTCGGCGACCAGCTCCACGTTCGGCCGGTTGAAGGTCGGGTAGTAGTAGTTCGAGACCAGCGGACGCTGGCAGCCGTAGGGGACGGTGGGTGTGAGCTTGCGCCGCACCTCCGGGTCCTCCACCACGTCGATGGCCTGGCGCCCGATCTCGGTCCGGGCCTGCAGCTGGTCGGTGTTCATGAAGGTGAGGTACGGGTCGATCTGATCGAAGATCTGCTGCCGGAGCTCGACGACGGCCTCGGGGTGGGTGCGGAAGTGCTCGATCTCCGCGTCGGTGTACGGCGTGTCGATCTTCGGGAGCACCCAGTTCGCGGCGCGCTGGAACAGGTGGAGCTGCCCGACCTCCTTGGCGATCTCGGGGACGAACTGCACGGCGCTCGCCGCGCTGCCGATCACGGCCACGGTCTCACCGGTGAGGTCGTGGTCCCAGTCCCAGCGCGCCGAGTGGAACTGGTGTCCGCCGAAGGTGTCGAGGCCGGGGATGTCGGGAGAGTTGAGCTCGTTGAACATGCCGAGCCCCGCGATCACGATGTCGAACTCGAGCACCTCGCCCGCGCCGGTGGTGAGCAGCCATACCGACCGAGCGTCGTCCCACCGCGCTGTGGCGACCGCGGTGTCGAAGCGGATGTGCGGGGTCAGCCCGTACTTCTCGACCACGTGTTCCATGTAGGCACGGATCTCGGGGCCGTTGCCGTAGGGGCGGCTCCAGAGCCAGTGGGGCTCGAACGAGAACGAGTAGAGGTGCGAGGGGACGTCGCACTGCAGGCCGGGGTACCGGTTGTGGAACCAGGTGCCGCCCGGGCCCGCCGCCTTCTCCAGGATCAGGAGGTCGTCGTAGCCGGCCTCGAGCAGGCGCACGCCCGACGCGATTCCACCGGCCCCCGCGCCGATGATCCCGATCCGTCGCGCCCCACCACTCCACTGCCCGGCCATGGTTCCCCCTTCCATCGGCTCCGACTCGCGCCGTCACCCTACGATGCCGAAATGACGCAATCCGAGCCGAGCACCGTCGCCGCCAAGGCGGCCGGGGTCGTCCTCCTCACCCTCGCATCGGCCCAGTTCCTCATGGCGCTCGACAGCTCGGTGATGAACGTCTCCATCGCGACCGTGGCCAAGGACGTCGGCACCACGGTGACGGGCATCCAGACGGCCATCACCTTCTACACGCTGGTCATGGCTGCCTTCATGATCACCGGCGGCAAGCTCGGCCAGATCCTCGGACGCAAGCGCGCGTTCACCATCGGCCTGATCATCTACTGCACCGGGTCGTTCGTCACCGCGATCTCCCAGAACCTCACGACCCTCATCATCGGGTGGTCGATCCTCGAAGGGCTCGGCGCCGCGCTCATCATGCCCGCGATCGTGGCGCTGGTCGCGTCGAACTTCGAGCAGAGCGAGCGCCCGAAGGCCTACGGCCTGGTCGCGTCGGCGGCCGCCATCGCCATCGCGGCGGGCCCGCTCATCGGCGGGCTCTTCACCACGTACTGGTCGTGGCGCTACGTGTTCATCGGCGAGGTGTTCGTCGGCATCGTCATCTTCTTCCTCACCCGACGGATGAACGACACCCCTGCCGAAGCGGGCACCAAGCTCGACATGGTCGGCACCGCGCTCTCGGCCACCGGCCTCGCGCTCGTCGTCTTCGGCGTCCTGCGCTCGGGCACCTGGGGCTTCGTCCAGCCCAAGCCCGGCGCCCCGACCTGGCTCGGCCTGTCCCCGGTGGTCTGGCTGATGCTCGGCGGCGGGTTCGTCCTCTTCTTGTTCCTCGCGTGGGAGCGGCGCCGCCTCGACCGGGGCGAAGGCGCGCTCCTCGACCCCAAGATGCTGCGCGTCCGCCAGCTGCGCGGCGGGCTGACCTCCTTCTGGTTCCTGTTCCTGGTCCAGGCCGGGCTGTTCTTCGCGATCCCGCTCTTCCTGTCGGTCGCGCTCGGGTTGTCGGCCATCGCCACCGGCGTGCGGCTGATGCCGCTGTCGATCACCCTGCTCCTCGCCGCCGCGGGCGTCCCCAAGCTGTGGCCGAACGCCTCGCCCCGGTTCGTCAGCCGCATCGGGTTCCTCTTGCTCTTCGGCGGTCTCGTGGTGCTGATCATGGCCCTCGAGGCGGGCGCCGGACCCGAGATCGTCACCGGGCCATTGCTCCTCTGCGGCCTCGGCATCGGCGCGCTGGCGTCCCAGCTCGGCAGCGTGACGGTGTCCGCCGTGCCCGACGAGCAGAGCGGGGAGGTGGGCGGGCTCCAGAACACCTTCACCCAGCTCGGGGCGTCCATCGGCACCGCGCTCGCGGGCGCGGTGCTGATCTCCGCACTCACGTCGTCGTTCTTCACCGGGCTCGCCAACAATCCCGACGTCCCGAAGAGCGTGACGCAGCAGGCCCAGGTGGAGCTGGCCGGCGGGATCCCCTTCGTGTCCGATGCCCAGCTCGAGCAGTCCCTCACGGACCAGACCGACCTGTCGAGCAAGGAGGTCGACGCGATCGTCAAGACCAACGCCGACGCCCGGATCGAAGGCCTGCGCGCCGCGCTCGTGGTGCTCGCGCTGATCTCACTCGGTGGACTGCTCTTCCTCCAGGGCATCCCGACGGTGCAGCCCGGCTCCGGGACGGAGCCCGACGAACCCGCCGCGTCCGAGGGAAACACCGCCGAAACATGCTCCGCGTAGCGTCCGGGCGCGTGACCCCCGCGCGCGAACCGCTCGAGATCGACCGACCCGACGTCGTCGCGGAGGTGCACGCGGCGTTCCTCGCGTACGAGGTCGCGCTCGTCGACCACGACCTCGCGGTGCTCGACGACGCGTTTTGGGACGACCCACGCGTCGTCCGCTACGGCACCGCCGACGCGCAGCGCGGACCGCGCGACATCGCGCAATGGCGCAGGAAAACCGGGCCCGTTCCGCGCGATCGCGTGCTGCGCGACACGCAGATCACCGCGTTCGGCGACGACCTCGCAACCGTGTGGACGCACTTCACCGACGCGATCGGCGGCGTCGGTCGGCAGTCGCAGGTGTGGATGCGCGTCGACGGCGCGTGGCGGATCGTTGCCGCGCACGTTTCACGCGTCGACGACGAATCGGCGTAAGGCCAACGTCAGTCTCGCGTCAGCGCGGCGATCCAGCACGGCAACGCGCTACCAACGAACGCGACACGATCCATTCGTAGGTTGCCGATCGTGCAGCCGACATTGCGAGCCGACTCGTGACCCCGCACCCCGTGCTCTCCGCGCGCGGAATCGTGCGCAAGTTCGGCGATCTCGTCGCGCTCGACGGGGTCGACATCGACGTGATGCCGGGTGAGGTGCACGCGGTGCTCGGCGAGAACGGCGCGGGCAAGAGCACGCTCATGAAGGTCATCTACGGCGTGCACCCCGCGAACGCGGGGACGATCGAGGTCGACGGCTCCGTCGTCGAGATCGGCGACCCCGCGATCGCTCGTCGCCTCGGCATCGGCATGGTGTTCCAGGACCTCCGGCTCGTGCCGGCGCTCACCGTGACCGAGAACCTCGCGCTCGCGCTCGACCGGCGGGGCATCCGGCTGCGGGCCAAGTCGCTCGCCGCGGAGATCGCGGCGGCGGCCGACCGCTACGGCCTCGCCGTGGACCCCGGGGCCAAGGTGCGCCACCTCGCGATCGGCGAGCGCCAGCGGGTGGAGATCCTCAAGGTGCTCATGAGCGGGTCGCGCATCGTGATCCTCGACGAGCCCACCAGCGTGTTGGCTCCCCAGGAGGTGGACGCCCTGTTCGCCGGGGTCTCCGCCCTGCGGGCCGAGGGTCTCGCCGTGGTGATCATCACCCACAAGCTCGGCGAGACCCGGTCCATCGCCGACCGCTGCACGATCCTGCGGGGCGGCCACCTGATCCTGGGCGGCGCCGTCCCCGCCGACTACACCGACCCCGAGCTCGTGGAGGCCATGGTCGGCAAGGCCGTACCCCCGCTCCCCTCGGAGCGGGTCACGACCGACCACGGACTCCCGCCCGCACTGGAGCTGCGGGGAGTGCGGGTCACCGCGGCGGCCGGTCACGACGCGCTCTCGGACGTGGACCTCGCGGTCCAGGCGGGCGAGCTCGTGGGAGTGGCCGGGGTGTCCGGGAACGGACAGCTCGAGCTCTACGACGTGGCCCTCGGCCTGCTCGAGGCGGCCGCGGGCGAGATCGTGATCGGCGGCACCCCGATCGGGCACGGCGGGCCGCGCGCCGCCATGGCTGCCGGGGCCCGCGGGATCCGCGGACCTCGCGCCGTGCTCGCCGCCGGCGCCGTGGGCATCCCCGAGGACCCGATCAAGGACGTGGTCGTGCCCGGCCTCACCATCGAGCAGCACATAGCGCTCGGTGACCTCGCCCGCTACAAGAAGGGCTGGCGCATCGACTGGGCCGCGGTACGTGAAACCCTCGAGCACGACCGGGAGAGCACCGGCCTCGCGGTGGCGGACGGCAAGCGCCGGGTCGACGAGCTGTCGGGCGGCAACATCCAGCGTCTCGTCCTGATGCGTGAGCTCGCCGATCCCGCGACGCTCGTGGTCGCGGCATACCCCTCGCGCGGCCTCGACGTCGCGACCACGCGTCGAACCCAGGAGCTGCTGCTCGAGCAGCGCGCCGCGGGTGCGGGCGTGCTCCTGATCTCCGAAGACCTCGATGAGCTGTTCGAGATGTCGGACCGGATCGTCGTGCTCCACGCGGGGCGCGTCGTCGGTGAAGTGTCTCCGGCATCCGCGGACCGCTACGAGGTGGGGCGCCTCATGATGGGCACGGACCACGAGGACGCCCCCAGCGAGTCCGTGCCTGCGGGGGTGGGGGCGTGAGCACCAGCACGACGGTCACCGAGACGTCGGTCGGCGCAGGCGACGCGGTCGGCTCCGACGGCTCGGGCGCACCGACCCCCGCGCCCGAGCCGGACGTGTCGGTCGAGGAGAGCGCGCGGGCGAAGCAGCTCAAGCGCATCGGCATCGGCCTCGGGCGAACGCTGCTCGCGGTGCTCGGCACCATCGTGGTGTTCGCGATCGTCATCGCGATCAAGGGCGCGAATCCGGTGGACACCTACCGCGCGCTGTTCAACTCCATCTTCCACAACTCGAACGCAGCCACCGACATCGCCCTGCGGGCGACCCCACTGGTCCTCGCCGGGCTCGCGGTCGCGGTGCCGGCGCGCGCGGGGCTCGTGAACGTCGGCGGCGAGGGCCAGCTCCTGATCGGCGGAGTAGCCGGGGCCGGAATGGCCCTCGCCGTCGGCGAGGCGCTCCCCGGCGAGGTCACCCTCGTGCTGATCCTGGTGGCCGGGGCCCTCGGCGGGGCGCTGTGGGCGGCGTTGAGCGTGGGCCTGCGACTCTTCGCCGGCATCAGCGAGAGCGTGACGACGCTGCTCCTCAACTACGTCGCTCTGGACCTGATGCTCTTCTTGGTGTTCGACCCCTGGAAGGACCCGAACGCATCGGGGCAGCCCACCTCCAGGCCGCTGCCCACGTCACAGCAGCTGCCGGTGCTCGGCAACGGACGCATCCACCTCGGGGTGCTGCTCACCGTCGTGGTCCTCGCGATCGTGGCGTTGGTCCTGAAGCGGACCTCGTGGGGCTTCGCCCTGCGGGTCGTCGGTGGCAACGCCGAGGCCGCCCGGCGCGCCGGCATGCGGGTCGGGCCCCTCCTGATCTCGGCGATGTTCGTCGGCGGCGCACTCGCCGGGCTCGCCGGCGCCATCCAGCTCGCCGGCGTCGAGTACAAGCTGCGCCCGCTCTTCCTCTTCGGCTTCGGCTACGTGGGCTTCCTCGCCAGCTGGCTCGGCCGCCACCAACCGTGGCGGGTCGCCGCCGCGGCGATCCTCCTGTCGGCGCTCGTCATCGGCGGCGACAGCCTCCAGATCGACTCCGGCCTCCCCGCGGCAACCGTGAACGTCCTCATGGCGATCCTGCTGCTCGCGGTCTTCGGCTTCACCGGGAAGAAGAGGGCAGCATGAGCTTCAGCACCGAGCTGATGACGGGCGCCGTCCTCGGCGGGACACCGATCCTCTACGCCGCGCTCGGCGAGTCGATCTCGGAGCGCGCCGGCGTGATCAACCTCGGCACCGAGGGTTCCATGCTCGTGGGTGCCCTCGCCGGCTACGCGATCACGGCGGAGTCGGGCAACCCGTGGGTGGGTCTGGCCGGGGCCGCGCTCGGCGGCGCGCTGCTCTCCTCCGTCCACGGCTTCTTCGTGCTCTGGCGCAAGACGAATCAGCTCGCCACGGGTCTCGTCGTGCTGTTCCTCGCGCTCGGGCTCACGTCGCTGTTCGGGGTCAACTACGTGCAGTCGACCATCAACTCGTTCCAGACGATCGACGTCCCGCTCCTGAGCAAGATCCCGGTGATCGGCGAGGTGCTCTTCCAGCAGACCGCACCCGTGTACGTGTCCTACGCGCTCGTACCGCTGTTGTGGTTGTTCCTGTTCCGGTCGCGCCCGGGCCTCTACGTGCGGGCCGCCGGTGAGCGGGCGCAGGTGCTCACCTCCTACGGACGGCCGGTGCGGCTCGTGCAGATGCTCGCGGTGATCGGGGGCGGTGCGCTGGCCGGCATCGGCGGCGGCGTGCTCTCCACCGCCTACACCAACGCGTGGTTCGAGAACATGGTGCAGGGCCGCGGCTTCGTGGCCGTGGCCGTCGCCGTGTTCGCGGCCCGGAGTCCGTTCAAGGTGATGGCGGGCGCCTATCTGTTCGGCGGCGCGTTCGCGTTGTCGCCGCTCCTGCAGGTGCGGGGCGTCGGCATCAACCAGTTCGCCCTCGACGCCCTCCCGTACGTGCTCGTGATCGTGGTGCTCACGGTCATCGGACGGCGTGGCACCTCGCCGGCGCCCGAGGGGCTCCAGGCCGTGTTCGAGGGCGGCGCGAGCGAGTGACGCGCCGCCGGACCTCTCGGCGGGACCACCGCCGACCAACCGATCCGGGCCACCCCCCGGGTCACACCGAAAGGAGCACTTGATGCGTCAGCGCAGGCACGCCCGAGTCGGGGTCGTCGCGACCCTGACCGCGGCGGTGATGGCCGTCCTGGCCACGGCGATCCCGGTCACGTCCGCCGGAGCCGCAACCGAGACGTGCGGCAAGGGGGCGGACACGGTCGGGTTCATCTTCGTCGGACCGAAGAACGACTACGGCTACAACCAGGCCGCGTACGACGGCGCCATGGCGCTCAAGAAGAAGTTCCCGAAGCTGAAGGTCCTCACCGCGGAGAACGTGCCCGAGAACGACGACGCGACCCGCGTCATGGAGAGCATGGTCTCCAAGGGCGCCAAGATCATCTTCGCCACGAGCTACGGCCACCTCGACCCGGCCCTGAAGGTTGCCGCCAAGCACCCCGACGTCTGCGTGGTTCAGCAGGGGAACTTCATCAAGGGCAACGTCCCCGACAATGCCGGCACCTACTTCGGGACGGTGTACGAGCCCGTGTACCTGGCCGGCATCGCCGCGGGCAAGGCCACCAAGAGCAACAAGCTCGGGTACGTCTACGCCCTCCCGATCCCACAGACGATCGCGAACATCAACGCCTTCGCACTCGGTGCGCAGAGCGTGAACCCCGACGCGAAGGTCTACACGGTGGCCACGTCGGCCTGGTGTGACCCGTCGAAGCAGGCGGACGCGGCGAACAGCCTCATCAGCCAGGGGGTCGACGTGATCACGCAGCACCAGGACTGCACGTCCACGATCACGAAGATCGCGAACGACAAGGGTGTCGGCGTGGTCGGGTACCACGCGGACGCATCGGCGCTGGCCCCGAAGACCTGGATCACGGGGTCGCAGTGGGAGTGGGCACCGCTCTACGGCGACATCGTGAAGACGATCCTGGCGGGCAAGTTCACCGGGAGCGAGTACAACGACAACTACCGGGTCGGCTACAAGACGGGCTCCAACCCGTTCGTGCAGTCGCCCTACGGCAAGAGCGTCACCGCCGACACGAAGGCCCTCATCGCCGACAAGCTCAAGGAGATCTCGACCACGGGATCGCCGTTTGCCGGACCGGTGAAGACCCAGAGCGGCGGGACGATGTTCCCGGCCGGTGACATCCCCGACTACGCCGCCATCGAAGCTGCGAACACGCAGTTCGTCCAGGGCGTCGTCGGCGACCTGCCGAAGAGCTGACCCACCCGAGGTGGAGGGGCCCGGCAACGACGCCGGGCCCCTCCCCTTCCTCTCCCGTCCTGTCCCGTCCTGGAGGTAGCCCATGCCCCCGCTGCAGCGTTCGGACCCGTACCCGTGGCCCTGGGACGCCGCGATCGACGAACCGCTCGACGCGTCCCGCATCGCGCTGCTGTGCGTGGCAGTGCAGCCGTCGTTCACGGCAGCCACGGTCGGCGCGGAGGCGGCGACCGTCACCATCGGCCTCGCGGCCCGGGCCTTGCGGCAGGCCGGCGCCGCGGTGTTGTGCGTGACCGTCGGGGCCCGGCCCCACCCAGTACGCCCGTCACCCCTTCGTTCCGAGGTGCCCGAAGATCCCGACCCGCTCATCGCGGCGTACTCCGACGCGGTGATCGCGTCGGTCGGGATCGACGGGTTCTTCGCCAGTCCGCTCGAGTCCTTGTTGCGCGACCTCGGGCGCGACCGCGTTGTGCTGTGCGGTCTCGGCGCCGAGACCGCGGTCGACAGCACCCTCCGCTCCGCCAACGACCGCGGCTTCGAGTGCCTCACCCTCGTCGACGCGGTCGCGCCGCACTCCCCCGACGTCGCCGCGCACGCGCATTCGTCCGTCACGATGTCGGGCGGCATCTTCGGCGCCATCGGCACCACTGCCGATCTGCTCGGCGCGATCGGCGCCGCCCCCCAGCTCCCCGACGCGGACACCCCCACGCCGTCCGCGCACCACCCGACCGTGGCCCCCCAGGAGGTCCCCACCCCATGACCGCGCCCCTCGCGAACGTGTCACCCACCGGAGTCGTCGACGCCGACCCGTACCCGTGGCCGTACGACGGTCGCATCGACCCGACGCGCACCGCGCTCGTCAACATCGACTGGCAGACGGACTTCTGCGGGCCGGGCGGCTACGTCGACGCAATGGGCTACGACCTCTCGCTCACGCGCGCCGGCCTCGAGCCGACCCAGCGCGTGCTCGCCGCGGCACGGGACGTCGGCTGGCTCGTGGTGCACACCCGCGAAGGTCACCGGCCCGACCTGTCGGACTGCCCACCCAACAAGCTGTGGCGGTCCAAGCGGATCGGCGCCGGCATCGGCGACCCCGGCCCGGCCGGACGCATCCTCGTGCGGGGCGAGCCCGGGTGGGACATCGTGCCCGAGGTCTATCCGATCACGGGCGAGCTCGTGATCGACAAGCCCGGCAAGGGCTCCTTCTACGCGACCGACCTCGAGCTGCTGCTGCGCGTGCGCGGGATCACGCACCTCGTGTTCACCGGCATCACCACCGACGTGTGCGTGCACACCACGATGCGCGACGCCAACGACCGCGGGTTCGAGTGCCTGCTGCTCTCCGACTGCACCGGCGCGACCGATTACGGCAATTACGAGGCCGCGCTGAAGATGGTCACAATGCAGGGCGGCGTGTTCGGCGCGATCGCGCCGTCCGAAGCGCTGCTCGCCGCGATCGCCGCATGAGCGAGCAGGGCGAACCGCGTACCCCGGCGAGCAGCGAGCGGGGCCCGAGCGGCCCGGCCCGCAGGGCCGAGAGCGGACAGACGTGAACGTCCACGGAAGCATCGCGAAGACCGCGTTCGCGGACGCCCGGTCGGTCGTCGAGATCGCGAGCACGGGACTCGGATGGACGCGTCCGGCGATCGACCTCCAGGTCGGCGGCGGGCCCGCGTGGTCGGCGCCGGCGCGCCTGGGCAGCCCCGAGCTCGGCCCGCTCCACGCGGCCGCACACGCACTGCTCGACGGCACGAAGACCGCGGTCGGGCTCGTCGAGGAGTCACTCGCCGTGGTGGCCGCGCGCGACCCCGAGCTCGGAGCGGTGGTCGAGCTGCTCGCCGGCCCGGCGAGTGCGGACGCGGCCGCGTGCGACGCGGAGCTGGCCGCCGGCAAGCGTCGCGGGATCCTGCACGGCATCCCGGTGACGGTGAAGGACGTGATCAACGTCGGTGGGGTGCCCACCCGCGCCGGGTCGGACGCCTACCACGACGTGCCGACGCAGGATGCGGCGGGCGTCGCCCTGCTCAAGTCGGCCGGCGCGATCGTGCTCGCCAAGGTGGCCACGCACGAGTTCGCCCTCGGCGTGACCAACCCGCAGAGCAGCAACCCGCACGACCCGGGCCGGATCCCGGGCGGGTCGAGTGGAGGCAGCGCGATCGCGGTGGCCACCGGGATGGGCCTCGCCTCCCTCGGCACCGACACCCGCGCGTCGATCCGCGTGCCCGCCGCGCTTTCGGGCGTGGTCGGCCTCAAGCCCACGTACGGCCGTGTCCCCACCGACGGCGTGGTCACGCTCTCGTGGACGATGGACCACGTCGCGCCCATGGCCGCGACCGTCGCCGACGCCGCGCTCGTCGCCGAGGTGCTGCTCGGCCACGGCGGGCTGGTGGACGCGTGCACCCGGGGGGTGGAGGGCCTCACGATCGGCGTGGCCGAAGCCGCGTTCGCCGACTCGGAGGGGCCGGTCGGCGAGCTCGTGCACGAAGCGCTCACCGGGCTCGCGCGGCACGGCGCGCGGCTCGTGGAGACACCCCATCCCTCGCCGCGTGACCTCGCCCGCGCGAACGCGGCGGGCATGGTCATCAGCCGCTGCGAAGCGACCACGTTCCACACCGACCTCGGCCTCGACCGCACGCTCTACTGGGACGAGGTCGCCGAGCAGCTCGACGCCGCCGACGACGTGCGCGCGAGCGAGTACATCAACGCGCAGCGGATCCGGTCGCTGCTCATCGCCGACCTCGGGGCCGCGTTCGCCGAGGTCGACCTGCTCGCGATGCCGACGAGCCCGGTGGTCGCACCGCCGCGCAACGAGTTCGCCGAGTTCCTCATGCTGCTCGCGCGCAACGCCATCCCGTGGAGCCTCATCGGGTTCCCCGCGATCTCGGTGCCCGTGGGCACGGTGGGCGGCCTCCCCGTGGGGCTGCAGCTCGTCGCCGAGCCCGACCGGGAGGACCTGCTGGTCGCCGTGGCACGCGTGGTGGAGCAGGCCGCGGGCCGGCCCGCGCTACAGCGATGAGCGGAGCTTCTCGGGCAGGAACCCGGGCGCCGGGCTCACCGCGTCGTCCAGCGGTACCGGTGTCGAGCTCGCAGCACGGATGAGCACCTCCCCGGGGTCGTCGGCGCCGGCGCCGGACGCGAAGCTCACCGTCATGCCCCGCAGGTCGCCATTGGCGCGCAGCGTCTGCGCGAGGCGGCGCACCACGACGCGCGACTCCTGCGCGTCGCGCAGGTGGCACACCACGACCAGCTCGGCCGGGCCGGTGCGGGCGACCGTGTCGTCCAGTCGGAGCTCGCCGGTAATCACACGGGCCGCCCGGGTCAGCACCGCGTCTTCGACCGGGCCGTCCGGCCGCAGGAAGAAGACCCCCACGGCCGTCCCGGCCCGCCGGGTCCGGGCCAGGGCCATGAGCAGACGGTCGAAGAGGAGCGCCCGCTTCGGCAGGCCCGTCGCCGCGTCGAACAGGCCGACGTACTCGCCACGCGCGGCGTCGTCGAGAGCACGCGGTCCGATTCGATATCCCGCCGCGTCCGCAGCCACCATCGCTGGATCCTCCGTCCCCGCCGGCGGTGACGATCCCACCCGTCCGGCCCCTGCCGCCGGAGTACATGGGAATCGGCCCGTGGGCGGCCAACCTTGAGGGTGACGACCCCCTTCCGGCTACAGGAGTCCCATGACCGACGCCGAGGCCCGCCGAACCGGACGGATCCGCCGCGCGCCACCCCCCTTCCGGACCGTGACGGTGCAGGCGACCGCCGACCTCGGCCCGCGACTGCGGCGGGTGACCCTCGCCGGCGACGCGCTGGTCGACTTCCCCGTGCCGCTCCCGGCCGCGAGCGTGCGCATGCTCGTGCCGTCACCGGGCTCGTCCGAGCTGGTGCTCCCGGCGTGGAACGGCAACGAGTTCCTCCTGCCCGACGGCTCCCGCCCCGCGCTACGCACGTTCACGCCCCGCCGGGTCGACCCCGACGCGGGTGAGCTCGACGTCGACGTGGTGCTGCACGGCCGAGGCGTCGCGTCCGAGTGGGCGCGGGTGGCCGAGCCGGGTGCGGGCGCCGCGATCTCCGGTCCGGGCCGCGGCTACGCGGTCGACCCCGACGCCCCCGCGTTCCTCCTCGCGGGCGACGAGTCCGCGCTCCCCGCGATCGCGCAGCTGCTCGAAGTGCTGCCCGTGCGCGCGGCGGTGCAGGTGCACGTCGAGGTGGCCGCGCCCGACGGCCGCAGCGCGCTCCCCGACCACCCCGGCGCGACCGTCATCTGGCACGACCTCGCCGACCCCCACGACCCCGGGTCCGCGATCGTCGCCGCGGTGAGGACCGAGACGATCGCCGAAGGCACGCGCGTCTGGGTGGCGGGCGAGGCAGCGTCGGTCCAGCGCGTCCGCAAGTACCTGTTCGAGGAGCTCGGCATCCCGCGCGCGCAGTGCACGGTGCGCGGCTACTGGAAGCGCGGCCGGAGCGGCGACGCCGACGACGACTGACCCCCGACGGGGTCAGGCGACGTCGAACCGATCGAGGTTCATCACCTTGTCCCACGCAGCCACGAAGTCGCTCACGAACTTCTCCTGCGCGTCGTCACACGCGTAGACCTCGGCGAGCGCCCGGAGCTGGGAGCTCGAGCCGAAGACCAGGTCGACGCGGCTGGCCGTCCACGTGCGCTCATCTGTGACGCGGTCGCGCCCCTCGAACGTGTCCTCGGTTCCGGACGTCGGCTGCCACATCGTCCTCATGTCGAGCAGGTTCACGAAGAAGTCGTTGGTCAATGCCTCGGGCCGCTCGGTGAAGACGCCGAGCTCGGACCGGCCGACGTTCGCGTTCAGCACCCGCATGCCGCCCACCAGAACGGTCATCTCGGGCGCGGTCAGGGTCAGCAGGTGCGCCCGATCCAGCAGCAGCTGCTCCGCCGCCCGCTTCTGCCCCGCCCCGAGGTGGTTGCGGAACCCGTCCGCCGTCGGTTCGAGCACGGCGAAGGCCTCTACGTCGGTCTGGTCCTGGGTGGCGTCGGTACGCCCGGGCGAGAAGGGAACCCGGATGTCGTACCCGGCGGCCGCCGCGGCCTGACCGACGGCGGCGCACCCGCCCAGTACGATCAGGTCGGCCAGGGAGACCTGCACACCGCCCGCATGGGCGTCGTTGAACTCCCGCTGGATGCGCTCCAGGGCCCCCAGCGCCGCCGCGAGCTCGGCCGGTTCGTTGACCTCCCAGTCCTTCTGCGGCGCGAGGCGGATGCGCGCCCCGTTTGCGCCACCGCGCTTGTCGGTGCCGCGGAACGTCACCGCCGACGCCCATGCCGTCGAGACCAGCTGCGAGACCGACAGCCCGGACGCGAGGATCGTGGCCTCGAGGGCCGCGATGTCGTCGGCGCCGATCAGCGGATGGGTGATCGAGGGAACGGGATCCTGCCAGATCAGCTCCTCTGCGGGGACCTCGGGGCCGAGATAGCGGCTGATCGGACCCATGTCGCGGTGCGTCAGCTTGAACCACGCCCGGGCGAAGGCGTCGGCGAGCTCCTCGGGGTGCTCGAGGAAGCGCCGCGAGATCGGCTCGTAGATCGGGTCCATCCGCAGCGCGAGGTCGGTGGTGAGCATCACCGGGGCGTGCGTCTTCGCCGGGTCGTGCGGGTCCGGGACGGTCCCCGCCGCGGCGGGATCCGTCGGCACCCACTGCCACGCACCGGCGGGGCTCTTCACCAGGTCCCAGTCGTAGCGGAACAGCGTCTCGAAGTAGCTGTTGTCCCACGTGGTGGGGGTGGGTGTCCAGGCCCCCTCCAACCCGCTGGTGATGGTGTCGTTCCCGCTGCCGGCGCCGAAGGTGCTCTTCCACCCGTAGCCCTGCTCCTCGATGCCGGCCGCCTCGGGTTCGCGGCCGACGTAGGTGTCCGGGTCCGCAGCGCCGTGGGTCTTGCCGAAGGTGTGCCCGCCGGCGATCAGCGCGACCGTCTCCTCGTCGTTCATCGCCATGCGCGCGAACGTCTCCCGGATGTCCTTGGCGGCGGCAAGCGCGCTCGGGACACCGTTGGGCCCTTCCGGGTTCACGTAGATCAAGCCCATCTGGACGGCCGCGAGCGGGTTCGCGAGCTCCCGCTCACCGCTGTAGCGCTCGTCGCCGAGCCACTCCGCTTCGGTGCCCCAGTCGGTCTCGTCGGGCTCCCACACGTCGGCACGACCACCGCCGAAGCCGAAGGTCCGGAACCCCATCGACTCCAGGGCGCAGTTGCCGGCGAGGACCATCAGGTCGGCCCACGAGATCTTCCGGCCGTGCTTCTGCTTGACCGGCCAGAGCAACCGGCGCGCCTTGTCGAGGTTGGCGTTGTCGGGCCAGCTGTTGAGGGGCGCAAAGCGCTGCATGCCCGACCCGGCGCCGCCACGGCCGTCGTGGATGCGGTAGGTCCCCGCACTGTGCCACGCCATCCGGATGAAGAGCGGTCCGTAGTGGCCGTAGTCGGCCGGCCACCAGTCCTGAGACGTCGTCATCACCGTCTCGATGTCCCGCTTCACGGCCGCGAGGTCGAGGGTCGCGAACTCGGCGGCGTAGTCGAAGTCCTCGTCCATGGGATCGGCCGCGGGAACGTTGCGGTGGAGGACGCTGAGGTCGATCTGCTCAGGCCACCAGTCCCGGTTCGACGGTCCCCGCGTCCCCGAGAACGGGCACTTGGTCTCGCTGTCCATGTCGGTCGCTCCTGTGGTCGCAGAGGGGTTCGCACGGTCCAGGATGCGGGTCGACCGGACAGAAGTCCAACAGATCGTACTTCTCTCTTTGATAAATTGTGCTTATGACTCGTCCCACCCTCCAGCAGCTCGCGTATCTGGTGGCCCTGGCCGACGCGGGCCACTTCGGCCGCGCGGCCGAGGCCAGCCACGTGAGCCAGCCGGCGCTGTCCAGCCAGGTCCGGGAGCTCGAGCGGCGCCTCGGCGCCACGCTGGTCGAGCGGCTGCCCCGCGGAATCCGCTTCACGCCGGCAGGCACGGGGGCCGTGACCCGGGCCCGGCACCTGCTCCGCGACGTCGACGAGCTGATGGAGGAGGTGTGCGCCACCGAGGGCGAGCTGGCCGGGCCGGTCGTGCTCGGGGTCATCCCGACGATCGCACCGTACGTGCTCGGGTCGCTGGTGCCCACGCTGTGCAACCGGTTCGGCGACGCGGAGGTGCGGATCGAGGAGCTGCAGACCGAGCCGCTGCTCGCGCGGCTCCGCGACGGCCGGGTCGACCTTGCGCTGTGCGCGCTCCCCGTCGACGGCGACGACCTGCGGAGCGCGACGCTCGGCGAGGACCCGTTCCTCCTCGCCGTCCCCGCCCACCACCCGCTCGCCTCGGGTCGCGGTCCCGTCTCGGTCGACGTGCTCGGGACCGAGCGCGTCCTTCTCCTGGAGGACGGCCACTGCCTGCGCGACCAGGCACTCTCGGTGTGCGAGCTGGCGCGGGCGCTACCGGCCGATGTCCGGGCCACGAGCCTCCCGACGCTGGTGCAGATGGTTGCCGCCGGAGGCGGCGTGACGCTCCTCCCCGCGAGCGCGGCGGCGGTGGAGGCGCGTCCGGGCAACGGCATCGCGGTGCGGCGGCTGCGCGAGCCGGTGCACCGCACCCTCGGGTTCGTCTGGCGGGCGTCGAGTCCGCGCCGCGAGGCCTACGAGGAGCTCGCGCGTCTCGCCCGGCCGCGCCTGCGCGGCGCCCGCTGACCGGCCACGGTCTGCGTAGTCTCCCGCCGTGGCCCGCGACATCGTCGACGACCGGCTCATCGGCGCGCTCCACGTGCGGGCGCTCACTCATCGCGGGTTCGCGCACGATCCCGCAGCCGAGCGGATCGCGTTCCAGGTGGGAACGCTCGACGCGCTGATCGACGGCCGCTTCGACGGCGACGCGACGATCGGCGAGCTGCTCGCCCACGGCGACCTCGGACTGGGGACCGTGCAACACCTCGGCGGTGAGCTCATCGTGCTCGACGGCGCCGCGTTCCTGGTCGACGCCGACGGTCGCGTGCACGCACTCGCGCCGGACACGCGCACGCCGTTCGCGGTGGTCTGCCGGTTCGACCCGACGGCGCCCACGGAGCTCGACGGTCCGCTGCCCCTCGCCGACGTGCAGCGTGCGCTCGACACGCTCGCGCCCGACACCTCGGTCGTCGCCGTGCGGGTCGACGGCACCTTCACCCACCTCCGGCTGCGCAGCGTCCGCGCGCAGCAACCCCCGTATCCACCGCTCGCGGAGGTGACGGCACACCAGACCGAGTGGGACCTCGACCGCGCCACCGGCACGCTGCTCGGCTTCCGCTTCCCCGACACCGTGGCCGGCCTCGAGGCGCCCGGGTATCACCTCCACTTCCTGGCCGACGACCGGGCGCACGGCGGCCACGTGCTCGACGGCACGCTCGTGCACGGCCGGGCCACGGTCGACGGGGGCGACGACC
>Ga0302322_100000907_pt1 | contig 23379 bp, 11 predicted proteins | sample Fen_T0_2_FD_203757 | JGI IMG/M metagenome (GOLD analysis project Ga0302322, IMG submission 203757) | Peat permafrost microbial communities from Stordalen Mire near Abisko, Sweden - Fen_T0_2 | ecosystem: Environmental > Terrestrial > Soil > Wetlands > Permafrost | place: Sweden: Abisko...
GGATGCAGCAGGGCTCCAGGCCAGTGTAGCCGGTCGGACAGTCGGTGGTCGAGCCGCCGTAGCAGCGCGGAACGCCGATCGAATCAGGCTTGCAGCACTGCCACTTGGGCGGCTGGCAATCGCAACAGTCCTCGCGGGCATTGGTGCACGCCGGGCCCGTGCTGTTCTTCAGGCCGCAGATGCCACCCTGCGGGTTGCAGCCGAGTGGGTTGCGACACACGCCGAGCGGCGGCGACACGTTGGCGGCGAACTCGCAGGTGACGTTGCCCGCGCCGGGCAGACCGCTGGTCGGATCGCCGCCGCAGCAGTCCTTGTCCTTGATACACAGATTGTTGGTCACGCGGCAGCCGCTGGCCGGCTGGCAGATCTTCACGCCGGTGCGGGCAAAGGGCAGGCACAGGGCGCTGCAACAGTTGGTGCAGTCCTCGCACACGGTACCGTCCTTGGCGCAGCTACCGGCGCCCGTGGTGGACAGTTCCCCGCACACGCCCGCAGTTCCGGCGGCGCTGGTGTTGCACAGGCCCGAACAGCAGTCGCTGCCGTTGTAACAGACGTCGCCGGTTTGAATGCAGTACGAGGCCGACAGCGAGCAGGTACCGTTGTGGCAGAGATGGGAGCAGCACTCAGTGCTGGCAGCGCACGGGTTGCCCGCAGTCTTGCACGCGGTGTTGAGAGGAATGCAGAACCCGGCGGAACAGTTGCCGCTGCAGCAGGTTGCGGACGAGGTACAGGCCGCATTGTCCGCCACGCAGGTCGACACGTTGGACGCGCAGAAACCGGCCACGCAGGAAAGGTTGCAGCAGTCAGTGGCGTACTGGCACGGCAGGCCTGGATCCAAGCACAGCGCGACCGACGAGCCGCAAGTGCCGGTGCTGGTGTCGCAGATCCCGGAGCAGCAGACCTGTCCGCCGCTACACGAAAGCCCGGCGCCCAGACACCCTGCCGGCGCAGCATCGTTGCCGCCGTACTGACCTCCGTTGCCACCGCCACTTCCGCCGCTGCCCGCGCCGTTTCCGCCGGCGCCACCCACGGGCGGCGCGGCATCGTTGCCGCCGTACTGGCCGCCGCCGCCACCGCTGCCGGCGCCACCCACGGGCGGCGCGACGCCGCTGTCCGGCGGCCCGGAATTGCTCGAGCTGCAGCCAAGAATCAGTCCGACAATCGCGGCGCATCCTGCCGCGCCAAGGGCGATTCTGCTCTGCCGTGCACGGGTCATGGGTTCCTCCAGGACGCCAGCCGGCGTCGCCGATACTACGAGCGAGCAAGAGAAGGGATGCATGAGCAGCGAAAGAGGGTTTATGCTCAAGGGGTGCATCCTGGGCGCGGCCAAGGTCGTACTACCTCCGACATGACTGGCGACGCGAGCGTGGCCCTGCCTCTGGACAGCGCGAGCCTTCGATCCGGCGCTGTCCGTCCGGACGAGGAGCAGGTGCTCGTCAATCGCTGTCTGGCCGGAGATCCGGAGGCCTTCCGGCCCTTGGTGCAGCGCTACCAGCGCGTGACCTTTTCGGTGGCCCTGCGCATGCTGGGCAGCCGCGCCGATGCCGAGGATGTGGCCCAGCAGGCATTCGCCGATGCCTACGCCGCGCTCGATCGCTTCCGCGGTGAGGGCCGCAGCCGGGCCTTTTACACCTGGTTGCTGCGCATCGCGATCAATCGCGCCAAGGATGTGCTCAAGTCGAAGAAGCGGACCGAGGAACCGCTTTCCGCCGAGGCCGAGGGAGGCCAGGCCATGTTCGCGCACGATCCAGGCAGCCCCGAGGCGCATGCGGGCCAGGCCGAGGACCGGCGCCGGCTGCAGGCCGCGCTGCTGACCCTGCCGCCCCAGTATCGCGAGGTCCTGGTGCTAAAGGACGTGGAAGGGCTGGCCTACGAGGAGATCGGCCCCATCTTGCGCCTGCCTATCACGACCTTGAAAATCCGCGTGGTGCGCGCACGCGCCCGCATGCGTGCCGCGCTGGAGGAGGTGCGCCGATGAACCAGCGCGATTCGCAAATCCCGCAGGACGACGAACTGGCCGCCCGGCTTGCGACGTTGCGCGATGTCACGCCGCCGCCCTCGCTGGTGCCGGGTGTGATGCAGCGGATCGCCGAGCCTGCGCCGGTAACGCTGTGGACCTGGCTGCGCCGGCCGCGCCGCTTCGAACTGCACCTGTCGCCTTTGGCCCTGGCTGGGCTGGCCGTGGCCGGGCTGCTGTTGGTCGCGCTGCTGGCGCGCGATCAGCGCCCTGGGCCGGTGGTCTCGGGGCGGCCGACCGCGGCGGCCGCGCATGAGGCCGAGGTCGTGCTGGTGCGCTTCGTGCTGGTCACCACGGGTGCGCATCAGGTGGCGTTGGCCGGCGACTTCAACGGCTGGGACGCGGGCCACACCCTGCTGGAGAACGCCGACGGCCGCGGAACCTTTGCCACCAATCTGTGGCTGCCGCGGGGTGCGCACGAATATATGTTCGTGGTCGATGGGCAGTGGGTGCCTGACCCGACTGCGCCCGCCCGTATCCCCGATGGTTTCGGCCGCACCAACTCGCTGCTGCGGCTGTAGACTCGCGCGGCGTTGCACCTGCCGCGGCTTTCTCCGTTTTCGCAACAGATCTGTCGGCCGCAAGAACTCTGTAGCGCCTCACCCCTTGAGCTTCCGATAGAGGGTCCGCCGGTTGATTCCGAGGATGCGTGCGGCGCCGGCCTTGTTGCCTCCGTGGCTTTCCAGCACTCGCCGGACGTACGCGCGCTCGATTTCCTCGAGGGGAACGCTGCCATCGGCGCCGTCCGCCAGGAGCGCCGACACGCCCACCCTCTTGGGGAAATCCAGGTTCTCCGGGAGAAGCGTGTCATGGTCAGAGAGCACCACGGCACGCTCGATCAGGTTCGCCAGTTCGCGAACATTGCCAGGCCAGCGGTATGCCACGAGCTGCCTCATCGCGGCTGCAGATACCCCGATGAGGGAACGCGACTGCCGTTCACAGGCGCGGTTCAGGAACAAGTCCACCAAGCTGACGATGTCCTCGTGTCGCTCGCGCAAGGGCGGAACCTCGATGCGAATGATATTCAAGCGGTAATACAGGTCCTGCCTGAACAGCCCCTCCTGCAGCAAAACCTCGAGCGGGCGGTTGGTGGCGGCGATGAGCCTGGCCCTGATGGGGACCTCCGCCGTGCCCCCCAAGGGGCGAACTCGTCCCTCCTCGAGCACATGCAGGAGCTTCGCCTGGACTTCCAGGGGAATCTCGCCGACCTCGTCGAGAAAGAGTGTGCCGTCTCCTGCCGCAACAAACGCACCCAGTCTGTCCTCCTTCGCGTCCGTGAACGCTCCCCGCCGGACGCCGAACAGCTCGCTCTCGACCAACGCCGGCGGCAACGAGGCGCAATTCAGATGGTAGAAAGGCCGGTCCCCTCTTGCGCTTGAGTCGTGAATCAGCCTGGCGACGACGCCCTTCCCTGTGCCGGTCTCGCCCGTGACCAGGATCGTGGCGTCAACACCCGCGGCCTTTCGGGCTGTCGCGAGCACGTTCCGCATCGCGGGGCTCTCGGCGACGATGTGCCCGGGGCTCTCGACGGGCACCATCTTCCTCAAGCGAACGATATCCCGACGGATCTGACGGTCACGGAACGCGCGCTCGATTGCAAATACCATAGCCTCGATCTTGAAAGGCTTGGCGATGAAGTCGCAGGCGCCTGACCGAACCGTCGAGACAGCAAGTTCGATGCTTCCGAACGCGGTCATGAGCAGCACGAGCTGATTCGGCTTTTCGGCAAGAATGGCCGATAGCAATTCGGTGCCGCGCATCTGGGGCATTTCCACATCGGTGACCACGAGGTCGAATGAATCGGTCTTGATCCGGGCGAGCGCCTCCCTGGGTGAAGTGACGCCAGTCACGCCAAAGCCTTTCTCGCTCAGGCTCTCGCACAGGAAGTCCACGACGCCCGCGTCGTCATCCAGGACCAGGACCTGCTTTCTCGATCCCACTGTCATGCGACCACCCCCTTGGCCCGGGCGCCAGCGGCTACCGGGAAGTGAACGGTGAATCGCGTTCCAACGTCCTTCTCTGACGAAACCGCGATTGTGCCGCCATGCTCGTCGACAATCGACTTGACGACCGAGAGCCCCAGACCCGCACCTCCGGCTTCTGCCCACGTAGTGAAAAACGGTTCAAAAATGCGGCCGAGAAATTCCGGGGCGATGCCGCAGCCGGTGTCATCGAGCACCAGCGATACCGATGGGCGCTCGTGTGTCTCTTCGGCTGCCTTGAAAGAGGACGCTGTGAGCGTCAGCCGGACCCGACCACCCGGCGGAGTGGCCCGCAAGGCGTTAGACAACAAATTCAGGGTCACCTGCTGGACCTGGTCCAGATCGGCAACCAGCCGAAGCGGTGTATCCGGGCGCTCGAATTCGATCCGCACGGCTCGTCGTCGCGCCTCGTGTCCGATGAGATCGACGATGGGGGCTACCGTCGCGCGCAAATCGATTTCGTCCCAGTGGGACGCTCTGCGGCGCACTATGCTCAGGAGCTGCTCGACGATCTTCGCGATCCGATCCGTTTGCTTTTCAAAAACCTGCGCGGTTCGGTGAACCTCTGCGGGAAGATCCGTTCGGCTCACCAGAGCACGAGCACGGCCGTTCAAGATCTGCAGGGGCGAACCTATCTCATGAGCAAGCCCAGCAGAGAGCTGTCCCAGCGTTGCCAGCTTGTCCACGCGCCGTAGCCCGGCCTGCAGCGCCTCCCGGGATTCGGTAGCCTCGATCAAGTGGCGCCGCGCGGTCTCGAGCTCGTGCACCATGGAATTGAACTCGGCCGTCAATACGCCTACCTCGTCGGTTCGCTCCACGGAAACGGTTGCAGTCAGGTTCCCCGCGCGTACCTCTTTCATCGCCACCATTAGCTTCACGAGGGGACGACGAACATAGAGATGCACCAGGAACCAAGCGACGCCCGCAACGCCAGCAATCAGGGTGAGGGTCGAAAGAATGGTCGAGATTGCCCTTGACCTGAGGTCCGCCCTCAGTGAATCCAGCGAACGCACGACTGCGACACTACCGAGGTCCGCACCATGCTCCCGGCGCATCGGGAAGATACCGACGATCCGAGAATTCTCCTTGGGTCCTAGGATGCGAACCACGGGCTGCTGTGAGGCAGTCACCTCCTGGGCAGCTTCACGGACCAGCTCTGCCGAGCTTCGACTACCGAAAGGGTGGGAAGTGAATAGGCCCGCAGGATTGAAGAACAGCACGTCGATCGCCGAATCATTCAACTTCAAGGGCTCGAGAATCTCACGTATGTCGGAGATCTGCTGGTCACGGAGAGCATTTTCGATCGCCACCTGCAGGGCGGTACCGAGCACCCGCATTTCGCGCTCGGCATTGTCCGTCAGCTCTCTTTCTTGCGTTCGAAACTCGCGAACATGGTGCGATCCGAGAATGACGGCGCTCGCGCCAGCGAGGGCTAGCACCAGCTTGGTAGGAATGCGCACCTGCTAAACGTGGCAGAAATGCACAGATGGATCAAGGTCGCGCAGCGGCGCCGAAGGCCGTCGGCGGAGGCGCCGGGATCGATGTTGACTCGTGTGCATTCGCCAGGCCAAGGATGAGTCTTGTCGGCCATGCGTGACAAAAATGCACAGGTGGATCAAATGTGGCCAGCGGCTTGGGGAGTTTTCGATTCGTTCGCGACGGTGGAAACCCACTACGAGAGAGTGAACGTGGTAGCCGTCGCCCAGCGCTTTGCCATTCTCCTTCCTGAGCCTGCTGTCGAGCAATTGCGGGCCTCACTACCCGCCCGCTGGTTGGCTTGCTAGAAATCGCGCAATCGGTGCGTAACGCGATGGTTCTATTTCCCGCGAGGGCAACTCGGCCTGGCGCCTCCGCGTAGGTTCAAGACGGGTTCCTCGAGGAAACCGCGCGCGTAGACCACGCCGATCTTCACGCGCACCCTCTTTGGCAACGAACCTGCCGATGGCGGCCAGAGCCTTGGCCAGATAGCGGTTCACCGTGGCACGCGAGATGCCGAGGCCCAGGCCAATCTCTCGCAATTCCATGCCATCCACATATCGCAAGGTGAACACAGCCCTGTACTTGTCGCGCAAACCATCGAGACATCGCTGGACGCACAACAGAGTTTCGCGCATTTCGTAGTCTGGCGGTGGCGACGTGGAGGGTATCGAGAGATCTGGCCATTGCTCAATGATCCGGCGCCGCCAGGCGAAACGGCGGACTTCCTCACCCACCACGCGAACCGCCACGGAAAACACGAAGCTGCGAATGGAAGAGGCCTTCTCTAAAGTATGCAATCTGCTGAAGACCCGGAGAAAGACCTCTTGAGTCAGATCGTCCCGGTCATAACGCGCGCAAAGTGCCCGCCGGAAAAGGCCGTGTACCATGGGTGCAAACCGGAACCAAATCTCTCGCTGGGCCCAGACTTGGCCCACCAGGGCTGCGCGAGCCAAGATCGCGTCGTCGGCCGCGGAATCTGCGCGTTGGTCGCGTCCAGCGGCGCCCGTGGTCCAGGCGCAGACGGACAACGGCGCGGAATCGGAGCTGCCGTCATGAATGACTGGTTCGCATGTGGATCCTCCAGTACCGCTACTCCGCGTCTTGGCCCACAGATTGAATTGGTTTCCTACGGCCACACTAGCCTTCTTTCATATCGAAACGGCGGGATTGCTCTCCGGCGGCTCAAGGATGCTTTGGGACGTACGGCGCGTTTGTGACGAGACATGTTCTGCGATTGTGTGAGGCATTGGTCTTCGTCGTTTCACTACCAAATAGATGAATTGAGGAATTACGGATTTCGCGGGGAACTGCAAGATCTGCACCACGGAGGACACGATGCGAACCAGAACTCGGAATGCGATACGACATCTCTGGCGAGGCTGCGCGGTTCTGCTACTTGCCGGCGGCGCCACGTTGCTCCAGGGCTGCGATTCGTCTGGTGGGGGTTCCACCTCGACCGCCAAGGGCGGGGCGACTAGCTCAGGTGGTGCTACGGGCGGAGGAGGGAATGTGACTGGCGGCCAGCCCGCAACAGGAGGCCAGACCCCGGGCACGACCCAGCCGGCAACCGGCGGCACCACGACCCCGGGCACGACCCAGCCGGTAACCGGCGGCACCACGACCCCGGGCACGACCCAGCCGACAACCGGCGGCACCACGACCCCGGGCACGACCCAGCCGACAACCGGCGGCACCACGAGCCCGACCACGACCCAGCCGATAACCGGCGGCACCACGAGCCCGACCACGACCCAGCCGGTGACCGGCGGGAGCACGAGCAGTGGCGGTAGGGCCGGCGGCTCGGCCGCTGGCGGCGGCACGAGCGCCGGCGGGGCGCCCGGCAGGGGCGGTGCAACCGGGAGGGGTGGCGCCACTAGCGCTGGCGGCGCGACGAGCAGCGGTGGCATCGCGCCAACCGGTGGCGTCCCGCCAACTGGCGGAAACACGAAGCCGGTGGTTGCGGGTAGCGGCCACTACCAGATGGAGAACCTGGATCGCGGCACCGTCGCCGTGGTGGTCAGCGGTGGCGTCTATGTTGGCTGGCGCATGTTCGGCTACGAATACACCGGCACCGCCGCCGACGTTTCGTACAACCTTTACAAGGGCGGCACCAAGCTGGCAAACATCACCGACAGCACCAACTACCTGGACGCGGCCGGCACCGCCAGCTCGAGCTACACGGTAAGCGCCGTGATCAAAGGGGTCGAGGGGGCGCAATCGCCTGCGGTCACGCCCTGGGCGCAACAATACACAAGCATTGCTCTTACTCCACCTACCGGTGCCACATACAGCCCAAGCGACGGGGCCACAGGGGATCTCGATGGCGACGGCAAGCTCGACGTCGTGCTCAAGTGGGATCCATCGAACTCGCAGGACAATGCCAATGCGGGCGTCACCGGCGACGTTTATATCGATGGATATACGTTGGCTGGAAAGCGCCTGTGGCGCATCGACCTGGGTCCGAACATTCGCGCCGGGGCACACTACACGCAGATGTCGGTAGGCGACTTCGACGGGGATGGAAAGTCGGAATTTGCTTGCAAGACTGCACCGGGCACCAAGGACGGGACCGGCGCGTATCTGAGCAACGGACCGGCGGCCAGCGATGACGACAGCGCCGTGTACCGCAATTCAAGTGGCTACATTCTGACCGGCCCCGAGTACGTGACGGTCTTCGCCGGTGACACCGGCAAGGAACTGGCGACAGTGGACTACCCGGTGCCCCGCGGGACTGTGTCGGCCTGGGGCGATGCCTATGGCAACCGTGTGGACCGTTTCAACGGCGGGATGGCGTTCGTGAAAGAGGGCGGCGTTGCCACCGGTCTTCCGAGCATCATCCAGAGCCGCGGGTACTACACGCGTACCACGGTTTCTTCGCTGACGTTCCGGAATGGGGTGCTGGCGAAGAACTGGGTCTACGACAGCGTGACCTCTTTCCAATACGGCGGCGGCACTCACTCGCAAATGGCGGCAGACGTTGACGGCGACCTGGGACAGGAGATACTCACTGGCCCGCTCACCATCGACAGCGGGGGAACCCTGAAGTGCGACTCGGGGTACGGCCACGGCGATGCCATGGACGCGGCGATTCTGGTCCCTGGCAAAGGGATCGCCGTGTTCCAAATTCACGAGAGTTTAGGCGGTATGGATTGTCATGATGGTGCCACCTGCAAGGCCTACTTCCTCATTACCAACCCCGGTGTCGACGCCAATCGTGGCCGTGCCGAATATGTCGCCGCTGGTGACGAAACCAGCGCATCGTGTTCGGGTCCGGGTCAGGTTCTGTGCGCCACCGGCGCCTCGGGCGGCCCCGGCGCTGGCAGCAACTTCGTCATGTACTGGGATGCCGATGAGTGGCGCGAGCTCGAGAATGCCAATTCGATCAGCAAGGCCAGTGGCGGCACCTTGCTTACCTGCGCCCAGTGCTCGGGCAACAACAGCACCAAGAACACCCCGACACTGACCGCGGACCTGCTCGGTGATTGGCGCGAGGAGGTTGTCTGGCGCGAGACCGCCGGCACGGCCTTGCGTGTGTACACGACAACAGACGTGACCAAGCGCCGCATCTACACGCTCATGCACGATCCGACCTACCGGGCGCAGGTCGCGTTTGAGAATGCAAGCTACAACCAGCCGCCCCACACAGGGTTCCACATCGGCGCCGGCATGGCCAATCCGCCTGTTCCCGACATGTACGTGAAATAGACCAACCCACGCCGCCGCCCGCGAGAAGTTCATGCTCCCTGTCGGCGGCAATTGATTCCTATAGCCTCTCGCCCTCGTATACCGCGGTAATAACCTTGTCGGTGTCACCAACGATTTGGTTGAGATCTGCAAGGCTGACCCTGAAAGGCTCCGTGGTGAATTCAGCACGTTGGAAGCTCTTCGTAAACTCCTCATAGAAGCGGGGGTCCTGCTGCGGAAGAACCATCGGCTTGTGCGCAGTGCCGTCGCCCTCTATGTAGCTAAAAAACAGCTTCCCAAAGATGCCCTCGTTTCGTTTACTGGTAAAGACGATCCATCTACTGTTGCTCGACCAGGCGTGATAGGAATCCGCATGATCGCTGTTGATCTCCAGTTTTCTGTAGCTCTTCTTTCCGAGATCCATCAGATATAGATCGGTGCCTTGCCGGATGATCGAAAACGATCCACGGTCAGTCATCGAGAAGAGAAGAAATCTTCCATCCGGCGACACTGCCGGAAACGTGCACCCCCTTCCTGCTTCTCTGGCCGAGACCAGCGTTTCCACCTCGCCCCAGGTATTGCGGTCGGCGTCGTAGCCGATGCGCTGGAGATCGTATTGCACCTTCGTAAACTCTTCCTTCGGGACGACCGGGCAGCTCACGAAATAGAGGTACTTCCCATCGGGAGACCACGCGGGCTGGGTCTCCATCCTGTCTATTCGCGAAATGGCCGGCGTCGTGGATACGGTATTGCTCCGGATGTCATACACCCCCAGATCGCCGTCCAAATCCGTATATTCAAGCACCTCCTCGGCACCCCTTCCGGCCACGAAAGGGAACACCGACACCTTGCCATCCATGGCGAGCGCCACCAGATTGCCGTTCGGGTGCCAGGACGCATACGCCGACCCCGGCCTTCTGAGAGTCGGCGTAATGAGTGACGTCCTTCCCCGATCGTGGACCACCATGTAGTTCTTGCCGTGGAAGCGTGCCTGAAAGAGAAACTTCTCGGTCGAATGGCGATAGAAGGTGTGGCAATTGAAACAGCCATCCTTGGGTGAAAGGATGAGCTCCTCATCAAACGATTCCACGTCGCGTTGCCGTATCTCCAACCTGTTCTTCATGTAAAACTGCGGGTACGTCACCCGATACGTAAGGTAGCGATCGATCCGTTCAGGTGCGATCCTGTTTGCAATGGGAAGGAAGGAGTACCAGCGTCCCTTTCGTTCGACGTAGATATGGAAGCTCAGTTCGCTTCCCGCGTTCTGCTCCAGGAGCCGGCGCCATTTCCGCCGAGGAATGCTAATCTCAGCCGATGCGCTCACGAGGGAAATGCTCGGCCCTTTGACCGAGCCGATCACCACCGCGAACCTCTCACCGGAGTCGCGAATGGTGAAGTTCAGCGGCGCGATGTTGGGCGGAATGACGCTGTTTGAATAGTCCGGACGGATCGTCGGAAGCATCCCTGTCGGAACAGCCGAACGCTCATCGAAGCCCGTGCACGAGATGCCCGCCGCCGACAGCGCAACCAGGCACGCCGCGACCACTACTGGATTGCATCGATGGTATACGTCCATGATTGCCTTTGGTTTACAAGGCTTTCGTCTGTAAGGGACGTGTAATAATAGAGATAGGTGGTGCCGAACTTGCCTGTATACGCACTGGTGTTCACCGGATAGCCGGCAGCGCGTTGGCGCAAGATGTCCGAGTACTCCATGAAATCGCGAATAGTCGTCTCGTGTATTCGCTGGCTGGCCGCCGGTGATAGGCCTTGCCCGGTAGCGGCCAGATACATCAGCGCGGCCTCTTCACAGACGCGCGGGATTGCGGTGCCACCCAGCGGCGCCACCGAACCATTTTCCTGAAAGAAGGCCTCGTATATCCTGGCGATTTGTCCGTTCAGCAGATACGAGGACATCAGGTATTCGCGCGCCATTTCGTTTCCCGGACTATGCGCAACCAGCCGAAGTGCAACCTCGGAAAAGGGAGGCCGTCGCATCAACCCATCCACGGGATCGTCGGTCAAGAGCATGCGCGATTTGATCGACATCAAATACTCGTCGCCCTCCATCCTTTTCGGGTCCTCGACATAGGCTAGGTACCGGTCGGCCCACGCGCTTGACAGTAGATTCTGCTTTATCTTCGCAAGGAAAGGGCGGCTGGCCTCATGATTGCCCTTCAACAAGTAGACGAGGGCGATTAGTTGATAGGAGGAAAGCAGGTCGCTCCGATATTCCATCACATCGTATGCCGTAAGCTCCGCGTAGTTGATCAGTCCGAGTTCGAAGCACACCCGGGCATTCTGCTGCAGGTTGACCATGTATTTCCCTTGCTCCAGATCCTCACGAAGCGTCTCCGGGGTCACATTCGCGGCGTAGGGCGGATAGAGTTGCCGGTACTTGAAGAGCTCGTCCGGCAACCCTCCCGTGTGGTGTAGGGCTTCGAGTATGAACGGCGATACCAATATGGGCGAGGCATCGGCGAGCGTCGGTTCCTGTACCTCCCGCAAGATGGCGGGCCACTGTTGCGTGGCAGAGTAGAAGTTGAGCCTCAGGACGGAACTCCAATACCCGTTGAACGTCAGGCCTACCGTCATCGCGCCGAGAAGGGACAAGGAGGCGATCGATGCCGTCCCTGTCCAGCCAGGCCACCGTATCGGTTTGGGCCTCCGCCGACCGGAGAGGAGAACCGATAGCAGCGGCGCGCCGAGAAGCAGCCCGAATAGGGCCTTGGAACTCGGCAGCCAGGTCTGCAACTCGGCGTAGCCGGCGGCCAGAATCGGCAGCAGAGCAAGGCCGGAGAGCGATCTCTTCTTGCGGGCCACGGCAAGGGCGAGCAGCTCTAGACCTACGAAGACGACCACCTCGATGGACGAACCGCGGTGGATCGCAGCAACAAAGGCGGTACCAGGGGATTGGACCCTCGGACGCAAAAGGTAGAGATAGCGTTGGTCGATCAATAGAATGACAGTGGCCAAAGCCGCATACAAAGCCCCGACCCACCGATCCTCGCGGCGAAGAATCTCAGAAATCATGCATAGCGCGGCGAAAAGCCAATAGAGGTCGTGCACTATAAGGATGAAGAAGCATGAGGTAACAAGAAAGGCCGAGGCTTTGAGAAACGCATTTCTTGCTGGCAGGCGGATGAAGACATCTGCAGCCCCGAGCGCGAGAAGCAGTTTGGTCTGAGGAATGATCCGGAATTGGTTGAGGGTGCAGAGCACGAAGAAGAGCGGGACAACGATGAAGAGGGAGAAACGCCCGCCGGCCAGCGCCGAATAGATCCTGTTCGCAAAGAGGCCGGCCAGGAATGCAAGGAAGACGGTCGATAGCGCGCCCAACCAGGGAAGCGCGTTGAGCTGAAAGAGGAACTTGTCGGCGTACGTCGTCACTCCGCCGGGCAGCAGTGCGATATCGCGAAAGAAGCTGAAGGTTTTCAGAAACAGCTCGGGATTCCATTGGTACAGAACCTGCGGCCTGATCCTTGCCTCGACGTAGAAAACGGCCGCGACAAACAGGAGGCAGTAGAGCGCACTCTCTACGACGGAGGAACGGAGCCTTTTCACGTAAATCACCTGGCGGCTTGTTGAGCGTAGGTGAGACAAGCCGGATCTTCTCCCTGCTGCATCTCGTCCAGATCTGTCCGAGTACGCGTACTATGTCAACTGGCCCTGGGCCCGGTCAACTGGCCCGCATCGTTCATGTGGGGGCGCGCTAGAGGCGCGTCAGGCAAAGGCTTCCAGAGTGACCAGCGATAATCCGGGGTTAGCGAATCTGCGTTCTGGTCCTGCGCTCTTTTCGCGTGCGCCGACGGGCCCTCAGCATCAATGCGCCCAGGCCGAACGATAGCCATGCCAACGATGATGTCGGCGCTGACGATGACCTGCCGCCGAGCGCACAGCTACAACCTGACGCACTCGCGGGCCCTTGCGATCCGGCTCCCGCGTCCAGCGCAGCCACCGTTCCGGTGGTCCCGCCGGCGGCGTTGCTGCTGCCCCCGGCTCCCGCGGGTGCGGCGCTCGAGCCGTCAGTGCCGACGGTTTCTGCATCAGCTTTGCCGGAAGTGCCACCTGTCGAAATCCCCGCATCCGGCGTCATGGAAGCACTCCTGCCACCGGTGGTGCCAGCAACGCCCGTGGATCCACCTGTGCTGGCGCCTGCGTCCACATTTGCAGAGCTGCCGCCCGTCGCCCCGCCCATGCCAGTTCCTCCGGATCCACCCGCACTGGCCGCGCCTCCACCGACTCCGCCAGCGACACCACCCGCACCGCCTGTCACGGCCGCCCCTCCACTGGCACCACCACGCGCGCCGTTCGTGGCACTTCCACCGACTCCGCCAGCCGCACCACCACGACCACCCGTGCCGCCAGTCATGGACCCGCCTCCGACGGCACCACCGGCATCACCACGGCCGCCCACGCCGCCAGTCGCGCTTCCACCGGCTCCACCAACCGCGCCGTCGCCACCACCGGATCCGCCCGTGCCGCTGTTGCCGCCGCTGCCGCCCACGCCGCCATCCCCGGTCGATGCCGTCGTGCCGGAAGATCCGACCGCAATTTCGCCGACGATCGCGCTGGTCCCACCGCCACTGACCGCATCGGCCTCCAGTCGCACGTATTGCGCTGTCTGGGCGGGAAACTGCACCCGCTGCGGGCACAGCAAGCCGTGGTAGGCGGGGTCTGCCGGCCAGGTTCCGCTGGCCACCTGGGTGAAGGTCACATTGTCCTTGCTCACGGATACCTTGTACGACGTGATGTTCCCGGCTGTCGTCCCGGTGTGGCGCTGAGGCAGATACTCCAGCATGTCGATTTTGTCGTAACTCTGGCCGAAATTGAGCGTTATCGACTGGGGCAGGGCGCCGGTAGAAATCCACAGGCTCTCTCCCTTATTGCTGTGCATCGTATTGTTTACGCCCTTGATTGAGTCGTTGTAGCCGTCAATCGCAAGGGCCGCGTCGCCGCTGGTCGCGGTGGCCGACACCGGGGTCAACGGGACCTCGATCTTGGGCAGCTGTTGCGGCAAGGGAGCGCGCGACGCGTTCGGCGTCCAGTACTGCGACACCTGGCCGAGAGCAGTGACCACCGGGTCTTCGAGCAATCCTTGCAGATTGGGCGGGCAATCAAGGATGAAGTTGGTGTAGTTGGATTCGGTGCCCTTGATTTCGCTGGCTATGCTTGAGGCCGACAGATAGCCAGCCGCGGCTTGGGTGCTCCTCCAGAACCAGTTCTTGTCCTTGGCAATAGTCTGTCCTTGCGCACCAGCAATGACGTTTCCAGAGGGCACCGTCACGCCCAGTGGCTCCTCGAAATACTCGACGTCGACCTCCCAAGGCACCCCACCGTTGTGATCCACGATGATGGTATTCGGCTGTAGCGCGCGAACCAGGGCCCGTATCTTCTGGTAGGGAATATGTTGGTGCCCGGTGAGCCAGGCATAGCCGTCGAACACAAGCACCGGGATGTTGCCGTAATTGGTCAGAAGTTCCGTGATCTGAGTCGTTATGTAGGGCCCGACCACATTCCAGTCGACCGCGCCTGGGTCGGTGTTGTGTCCCGCCACCGACCCAATGCCATTGTTGGGATCCCAGATCGAGAAATAGAGGTTGGGGTCGAGCCCCTGGGCGCGGAAAGAATCGACGTAGCACTTGACTACATCCATGGTCGGGACCGCACTCTGCGCGATGGTATAGGGAACGGCGGAGGGCGACGATGACGGCGGCGTTGCCTTGGAGGGCCATATGGCGAATCCATCATGGTGCTTGGTGGTGAGAATTCCGAACTTCATGCCCGCCGACTTGGCCGCCTTGGCCCACTGATCGGTGAAGGTGTGGCAATCGCCACTCGGGGGCGCAAAAGTCTTGGGGTCGACCCGTTTCTCGCCCCAGCCGTAGTAGTACGTGTTCATGTTGTAGTGGATAAACATGCCAAAGCGCTGATCGATGTGGTTGCTGAGCAGCTCCTGCATGGTCAGCGTCTGGGCCGATGACCTCGTCGATACGAGCAGCAGGGGCAGCGCCAAGACGACGACTTGAGCTGGCTGAGCATGGCGAGTTCTTTGTCGCTGTATCGTCACGTGGTGTGTCTCCCGTGTCTTCTGTTGCTCACCGCCCATCACGGCGCGCCGCTAACCGCGACCTCCGCCAGCCCGGCAGGCTGCCCTGTGAAGCTCACGCGCACGAACCCGATGCCGGCGCCGAAACTGGTCGTGGCAGTCCGGGTCTGGGCGGTGCTGGTGTTTTGGCTTTGATCGACCTTGGTGGTCCACTGGGTGCCATCCGGGGACACATCAATGGTGTAGCGATAGTTGGCCGCAGTGGGGAACGTAAGCTGCACCGAGCTGACCGTGTATGTGCTTTCCAAAGACACGCTCCACCAGGGATTCGTGTCGGTGGTCGCCGCCTGCCAGGACGTTGTGGTGTCGCCATCGTTGCCATTGCCCGCAGTACCAGCACTGCTGCTCGCGCTGGTGGGACGGTTCAGGGCCAGGGTTTGGCTGGTGCCCGCACTTCCTCCGCTCGTGTAGCGAACGTAGGGTCGCGCCGCAGTCGGCGGGCTGACGCCCTCAACCCAGGCCGGGCTGCCCTGCGAGGTAATGGTGATCGTTGCGGCAGTCAGACCGGACGAGGTCGCCTTGATGACGCTGGTGCCGGAATAGTAGCTACGGAATTCGATGGCGGCCTTGCCGTCGAGGATGGCGATGTCCGACTGATCGCTGCTTCCTGACGGCGTGAACGTGATGCTGGTTCCGGTCGGAAATTCGCCTGGGCCCGACGTAATGGACAGGGTGACAGGAACGTTGTTGCTGATCGCGTTGCCCTTGCTATCCAGGACGGTGACGATCAACTGCGCGTCGTCAGTGCCGTCCACGGCCGAGAGACTGGTCTTGTCAGCCGTGAGTTGCAAAGCCGCCGCCGTACCACTGGCCGGCCAACTCGGCGGCGGAACACTGGCGTAGGCGTTGCGATACCAGTACCAGGCCCGCTTGGGCAGACGGAAGTAATCCACGATGCCCATCGTCTCCAGCTTGGTACTGCCCACGCTGCCGTGATCGAACGCACACCAGAGAGCCTGGCCGCTGCGCCACGCATATTCGGTGGGCGCTCCATTGGTCAGCGTGGCACTCAAATTGCCCCAACCGGGATCGTAGGCGCCCGGGCGGGTGGAGGCCACGCTGCCGTATTCGGTTACCACGCTTGGGATGCCCGGATTCTGGAAGTCAGACAGGGTCGCGCCATCACCGTTGTAGCCGGCCACGTCGCCCAGCTTGTCAATGCGCGAGCTGCCTTGCGGGCGCTGCGCCCCGCCGATGCCCGCCGGTCGGGTCGGGTCGAGCTGGTGCACCAACGTGACCTCTTTGGTCAGCAGCGCACTCATCTTTGGCTTGGTGGCGTCGGCGGTGAAGAACGGCTCGTTGCTCATGCTCCACGCGATAATGCTTGGATGATTCCGATGCACGCGGATCATGGCGGTTAGGCTGTCGGTCACGCTGGTGTCAAATGCCGCCTGATCGCCGGCATTGTTGGGATAGGCGCCGGCCGTGTTCCAGGAACCCTCGCCGGTCGCGCCGCCATAGCCCCAGAAGCAGTTCTCTGACCAGAAGAGCACACCAAGCTGATCGCAGGCATCGCCAAAGGCTGGATCCTTGGGATAGTGCGAACCGCGAATGAAGTTGAGGCCAGCGTCCTTGACCATCTTCACGTCACGGAAGAACCCGGAATTGGTCACGCCGTCGCCCCAGCCCGCGTGATCCTGGTGAACATCCGCGCCGTGAAGGTAGAGGTGCGAGCCGTTTATTGAGAACCCGCTGCTAGCCGACCAATTGATCCATCGGAAGCCAAACGTCGTCGTGAAGCTGTCTAGGTTGCTCGCGCCATCGGAAATCGTGCTGACCGCTCGGTAAAGCGTCGGATGATCGGGGTGCCAGAGCGAAGGATTGGCAATCGCTGGCGTGGTCTGGTCAACCGTGACGGTGCTGTTCGCCGGGACTGTCTGCGTGGAAGACACCGTGGCCACGGTCACACCCTTGGTGTCCACGATGTCAGTCTTCAACGCACAATTCTTGCTGGCCGCATTGTCGTTGCGGATCTCCGTCTTGATGTTGACCGTGGCTGAGGACGCCGAGATGGTCGGTGTCGTCACAAAGGTGCCGTACCAGGTGACGTGCAGGGGATCGGTCACCACCAGGTTCACATCGCGGTACAGCCCGCCGCTGAAGGTGTGGTCACCCGCGCGCGGCGCCAGCTGCGCGTTCCAGTTGTTGTTCAACTGCACCGCCACCACGTTGTCCCCGGTGACGACGGCGCTGGTGGCGTCAAGCGAGAACCCGGTGTAGCCACCCTGGTGTTTGCCGATCGACTTTCCGTTCACGAAGACCTGGGCGTCTTGAAACGCGCCCTCGAATTCCAGAAACACCCGCTTGCCTGACCATTCCGCGGGAACGGTGAAATGCTTTCGATACCAGCCGTAGCCGACGTAGAACTTCGACGATAGGAAATACGGCAAACTGAACGAGTGCGGCAGCCCGACCGCGGACCACGACGAATCATCGTAGCTATTCGTCTGCGCGCCGTTGTAGTCGCCGAGCTTGAATTTCCACGACTGATTGAAGTTGATCGCCTGGCGATTGCTCGCGGGCAGCGCACCGCCCGAGCCACTTGTTCCTGCGCCGCCGCCCGAGCCGCCTGTTCCCGCACCGCCGCTTGCGCCAGCCTTGCTTCCTGCGCCTGCTGTGCTCCCCCCGCCGGCCACGGCACCTGCACCGCCGCTCGACCCGCCTCTGGCGCTCGTGCCTGCTGAGCCAGCCACGCCCCCGCCTGTCCCGGTCTGACCGCCTGCCGCGCTGGCCCCGCCTACGCCCGCCTTGCCACCTGCACCAGCCCCACCGCCGATCGTCGCACTGCCACCTGCTCCCGCGCCACCGCTTGCGCTTGCCCCGCCCCCGGCACTCGTCCCACCTCCGACGCTTGCACCGCCGTCAGCACCGGTTTGACTACCTGCTGCGCTGGACCCGCCTGCGCCTGTGGTCGAGCCCCCAACTCCTCCCGCTGCGCTGGTACCGCCTGCGCGCGCCGTGTCCGTGCTGCCACCGAGGCCAGAGGTGGCACCCGTACCGCCTCCCTGCCCGGCCGAGCCGCCGTTCTTTCCAGCGGCGCCCGTGTTCTCTGTTGCGGCATCAGCAGCCGCACTGGAACTGCCGGTTCCGCAGCCGGCCGATGCCAGCAAGAGCAGGGCCAGGCCGGTGGCTTCTGCCAATGACGCCCGGCAAACTCGGCCCGAGACGTCACCAGTGGTCGAGAATCGCTTGGATCGGTGTGTGTGCATGTCGTCTTCCGTGCTGCTTGACGGTCGCTACAGCAACAACAGGGGCACTCCACCGTCGAATCGGGTTCAAAAATCCGACGACGAAACCAGAGTAGCCGGCCCCGGTTGATGGACCACGCTACTCATGGTGCGGCGAAGACGTACTGGCCAGAACCAACCACCGGCGCCAAGGCGTTGCCCTGCGCGGTGTTTGAAATCACGCCTGCAGCAGTTGCAGCCAGTCCCGAAAATGGCGCTATCCGCGCTTCCGCCGCCGACGGGTGGTCAAGACCAACGCGACCAGACCGAGCGCCAACCAAACCGACGTTGGCGTTGCTGACCACCTGCCGTTGAGCGAGCAGCTACAACCCGACGAATTCGTGGCCTCGCGCACTGCCGCGTCCGGCACACTTCCCAATCCGCTGGCCCCGCCGTTGGCACTGGTGCTGGCCGTGGTCCCAGTGCCACCCGAACCCCCGAGGTTGACAGTGCTCGCACCGCCGGTTCCGGAAGTTCCGCCGGTCAAGGGCCCGGCATCCGGCGTGGCGGCTCCGCCCCCACCACCGGTCGCGCCTCCGGCGCTGGTCGATCCGCCTGCAGCGATGCCCGCGTCGACGATTGCGGCGCTGCCACCGCTGGCCGTCACCCCGCCCGAACCCGATCCGCCGCGTCCGCCGGTGGCGGGCGCGCTTGTTCCGGCTCCACCACCGGCACCGCCGCCTGCGTCTAGCGTGCCCGTCGAACCGCCCGTGGCCGTCGAACCGCCAATCGCAGACGAGCCGCCTGTGGCCGTCGAGCCGCCATTCGCTGTCGAGCCGCCCGACTTCGTTGTACCGCCGCTGTTGGTGGAGCCCCCGGTGCCCGTGGAGCCGCCCCTCGCAGTTGAACCGCCGGCAGCCGAGGAGCCGCCGCTTCCTGCGAAACCACCTGTCCCCGCGGAGCCGCCCGTGCCGGTAGCGCCCCCGGTGCCCGTGGAGCCGCCGATCCCTGCGGTGCCACCCGTGCCCGTCAATCCAGGGGCCACCTCGTCTCGTATGACAGTGCCATGCCTGAGGACCGTCCCTGCGGCGCCCGGTATGCTCGCTTTCGCCGACCACGTGTTCAGATCCGAGCTGGTCATGTACTGGTACGGGGTTCCCCCTGACTGCGGGTCCACGTACATTCTGTACTTCCCGTCGTCCAGCTGAACGATAGCCGGTCCTTCCAGTCCGGACCCCCATCCAGCCCAGTTGTCCTTGCCCACGAAGGTCCAGGGGCCGGTGAGGCTCGGGGCGGTTGCGTGCTCCAGATATCGTGTGGTCTCGCTCTTGATGAAGGCGTGATAGGTGGTGCCCAGCTTGGCGACGAAGGTATCGATGTAGTCCGCGCCGATGCCAAGCGCTGTCGGCCCACTCCACGATGTCAATGTGCTGTTCTGGGCGGTGAAGGCATACGGTTGAAAATCGGGAAGTTGGTTCCCGGTGTCGATATTGGCGATGATCCGGACCACCCCGGCCTCGATGTACCATTCCGGCGCCCAGGTGCGCGACACGCTCGGCACGCCTGCTTTCACGGTGGTCAGGTCGGTCCAGTGAATCAGATCTGCGCTGACCGCGATGCCGAAATGGTCCTCGGGGTTGCAGCAGCTGGCGCTCATCGGATCGGTGTACGCGATGTAGTACTTCCCATCGGTGTATTTCATGATGCTGGGATCGCGTATGTAGCTGGTGTTGCCGCCAAACCCGGTGTCGGACAGGAGCGTGAAGTTGATCGAGTCGGTCGACGTATAGATGGACAGCTTCATGCCCGCGGCGTCGTCGCCCTTGAAGGTCGCGAAGATATAGGTCGTGGCTGTCGCGGCCCGACCTTCACCGAGCAGGATCACGGCCAAGGTGGCGAGGCTGAGGATTCTTCCCATCTGCATCGCGCGTGTTCTTCGTGTGTTCGTCACTGATGGTGCCAACATTGAGGAGACTGCCCCGGGCGTTGATTCCCCTAGAGGGGACCCGATGGGACGAAAAGGGTCTGCCGACTCGCGGCTCGCCGGCGAATCCTTCTCATGCTGGCCGGCAGCGCCAGACTCGGGGAGTCCGGGCTGTGGATTCATCGGGCCAACGCATGGAGTTCAGGCCCCAGCCACTCGCTGGCGAAAACCCGGACTGCCGCGGGCACTCACTTGGGTGAGGCGGTGTGGATGCGACTTCTGACGATTCTCTGGCTGCTCGCCGTGGCACTGGCAGCCGGCTGCTCCAATGCCACCGTTGCAGCCAGTTCACCGACTGGCAAGCCAGATGCGGCAGAGCCAAGCCCGATATCCAGCCTCGACAGCGGAACCTCTCTTTTCAACCTCGATGCCCTTGTCCCGGCGGACAAAGCGCCCTGTGTTCCGGTTGGGTGTACGACTGCCACTGGCCGCTACTGCGGGTCAATCGGTGACAATTGTGGCGGTACCCTGGACTGCGGCACCTGCCCCGCTGGCCAGGTGTGCAGCAGCGACAACGTGTGCGTGGGCGGTCCCAACTGCATGCCCAGCTTCACCTGCGAATTCACCGGCGGCTCCTACTGCGGCCAGATCAGTGACGGCTGTATGCGCCCGCTCACCTGCAGCGACACCTGCCCCACCGCGGGCTGGATGTGCACGAACAACATCTGCACTGGCCCACCCTCGGTGTGCACGCCGCGAACCTGCGATCCCGCTGGCGGCGGTCACTACTGCGGCAAGATCGGCGATGGCTGCGGCCACGCCGTCGATTGCGGCGCCGGCTGTCCGCAGGCGGGCTGGGTGTGCAGCAACAATCTATGCATGGGCGGCCCCGGCTGCAGCAAGGTCACTTGCAACGACAGCCAGGGCGTGCAGCAGTACTGCGGCGACATCGGCGACGGCTGTGGCGGCGCGCTCACCTGCCCCAGCGTTTGTCCCAAGACCGGCTGGACCTGCAACGCCAGCCTGTGCGTGGGTGGTTCGAGCTGCGCCAAGTTCTCGTGCAACGATAGCGCGGGCGTGCAGCAGTACTGCGGCGAGATTGGCGACGGCTGCGGCGGCTCGCTTTCCTGCCCCACCACCTGCCCCAAGACAGGCTGGACCTGCAATGCCCGCGTGTGCGTCGGCGGTCCCAGTTGCCAGAAGCTGACCTGCACCTCCGCCAGTGGCGCGCAGTATTGTGGCACCGTTGGCGATGGCTGCGGCGGCTCGCTTTCCTGTGGCACTTGTTCGCAGTCCGGTTGGGTGTGTGGCAGCAACAACGCGTGCGTGGGTGGGCCGGATTGTGTGAGGGTAACGTGCGACGATGCCGCGGGCGCGCAGCAGTACTGCGGCGACATCGGTGACGGCTGCGGGGGCACGGTCCACTGCCCGGCGACCTGCGCGGCTGGCGTGACCTGCGGCAGCAGCGTCGCTCATGTCTGCGGTGGCGGCAGCACCTGCACCAACCTGTGTCCCAAGGTTCAGGACTGCAGCGGCGATCCGGCCAAGACCAGCATCAGCGGCACGGTGTACGATCCCGCCGGCAACCTGCCCCTCTACAACGTGATCGTCTACATCCCCAACGCCGCCCTCGATCCGATTGTCACCGGACCAGCCTGCGACAAATGCGATGCCCAGGCCTCGGGCCATCCCCTCACCACCACGCTTACCGATGCCACCGGGCATTTCAAGCTGACCAAGGTTCCGGCGGGCAGCAACATTCCCCTGGTCATGCAGGTGGGCAAGTGGCGCCGGCAGGTGACCATCCCGACGGTCAACCCGTGCGTCGACAATCCGATCAGCGACAGCAATCTGCTCCGACTTCCTGCCAAGCAGAGCGAAGGCAATCTGCCCCAGATTGCGATGGTGGTGGGCTTCTCCGACGGACTCGACTGCCTGCTCCGCCGGGTGGGCATCGCGGACTCGGAGTTCACCGCCCCGGGCGGCACCGGCCGCGTGCACCTCTACACCACGCCCAAGGCCGCCACGGCCTTCGACCCGACCTTGAACGGCGGCGCGGCCTATGGCGACGCCGCCACCGCGCTGTGGGCCAGCGCAGCCCAGATGAAGAAGTACGACATGATGGTCATGTCCTGCGAAGGCACGCCCAACAAGGATCTAAAGACGGCGGCCATGCACCAAGCCGTGAAGAGCTACGCGGACATCGGCGGCAAGATCTTCGGCTCGCACTGGCACGACGTTTGGGTCTATGAGGGGCCCATGCCCTGGCCCACCGTGATTGATTTTCCCGGTCTGACCAACACCACCGGGACAGGGACAGTGGACAACCTGTCCAGCCCCCCGGACGGCACGGTGGTCAACATCAATACGACGTTCCCCAAGGGCAAGGCACTGGCTGACTGGCTCAACGCCAACGGCGGATCACCCGGCTACGGCACGCTCGCGGTAACCGGCGCCGAGCACAGCATGAACGCCTCCACCGCCCTGTCGACGACCTGGATCTCCGGCAAGGACACGACCAACAGCAGCTATCCCAGCTGGCTCGCCTACACCAGCTTCGGAACCCCGGTCGAACAGGCGCCCAACTACTGCGGCCGGGTGGTCATGACCGATCTGCACGTATTCACCGGCTCGGGCAAGAAGCCGTTCCCGAGCGGCTGCGATCTGACCAAGACCCTGTCAGGACAGGAGAAGGCACTCATTTTCCTGTTCTTCGACCTGTCGTCCTGTGTGACGATCGACACGGCCACGCCCGTCGCCCCGCCGCCCGCAGTTGGCGGAGCCGCACAGCCCGCGGCACCGGCACCACCGCCGCCCCCGCCACCGCCGCCGCCCCCAGCCCCGCCGCCGGCCGCGACACCGCCAGGCACGCCGCCGCCCCCACCGCCGCCGCCCCCCCCGCCGCCGCCCCCACCGCCGCCGCCCACTCCGCCGCCCCCGCCCAGCCCCCGGCAGATCTCGCTGACCGCGACGGCCGGAGCGCTGGGCGAAATCGTCGATGCGCCGGTCGCCTGGGT
>Ga0302322_100000909_pt1 | contig 23335 bp, 22 predicted proteins | sample Fen_T0_2_FD_203757 | JGI IMG/M metagenome (GOLD analysis project Ga0302322, IMG submission 203757) | Peat permafrost microbial communities from Stordalen Mire near Abisko, Sweden - Fen_T0_2 | ecosystem: Environmental > Terrestrial > Soil > Wetlands > Permafrost | place: Sweden: Abisko...
CGCCGCGGCGCTCTGGGCCGTCTACTCCACCGCGTACGGCGCGCTCATCGAGAAGGCGGCGATGCACCCGGGGGATCGGGTGCTGATCCAGTCGGCCTCCAGCAACGTCGGTCTCGCCGCCATCCAGATCGCCAACCAGATCGGCGCCGTCCCGATCGCCGTCACCCGGCGCAGCGCCAAGCGCGAGGCACTCCTGGCCGCCGGTGCGCATCAGGTGATCGCCACCGACGAGGACGACCTGCTGAAGTCCGTGGCGGGTGTCGACATCATCCTGGACACCGTGCGGGGACCGGGCTTCGCAGAGCTGGCCGCCGCGGTGAAACTCGGCGGCACGGTGATCAGCGTGGGCTGGTCCGATCCCCGTCCGCCGACGTACCCGAGCGCGCCGGTGACGTTCATCAACTACATGAGCTTCGAGCACACCCTGAATCCCGTGACGGTGCGCCGGATCGCCGCGTTCCTGGGTGCCGGGCTACGCACCGGAGCGCTGCGTCCCACCATCGACCAGGTGTTCAGGTTCGACGACGTCGTCGCCGCGCACGAGTACCTGGAGAAGGGACAGCACCTGGGGAAGATCGTCGTCACCCTGTGAGGGGCCCCGGCCGCCGCGACGGGGTCGGTGATCGTCATCGGCGTCGCTGTCATAGGTGCAGACGAGTGGGACTCGCGCGGTGACGAACAGGGTCATCAGATGGGCATGAACTGCCGCCCGCGAAGCCCGGATGTCGCCCCATCAGGCCAGGGCGCCGGTTCCCTTTCGTGCGGCGACGGTTGGAGGAGAGGGCACCCCAAGGTGCCTTCTGTCGTCGACGCACGGGCGAACGTAGCGTCCGGGGTGACCGCCGGACTCGCGAAGGACTCTGATGCCACCGTTCGTCATCCACACCCACACCGCCGCTGTGGACGCCCTGGCCGTCAACAGCTACCTCCTGACCACCGTGGAGGGCGCGGTGCTCATCGACGCCTCCCTGCTCGTCTCGGACGCGAAGGCGTTGGCCGCACGGATCGCCGCGTGCGGGGTGCCGCTGCGAGCGGTGTTCGTCACCCACGCCCATCCCGACCACTTCAACGGGTTGCCCTTCGTCGCCGGTGACGACGTACCCGTCCATGCGACACACCAGGTCGCCGAGACCATCGGTCAGATCGCGGAACCCAAACGGCAGCAGTGGCAACCGGTCTACGGCGCCCAGTGGCCCGACACGTACCGCGTGCCCGACCATCCGGTGCCCGACGGGACGACGATCCAGGTCGCCGGCCTGGCGGTCACCGTGCACGCCGTCGGCGCGGCCGAAAGCCACGCCGACTCCTACCTGACGGTCGACTCCGCGGACGGCTCCGGGGGGCGCGCGGCGTTCATCGGTGACCTCGCCTTCCACGGCACCCACTCCTACGTCGCCGACGGTCACACCGGCGCCTGGCTCGCGGCGCTCGACCGGCTGGAACGTGAACTGGAGGGGACGACGTTGTATCCGGGGCACGGCGGTCCCGGCGGCCCTGAGCTGTTCACCCAGCAGCGGCGCTACCTCACGACCTACCGGGAGGCCATCGCCCGCCTCACGGACGGCGCCTCCCGGCTGTCCGAGGGCCAGCGCACCGAACTGGCCGGCGCGATGTCCCGGTTCCTGCCCGGCGCACCCCTGGAATGGATGATCGGTCTGGGAGCGGATGCGGTCGCCGAGGAGCTGGCGGCGAGCACATGAGGAGCGAGGTCATGAGGACCGCGTAGGAGTCGACCCGGCACTCTCTGCCGCGTCATCAGGGTTTCAGCCAGGCGGTGGGCGGGCTTCGGCTTCGCGGCGGCGGCGGAAGTTCCCCGCGTGAGCGGCGGCCGTGCCCTGGCGTGAGTAGTCGGGCATCTCGGCGAGCAGCGCGAGATGGTCCTCTCCCTCGACGGCGCCCAGGCATCACCGCAAGGTGGTCCCCGGCCCGCCCACGCGCGACCAGGGCGGCGGCCTCGACGACGGTGGTGACCGGCTCGCGCAGGGTGACCTGGTACTCCAGGAAGGATCGGAACGAGAGGTAGGCCTCCGACGTGTCGTTGTGGAGGTTCCAGACCTGCCATTCGGTGAGCCCGTCGAAGGGAACCAGCATCGTCGTGCCGGGTGCCTGGCCGATCGCGATCACGAGGCCGTGGGCGGCCGGTGCCCAACTCGAGGGTTCGTCGCCGTCGTCGGTGATCGGCCCGGGTCGCCCCCAGGTCTGCTCGGCCAGCAAGTCGGCGTGCCATCATGATCCTTCTCCCGTGGTCGTGGGCGGACGCCCCTGCAGCGCGGCGCGGACGCGCGGCACTGCCACCACCCAGTGCTCAGCAGATCGGCAGCCTCGGGGCAGTTTCTGAGCCATTGGCCCGGCGCCCAGGTCACCGAGCCTGCAAGGTCGGCCGCGGCGCTCGACGGGATGCGTGGTGAGCGCGACGGGAGATCACTGGTGATCGGCGAGCCGTTGCGCGAGGCCTTGGAGGCCGCCGCGGATCATGCGGCCGTAGCCGTCGTCGGCCAGGAGCGCGGCGGCGGCTGAGCCTGCCTCCAGCTGGCTGCGGGCGTCGGACACGCGCCCCTGCCTGAGGTAGCCGTCGCCGAGGTTGAGGTGCAGGCTCGGCGCGAAGCCGGCGGCTGAGGCGATCCCGATGGGTGCAAGATCGGGGTCGCTCACGGCAGCGTAGGCAGCCAGGGCCTGCTCGTCCCAGCGCACCTCATCGGTCAGTTCGGGCTCCAGGTCCGCCAGGTAGTGCGCGAGCACGCAGCGCTGCGCGTGACCCGCCGGCGAGGTGGCATGCCAGCACGCCAGGAGCCGGCGCCGGCCTTCAGCGCGGTCAGGGCCCAGGGCCAGGCGGACGGCGGCGAGGACGGGCTCCCAGGTGCTCATGCCTGGGACCCTAGGCATGCCGCGCCGGCGCGTCTTGAACGAATCGGTAGCGACCGGCGGAGCGCCTGGTGGGGTGGCAGCCCGGTGAGCGAGCGCATCTCCCGGCTGAGGTGTGCCTGGTCGGCGTAGCCGGCTGCCTGGGCCAGGTCGGCCAGACCCTGGCCGGGTCCGCCCGCGGCGTGCAGCCGGGCCGCCCGGTGCAGCCGGACGGTGCGGCGCAGAACGGACGGGGGCAGGCCGAACGCGTCCACGCAGTGCTGGTGGACCCGCCGGATCGACACTCCCAGCCTGCGCGCCACCTCGGCCACCGGCAGGTCTTCGGTGACGAGGTCCGCCAGACGCCGCAGGAGGGCGTCCGGGGGCATCGGGCGGACCCGCTGGGTGGCCGCCGCCACCAGCGCGTCGATCTGGTCGGCGTCGTCCGTGGCGGCGTGCGCGCGAGCGGCCAGGTCGTCCACGGCGTCGGCGTCCCACAGGTGTGCCAGCGGTGCCCGGCGGTCCCGCCAGGGTCGCAGGGACTGGCCGGCGACGTGACGCCCGGCCAGGAGGGTCAACCGTAGGCCCACCACCCGCACGCCCGTCCGCTCCGGCAGCCACGGACGTGTCTGGGGACCGAACCACCACGGCACCCCGTCGACGAGTCCCAGGCCGCAGCGCCCGTCCGGAACGGCGCCCGGCCCCTCCGGGCCCCGCGTGACCAGGACGTAGGCCCTGTCGGCGACCGACGTGCCTGCCCCCAGCTCCCAGAGCTTCACGGCCGTGGCGCGTGCAGGCGCCGCACCGTCAGGAGGGAGGCACAGGACGAGGTTGTCCACGCGGGTGAGCGTAGGGCCGCGGGCCGAGCCACGCCGGGCGGCCGAGGGCGTGAGCCGGGCCGGGACCCGGACCTGCGCCTCTACACCGGTCCCGGCCGGACCAGCCCGCTCTCGTAGGCCATCACCACCAGGTGGACCCGGTCGCGTGCGCCCAGCTTGAGCATGGCCCGGCTGACGTGGGTCTTGACGGTCAGGGGGCTGAGGAACAGCCGGGCGGCGGCCTCGTCGTTGGTCAGGCCGTGCGCGACCAGGGCGACCACCTCGCGTTCGCGTTCGGTGAGACGGGGGAGGGCCACCTGGCCGGTGGGCGGGCGGACCGCCTGGCCGCGGGCGATGTCGGCGATGAGGCGGCGGGTGACCCCCGGGGACAGCAGTCCCTCGCCCTGGGCGATGACCCGCACGGCGCGGATCAGGTCGGCCGGTTCGGTGTCCTTCACCAGGAACCCGCTGGCTCCCGCCTGCAGGGCCCGGTAGACGTACTCGTCGCTCTCGAACGTCGTCAGCACCAGGACCCGCACCCCGGCCAGGTCCGGGTCCTGGGCGATCCGGCGGGTGGCCTCCAGGCCGTCGGCCACCGGCATCCGGATGTCCATCAGGACGACGTCGGGGGAGTGCTCGCGTGCCGCGGCGACCGCCTGCTCGCCGTCCTGGGCCTCCCCGACGACGTGCAGGTCGGCGGCGGAGTCCAGCAGCACCCGGAACCCGGCGCGCACCAGGGCCTGGTCGTCGGCGATGAGGACCCGGATCATCCCGCGTCCAGGGGCAGCTCGGCGAGCACCTCGAACCCGCCGGCGGGGGTGGGTCCGGTGCGCAGGGTGCCCCCCAGGGCCTCCACCCGTTCCCGCATCCCGGCGATCCCGAGCCCGGGCGTGGCCGTCTCCGCGCCGCCGTGCCGTTCCGGAGCGCCGGGTCGGCGCGGGTCGTCGGGCCCTGGGCGACCGTCGTCCTGCACCCGCAGGGCCAGCAGGTCCGGGCCGTAGGCGAGCCGCACGGTCGCCGCCGACGCGCCGGCGTGGCGCACCACGTTGGTCAACGCCTCCTGGACGATCCGGTAGGCGGCCAGGTCGGTCCCCGGGGACAGCGGCGCTGCCGGTCCCTGCACCTGCACGCTGACGGCGAGCCCGGCCGCCCGTGCCGACGCCAGCAGGGCGTCCAGCTGGGCCAGGCCCGGTGCGGGCGCGGTGGGCAGGTCGCCGTCCGCGTCGACCTGGCGCAGCACCTGCAGCACCGCGCGCAGCTCCCGCAGCCCGTCGCGGCTGCCCCGCTTGATCGACTGCAGCGCCTCCAGCGCCTGCGCCACGGCCGCGCCCGAGGGACCGGCCGCCCCGGCGGCGTCCGCGGGGTCGCCCGCCCCGGCGGCGTCCGGGCCGCCCACGACGTCGGCCAGGACGTGCGCCGCCACCCCCGCACGGATGTTGATCATCGACATGGTGTGCGCGACGACGTCGTGCAGTTCTCGGGCGATGCGCAGCCGCTCGGCGTCGACGCGGCGCTGCAGCTCCGCGTCCCGGTCCCGCTCGGCGTGCTCGGCGCGCTCGCGCATCGCGACCATCACCGCCCGGCGGTTGGCGACGGCGACCCCGATCGCGACGGCGGTGAAGGCCAGGAACGGCAGCACCGGCACCGGGCCGTCGATGAACGCGAACGGCTGCGCCAGGCCGGTGACCACGATCAGCGCCGTGACCAGCGGCACCGCCACCAGCAGGGTGCGGTGCAGCGGGCGGGCCGTCGCCAGGTGGTACAGCCCCACCGCGGGCGCCACCAGCGCCGCCCCGTCGACGTACCCGCCGGCCGCGTAGGCGCAGACCAGGCCCGTGGAGGCCGACGCCGCCGCCAGCGGGTGGCGGCGGCGCACCACCAGCACCAGTGACGCCGCCACTACCAGCCCGTAGACCGGCCAGGGCGGCACGGGGATGCCGCCGGGCGCCTGACTGGCCGCCCGCGACGGGTGCGCCTCCCTGACCGATCCGTAGACGACCAGGGCCACCAGCAGGGCCAGGCCGAGGACCTCACGGACGAGCGCCCGGCGCGGTCGCGGCAGGCGGGGCGGCCACGGCAGGCGGGGCGTCCGCGCTGCCGTCCCGATCGCCGTACCGGTCACCCCGCCAGGGTAGGGCGACGTCCGCGCCTGCCGGGTCCTGCGCCCGGAGGCCTCCGCGTACTCCCACCGGAGTACCCGCGGGCCACCGGCGGCACCGCCGACGGGAGTCCCCGCCGCCCCCGCCAGGACGACGACGAGCACCCCGGCGGCCCGCCAGCGTGACGGTGCACGAACCCGTCCACCACGCCCGGCGTGCCACCACGCCTCCCGGAGGATCCATGACCCGCCTGACCGACCTCGTCCTGCGCCACCGGCGGCTGACCGTGCTCGCCTGGCTCGTCGTCGCGGCGCTGGGCGCCCTGACCGCGGCGACCACCACCAGCCGGATGACCAGCTCCTTCGCCATGCCCGGAGCGGCCGCCGCGACCAACGCCCGGATCGAGGCCGAGCACGGCAGCGGCGGCCAGGACCCGCTCGTGCCCGTCCTGACCGCCCCGCCCGCCACCTCGTTCACCGGCACCGGCACCGGCACCGGCACCGCCACCGCCGCTGCCGATGCTGCGGCGACGGCGGCCCGGGTGTTCGCGGCGGCGCGGGCCGTCGACCCGCACGTGCGCGTCCTGGACCGCGCCAGTACCGGGGACGACACCTTCCTCACCGCGGACGGGCGCAGCACGTTCGCCCTGGTCTTCACCCCGGCGCCGACCCGGTTCGGGGCCGATCCGCTCGCCCCGGGCCTCACCCGGGCGATGACCGCGGCCCTGCCCGCCGGGTGGACGCTGCACCTGACCGGGGAGTCGCCGCTGGCCGAGTCCGCCTCCCGCGCGGACGGCCCGGGTGTGCTGCTCGAGGCGCTCATCGGCGCCGGGGGAGCGCTCGTGGTCCTGGTGCTGGTGTTCGCGAGCCTGCTCGCCCTGGTGCCGCTGCTGGTCGCGGCGGTCAGCGTGCTGACGACGTTCCTGCTGGTACTGGGCCTGACCTACCTGACCGACGTCAGCCAGATCGTGCAGTTCCTGATCGCGCTGATCGGGCTCGGCGTGGCCATCGACTACTCGCTGCTCATCGTCACCCGGTGGCGGGAGGAGCGGGCCGCCGGGCTGGACGGCGAGGCCGCCGTCCGGGCCGCGATGCAGCACGCCGGGCGGGCCGTCGCCTTCTCCGGCGTCACCGTGGCGATCGGCCTGCTCGCCCTGGTCGTGCTGCCGGTCCCGATGCTGCGCAGCGTCGGGTACGGCGGGGTGGCGGTGCCGCTGGTGTCGGTGCTGGTGTCCCTCACCCTGCTGCCGGTCGTGCTGGCCTCGGCCGGCCCGCGGCTGGACTGGCCCCGCCTGCGCACCGAGCGGGACGCCAGCCGCGCCTGGAGTGCCTGGGCCCGGCTGGTCTACCGTCGTCGCTGGAGCGCCGCCGTCCTCGGGACCGCCCTGCTGGCCCTGCTCGCGCTGCCGGCGCTGCACCTGCAGCTGGGCGCGCCCGCGGCCGGCGCGCTGTCGACGTCGGGCCCGGCGGTCGACGGGCTCGCCACGCTGACCGGCGGGATCGTGCCCGCCGGGACGCTCACCCCGATCGAGGTGCTGGTCACCGGGGACGCGGCCGCCGCCGTCCAGGGCCGTCTGCGGGCCCTCGGCGGGGTGCACGCGGCCGTGACGGCGCAACGCGCCGCCGCTCCCGGTACGACCGCGGTGGTCTCGGTGCTGCCCTCCGCCTCGACCGACCAACAGGCCGGGCAGGACACCGTGGCGCTGGTACGCCGGACGGTGGCGCACGACCCGTCGGTGCTGGGGGTGGGCGGGTCGGGAGCGGCCACGCTCGACTCGATCGACAGCATCTACGGCACCTTCCCGTTGATGCTGACGTTGATCGCGCTGGCGACGTTCGCCCTGCTGGCACGGGCGTTCCGCTCGGTGCTGCTGGCGGCCAAGGCGGTCGTGTTCAACCTCGCCTCGCTGGGGGCCGCCTACGGGGTGCTGGTGTGGGTCTGGCAGGACGGGCACGGCACGCAGGCGCTGTGGGGCCTGCCGGCCTCCGGCGCCGTCACGTTGTGGGTGCCCCTGATGGTGTTCGCGTTCCTGTTCGGGCTGTCCATGGACTACGAGGTGTTCATCCTGGCGCGCGTGCGAGAGGTGTACGACCGGACCGGCTCGGCCCGCGAGGCCGTCGTGGAGGGCATCGGGCGGACCGGGCGCCTGGTGAGCAGCGCCGCACTGATCCTCATGCTCACGTTCCTGTCCATGTCCACCGGGCCCGTCACCGACGTCAAGATTCTCGCGACCGGGCTGGGGGCGGGGATCCTGGTGGACGCCGTGGTGGTGCGCTGCCTGCTGGTGCCGGCGCTGGTCGCGCTGCTGGGCCGGTGGAACTGGTGGCTGCCCGGCGGGATGGCCCGGGTGCTGCGGGTCGAGCCGTCAGCGGCGGGGCGAACCGTGGCCGCGCCCCCGTCGACGGCGACTGCGACGCCGGTCGGGTAGCCGGTCGCGGACGCCGAGGGGCCGGATGCTGGGTAGCGTCGGGGTGTGCGCCCCGCCGACCCGACGCCCGACCGGCACTGGCTGGTGCGCGACCGGGCAGGTCGGCGTGCGGTCCCGCTCCAGGGACGGCGCACGGCGGCAGCCGGACGCCGTCGGGGGTGGGGTCGACCTGTGCGGATGCCCTGAGTGCGCTCGGAGAACCCTGGAGGATCTGGTGTCATCCTGCGGTCGGCTGCCACTCTGCCGGGATGACCGCGACGAAGTCATCGCACCGGGGAGGGGCACCGGTCCCCACCGGGGCCCGTCCGCTGCCCGACCCCTGGTGGCAGGCCAGCGGCTGGGTGCTCCTCCCGCTGCGGGTCTTTCTCGGGGTGACGTTCCTCTACGCGGGAGCGTCCAAGCTGCTGGACGATCACTACCTCGATCCTGCTTCTCCGCTGGGCGTGCACTCCCAGATGCTGCAAGCGGCGGCCACGTCGCCGATCGGCGGGCTGGTCTCGTTCAGCGCCGGTCATGCCACGCTCGTCGGACTGGTGATCGCCTTCGCCGAGATCGCCGTCGGGCTGGGCACGTTGGTCGGGCTGTTGCCCCGCGCGGCGGCGGCCGGTGGCGCCCTGCTGGCGCTGAGTTTCTTCCTGACGGTGAGCTGGACGACGCGTCCCTACTACTACGGCGCGGACATCGGGGTCCTGTTCGCCTGGCTCCCGCTGGTCCTCGCCGGGGACGGCGGCTTGTTCTCGGTGAACGCGACGTTCGCGGCAGCGGTGCGTCGACGTCTGGACCTGGCACCGCGGCCGACGTTGCGCGAGTCGCGGCTGGTGCGCAACGAGGTGCGCCGCCGCACGCTCGTGCGCGAGGGCATGGTGGCCGGGGGCGTCGGAGTCGTCACGGTGGCGCTGGGAACGCCGGTGGCGTTGGCGCGCCGTCCTCCGGACGGTCCTACTGCGTCGCCGGCACCCTCGTCCGCCGGTTCCTCGTCTCCTGGTGCTTCGCCGTCCGCGTCCGGTTCGAGCGGCGGCGGGACGGTGATCGCGCAGGCGGCGAGCGTGGCGGTGGGGTCGTCGAAGTCCTTCACCGCTTCGGGAGGCAGGCAGGCCTACCTGCTTCATCCGGCGGCGGACACCTTCGTCGCCTTCGACGCGACCTGCACCCACCAGGGCTGCCCGGTGTCCTTCGTCGGTCCTGGCTTCCGGTGCCACTGCCATGGTGCGACCTACGACGCGGACGGGCAGGTGACGGGCGGTCCTGCTCCCAAGCCGCTGGCGAAGATCCCCGTCAAGGTCATCGACGGGAAGGTCACGACGATCTGATGCTCCGGAAGCAGGGCTGCCCCTCCACGGCGGTGCACGCCCTCCAGGGGTGACCGGGTGGTCTCGGCCGGGGGAGCCCGGGCCGTGCCCCTCTGCTCGCCGCGGTAGGCGTCGGCGGGCTCGTTCCTGACCGTTGACGGTCGCGTTGCAACCGTTCAACGGCGGGAAGAGGTGGTGGGCGAGCGGGTAAGGCGGTCCCTGCCGATTCCGGGCCGGTTCCGGGCAACCTGCGGGCGGCGCGCGGCGACTTGTCCTACGGGAGTCCCGTGTCCTGCTCCCTCTTCGTGCGAGGAGAGACCGTGGCAGGTTCCAAGATGCACCTCCCGCCGGCGGTCGCCGCCGGCCAGGCCGCCATCAGCGCTCTGACCCTTCTGATGGGCCCGGCCGCCCGTGCCGCGAGCCCCAGCCCCAGCCCCAGTTCGAGCCCCGGTCCCAGCTCATCGCCGGGGTCGTGCGTCGGCAGCACCACCGGCCTGCGCCTGGTCTCCCACGCCATCGCGCCCGGGACGGTGGACCCGGGGACGACAGCGACCGAGACGGTCGTCGTGGTCAACTGCGGTGGCGCTGCGGTGACCCAGAACGAGACGCTGTGGCACCGGGTCGAGGGGTCGGACGGTACGTTGGTCAACACCGCCTGCGGTGGCCACGACCCGACGGTGGTTTCCCTCACGGTTCCCGCGCACGGTACCTACACCGGCACGTTCGCGATCGACGTCCCCTTCACCTGCACCGGTACCACGCTGGTCTCGACCTTCGGGTACGGCACCTCCGGAACCCCCGGCGCCTTCAACGACACCGCCACCGCGACGATCCGTCAACTCGCCGTGAACTGCGCCGCCACGGTGAGCCAGCGGTCCTGGTCGGGCGGTTTCGTGCTCAACGTCACCGTCCGCTACACCGGCGTCGCCCCCCTCAACGGGTGGACGGTGGCGTTCCCGGCCACCGGCGACGAGCACTTCACCCAGGCCTGGAACGCGGGACTGACGCAGACCCTGCAGACGGTGACCGCCACCAACCTGGCCTACAACGCCGTCGTCCCCTCCGGCGCCACGCTCTCGTTCGGTGGGCAGGGGACGTGGACCTACGGCAACGGAGCGCCGGACGCCCTCACCCTGAACGGCCACCGGTGCACCGTAGCCACCTGACGGCCGGACCCGTCGGCGGCATCGCCCGGCGGGTGCTCACGGATCGAGCACGTCCACCGGATGCCGGCACAGGAGTCCCGTTCGTGGCCCGCCGGCTGCACGACGGGTTCTGCCGTCACCTCAGGTCGGTCGTCCGGTCCGCGGGAGGATCGGTCACGGTGGCGTCGGGTCCGGCGAGGGACGGCGGCGGTCCGGCAGCGGTGACGCCGAGGGCGTCGAGCAGGTGCGGGACGAGTGCCTCCACGAACAGGTCCACCGACCCGGCGAACACGCGGCGCACGGCGTCCTCGGCGGGTTCGAGGCCGGCCCGCCGGGCCCAGGCGGTCGCCGCGGCGGCGGCGCTCGGCGGCAGCAGGACGCCGTCGGGGGCGGGGTCGGCCTGCGGGTCTTGGGCCCGCTCGCGGCCCCGCACCCACGTGTCGTGATCGAGGGCGCCGCACCAGGCCACCCCCTCGACGTCCCGGCCGTACACGAGCCCGTAGACCGAGTCCTGGATCCAGACCACCAGGGCGGGAGTGCGCGGACGCGGTCCTGGCGATGCTCGAAAGGACGGCGATCCCGGTGATCCTCGAGCTGATGGAACCGGGAGCGCTCCTGCAGGAGATCGTGACCAAACGAAATGATCGTCGAGTCCGGCAGGCCTGGGCGTGGCAGGCGGACGCCATCTGGGCTCTCCTGGAGGACGGAACCGCCGACGAGATCAGAACGCTGCTCCACGAGGTGTGCCCGGAGCCGGAAGCCCCTTTCCGTGACTGGATCGAAGAGCTGCTCGCCGTGCGGGAGACCCCCGACACCTCGTCGACGCCATCATGACCGGCGGCCCGCGAACCGGTGTGGAGCGAGCGTCCGGGCACGGGCTGTCTCCTCGGGCGCCCGGCGGTCAGACCGTGCAGGAGCCGCCCTCGCAGGACACGTCGCCGGACGCCGCAGCGGCGTCGCCGGTCACCGGAACCAGTGGTTGCCGCTCGTCCCAGGCCCGGGTCAGGCTCTGCAGGAACAGGTCAGCCGGCTGGGCGCCGGACACGCCGTAGGTGGCGTCGATCACGAAGAACGGCACGCCGCCGATCCCGTACTGGCGGGCGCGGGCCTCGTCGGCGCGCACGTCGTCGGCGAAGCGGTCGGACGCCAGGACGGCGCGGACCTCCGCCTCGGCCAGGCCCACCTCCACCGCGAGCGCGGTGAGCTCCTCGTGGTCGGAGACCGCCAGGCCCTGGGTGAACGTGCCGCGGTCCAGGCGTTCCTTCAGCTGGTCCTGGCAGCCCCGGGCCTTGGCCAGGTGCAGGAGGCGGTGGGCGTCGAAGCTGTTGCCGCCGTGGTTGAGGTCGAAGCGGAAGTCCAGGCCCTCGCCGGCGGCCATGGCCGTGACGTGCTCCAGCATCTGGGCGATCTGGTCGGCCGGGCGACCGAACTTCGCCGAGAGCTGCTCGGCGTGCGTCCCGCTCAGCTCGTGCGTCCGCGGCGCGGCCGGGTCGAGCTCGAACGACTTCCACTCGACCTCGACCTGGTCGCGGTGCGGGAACCGGGCGAGGGCGGCTTCGAACCGCCGCTTGCCGATGTAGCACCACGGGCACACGACGTCGGACCAGATCTCCACCTTCACGTGAACCCTCAACCACCGGGCGACCCCATTCGATTCCCGGGGCACCCACAGGTGTCCGACCGTCACGCCCCGGCCCGGGCGAGGGCTCCGCCGTTCCTACCCCGCCCGCGGCAGTGCCGGTGGACGCTGCCGGGAGGCTGCCCGACGTGCTCAGCTCCAGGCCTGGAAGGTGTTCTCGATGTCGTGCCGGGTCAGGGCGGGAGCGGGGATGTCGACGGGGCGGGCGGGGTCCAGCCCGTTGAGGAAGATCGCGATCTGACGGTCGGCGGTGCGGGTCCAGTCGGGCCCGTGCGCCAGCGGCCGGGTGGTGAGCGCGGAGAAGATGATGACGTCGGTCGCGTTGATCGCCGCGGTGATGCTCCCGTCCGCGTGTCCACGTTCGATCAGGGCGTCCAGGTGCTCGCTGATCCGTCGCCGGGCCTCGACGGCCTCGGTCGACATCAGCGGTGGTGCGCCGTGCAGCGGCAGGATCAGGTGATCCCTGATCTGCGTGGCGCGGGAGAGGTAGGTCCCGATCGCCGCCCGACCGGTGGCCTCGGCGTCGGCCTGTCGGAGGATCTCCTCCAGCAGGGCGTAGGCGCGGTGCTCCAGGGCGTGCAGCAGGGCATCGCGATCGGGGTAGCGGCGGTAGAGCGTGCCGACCCCGACGCCGGCCTCTGCCGCGATCGTCGCGATCGGCACCTGTCGGCCCTGGCGTGCCATCACCGTCACCGCCGCGGACAGGACGCGCTCGCGGTTGAGCTCGGCGTCGCGGCGCGGCCCCCTGCGCCGCCGGGGCGGGTCGTCCGGCTCGGGCACCGACCGAGCGTCTCACGACGGCGCACGGTCGCCGGGGGAGCTCGTGGCGCGTCCTGGGGTTGCCGCTGGTGGCAGCCACCCCTACGGTCTATCCGGAATGTATCGTCCGCTTAAGCCGAGGAGAGCCATGAGCGCCGAGCAACGCGACGCGGTGGAGAAGCTGCTGCGGCACGGACCGTTGGATCTCGAGGGCGACCTCGAGGTCCAGCGGCACGTGCTGATCGAGATGATGTCGTCCGTGCCGCTGCCCGCGGACGTCCGCACGCAGGTGACGACGTGCGGTGGCGTGCCCGTGGTGTCCATCGAGATCGACGGCGCCGAGCCCGGAACCGTCGTCCTCTACCTGCACGGTGGCGCCTACGTACTGGGCACGGCCCTGGCGGGGGCGGGCCTGGCCGCCGATCTGGCCCGGCGCGTCGGCGCGCGTGCGGTGTCCGTCGATTACCGGCTGGCACCTGAGCACCCTCACCCGGCCGGGCTGGTCGACGCGGTGGCCGCCTACCGGGGCCTCGTGGAGTCCGGGGTCGCAGCGGAGCGGATCTGCGTGGCCGGGGAGTCCGCCGGCGGTGGGCTGGCACTGGCCACGCTCGTCGCCCTGAAGGGCCAGGGACTGCCCCTGCCCTCGTGCGCGGTGCTGATGTCACCCTGGGCGGACCTGACCCTGTCGGGCTCCAGCGTCACCGGCAAGGCCGACGTCGACCCGGCACTCACCGCCCAGGGGCTGCGCCACCGGGCGGCGGACTACGCCGGTGACGCAGACCCCGCCGAGAGCCGGATCAGCCCCCTCTTCGCAGATCTCAGGGGCCTGCCGCCACTGCTCGTCCAGGCCGGCTCGCACGAGATCCTGCTGGACGACGCGACCCGCCTCGCCGCCCGCGCCGCGGCCGCCGACGTCACGGTGACCCTGGACGTCACCCCCGGCGTTCCCCACGTCTTCCAGGGCTTCGCGGCGATGCTGGACGAAGGGCAGGCCGCCCTGGACCGCGCAGGCGCCTTCATCCGATCCCACCTCACCGCCGCCGTCCTCACCTGAGGACCCCGTCCCAGTCTCGAAGGGGATCGATCCATGAGCATCGCCTACCTGGCCCAACCCGCACAGCAGCAGCACCTGGAATGGCTGGACGGCGGGACGCTGACGTTGCTGCTCGACGGCGCGGCCACCCAGGGACAGCTGACGGTCGGGCGGTTCACGGTTGCCCGCGGGGAAGCCCCGCCCTACCACCTGCACACCCGCGAGGACGAGGTCTTCCTGCTGCTCAAGGGCACCGCGCTGGTGTGGTGCGACGACGTGGAGACCGAGCTCGCCGAGGGCGGGATCGTCTACCTGCCGCGCAACGTGCCGCACTCCTACCGGATCACCTCCGACGAGGCCGACCTGCTGATGATCTGCACGCCCGCAGGGATCGAGGGGATGTTCCGCCACGCGGGCCGCGACCGGTCCACCCCTCGACCCGACGGCTTCACCATCGGACCGGACCTGCTCGGCGAGGCGGCTCAGCGGTACGGCCAGGTCGTGGTGGGCCCCCCACGGTGAGAGCCGGCCGCCGACCGGGGCCGACGCGCTCCGGAGGTCACGGGGCGACGCAGCCCGGGGCATGGCGGGCCCCGACGAGCACGGGCTACGCGTCGGCGTCCCACGGTTCGGGCTCGCCGACGACGTGGACGCCGCCGCCGACGCGGACGCCGACGACGTCCCCGGAACCGGACACGTCCGCCTCCGCCGTGATCAGCGAGGGTCGGCCCATGGCGCGTCCCTGGGCGACGGTCCAGGTCCACCGTCCGGCCGCACCGGCCTCCGCACCGGCCTCCGCACCGGCACCGGCACCCGCGCGGCGCCCGGCCGGGCGGCCGGCCAGGTAGGCGGCCAGCGCTCCCGCCGCCACCCCCGTCGCCGGGTCCTCGTCGTAGCCGACCCGCAGCGGGAACTGCCGTGCGGCGACGTCCGCTCCGCGGGCCTGCAGGGTGAACGGGTAGAGGCCGGTCACGTCGAGCTGCTCGCACAGGGCCCACAGCCGTTCGACGTCGGGCTGCAGCGCGTCGAGGGCCTCCTCGCTGCGCAGCGGCACCATGAGCTTCGGGCGCGCCGTCGACACCGCCGTCACCGGACCGACCGCCGGGTCCAGGTCGTCCGGTCGCGCTCCGAGCGCCTCGAGGACCTCGCGGGGGTCGGCCACCGGGTCCCCGAACCGCGGGCGGAGCTGCTCGACCGTCGCGGCGCCCGTCCACCCCCGCGCGGCGCCCGTCCACCCGTCCCGGCCCTCGACGTCCCACCACACCCGTAGCACGCCGAGCGGCGTCTCGACCTGCGCCCGTCCGGACGGGAGGGCACCGGCACGGCCCAGGACGACGACCGACGCGACGGTGGCGTGGACGCACATCTCCATCTCGTGGCGCGGCACGAAGTAGCGCAGCCGCGCGTCCCCGCCGGCCCGCGGCGCCAGCACGAACGCCGTCTCCTGGCCCATGGCCGCCGCGGTGCGCTGCATCCGGTCCGCGCTCCACCCGTCGGCGCCGAGCACGACCGGGCACGGGTTCCCCCCGCCGTCGCCGTCGGCGAACACCACGGTCCGCTGCACCCGCACCCGCTCACCGGCGTCGCGGTCCCCGTCGGCGGACGACGGGGACGACGGCGCGGGGACGTCGACAGGTTCACGGCCTGCGGCCTGCGGTGCGCGCGGTACGGTCACGGGCCGCATCCTCGCAGCGGCCGTTCCTCACCGGCCAGGGCTCGGCGCTCCAGGAGCGTGAGGATCACTCTCTCGACTCGTCCAGCCTTGTCCGGTAGCGCAGCCCGCCGGTACCGAACGCGAACCCCGGCAGGACGACGTGGGTGAATTCTGGGGCCTACGAGGTGGAATTCGGAGACAAGGAACTCGAAGACCGGCGCGCCGTCCTCGGGGAACGTTGATTCAGGGGAGCATCGCCGTCCGACGGAGTCATCGCGCTTGCACGGCACGTCCCGGCGACCTAGCATGCGCCCATTGCAGCCCCCAGGGGCCGCCTGCCTGCGGGCGGTCGACCATCGGAGACACGACAGGCATGAGCCGCTTCGCCGAAGTGATGGTCCTGGCGCGTGACGCCGAAACGGTCATGCATCCCTTCACCCAGCCGGACCCCGAGCGGGAATGGTTCCAGGTCTTCACTCCTATCGAGGACTACCTGTTCGCCGGGGGCAACGGCTCCTCGGAATGCTATCTGTGGGTGATCCAGTTCTACCGGCTCAACTGGCGCTCGCTGCTGCAGACCCTGGAATCGCTGCCCTGGCCCCGCCCGGAGTCCGTCCAGGTGCTCGTCCGCGACGAGGAGGACGACTGCTTCGGGCTGTGGATGATGTACGACGGCAAGCTCATCGAGGTGCCCCTGCCCCGCACCGTCCGCACGCCGTACGAGTCGAGCGTCACCGGCGTCCTGATGCGCACCGACCAGGCGCTCTGAGCCTGGATCCACGCGGGTCTCCACCACGTCCGGCCGGGCAGGGAGACCCCCGGGGTCCGGGGAAGAAGGACAGGTCAGGTCGGGGAGACGTCCGGGCCGGACTCTCGCGGGATCATCGTCGTCAGGCAGAACGGGTGGCCCGCGGGGTCCAGCAGGATGCGCCGCGCCTCGGGCGCCGGCTGGAACGCGGCGGGGGTCGCCCCGAGACGGACCGCCTCCGCGACGGCGACGTCCAGGTCGTCGACGCCCAGGTCCAGGTGGATCTGCTTGGGCACGTCCGGTTCGGGCCAGGTGGGCGGCCGGTAGTCGTCGACGACCATCGCCGCGACCCGTCCCGCCGGGCTGCGCACGCCCACGGCCTGCGGGGTGGAGAACACGATCGTCCCGCCCAGCATCGCCGCCCAGAACTGCGCCAGCGGGCCGGCCTCGGCGCAGTCCAGGGTGACGAACATCGTCCCGGCGACAGCCATACCCCGAGCCTAGCCGCCGAGATCCACCCCGGACGAGGCACGGTCCTGCGGTGCGTCGTCCGGGGTGGTGGCGGAGGCGGTCGGCTCGGCCGTGAGCGCCGCCTCGACGGTCCGCTCGCTGTGGACCGCGCGCCGCAGCCAGGTGATCCCCTCCTCCAGCTGGGAGCGGCCCACGATCCGTGCCGAGAAGATCCCATCGGTGTGCTGGCAGCAACCTTTGTGGGGGCGTCCTCACGGAGTGTAGGCGGCCCCGTCGGTGAGCCACCCGCCGGAGAGCGCGGCGTACCCGCCCCAGACGAGCAACTGGTGGCCCGTCCAGGCGGTGACCATCCCGACCCGTCCGCGCAGCGGTGACACCGGCAGGCGGGACCAGCCGGTCGACGGCGCCCAGGCCAGCCCGGACGCCGGGACCCGCCAGCCGTCGGTGCGGTTCCACAGCTGCCCGCCCCAGACCAGGAGCTCGCCGTCGGCCCACACGACGCCCGCGTCGCTGCGGTCGTCGAACCCGGCGAGCAGCGAGGTCCAGCGGTCCGGGCCCGGGGACCAGGCCACCGCGCCGGCGGAACCCAGGACGAGGACCTGCGTGCCGGTCCAGACGGCGGTTCCCCGCATCGCCACCGGCATCGGCGGCAGCGCCCGCCACCGGCCGGTGGCGGGGGAGTACGCGGCGGCGGTCCGCAGGTCGACGACGTCCGGGGGCGGGCCCTGGCCGGTCCGGGGACCCAGCGGCCCGTTGCCGCCCGCGATGACGACCTCGCGGCCGGTCCAGGCCCCGCTGGTCCAGCGGGCGCCGAGCAGCGAGGTGTCCAGCGTCCGCCAGGTGTCGCCGACCGGGTCGTAGGCCGAGCCCACGGCGTCCGGGCCGCCGCAGCAGCCGCCGCCGTAGGTCACGGCGACCGTGCCGGTCCACACCAGCGCGAAGCCTTCCCCGCCGTACAGCTCGAAGTCGGCGCCTGCCAGGTGGCGCCAGCGGTTCGTGGCGGGCGCGTAGGCCTCGTGGAAGTCACCGCCCATCACCAGCACCTCCCTGCCGGTCCAGACCGCCGACGGGCGGCCCTCGATGTGCTGCCGCCGACCGCTGGGCGGCGGCAGCCTCCGCCAGGTGCGGGTGGCCGGGTCGTAGGCGGCGGCGTACGCGGTGATGCGACCGTTGCGGTCGGACGCCTCGCCGACGACGACCAGCTCCCGACCGGTCCAGGCCCCGGTGACCGTCTGCAACGCCGGTAACGGCGACGGGGGCAGCGTGGACCAGCGCCCCGCCTGCGGGTGGCCCTTCGTGGTGGTGTCGGAAGTGGCCTGCGCCGCCGTCGGCCGGGGTACGGCGTCCTCGGTCGCCGAGCGTGGGGTCGAGGTGGCGATCACCGTGGTGCCCGCCGTGGTGGTCGCGCCGGGGGCCGGACCGGGGCCGGACGTCGACGGCCCGGCGGGCCCGGAGCCGCAGGCCGTGCAGACGGCGGTCAGGAGCGCGACGCACGCCACCAGGCGGGCTCGTGCGGGAAGGATCGAACGACAGCCGGACATGATCACTCCATGTCGCCCCGCCGGGCCCCGATGGCCCGGCCGGGTGGCACCGGGTGGACGCGGTGGAGGCGTTCCGCGTTGACGACGGGACGCCGGACGGCGACCGGGTGCGCCGAGCGGTCCTGCTTCAGGCACCTATCGCGAGGACGCGGATCGCGTCGACGAGCGTGTGCGCGAGCGCTGCCGGGAGCAGGCCGAAGCGCTTCAGCAGGAAGGCGAAAGGGAGTCCGAACAGCAGGCTGAGCCAGATCGTGCCGCTCAGCATCAGCGACGGGTGCGCGACGAAGTGCAACGCCGCGTGCGGTACGACCAGCACGAGGTAGGTGACCAGTTGCTCCCGCCGGGTGCGGGGCAGGCCGCCCAGGGCGTACACGCAGAACGCCAGGAGGCACAGGCGGATCCCGAGCTCCTCGCTGATCCCCGCTTTCAGGGCGCCCAGCAGCCCGTGGAGCGGACCGCCGACCTCCCGCGAACTGGTCGAGCCCTTGGTCGACAGCACGTTGAGCGCGCCGAGGGCCGCTCCCACGGGAAGGGCGGCCAGCACCCCGACCCACCACGGACGTGCGCCCCACGACAGCCACGGCACGCGGACGCCCCGGGCGCGCAGCAACGCGACGGCGCACAGGCCGCCCAGCAGCGTCCACGCACCGAAGCCCCGGTCCGAGAGGGCGGTGATCGCCGCGAGGGCGGCGACGATCACCGCGTCGTGCCGCGACCAGCTCCGGTGCCGGACCCAGCCGCCGACGGCACCTGCCCCCGAGACGACGCTGCCGGTCACCACGACCGGACCGGCCTGGCGGGCCGTGGCGGCGGCCAGCACGACGGGCGCCGTCACCAGCGCGAGCAGCACCGCCACCGGCCACCAGGGGCGACCGGCCGTCCCGGATGAGGCCGTCAGCGAGCTCACCGGATGATCCTCACATCCCCCGTCCGCGGACAACCGCGACGAACGGCCGGAACCGTGGTCGACCGCCCGTCGTGCGCCCGTCGCGGTGCCCGGTCGTTCCCAGGTGCCCGGTCGTTCCCAGGTGCCCGGTCGTTCCCAGGTGCCCCGCGGACACCTTCCAGCGCCGGTACAGCGCGGCTGCAGCGGGGCGAGGCGCGGTGTGCGCCTTCCGTAACCCCTCGCTGACGCGCGGCGCGAATCGGTGACATCCCTGCCTCGCCCTGCAGTGATGCTGGAACGAGGCTGGAGCCGCCTCGCCGCCGGGCGCCACGCGGGTCGCGGCCGGGGGGCGCCCCGCTCGTTCGAACGGATGCGCACCGGAGGACGTTTCCTGGGCGGACCGGCGAAGGCAGGCCCCTTCGGCGGGACCTGGGCGCACGGATGCATCATCGATGCTGCGCCAGGACTCCCTCCGGTGGTGAAGACGGCGGTGAGGCCGTCCGTGCGTGGAGGCTCGAGGTGGGCAGATGCAGGTGAGGCTTCTCGGTCCGGTCGACGTCCTGGTGGACGGCGAGGTCCGCCTCGTCCCGGGTCTGCGCCGCAAGACGGTCCTCGCGATGCTGGCTCTGCAGGCCGGCGCCGTGGTCAGCGTCGACCGTCTCGTCGAGTGCGTCTGGGGTGAAGCGGCTCCCCTGGCGGCGCAGGCCACGTTGCAGAGCCATGTCTCGTACTTGCGCCGCACCCTCGGCGAGCGAGCAGCGCTGCGCTCACGACCTCCCGGCTACGTGTTGGAGGTCGGCGACGCCGGGACGGACGTGCGTGCCGCCGAGCGCCTCATCCTGGAAGGCACGCAGGCGACGGACCCGCGCCGGGGCGCGGCCCTGTTGTGCGACGCGGTCGCCTTGTGGCGAGGCTCCCCCCTGGAGGACGTCGCGGAGACCGCCCCGTTCGACGACCATGCCCGTCGACTGGACCATCTGCTGCGGCGGGCCCGACAGTCTCTGATCGATCGGCGGCTGTCCCTCGGCGAACATTCACAGCTCATCCCGGAACTGGACAGCCTGAGCCGGTTCCATCCGCTGGACGAGCGCGTCCACGGGCAGTTGATGCTGGCCCTCTATCGCGCCGGGCGGCAGGCGGATGCGCTCGCGGTCTACGAGCGGTTGCGGGCGGCGCTCGACGAGGAGCTCGCGGTCGAACCGGGACCGTCCTCACGGGCCCTGGAACGGTCGATCCGCAGCCAGGACCCGACGCTGGACATCGGCGGGTCGGTCACGTTGAGGGCGCCCGTCCGGCCGCCCGCCCAACTGCCGGCGGCCGTCCCGGCGTTCACCGGTCGCGGCCGGGAACTCAACCGGCTCCAAGCGCTGTGGGCCGGTGTCGGTTCCGGGCCGGTCTCGGTGATCGTCTCGGGGACGGCCGGGGTCGGCAAGAGCGCGCTGGCCGTGCATTGGGCCCGCCGGGTGGCGGATCGGTTCCCGGACGGCCAGTTGCACGTGAACCTGCGGGGCTTCGACCCCGTTCACCCGCCGATGCCACCGGAAACGGCGCTCCGGGGTCTGATCGAAGCTTTCGGCGTACCGGTGGAACGTCTTCCTGCCGACCTCGATGCGCTGAGCGGGCTGTACCGCAGCCTGTTGACCGGCAGGCGGATGCTGGTCGTTCTCGACAACGCCCGCGACGCCGCCCAGGTACGCCCCTTGTTGCCGGGTTCCCCGGGCTGCCTGGCGATCGTCACCAGCCGCAACCAACTCGCGTCGCTCGTGGCCACCGAGGGAGCTCACAGCCTCTCCCTGGGTCTGCTCACCGATGCCGAGGCCCGCGCTCTGCTGGCGGGGCGCCTCGGCGCGGACCGGCTCAAGTGCGACCCCGACGCCGTCCGCGAGATCATCGAACGGACGGTGCGCCTGCCGCTCGCCCTGGCCGTCGCCGCTGCGGCCGTCGCCTCCCAACCGCAGAGTTCGCTCGTCTCGCTCGCCCGTGACCTGCGCGAGAACGGCCGGACCCTGGACGCGCTCGACGACGCCGACCCTGTCACCGACATCCGTGCGGTGTTCTCCTGGTCGTGCCGGGCGCTGTCCACCGGCGCCGCCCGGATGTTCCGGCTGCTCGGCCTGCACCCGGGCCCCGACGTGACCGTGCCCGCAGCCGCGAGCCTCGCGGGAATCGCCCGCGACCAGTGCCGGAAGCAGCTCGCAGAGCTTGTTCGCGCGAATCTCCTCACCGAACACGTCCCGGGCCGGTACACCTTCCACGACCTGCTCCGCGCCTATGCCACCGAACAGGCCCTCGCCCTCGAGGAGGACGACGACCGGTGGGCGGCGATCCGTCGTGCCCATGACCATTACGTGCACACCGCGCTCCTCGCGTCGCGACGGGTGTACGGGCCGGGAGATCTCATGATCCTGGGTCCGCTGTATCCGGGTGTCGTTCTCGAGGAGCCTGCCGACGAATGCGAGGCACTGTCCTGGTTGACGGCCGAACACCGGGTGCTCCTGGCCGCTGTCGAGCATGCGGATGCACACGGTTCTTCCTCGCACGCCTGGCGACTCGCGCTGACGCTGCGGAAGTATCTCAGGTACCGATGCCACTGGCACGAGTTGCCCGCCACCCACGCCGTCGCTCATGATGCGGCCCGGCGGATCGCGGACGTACGCGGCCAGGCCCTCGCCCATCTCGGCCTCGGTGGGGGTTGTTCGTGGGGCGTCCGCGACGACGCAGCGGCCGATCACCTGGAGAAGGCGCTCCTCATCTTCTCGGGCCTGGGCGACCTGGCCGGACAGGGACTCACCCGGATCGAACAGGGAATCTTGTGCGAAAGATCCGGCAGGCGGGACGAGGCGATAGAGCGGTACGAGCAGGCGTTCGTTCTGTGCCGGGCGGCCGGGCATCGGACGGGTCAATCCCTGGCGCTCAACAATATTGCCTGGATCTGCGCTCAATCGGGTACGCCCGGGCGCGCCGTCGGCCTCTGCCGAGAAGCCCTCGAGCTGCTCCGGGGCGTGGGTGACCGTCCGATCGAGGCCGCCGTCCTGGACACCCTCGGCTACGCCTTCCAGCACGTCGCCGAATACCGTCGAGCTCTCGCCGCCTATGCCGAAGCCGTCGAGCTGTACCGCGCCTTCGGTGGCAGGTATCACGAGGCGGAGACGCTCGCCCGGGTCGGTGACACCTACCAGAGCCTCGGTGACCCGGCCTCGGCCGCCCGCACCTGGCGGCGGGCCCTGACGATCCTCGAGGACATCGACCACCGTGACGCCGACGACGTCCGCCGGCGCCTGCAGGTCCTCGGCCCGCTGGATGCGCTCCCCGTGGGGGAGCGGCCGAGAGATCCGCTCCCCCCGCCGACGCACCGCCCGGACCGGTGACCTGGCAGTCCGAGCCGCTGGAGGGCGGCCGCCCGCTGCACGGGTCCTGACCGTGGTCGACGTTCGGCGATCGGCCCTCCTACGCTGCCGGGGTGGCCCGTCCCGAGATCTACGTCAGCACCGACGTCGAGGCCGACGGACCGATCCCCGGCCCGCACTCGATGCTGAGCTTCGCCTCCGCCGCCTACACCGCCGACGGGACCCTGCTGGACACCTTCAGCGCCAACCTGACCACCCTGCCCGGGGCCACGGGCGACGCCGCCACCCTGCAGTGGTGGGCGGGCCAGCCCCAGGCGTGGACGGCGTGCCGCACCGACCTGCAGGATCCCGCCGCGGCGATGGTGCGCTACCGGGACTGGCTCGACGCGCTACCCGGCCGTCCCGTCTTCGTCGGCTACCCCGCCGCCTTCGACTTCCTCTTCGTGTACTGGTATCTGATCCGCTTCGCCGGGTCGAGCCCGTTCTCCCATTCGGCGCTGGACATCAAGACGTACGCCATGGCGCTGCTCGGCACCGACTACCGGGCGACGGCCAAGCGCACGATGCCACGCTCCTGGTTCGACGGGACGACCCGGCACAGCCACGTCGCCCTGGACGACGCGCTGGAGCAGGGCGC